>Ga0115013_10000536_pt1 | contig 22979 bp, 25 predicted proteins | sample SouAtlMetagenome_2_FD_88686 | JGI IMG/M metagenome (GOLD analysis project Ga0115013, IMG submission 88686) | Marine eukaryotic phytoplankton communities from Atlantic Ocean - South Atlantic ANT15 Metagenome | ecosystem: Environmental > Aquatic > Marine > Oceanic | place: South Atlantic Ocean...
AAAATTTAAACCACTTGTTGTTATTAAATTGCCAAAATTTAATGGTTCATCAATTATTTCCTCACCATCACTACACCCAAATAATAAACCACAGAAAGCTAACACTAAAACTATATTTAAATTCTTCATATTATTTTTTGGTAAAGATACAATTCTTAATGGCAAGAAGTGTAAAGTTTTGTTTTTGAGAGTTTTGATGAAATAATATTTAATTTAAATTCTAAAATAATATCTTTATCAAAATTAAAAATTGAATTTTTTTGGGATAAATTATTGTCTCTAAAACTACTCAGTGACTGTTGAATAGGGATAGACCCAACTTTTAGATTAGAAAACTTCCTAAATCAAATTGTAAATTCCTTTTATTGATTTTTAAGTGTTACAAGTCACTTTCAATTCTTCATCAAACACTATGAATTGGTTTCAATGTTGAATGTTAGAATACAACTATTCCAACAAGTACTATCTTTCTAATAGTACCACATTAATACATGTGATATTTCCGTGATTATATACGATTTATTACAATAAACCTAAATCTACGGGGGAGTTGTCGATTAGTAAGTCTATACGTTAAAATAATATTGTATTTTTAAATCATGAAACATCTGTCAATTTTAATTTTCACTTTAACTCCATTTATATCATTTTCTCAAAAAGTATATTCTGTTGAGTATTCAAATCAATCTGACTTGAAAGTATTTGTTGTAGAATATGAAAATCAATGTGATTTAAAAGTTTATAAAGTTGATTATCCTAATCAAACAAAAGGAAATAAAGGACATTGGTATTTTGTAGATTACCCAAATCAATCAGACAAGAAAATATATTTTGTTGAATATTCTAATCAATCTGATTTGAAAATATTTTTTGTTGATTATCCTAATCAATCAGGTTGGAGAAATAAATCAAAACAACATTTGTTATATTAGTAATTAGACTATGACCGTTGGTGAGATCGATTGAATTAGTTCCAGAAATCACTTTTACAATCATACCTATTGTCTTCTATCCTATCCACACAATCACATTAAGACATAAAAAAACCTCACTTAAATTAAGAGGTGAGGTTTAATTTTAGTTTATTGAATAACTAACTTTTTTGTCTAATATACTATCATCAAGTAAATCAATTACCAAAGTCATTCACACAATCAAAATCTAATTCATCTTCAATATAATCAACATAATCTTTTTTTGATTCAACATTATCTCTACAAATTTCAATATTTGGAGATCTAACAGAGTCAACTATTTGATTATAAATATATCCGAACTGATTATCGTATACATATTCGTATTCATATGAATATCTTTCTTCATTTGTACATTCCATACATTTTTTACATGAACTAAATATAAAAATAAACGATGACAATAACAGAAGGATTTTTACTTTCTTCCTACTTATTTTTATTTATTAAGATATATTTTTTTTAAAGAATATTATAATGTGTTTTTGAGAGCTTTGATGAAATAATATTTTATTTGAATTCTAAACTTCTTATTTTCTTACTACTTCTTATTCATGTTTCTTAAATACTAAAAGTATACCAAGGCTTAAATCAGTCCAAAAAAAATCCCCTCAATTGAGGGGATTTAATGATAATGATTATGCATCTTTAAATCGACGACTGACTTCGTCCCAGTTGACTACATTGAAAAAGGCTTCAATGTAATCAGGCCTTCTGTTTTGGTAGTTGAGGTAGTAGGCATGTTCCCACACATCAATTCCTAAAATTGGAGTACCACCACATCCCGATTTCATCAAGGGATTGTCTTGATTTGGTGTAGAGCATACGCTTAAGCTTCCATTTTTTGCGCACAACCAAGCCCAACCAGAGCCAAACTGTGTAGCCGCAGCATTTGAAAATGCGGTTTTAAATTCTTCGAAAGAGCCAAAAGCATTGTTTATAGCATCTGCCAAATCACCACTTGGCTGACCACCACCGTTAGGACTCATTACACACCAAAATAAGCAATGGTTGTAATATCCTCCGCCGTTATTTCTGACACCTGCTGATAGCTCACCAGCAAGAATAGATTCGATAGACTTACCAGCTAAATCGGTATCTTTAATGGCAGCATTTAGTTTGGCAGTATAACCTGCGTGGTGCTTGCTATGGTGTATTTCCATTGTTCTAGCATCTATATGTGGCTCAAGAGCGTCGTAAGCATAAGATAGTTTGGGTAATTCAAATGACATAGTTTATAATCTTAAATTAATATTGGTACAAAAGTAAAAAATTACTGCATTATAGCTTGTTGAAATGTGTCATCAATTTTATGAATAACAGGAAAAAACCCATCGTCATTCCAAATATTTCGTGCAATATAAGCTTTGAGTTGGATAGATAAAATGCGTTTATCGTTTTCGCTAAGGTCAGCAAGTGGTAGTTTAACCTCAGACGATTTACAAAATGCTACCAACTGATTATAGTCATTAGTATTGATTTCGAATAAGGCAATAAAATTGGACAGGTTTTGACTTTCTAATTCTTCTCGGTGTTGATTGGTATAGTCAAATGCAAACTGTCTGATTAAATCTTTTCGGATAGCCTCAGAAATAGAAGAATGGTAAGAGTTAGTGTCTAAAGGAATAAAAATATCAGGCATTATTCCCCCGCCTCCATAAACAATCTTGCCTTGAGGAGTAACAAACTTTAGACTATCGTTAAATTCTATGCTATCTCTAGAAAGGAGTTCGCCAGTATTGATTCTTTGTAAGAGGTCACTTACATAATCATCACCTTGACCTTTAGCATAAGGGCGTTGTATGCATCGACCTGTTGGGGTGTAATAACGTTGGGTAGTAATGCGATATGCCGAACCATCAGGGTGTTCAAATTGCTCTTGTACTAAACCTTTACCAAATGAACGGCGACCAACGATAGTCCCTTTATCGTTATCCTGTAATGCACCAGCAACAATTTCACTAGCAGAAGCTGAACCTTCATCTATAATGACTGTTACGGGAGTATTGATGAGTAAACCTTTTCTGTTGGAAAAGTATTCTTCTTTACTACCCGAACGGTCTTGGGTATAAACGATGAGCAAATCGTCTTCCAAAAATTCGTTGCTTATATTAATGGCAGCCCCTAAATAGCCTCCTGGGTTGTTTCTGAGGTCAAGAACTAGCTCTTGCATACCTTTATCCAAAAGTTTTTGGGCAGCCTCTATAAATTCTTCATAGGTATTGGCTGCAAAGCGATTGATTTTGATGTACCCCTTTTCGTCCGATATCATATAGGATACATCTACACTGTAAATAGGGATTTTATCTCTAGTAATTTCAAAGTCTAATAACTCTTGTTGACCTTTTCTCAAAATGCCAACATTGACCTTAGTTCCTCTTTTTCCTCTCAATAATTTGAAGACGTCTTCATTTTCTAGCCCTGAACCTGCTATGGTATCTCCATTAACAGATACAATTTTATCGCCAGAGAGAATGCCAACACTTTGTGATGGACCACCAGAAATAGGCGCAACAACCAAAATGGTATCGTCTAGTATATTAAATTCTACACCGATTCCATCAAAACTACCCTCCATAGGTTCGTTGACGGCAGATAAATCTTTAGCTTTTATGTAATAGGAGTGAGGGTCAAGTTCTTCTAATAAATTGGTAACGGCTTTTTCTATTAGTTCCTCTCTATCTATGCTATCGACATAAGCTTCTTCCAATTGGGACAACACTAAGTTAAATTTATTGAATTCGTTGTGTTGGATATTGTCAAAATTTAGGGATTTGCCAAGATAAATACCGATGGTAAGAATCAGGGCAAATACGATGGGGCTAAAATGAGATTTTTTATTAGGCATTCTCAAAGTGTAAGAGTTCTACATTGGCTTTTCGTAAAAAATCTAAGCCTGTGGTATCCTTATATTCATCAAGATAAACCAGTCTTTTTATACCAGATTGATGTATCAGTTTGCTGCATTCTTTACAAGGGGAAAGAGTCAGGTACAGGGTAGCACCTTTACAGTCGTTGGTAGAACGAGCCACTTTCATGATGGCATTGGCCTCGGCGTGTAAGACGTACCATTTGGTATTACCTTCTTCATCTTCGCAGGTGTTTTCGAAACCAGAAGGGCAACCGTTATAGCCATCAGAAATAATCATCTTATCTTTTACGATGAGTGCTCCTACTTGTTTTCTTTCACAATGCGACAGTTTGGCCCATTCTTGCGCCATTTTCAAATATGCCTTATCGTACTTTCTTTGTTTCATTTATTCTAAACTAGGGTGTACAAAAGTACAAAAAAACCCCCTCAGTTGTTGAGGAGGTTTGTAGTACCCGAGGCCGGGGTCGAACCGGCACGATATTACTATCACTGGATTTTGAATCCAGCGCGTCTACCAATTCCGCCACTCGGGCAAATATTAGCAACAACAAAGGTAAAGTCTTTTTTGGCATACACCAATGAAAGTATAGAAAATAGTTTTGGGATAAAGCAATTTTTCTATCTTTGCCAACCATAAAAATATTATGTCGTCTAAAGTTAAAATATTTGCTGCTTCAGCGAGTAAGGAATTAGCTCTTACTATAGCTGAAAAATTCGGACTGCCAATAGGGGATACGTCTATCGTATATTTTAGTGATGGGGAGTTTGAGCCTTCTTTTGACGAAACTGTAAGAGGCTGCCACGTTTTTATAGTACAATCGACACCGCCACCATCTGATAATCTGATGGAATTGTTGTTGATGATTGATGCTGCCAAACGAGCTTCAGCCTACAAAATATCAGCAGTTATGCCTTATTTTGGTTATGCTAGACAAGACAAAAAAGGCAAGCCAAGAGTGCCGATAGGCGCTAAATTAGTATCTAATCTATTGACTGCTGCAGGGGTGGATAGAGTCATTACGATGGACTTGCACGCCGATCAAATACAAGGATTCTTTGAAGTTCCTGTGGATCATTTGTTTGCCTCTACGCTTTTTGTGCCACACATTCAAAGTTTGAATTTAGAGAACTTGTGTATTGCATCTCCAGATATGGGAGGAACAAAACGAGCCAACACCTATGCCAAGTATTTGCAAACCGATGTGGTAGTATGCTACAAGCACAGAGATAAAGCCAACGAGATTAGTAAGATGATGTTGATTGGTGATGTACAAGGTAAAGACATCGTATTGGTAGACGACATGGTAGATACAGCAGGAACGCTAACTAGAGCGGCTGACCTTATGATGGAAAATGGTGCCAATAGCGTAAGAGCTTGTTGTACCCATGGCATCCTCTCAGGAAGTGCTTATGAAAGAATTAATAACTCTCAGCTATCTGAACTAATTGTAACGGATACCTTGAGAAAAGAACATAAAAGTGATAAAGTTAAAGTTATTGAAATTGGTAGCCTATTTGCCGATACTATCAATAGGGTGTATACTAAACAATCCATAAGCTCAAACTTTATAAGTTAATTATTAACCCATTATTTTTTATTTAGAATGAAAACATTTGCATTAGGTGCTAGCGTTAGAGAAACTAACAAAATAGCTAACAGAGCACTAAGAAATCAGGGTAAAGTACCATGCGTACTTTACGGGGGAGAAAAGCAAGTGTACTTCTCTGCTACAGAGAATGACCTAAACAAGCTTGTCAATACTCCAGACGTATATTTGTTAAACATTGATATAGACGGAGAAAGCTTTCAAGCGATTCTTCAAGACATTCAATTTCACCCTTTAACAGATAGAATTATTCATATTGACTTCTTACAAGTATTTGACGACAAAGAAGTTACCGTGAATATTTCTGTTAACTTTATTGGCACACCTATTGGTGTTCGTAATGGTGGTAATCTATTGGTAAGAAAAAGAGCGATTAGAACTCGTGCTATTCCAGCTAACCTGCCAGATGCTATCGATATCAATATCGAAGAATTGAAAATTGGAAAATTCCTTTACATCGGAGATATTAGAGACGAAAGATATACCTTCCTAGCAGGTGATAAATCTGTAATTGTTGGTGTGAAAACAGCTCGTGGTGCTGTTGAAGATGAGGAGGAAGAAGAAGAAGGTACTGAAGAAGGTGCTGCAGAAGGAGGAGATGCTCCAGCAGCTCCAGCAGAACCTGCTGCCGAATAATATTTCCTATATTTAAGCAATGAAATACCTCATTGTTGGACTAGGAAACCCCGGTGTCAAGTACGAAAATACAAGACACAATATAGGATTTAAAGTGTTGGACGCTCTAGCCGAGTCGTCCAACACTTCTTTTAAAGAGGAAAGACACGCTTACTACACTTCCATAAAACATAAGTCCAGAACCTACAAGCTTATTAAACCTACCACTTTTATGAATTTGAGTGGCAAAGCCTTAAACTATTGGATGCAACATCTAAAAGTTAAAGTCGAAAATGTTCTTGTGGTGACCGATGACATCGCTTTGCCCTTTGGTGTCATGCGACTCAAAGGTAAAGGCTCAGACGGTGGACACAACGGTTTAAAAGACATAAACTATTACTTAGGGCATACTAAATATGCCCGTTTGCGCTTTGGAGTAGGCAATCAGTTTTTGAAAGGGCAACAGGCTCAATACGTCTTGTCGGAGTGGACATCAGATGAAGAAAAGGACTTGTCAGAACGTATTCAACACGCTACAAAGATGGTACTCGCTTTTGGCACTATTGGCTTGGTCCAAACCATGAGTGATTTTAACGGTAAGTAGTAGTCCCTATAGATTAATTTAATCGCGATTCTAGCCCACTTTCTTTGAAATAAGACTGTGTAACTGTTCAATAGCAATGCGTTCTTGTTGCATAGTATCTCTATCACGAAGGGTAACCGTTTGGTCTTCTAAACTTTGGTGATCTACTGTAATACAATATGGTGTTCCGATAGCATCTTGGCGTCTGTATCGCTTTCCAATGGAGTCTTTTTCTTCGTATTGACAATTGAAATCGTATTGCAAGGACTTCAAAATTTCTTTGGCCTTTTCTGGTAAGCCGTCTTTTTTAGTCAGTGGCAATATAGCGGCTTTTACTGGCGACAATATGGGCGGAATACTCAGCACTAATCTATTTTCACCATTGACTTCTTGTTCTTGATAGGAATGACTTAGTATAGTTAAAAACATACGGTCTAGTCCAATGGACGTTTCTACCACATATGGCACATAACTCTCATTAATTTCAGGGTCAAAGTATTGCACTTTTCTTCCAGAATATTCTTGATGACTTTTCAAGTCAAAATCTGTTCTCGAGTGAATACCCTCTAACTCTTTAAATCCAAATGGAAACTTAAACTCAATATCGCAAGCGGCATTAGCATAGTGGGCTAAATTATCGTGGTCGTGAAAACGAAACCGTTCCTTTTCAATACCTAAGCTGAGGTGCCACTGCATGCGGCTTTCTTTCCAATGTTCGTACCATTTCATTTCTTGACCCGGTCGTACAAAAAATTGCATTTCCATTTGTTCAAACTCTCGCATACGGAAAATAAACTGTCGAGCTACTATTTCATTTCTGAAGGCTTTACCAGTTTGAGCAATACCAAAGGGCAACTTCATACGGGCTGTTTTCTGCACATTGAGGAAGTTCACAAATATACCTTGAGCCGTTTCTGGTCTGAGGTATAAATCTGTGGCCCCTTCGGCAGTAGAACCCATTTGTGTTTTGAACATCAGGTTAAATTGACGCACATCGGTCCAATTTTTTGTGCCTGAAACAGGGCATACAATGCCTAATTCTTCAATAAGTGCTTTGACGTCTGCTAAGTCATTATCACTCATAGCTTGAGCAAAGCGTTGCATAATTGAGGTGCATTTTTCTTTGTAGCCAACCACCCTTGGATTTGTAGAAACGAATTGTTTTTCATCAAAACTATCACCAAAACGCTTGGCGGCTTTCTTGACTTCTTTTTCAATCTTACCTTCTGTTTTGGCTACATGCTCTTCAATAAGAACATCGGCACGATATCTCTTTTTAGAATCTTTATTATCAATCAATGGGTCGTTAAAAGCATCAACATGACCAGAAGCCTTCCAAGTGGTAGGGTGCATAAAAATAGCAGAGTCTAAGCCTACTATATTATCGTTCATATTGACCATCGATTTCCACCAGTAGTTACGAATATTATTTTTTAGTTCTACGCCATTTGGACCATAATCGTATGCCGCACCTAAACCGTCATAAAGCTCACTCGACTGAAAAATAAAACCATACTCTTTAGCATGAGCGACTACTTTCTTAAATACTTCTTCATAATTTGCCATGTCGCAAAAATAAACATATTACTTACATTATTACACGCCGTTTCGTTATCTTTGTTATATGGTTCAGGTGGAGGATAAAATTGTTTCTTTTGATATTTTTGAAAAGCAATTTGTTTGTGATCTGTCAGCATGTAAAGGGGCTTGTTGTGTTGATGGCGATGCTGGTGCTCCACTAACTTATGAGGAGCTTGATGTTCTTTCTAAAATTTTTGATGAGGTAAAACCTTATATGCGGCAAGATGGTATAATGGCCATAGAGCAACAAGGCATGTATGTGGTAGATGCTGATGGGGATAATACGACTGCTTTAGTCGATAATAAAGAGTGTGCTTTTGTTTCTTTTGACCAAGACGGAACAGCTAAATGTAGCATAGAACAAGCCTATAATGATGGTAAAATAGAATTTAAAAAACCTATCTCTTGTCACCTTTTTCCGATAAGAACCAAGAAGTACAGAGATTTTGAGGCTGTTAATTATGAGTCCATTGATATATGCCAACCGGCCTGTGAATGTGGACAAAAATTACAAGTCCCAGTTTATCGTTTTTTGAAAGAACCACTTGTTAGAAGTTATGGTGTAAAATGGTTTGAACAATTATGCGAGGCGGCTCGTTTGTTAAAAAAGAATTAAATTAATTTTTATTAATTATCAATTTTTAAAAATTAAAATCGTGAATTGACGTTCATTTTTTTTTTAAAAAAAAGTTGAGAAAATAAAAAAAAATAAATCCCTTGAGTAAGACCAAAAATTTTGAATCCAAAAGTTTGAAGTAGTGTTAAAAACTTGAAATTATTGTGAATAAAATTGAATTGCTTTCCAATTTTTTTTTTGAAACTTTTGTTGTGGATTAATTCATACGATAAGCGTAAACCTCGTTTTTCAAAAACCTGAATAAGCTCTTTAAAGGAGTAAATCCCGAAAATATTAAGCTAACCAAGACAAGGTCGCGACATTCTAATAGAATGTCGTTACGCTACGTCTTTCGCTAAATTTTAAAAAAAGAATATGGATAGAATTATTTTCAAAAGAGACCAATCTCAACAAAAGTTTAACCCGCAAAAGATTACAGATGCTGTGTCTTATGCTATGGTAGCCTCAGAAGAAGGAGGTATTGATGCAGCAAAAAAAATAACAGAAAATGTTTTAGAAAAGTTAGATATCAAAACTCAAACTAATCCAAGATACATACCTAATGTTGAAGAAATTCAGGACATGGTTGAAAATGAACTGATGCTGACTAATTACCTTAAAACTGCCAAAGCTTATATCCTCTACAGGAATAAACAAGCTGTTAAACGTGAGAAAAATATTTTTGCTAAACGAGTGAATCTTAAACCTTTTGAATATCCTGAATTGTATGAATACGTTCCAGCAATAAGACATTCTTATTGGATTCACACAGAATTTAATTTTACCAGTGACATACAAGATTTTAAGGCAAAGCTAACTGATAGAGAGCGAAGCGCGATTAAGAATGCCATGTTAGCAATATCTCAAATTGAAGTAGCTGTCAAATCTTTTTGGGGTGATATCCACAAAGTTATCACAAAACCTGAAGTAGGTTCGGTTGGAGCTACATTTGCTGAAAGTGAAGTAAGACATGCAGATGCTTACTCCCATTTACTTGAAATCTTAGGCTTAAACAAAGAATTTGAAAAAATAAAAGATAATCCAGTCTTAACTAGACGTGTAAGATACCTGGAGGCATCATTAATGAATGCAAAAAGCTCAGATCATCAAGATTACACAGAGTCAATATTATTATTTTCTTTATTCATTGAGCATGTTTCACTCTTTTCTCAGTTTTTAATTATAATGGCGTTCAATAAGCATAGAAATATGCTAAAAGGAATCTCAAATGTTGTTGAAGCCACTTCAAAAGAAGAGCAAATACACGGAGATTTTGGTATTGATGTCATCAACATCATTAAAAAGGAAAATCCAACTTGGTTCGATGAACTTTATGTTAGCAAAATACATAGAATGTGTAAAGAAGCCTATGATTCAGAAATGGACATAGTGAGATGGATTTTTGAAGACGGTGAACTGGATTTTATTCCAATTAATCAGATAGATGAGTTCCTTAAAGAAAGATTTAATAAATCGCTTGAAAGTATAGGATTTCCTAAACTTTTTGAAGTCGATGCAGAAATTTTACAAGATACCGAATGGTTCAATGATGAAATTATTGGCACTAAACATGGTGACTTCTTTGTAAAAAGATCCATTAATTACAGTAAAAGAACACAAAGTATTACTTCAGACGATTTATTCTAAAAAAGAAAAAAATGAAAAAAACATCACAAACAAACACGACAGTTGAGTTAAAAAAAGAACAATTAAGCAAACCGACAAGTCAAAGTTTAAATGCCATTAAGGAGTCTGGAAATTTTGCATGGCTAACAGATCATAGCCGACAGTTTTTATCATCAGGATATTTGTCAAAAGGAGAAACGTCCGAAGAGAGAATAAAAGCTATTGCAGATAACGCTGAAAAGATTCTAAACATACCAGGATTTTCTGACAAATTCTATTATTATATGTCAGAAGGGTTTTATTCGTTAGCTTCTCCAGTTTGGTCAAATTTTGGCAAAGAAAGAGGGTTACCTATCAGCTGCTTTGGCTCCAATGTTGATGATGATATGGGTAATATTCTTTACACTCAATCTGAAGTAGGAATGATGTCTAAGCTTGGTGGTGGAACATCTGGATATTTTGGTAATATACGTTACAGGGGTGCGGAAGTAAAAGACAATGGTGTTGCCTCAGGAGCTGTACATATTATGCAATTATTTGAATCTATGGTTGATGTTGTAAGTCAAGGATCGGTTCGAAGAGGACGATTTTCTCCATATTTGCCTGTTGAGCACAATGATATTGATGAATTTTTAGACATCGGAACAGAAGGAAACCCAATTCAGGAATTGACTCATGGTGTTTCAATTACTGACAAATGGATGCAAGAAATGATTGATGGTGATGTAGATAAAAGAAAAATTTGGGCTAAGGTTATTCAAAGAAGATGTGAAATAGGGTACCCTTATATTTTCTTTAAGGACAAGGCAAATAATGGTGCGCCGGACGTATTTAGAGACAAAAACTTATCAATAAATGCTAGTAATCTTTGTACTGAAATTATGCTTCCCTCAAATACTAACTGGTCATTTGTTTGTGTTTTGTCATCTATTAATCTTCTTCACTATGACAAATGGAAGGATACGGACGCCGTAGAAACAATGGTTTATTTCTTAGATGCTGTCATAACCGAATTTCTAGCTAAACTAGAATGCTATAGAGATTCTGATAGTAATGATGACAAGCAAACCTTTTTGTTTATGGAACGAGCTTATAACTTTGCAAAAGATAACCGAGCACTAGGGATGGGTGTTTTAGGATGGCATTCATTGCTTCAATCAAAGTCACTTTCATTTGATTCGCAGGATGCTTTTGATTTAAATAGTGAAGCGTTTAAATTGATTAAGCATAAATCTTACAAAGCTTCTGCAGAATTAGCAGAAAAATTTGGTGAACCAAAAACATTGAAAGGATATGGAAGGCGTAATGCAACCTTAAATGCAATTGCACCAACTACTTCATCTGCTTTTATTTTAGGACAAGTGTCACAGGGAATTGAACCAATTTGGTCTAATATTTATGTAAAAGATATCGCTAAAGTTAAAACAACTATTAAAAATCCATTCCTAGTTAAGCTATTAGCAAATAAAGGTTATGATAATAAAGAAGTTTGGGATAGTATTAGAAATAATGACGGGTCGGTTCAACATTTAGATATATTGACAGATCATGAGAAAAGTGTGTTTAAAACCTATTCTGAAATTGATCAAATGGATATTATTTATCAGGCGGCTAACAGGCAAAATCATATTGATCAAGGCCAGTCATTAAATATTATGATTCATCCTGATATGTCTCCCAAGGAGATTAATAAGATACATGTAACAGCTTGGAAATTAAATATCAAGTCTTTATACTATCAACATAGTATGAATGCTGCCCAAAAGTTCAAACAAAAGAAAGAGTGTGAAAGCTGCGAGGGGTAATTTTTAGGTTATATATACAAAAAGCTCACATTAAGTGGGCTTTTTATATAAAATATATTATAATCTAAGAAAATGCATTTTCTCCAGTAATATCCAGACCAGTGATTAATAAATGAATATCGTGAGTTCCTTCATAAGTCACAACCGATTCTAAATTCATCATGTGACGCATAATGGGATATTCACCAGTTATTCCCATACCACCTAGCATTTGCCGAGCATCTCTAGCTATAGTTAATGCCATATCTACATTATTTCTTTTGCACATTGAAATTTGTGCTGAAGTTGCTCTACCTTCATTTCTAAGAACACCCAATCGCCAAGTTATAAATTGTGCTTTGGTGATTTCAGTAATCATTTCAGCTAATTTTTTCTGTTGCAATTGAAACCCTGCAATAGGTTTGCCAAATTGCATACGTTGCTTAGAATACCTTAAAGCAGTATCATAGCAATCCATAGCGGAACCAATAGTTCCCCATGCAATTCCATAACGTGCAGAATCCAAACAGCCAAGGGGTGCACCAAGACCATCTTTATTAGGCAATAAATTTTCTTTTGGCACTTTCACATTATCAAATACCAATTCACCAGTTGCAGAAGCTCTTAAGCTCCATTTATTATGTGTTTCTGGCGTAGTAAAACCTTCCATGCCTCTTTCAACAATCAAGCCTTTAATACGTCCTTCTTCGTTTTTTGCCCAGACAATTGCGATGTCAGCAAAGGGAGAATTAGAAATCCATAATTTAGCGCCATTAAGTAGGTAATGGTCTCCCATATCTTTAAAGTTGGTTACCATTCCTGCTGGATTTGACCCAAAATCAGGTTCAGTAAGACCAAAACAACCCACCATTTCGCCACTAGCTAGTTTAGGAAGAAAACGCTGACGTTGTTCTTCATTGCCATACTTGAAAATGGGATACATAACTAAAGACGATTGAACTGAGGCAGTTGAGCGAATACCACTATCACCTCTTTCCAATTCTTGCATTATTAGACCATAAGAAATTTGGTCTAGGCCAGCACCACCATATTCAGCTGGAATGTAAGGCCCAAAGGCACCAATCTCAGCTAAACCACTAATAAGTTGATTAGGAAACTCTGCTTTCTGACAGCTATCCTCAATGATAGGTGAAACTTCTTTCTTTACCCAATCTCTAGCAGCTTCACGAACTAATTTGTGTTCATCATTTAGCAGCTCATCTAATTGAAAGTAATCGGGGGCTTGAAATAAATCTGTTGACATAATAATATTAATTAAGTAGGGACAAAATTATTGAATAATTTATGATAAATAGCTAAATTGCGTGAAAATCATTTTAATGAGGTTAATTCTTTTTTCTGCCCTTCTATTAGCAATCCTATTTACTTCTTGTAAAAAGCAAGAAATACCTGAACCAATTGACCCTACTCCTCAAGTAGAAACATACTCAAGTGTGAAGACTATTTTGGAGTCGTCTTGTTTAGGTTGTCATTCTCCTGATCAAAATGCAAACATTGTAGATTTGACAAACTATCAATCTATTAAAAACTATCTAGATGGCACAAATATAATGATAGATAGGCTTAACTCAGATGATGAATTTTATCGAATGCCACCCTCTGGCAATCTGTCTGATACCGATAAGCAAAAGTTAATCGATTGGATAAACGATGGATATTTAGAGTAAATGGATTTAATAGCACACTTAAATCCTATATCGTCCACCCAATGGGTATTTTTATCTTTTATTGTTATACTAGCTTACATAGCAATTTTAAAGTTTAATTTTTCGAATCAATTAACACTTATTCTAAAGTCATCGTATAGTCAAAAATTTTCTAATCAATACCTCAGAGAAGAAACAAACTCAAAACATAAGCTATATCTTTTACCTGTTTTTATTTTATCATTTGCTTTGTTTCTTTCTTTTAAGAATCCAACCCTAAGTTATTTTACAAAACTTATTTTTTGGGTTGGTTTATTTTTAATTACTAAATACCTATGCTTACTTTGTTTGGGATATATTTTTGAAAAAAATTATTTGTTTGAAGAGGTTATTTTTCAGTCCTTTTTATATGAAAAAGTAGTAGGAGTGGTGCTTTTTCCTCTAACTTTAGTCTTGTTTTATGGTTCTATACAAACGGATTTTGTATTTAGATTCATCACTATTTTTTTGCTATTGACTTTGTTTTACAAATGGCTAAGAATGCTATATTTAAGTTTTTTTAACAGTTCACTTTCTAAAGCTCATATAATTATATATCTTTGCACATTCGAAATTTTGCCAATTATAATTATTATAAAACATCTTTATTAAATTGTTTTTGGTCTAATGTGGAACACTAAACAAACAGTCTTTTGAAAGAGAATAAAGTTAAGACCATTTTGGTTTCTCAGCCCAAACCCGAATCTGACAAGTCACCCTATTTCAGCTTAGCAAAGAAATGTAATGTGAAGATTGACTTTAGACCTTTTATTCATGTTGAGGGATTAACAGCTAAAGAATTCCGTCAGCAGAAGATAAGTATTCTTAGTCATAACGCGGTAATTTTTACGAGTAAAAACTCCATGGATCATTTCTTTAGAATGTGTGAAGCCACTCGTATTACTGTGCCTGAAGAAATGAAGTATTTTTGTGTTTCAGAAGCAATAGCCTATTATCTACAAAAATACATTACTTACAGAAAACGTAAAGTATTTATTGGAAGACAAAAAATTGAAGATTTATTGCCTGTATTGAAGAAGAATAAAGACTGTAAGTTTTTATTACCCTGTTCTGATATTTTGAAAGATAGTATTCCCGAATTTTTAGCCAAAAGTGGTTTTGACTTTACTAAGGCAGTTATGTATAAAACTGTATGCAGTGACCTTTCAGATTTGGAAAATGTTTTTTACGATATCTTGGTGTTTTATTCGCCTTCAGGAATTAAATCGCTCTATCAGAATTACCCTAATTTCAAGCAAAATAACACACGTATTGCAGCCTTTGGACCAACTACGTCTAAAGCAGTTGCAGATGCGGGGCTAAAACTCAACATAAAAGCACCAAGTCCAGAAAATCCATCTATGACAATGGCGCTTGAACAATACATCAAGCAGGCAAATAAGCGTTAGTTTATTTCCTCTTTTCTTATTATGGCCTCACAGCATTTTTCAAAAGAAGATAGGCTCTGCAGTTCTCGAAGAATTGAAACTCTTTTTTCAGAGGGGGAAAGGTTATACGAATTTCCATTTAAAGCCATCTGGCAAGAAGATGACACTTTGCAATCAACTGTCAAAGTAGCAATAAGCGTTCCAAAAAAAAGACTGTCTAAGGCTAGTCAACGCAATCATATAAAACGTTTGGTAAGAGAAGCCTATAGAAAACAAAAGTCCATTCTTACAGAAAAATTATTGCAAGAAAATAAATCCATCAATTTAATGTTGGTTTATACTTTACCAAGCATTTTATCATTTACTGAAATTGAAGATAAAATAAGTGTAACTTTACAACGTTTAGCAGATGAAGTATGAAACGATTAATTTCAGTGTTACTACAAGCTATAATTTTATTTTACAAAGGAGCAATTTCACCTTTATTATCGCCAAGATGTAGATACACTCCTAGTTGTTCAGAATATGGACTTCAAGCAATAAAAAAACACGGGCCTTATAAAGGTTTGTGGTTAACCATTAAGCGACTATCAAGCTGTCATCCTTGTGGTGGCCATGGACATGATCCAGTCCCTTAATACTCAATAAAAACAATGAAAAAAATTAAAAAATACACGCTTATTGTTGGCTTATCATTAGCCAGTATTTTATCTCTTGGCTTTGTAGATAACTTCTTTGAAATTTCTAAAAACCTTGATATTTTTAGTTCCTTATACAAAGAGCTAAACATTTATTATGTTGATGAAACTGACGCTGGTGAACTGATGAAAACAGGTATAGATGCTATGTTGGAATCCCTTGACCCTTATACTACATACATTCCAGAATCTGAAAAAGAAGATTTTGAATTTATGACAACAGGACAATATGGAGGTATAGGAGCTGTTATTACCAAAAATGGTGACTGGGTATATATTAGTGAGCCTTACGAAGGTTTTCCCGCTGACAAAGCTGGACTTATTGCAGGTGATAAGTTTGTTGAAATTGCTGGCGTATCTGCTAAAAGTAAGTCAACTGAAGATGTCAGCAAAGTGCTAAAAGGTGAACCTAACACATCCGTTAAAGTGTTGATTGAAAGAGAAGGTCTTGCTAAACCTTTTGAGGTAGAAATAATAAGAGAAGAAATTAAACTCAATTCGGTGCCGTATTATGGGTTAATTTCTGATAGCATTGGATATATCAAAACCCGTTCTTTTACTCGCAATATCTCTAAAGAAGTGATTGATGCTTATAAAGATATGAATGCCAACAATGATTTAAAAGGCTTGGTTTTAGATTTGAGAAGCAACCCAGGGGGGCTTCTAAATGAAGCTATTAGTATGGCTAATATTTTTATTGACAGAGGTAAAGAAATTGTTTTTACCAAAGGAAAAATTAAAGATTGGGATAAAAGCTATAAAGCAAGAAACGAGGCTATTGATACAGAAATCCCTTTAGTAGTGCTGATAAACAGAAGTTCAGCTTCAGCATCTGAAATAGTTTCAGGAGCTGTACAAGATTTTGATAGAGGTGTTGTAATAGGTCAACGCAGTTTTGGTAAGGGTTTGGTTCAGCAAACTAGAAAATTGAGCTACAATGCCCAGCTAAAGGTAACTACTGCAAAATATTATATCCCAAGTGGAAGGTGTATTCAAGCTCTCGACTATTCCAATAGAGATGAAGATGGAAGCGTAGGTAAAGTACCTGATAGTCTGAGAACAGAATTCAAGACTTTAGTAAATGAGCGTTCTGTTTTTGATGGTGGAGGAATTACGCCAGACATTACAATTGAACTAGAGAAATTTAGTAACATTTTGAGAAGTTTAGTATCTAAACGTCATATTTTCAATTTTGCTAATCAGTATAGAAGAAATAATGAATCAATTGATGATGCTAAATCTTTCGTTATTAGAGATGATGTTTATAGTCAATTCAAGCAATACCTCAATGATAAGGAATATGAGTACGAAACTAAAACCGAAAAGGCGATTAAAAAACTTGAAAAAGACGCTGAAGGCGAAAAATATCTTTCCGAATTACAAGATCAATTGGAAGTGTTAAGTTCAAAAATGGAAGAAAGTAAAAATAACGATATTGAACGCTTCAAATCCGAGATAAGTGAGCTTTTAGAAATGGAAATAGTAACACGATATTTCTATCAAAAAGGAAAAATTGAAACAACTATAAAGCATGATGAAGAAATAGCAAAAGCCATTGAAGTCTTGGACAATATGGAGCTTTATGATGCTATCCTTCGTGGTGATAGCATTCAGTAATGAAACCTAAAGGAATAGCATTAATTACATTAGCATTTTTTGCCCCTATATCAATTTTTGTAACTGACGTAGCCGTTTTTTCTATAGCTATTTTATGTTTATTTGAGGGTCAGTTTAAATCAAAGTGGAATAAGATTAAATCTAGTCCTTGGATACTCTCCTTATTGTTTTTGCTTTTTCTTTATGTAGTGGGTATGCTGTGGGGGACTAATCACCAAGGGGCTGAATGGGTGTTTCAAAAAAGTGCATTGCTTTTACTTTTACCTATTTTATACACTCTTAACTTCAGTCAAAAAGAGTTAAAATATTCTTTATTTGCCTTTCTTTCAGCGACAACTCTATCTGCTCTCATTGCCAATTTGATAAATCTAGGATGGATAAATCATCTCTTTAAATACTCCTCTATTTTTGCTAAAAATTGGCATAATCCGGCCTTTATGACTTACACAGATCATAATGTATTTTTAGCTTTTTCATTACTCGTGATCTTTTTTCTTTTGTTCAATACCTATTCTAATAAAAAGTTAAGAATAGTACTAATTTTTATTTCTATCTTATTCTTACTGAGTCTCTATACTGAAAACGGTAGAAGTGGACAGCTTGCTTTTATATATATTTTCTTATCCTTTTCTATACTTGCTTTTTGGCATAAGAAAAGACTTATTTTTCTATCTGTTTTAGCTATAATAGGGATTAATATAATGGCTTATTCTATATCTCCTCATTTCAGGCAAAGAATAGATAGCATTCAAATACAACTTACACAATTAGAAAAAAATAAGGTCAATAGTTTAAATACCCGCTATTATCTTTATAAGTATTCATTTGAAAAAATAAAAGAAAAACCAGTAATAGGTTATGGCACTGGAAGTTTTGTAAAAGAGTTTTCTTCAATTAGTGAACATGCAACTAAAATCCTTGCTGGGGTTCACAAAACCCCTCATAATAATTACCTTTTCATTTGGTTTGAACTTGGATTGCTAGGACTACTGGTTTTTTTATCCATATTTTTTTTTCAGCTTAAGGCATATATGTCACTAAATCAAGGCTATTTTCGGATGATTTTTCCTACTGTTTTTTTGGTAATAATGTTGACAGACACCTATTTGCAAAATCACAATACAGCAGTTTTGTTTTGTTATCTGTCTTTCATTTTTTCGACTTACTCTTTCGAGTAAATACGTTTTATTCTACGGTTGAGAGTTGCCATTATTTCGTAGGGGATGGTGTCCAAATCGTTTGCTAATTTAGAAACACTGTATTTAGGACTAAAAATAGTAACCTCTTGCCCTTCTTGAGCATAGACTTCGGAGATGTCGGCCACGAAGCTATCCATACTTATCTCACCAATTATACGACATGCAGTATCCTTGATGAAGACTTGCCCATTTTGGTTTCCTAATTTTCTATTGAGTCCGTCAGCATATCCAACAGGGATAATTGCAATGTCCATATCTTTATCAGCTACAAATGAGTTTTGATATCCTACGCTCTGACCTTTTTTGATACATCTTGTTTGACTGATTATACTTTTTAAGCTGAAAATTTGTTTCAAATTAGGATGTTCTAATCCTCCATATAGAGCAATCCCTAATCTAACCCATTCGTTAGAGTCAGCAATAAAACGCATAGCTCCATTACTATTAATTATATGAGATGGAATATTTATTTCAAGATAGTCTTCTAGATTTTTACATATGTCTTTATATCGATGAATTTGTCCTTCGCTAAAATCATCTTTATTTGGATCATTAGAAGATGACAAATGTGAACATACACTCTCTATTTTGAGCTGAGGATTGTTTTTAAGTATCGGAAGAATTTTTTGTAAGTCAGTTGCTTCAAACCCATATCTATTCATACCTGTATTAAACTTCAAATGAATAGAAACCTTTTCTTTACAATTGGCATATAACTCAAGAAGTCTAAGATTAAATATTACAGGCTCTAATTGATGTTTAATTATTGTATTTACGCTTTTGTACCCTGGATTAGCTACAATAATTGCTTTGCTAATACCTTCTTTTCGTAATTGAACGCCTTCCTCAAAGTCTGCCACCCAAAAAGCGTGAACGCCCAATTTTTCTAGGTGTTTTGAAATTTCTGTATCACCCAAACCATAAGCAAAAGCTTTAACCACAGCAATAGTTTTTACCCCATTAGGAAGTTTACTTTTAAGAAAGTTAAAGTTAGCCTCAAGTGTAGTGAGGTTTATATGCAATATGGTTTCGTGGGCATTGGTCATTATTTGCTAAAACAATTTCTGCAACGGGCTTCGTATTCGTTTTTTTCTCCTAAAAGTATTTGCTCGTCTTTATCTACTATTCTGTATGAATAATTAGCCAAATCACCACACTGTATACAAATAGCACGAACTTTAGTTACATCTTCTGCAATAGACATCAATTTAGGGATAGGTTCAAAGGGATTGCCTTCATAATCCATATCTAAAGCAGCAATAATAACACGAACTCCCTGATTGGCTAATTGGTTACATACTTCAACTAGATTATTATTGAAAAATTGTGCTTCATCAATCCCTACCACTTCTTTATCTTGGCATAATTCGATAATATCAGTTGCATCCCCAACAGCTACACAATCTATTGCCCTCATATTATGAGACACTACTTTATCCTTATCGTATCTGTCTTCTATAGATGGTTTGCAGATAATTACACTTTGCTTAGCTATTTTAGCTCGTCCAAGTCTTCTAATTAATTCTTCTGTTTTGCCTGAGAACATAGAGCCACAAATGACTTCAATACTTCCTTTTCTAATTTTATTCTTTTCTAAAAACATTCGATTAACTTTGTAAACAAATGTAAGCATTGATTTACATCTAATACTATGAGAAATTATTTTCTTATCATTCTTTTCTTTTTTAGCACCAGTTTTAGTGCTTATTCACAAGCTGATACTACTAAAATTAATCCTTACAGATTAGGTATTGTTTTAGCAAGTGGGGCATCTGTGCTAGGAGGGTCTTACATTTATGTTCAAAATTCTTGGTGGAGCGATCAGTCTACATCCTTTCATTTTGACGATGGTTCAGATCTTAGATACGCTAGAAATATTGATAAAGGCGGTCACTTTTTTGGTGGCGTACTTGTTGCAGACCTTTTTCATTCTAATTTGAAATGGGCAGGTATGAATGAAAAGAAATCGTATTGGTACGGAGCAGCTATGGGTTCTTTTATACAGTTGGCGATAGAGATGAAAGATGCTTATGCTCCTTATTGGGGCTTTAGCATTTGGGATTTTGGAACAGGATCTATTGGGGCATTAGTCCCTGTTGCAGAAAGGTACTGGAAGCCTATGAAATATATCGATTTCAAAATGAGTTATTACAAAAGAAGTAATCGCTATTGGGAGCTTGGTGAGCAACAAAAACCTTGGGCACCACCACATCCATATGCCTATCAAGATGATTATGTGAATCAAACCTATTGGTTAACTGTATACCCATTAAAAGATCAGAATATAGATATTGGGCTTTCTATTGGCTTTGGATTGGATGACACTCAATACCTCACGCCTGGTGGGACAAAAGTTGGAGGGAATAACGAAATATATATTGCTTTAGATTACGATTTGAAACGAGTGTTTAAGCGGTGGGATACACCCACAGCAAAACGTGTCAAGCATTGGCTCAATTATATAAAAATTCCTGCACCAGCCATCTTAATCACTCCTGAAACTAAGTTTTACCCTATTTTCTTTTAAATTTGTGTAATGGCAAAATTGTATGTAGTTCCCACACCTATAGGAAATCTTGAAGACTTTACTTTCAGGGCGGTTCGTTTATTAGAAGAAGCAGACCTAATTTTAGCAGAAGACACACGCACCAGCGCTAAATTAATGGCACACTACCAAATATCTACTCCTATGCGTTCATATCATATGCATAATGAACATAAAACGGTAGAGAAATGGATTGAGCTTTTATTTGATGGGAAAACTATTGCATTAATTACAGACGCTGGAACTCCAGCTATTTCTGACCCTGGGTTTTTATTAGTTAGGGAATGTGTGAAAAACGACATTGAAGTAGATTGCTTGCCTGGAGCTACAGCTTTCGTTCCTGCTCTTGTTAATTCTGGTCTGCCTTGTGAAAAGTTTGTTTTTGAAGGGTTTTTACCTCAGAAAAAAGGAAGACAGACTCGCTTAAAAATTTTAGCAGAAGAAACCAAAACGATGGTATTTTATGAGTCCCCATATAGAGTTAAAAAAACATTAGCGCAATTTGTCGAATATATGGGAGAGGATAGAAATGTTTCTGTTTCTAGAGAAATTAGCAAGAAGTTTGAAGAAACAATAAGGGGAAGTGTTGCGGAAGTATTAGCTCACTTTGAAACTAAAGAACCTAAAGGAGAATTTGTGATAGTATTAGAGGGGAAATAAATGATAGAGATAAAAAAACAAGAGTTTACTAAACCAATTATTATTGCTGGGCCTTGTAGTGCAGAAAGTCAAGAGCAGCTAATAGCTACTGCAAAGGGATTAGAAGATAAAGCAACTATTTTTAGGGCTGGTGTTTGGAAGCCCCGTACACGACCTAACTCATTCGAAGGTGTAGGACAAAAGGCTTTGGAATGGTTAAAGTTAGTTAAGCAAGAAACCCCATTGAAAGTAGCCACAGAAGTCGCCAATACTCAACATGTAGAGGCTTGCTTACAGGCTGATATAGATGTGTTATGGCTCGGGGCAAGGACTACAGTAAACCCTTTTTATGTTCAAGAAATAGCGGAGGCTTTAAGAGGTGTTGATGTAAAGGTAATGATTAAAAACCCTTTACATCCAGAGTTGAGTTTATGGATGGGTGCCATAGAGCGACTGAATCAAGTTGGTGTAAGTCAATTGTCTGCTATCCATCGTGGTTTTTTCACCTTAGAAAAATCAGCATTTAGGAATGAGCCAAAATGGGAAATCCCCATTAAACTCAAGCGTTTAGTGCCTAAACTACCAATTATTTGTGATCCTAGCCATATTTCTGGAGCACCACAAATGTTAAGCGAAGTTTCGCAGACAGCTATGGACTTGAATATGGACGGACTCATGATTGAAACTCACTATAATCCAAGCGTTGCATTAAGCGATGCACAACAACAAATTACGCCCAAAGAATTAGGCGTTTTATTGGATAATCTAATTTTGAGAACTTCCACCAATGCCAATACTGAGTTCAGAACATTACTCAACAATCTGCGTACAGAAATTGATGCTATTGATAAAAAGTTAGTCGATATTGTAGGCCAAAGAACCGAAATAGTCAGAGAGATAGGTCGCTATAAAAAAGAAAATGCAGTCAC
>Ga0115013_10000537_pt1 | contig 22970 bp, 18 predicted proteins | sample SouAtlMetagenome_2_FD_88686 | JGI IMG/M metagenome (GOLD analysis project Ga0115013, IMG submission 88686) | Marine eukaryotic phytoplankton communities from Atlantic Ocean - South Atlantic ANT15 Metagenome | ecosystem: Environmental > Aquatic > Marine > Oceanic | place: South Atlantic Ocean...
GGGGGGGGGGGGGGGGGGGGGGGGGGGGGGGGGGGGGGGGGGGGGGGGGGGGGCCCGGTGGGCCTTGGGGGGGGGGGCCCCCGGGGGGGGGGGGGGGGGTCGCCTTGGTCTGAGCTGGTTGTAGTGAGGGGTAAGGCACACAGACCTCTCATTGGGCTAAAAGAATTAGAGCAATCATCCAAGCTCAGCATGGCAATCTCCAACACAGCCGCAACAGGGAGGCGCTGTGGCCACTCCAACATTTGGTGGCGGTTGTGTTGGGCCACACGGACTTCGTTGTTTTTCCAACAGATGATTTCTGAAAATCACGTTGTGGATATCGAAATGTCGGTTTAACAACTATGCAGTAACACAAATCCCGACACATCGAATATTTTTTTAATTGCGATCCAGAGGGTGTTTTGTCAAATAGTAGTAACAAACAAGCGTAACATACGCTCAGGCTAGCAAGTAGTTCGGCAACCTCTACTTATCATACTTGCCTGGCTGGCATCACGACTTTTAGAAAAGTCCGTATCGAACAATGTCTGGATTTGGTGGCGGCGGTTTTGCTGGTGCGAGCAATAACAACAATCCCTTCGGCAGCGGCGGTTTCGGAAGCTCTAATGCATCGAGCGGATTCGGTAATTCTGCTGGAACAACCAACACAGCACCTTTTGGCAGCAATTTTGGAGGACAAACGAACAACACGAATAACCCTTTTGGATCATCGCCATCTGCTCCTCCGTTTGGTGGTTCGGCAACCTCGTCTTCTTTTCAGAATGCGAGCGGCGGAGGTCAAATGAGTTTTGGAACATCGCCGAATGTGATGACAGCAGCTCCAGGCAGAAGTAGTGGTTTTGGTGGTGCTAAGGCAACATTTGGATCGCAATCGAACACACAGCATAAACAAAATTCACCATCATCTTCGTCGGGTGCACACTTCGGTGGTTCACAATACCAATCTCATCAATCGTCCACTCCCTTTGGAGGATCGTCGTCAAACTCTCAACCAATAAAATTTGGTACATCATCGAACGTATTCGTCGGCAACAAAACAAATCAAGCCTTTGAGAGCGGAGGAGGAAATAATACAGGATCATCTTTCGTTGGAGCCTCAAGTAACAGCGGATTTGGAAACAACACTGGGAGCGGCTTTGGGCAGCAATCGTCATCCAACAACAAAGCTAATACTCGGGGAACCATTCACAACCCTTTTGGCGGAGGACCTTCTTCCAGTGATGGTACTGCACCAAAATTTTCGTTTTCATCGAATATTTCTACTATTCCAGAACAAAAAAATAACGACAATTCGATGGAGGACAACAACAATGACTTTGCACACAAGAATACCAACAACGCTCAGGCTCAAATGGAAGAAAAAAAAAGATTACTACAAGCAAAAATAGAAGAAAAAAAGAGGCTATTGCTGGAGAAGAAGAAGAGGAAACAAGAGGAAGCTGGCCGACGCTCGAAATCCCCGACGCTATCGCCAATTGCAGACTCCGAATCCGTTAAAGTCAAGAACACATCAGTTCCAGCAAAACAACAACAGAGTTTAGCTGAGCGTAATGCACTAAGATTTGCTCAGCAGCGTAATCAAACATCTGTTCGTACCCAACCCTCCGTTACAACTAATGTCGCTAGTGCCCCAAAGGAGCGCGAAGATTTGAAGGATGCTGTTAATCTTGTTGGACTATGTCCTACGATGTGTCCCTTCGATGAATTAGAAAAACGGCGCAATGAAAGTGATATCCAGGCTTTAGAGATACCATTGCCAGGACGATTGCACCCGTCAGATTGGACGTTCAAAGATACAGCTATCAAGCGCTTTCGTCGTTCGGCAGCAGACTACAAACTGGATGTACCGGAATGGGTCCGCCCACCCGAAGTGTTGGAGCGGACCATGGGCTATTTAGAAGAATGGATAATGGAACGTGATCGGCAAGGACTCGATCCTCGTTTCCCCCAAAAGGACATTCCTCCTCCACCTCTCGACGTGTATCAGTTTATTTGGGATAGGACCAGGATGATTCGAAAAGATTTTATATTGCAGAATTATGTTGGTACTGGTGGCCGTTGTGATGCAAAAGCAGTTCGTTGCCATGAGCGGATCGCTCGATGGCACGCTATGTGTGAACATCAGCTAAGTCATATCGACGATTTCGTAAAAATGCAAAGTCAACAGAATATGCAAGAACTGGGACAGACGATGAAGACGTTGAATAGTTTTTACGATGATGCGTTGAACCGCTCAACAAAAGAAGTCCCAGAGGAAAAAACAGGAAGGGAGACATACGTACCAGACACAAATCATACCGCGAATACTGCATCGGATAAAAACAATGCTTCAAAAGGTGGCTGCATCTACGATATAGTTCAAGGTCAGAGTCCAACGGATTACAACGGCCATCCTCTGAATAACACATCTGATAATTCTTTGATATCGCGTCGACTTGTGGGTGACAATATCAACAATACAATTGCTCGAGGAACTGCAGAGCCAGAAATGCGCGGAATTTATATGCTTCTCACTATGGATAACGAGGGTGGAATGGAGGTATTGAAATATGCCGCAAGACTTTTCAAAGAACGGCCTTCTGTGTATCATTCGCCTCCAGTGCAACTCGCACTGACCGTCTTTAAGGCAAAAAAAGATATGAACTACATCAAGTTCTTTTCCATTCTACGGTCCGCATCTACACCGTATTTGTTCGCCTGCATTATGTTTAAACACGTTGAGGTAATGAGGCGTGCTGCAATGCAAATAATGTCCTTCACATATGGAGCACGAAGTAAAACAGGAGAAACTATGTATGATCAATATCCCCTAGAGCGGCTAGTGCATGTTCTTTGCTTTGAAGATATGAAAGAAGCCAAAAAGACTTGTGAATTTTACAATGTCAAAGTATCTGAATACACAAGTCAAAGAACGGGGGAAGTCAAGGAAATTATTTTGTGGAAAGGTTCGAAATTTAGGATACCTAAAGATGCAGAGAAGGGCTTTTCTCTGCGCTTGAAACCAAAGAAAATGACTCGCACTATCGAAAGCAAACTTAACGGAGCTACGCGTTTAGCTGTGTGCAGAGGAGAGGTAAGCGGAAAAGGGGCCGCTTTATTTGATCCTGCAAAATCAAGTAATTTAAATCCAAAAGCCGTATCGTTTATGCCTCAATCAAAGGTTCCGACAGAGGCAAAGACCATTGATGTTCCTAAGTTTGATGCCGAAACACACGAGTTGTTGATGAAAAAGAAATTAGAAGAAGCCAAGCTAAAAGAACGTAAAGAAAAGGAACGAAAAGCTCTGGAAGAGCGGCAAAGACTCGAAAAGCAGCAAATTGAAGAACAACGAAAGAAAGAGCAACGAAAGAAAGAGCTGCTAATAGAGCTTGAGAAACGCCGCCGTAAAGAGTTGGAAGAAGAACAGAAGCGACAACAGCGTATTGAAGAAGAGCGACGAAAAGCACAAGAAGCACAGAGAATAAAGGAGGCGAAGGCTCGCAAAGACGCCGAAGAAGCTGCGCGAAAACGAAGAGAAATGGAAGAACAAAGAATTCGCGAAGAGAGGGAAAAGAGGAGGCGTGAGCTCGAACATCGAATTGCGCAAGAGAAACGTAGAAAGGAGCTCGAAGAAGAACAAAGGAGACGCAAGGAGCTGGAAGACCGAAAACGCGAGGAACTACGACTCCAAAGGGAGGCAAGACTTGCACGTGAAGCTGAGGAAAAACGGAAAGCACATGAATGGCAAAAAAAGATAAATTCTGCTACAAAACTTTTAATGTGGTATCGTTGGAAACGTACTCTAGCATTACCATTAGAAATATCTGTTCGATCGAAGGAAAGTCTCGAAGATATTGATCCATATTTCAGAACTGACCCTTTCAATTTGGTTCATAGCGCTGAAATGACAATACTCAACAATCGGCAGAAATTGCAGACACCGTTGAAGTACCAGACAACAAGCAAAGACGTTATCGAAAATTTGCTACGTATCAATTCTGCGGCAGTTCCAAAGATAGGGATAGCAAACATGGCACTTCAAGAACTTCAAAGTATATCGAAATATTCAACGAATAATGTTGGATCACGAAAGTCAAAACATTTAATTAAAATCGCTTTGATTTGTCCAGAGTCGATGGATGTTTCAGACCAAAGTTACGCAAGTTTACTATACCATTGGATAGGCACCAGGGTCAATCTCGGAAAGATTGAAATCGCGAAAAGTGATGATAACTCAGACTTTTCTCTAAGACACGAAGTTCGCGCATTGGTAGTCAGAGGTTCTAGCTACGAAGTCTGCTCCACTTGTGATATCGCATTGTTTGTAATTCCTCCACAATGGACCGAGTCGAAAAGAAAAGCTGCAATATTACATGATATTGCCTCGTCTATTTTAAATGATGATGTGCCACGCGTGGTCTTAGCTTTGAATGATAAAATTGAAGCTAGTAAGATACACGCAATAAACAAAGTAGTGGCCAAAGAAGTTGGAGGCAATTTGGAGGCGATTCCGATTATCCAACCTTCGGACCTATCCATGGAGGCCTTTGATAGCGCTTTAAAATCTGCCTTTCATCGTATCGCGAAGCTTTTTCTTTGTGAAGCTTGTGTGAGCGTGATCCGCATCCCGGCATTGCAGTTAGCAACGAAAGTTATTCGGAGTGTCTTATGGCAATGCATTCCATCGGTCGTGGGTAGAGATGTTGACGACGATGCAATTGTAGAGAGCTCAAGGCTCTCTCTACGGTTTATGATTAATGAGCTCGCTACGCATTCTAGACGCAACAAAATCGAATGGTCATTGTGGCCAGCACCTGAATTTTCCTCCGAAGACGGTATTGTCGAATCGTACTTTGCCGAAAGTGAGGGCTTGCCTCTACAATGGGCGAGATGCTTCGATCAAGATTTTCTCCTTGAGACTTATGGACCTTTATTGAGTGTATTTCGAGGTCATTTTCGCGACGTATACCAACGTATCGTAGTCGATGCACCGATAACTTTACAAGATGTATGCGCTGCGGAATGTGCGCAAGGTCAATATCAAAGGTGTCTCGAAAAGGCGTTAGTATGGATGGATCAGGATCCGGCATCCGGTAGGTGTTTCTTGTATCTTCCTGAAGGCCTTCTTGATGTAATTGTGAATAATATTATTTCACAAGTGAAAGCGAGTTTGTCATCGTCGGTATCTACTAATTCTATGGCACATATCCCTGCCTTGGCTGCAGAAGAGAGTACGATAGACTCTTTTGCGGATCAATACCAACAAAAACGAGATTCATTTGAAGCTGCGACAACATCATCACAATCTTTGGCCATTGATGCTTCTCTATTTCTATTTGCAAAGAAAAGATTAAGGGCTACTGATCACTGTGATCATAGCTTGAAAAAGAGACGCCATGAAGTAGATGCTACTTCTAGTAGGGCGGCAGAAATCCGAACAGTCGCCGACTCTAATGATGTCCGTACAAGCCCTAACTTTAGTCAATCAAATGGTGTGCAGCGAGGAATGACGGTGGCAGCTAGCCAGTCTTACACGAAGAAGCTAGAACGTTTATTACACGGAAATGAGACTGTTGAGCTTACTGTCGGAAATACGGTCCTGTCACGATATCTTCGAGACGCTCCAAAACCTCAAGTTTAATTTTATTTGACAGGGGTAATATGAAAATACTTGAATTTCATAAATATCACGAAGGACGAAAGTTACCCATAATTTTTTTAAAACTAAATCTGCTTTTTAATATACGATCTCTTTCCACTCTTATTTTCTAGCTGAGCGTTGTAATTTGTTCAAGAAGTGCAAGCATTTCGTGTATCCGTTATGTCTGCTGGTGCATCATCTCAGGATTTATCTGTACAGCGTGCTATTATTTCTACTATTTGGATGACCGAATCCGCCCCTACAGACTAGTGACGTTGTTAAGTTGGTATTGGCTGGACCCGTTCAATATAATCATGGCTGATGGTCTCTTCGATCTTTTCGATCTCTGAAGACTTGCAACGATGCCAAAAGGGCATCGCAACGTTCCATATTTGATACGATTGCTTTTGACAACTTTTTCTTTCGTTCCCTGACGCATTGTTCTAGAAAGTTATTGTTAGTACCATCGGATACCGATGATAGAACAACGCTGTCCACACGTGCCGCAATCTTGTCCAATCGATCACTTATGTCCGCTAGAGTTTGTTGTATGTTGGGAGGATTGCTACCGTAGTTACTAGCACTGCTGTTGGCAGGGTTGCCGATCCAAGTATCATTCCATAACTTGTCTATAGTAGCATCAGACGAAGAAGAGGCAGATGAAGACACATGAGAAGTTGCGGTATCGAGAGATTCTTCTAGTCCTCTGAGTCGATCATCGATTCGGTATGTCGCCCGCAGGTCAAATTCGGCATCTTCTATGGTGTCAACAGCGTCTCTCAAATATTCTGGGTATGGATCGCCCTCCCAAATCAGTCGTAGCGTGCCTTCCCACCCGTTTTTACTAATACAACGTTTCAATTCGTACCCTGCAAAAGCTGCGACGACGGTGGCAGCGAAAAGACCAATTGTCATCAATGTTGTGGATTCGTTGCTGTTCCCATCATTTATTATTCTCCTCGAGCGTTTTGAGAGCACCCAACTGGGTAATATTCTACCGTCGGTCATCGTATTGTCACGATCGAAATCGTGTCACTTGTGTTGTCGAGGAGAAAGGATATGATGTTAGTAAATTGAAAACAAAGAAATGTCAAGAATGTGATCCGAAACTTTTTGATTTGTGGGGATGGGTACAGAATTAGTGTTTTTGATGAGCAATCAATTTTTGTTGAGATCGGAGACTCCAACAACACCGTTCAATGATTTCATGACAAGAGAAACGACACAAAATTCACGCAGATACAATGACGGATACTAATATCTCGAAGAAAGGTGTTTTGAATTCCCTCGTCGCGATGAAGACAGCGGTGACGATCGCCGTTTTGTGTTTTATGTCCTCGGCAACTATTACTGGCGCGTATATGTTCGACTCGGCTCGTTTTGGAAATATCAACAGGAGACCGTTCTTCGCTCAATCTTCACTTCGCCGTGTTCACACTAATATCGTTGGTGATAGGATAACTAATGCAGTCGTTCCACTTTTTTCCGCCTCTACCGACGAAGAAAGCGAAAGTGAAGACGAATCACCAGTCAGCGAGATGGCGGAACCAACGAGTGACGGCGTACCAGACATTTCCGCCACACAAGAAGAAATCGATCTCATGTCCGTTGACTGGGCCGAAATGGATCCACTCCATGGAATTCCGTTTGACGATTACGATGAGCTGTATTTACAAGGAAAAGCAAAGGGTGACGAATCACTTGCGCCAAACCCTATTCGCGACGCCAGTTACGAAAGCATCATGACAGAATGGGACGATTCCGTACCCACCCTGAACCATATCTCCCTAGTTGGGAGAGTGGGGAACCCACCTGAGGCTAGGTATTTTGATAATCCACTCGGCACTGGGAGTGGATCAGGAGATAATTATAACAACAAACCGAATGTGGTCGTATCAATGTCACTCGCACTTCCACGATACTATTCCGCATGGGAAAGGGAAGAATACGGTATTGATTTTGGACAAGAAGAAACGGAATGGTACAATCTCGAGGTTTGGGGCGTTCTAGGAGAATTTGCACTGAAAAATGTTCAAAAAGGAACTCGAATCGGTGTGGTCGGATCTATAGATACGGATTACTACAGAAATAAACAAACCAATCTGTTGAGCACTGCTACCAAAGTCCTAGTTCAAGACTTGGATATTCTAGAAAGTAAGGCGGAATCTGACGCTAGACGGAACAATAGCTATGGCAACAACGCTAGTGGAGGAGCAGCCACTTACAGTTCGAACAATAATTATAACACGAATAGCAATGTGTATGGAGGCGGCCAACAAAGAGAGCAGGAAAGAGGTCCATCATTCTTTACTGACGACGACGACGAAGATAATTTATATGATCCTAGTGGAGGTGCTGGTGGGTCAGCAGGTGGATTCTTTGACCCCATATAAAAATATATTTACAATTTATTTTCTTTACGAGCTCCATAGACAAAATGCAGCAGCTATTGTGAACAGACATTACAAAATACTAATTCCATCCTCCTAAATGCAGTAATTTGATTCCCTTGGACCCGGTTCCTTGAATTCATCGGGTGATTTTACGGGATGTGGACTTGGGGACTAGAAGCTAATTAAGTAAACTAACTGTAATTATTTTATATTTTTTTGAAGAAGGATTTACAGCTACAATTGACATCAATTTCACATCTTTATGCATCCACATTTGCACATTTGGTCGCTTAATATGATATCTATTATGAAGTCTTCATTGTCCAATATTTGTTTTCACATATATCATCGCATATCCTAGCTTGGATTCGTCTGTATCAATACCTTGATGCTATTAGAAAGTATCGCATTTATCTTCACTTTCGCTGTAAACACCTTTACAACTTCCGCTCAAAGCCATTTGGTTTCCTTCGCCAATGATAACATTTCCACGGGTTGAGCCATTTCGAATAGATGTACCTGGCTGAACCACGATTGCCATACTTCCAGTGGAGTCCCCGCGTCCACTATACCTTGACGGTGCTTCCGTATTCAAGATAAATGTTGAAGAATAAATAGATAAATGATTGCCCTCACCCACAAAAATGGCGTTTCCTGTTTTATAGGCATTATTTGCCACAAATCTCGAACCAACGATGTTCAATTTGAACCCATCACTATGGATAGCACCTCCATGGGCCGCAGTATTACCTGTAAAGGTACTATTCACTATATTAACCACTCCACTTTTCCTTTCAATTGTGATCGCACCTCCCAGGTCGTTCTTTTCAAATGAAATCTGATTCCGTGCGAATTCGGTGTTACAAAAGGTGGTTTGTGCAGCACCAGTTATAGTGGAAATAACGACAGCAGAAGAGTCTTGAGAGTTAATAAACTTCAAATTTTGTAATCGAATCTTCGATATTCCGCTGACACTCATGAAAGGCCCGAATCCAGAAAATGAGCACTGCTCGATACAACGGATATCAATATCACTTGTAACATCAACAGCTCCTTGTCCACGTTTAAAGAAATTGAATCCTCCGCAAAATATGACATCATTACTACCCGATTCGATGACATCCTTGAATTCATCAAATGAGTGTACATCAACGCAATTACTTTCGGCAGAAATTGTCCGGAATAAGCATTTATTTGAAATCGTGTCCTCTGGAGAAGGTTTAGTAGTAGGTTTAGTTGTCGGTGTTCGCGTCGGAGTAGCTACTGTCGCTTCAGAAGGCTTCATCGTAGGAGCAAACGTAGGTGCTGCTGTCAGCCTCTTAGAAGGCTCTCTCGTCGGAACTTGTGTAGTTGCAGTTGTTGTAGGTGTCGACGTAGGCACGTTTGTGGGATCCACTGTCGGGCTTGATGTTGTGGGAAAGAATGTAGGAGAAAGAGATGGAGGAGTAGTGATTTTTATTGTTGGTTTTTGAGTAGGGGTTAGCGTTGTCTTTTGTGTAGGGATCGCTGTTGGATTGAACGTAGGAGCCTTAGTAGGCGTAGGAGCCTTAGTAGGGCGATTGGTGGGAGCTGGTGATTTTTCAAACACAATGCATGATTGCGATACCAAGTGAAAGACACCTCGGCAATCGCCATCATTGATGCGATTTTCGAATCCATCCTCGTAGGTTTTTGTTCCATTACCTATCAAAAAATAACGAGGTACAAGTAGCGATGTTGAGTGGATATATAATTTATAATGTGTTCACCTGTGTCATTGCCCAAGACTTACCTGGATTGAAAACTATATCATGACCCTCTCTTCCTTTATTTCCTAAGAAAGAAGTACTTTTGATCATCAAATTACCACCAGCAGCTGTGTAAAGAGCTGGACCATATCCAGTCGATCGGTTTTTCACAAACATTGAAAACATTACATTTAGCTGATCGGCTCTAGAATAAATTGCGGCACCGTATGTCGACGAAAAGTTTTCTTGAAAGAAACATTCGAAAATATTTATAATTCCGGCTGACTTTTCTAACATCATGGCGCCACCTCTCGTATTCTTTGTTCGAACATTTTCTAGGAAACTCAATTGACAAAAGGTATGAGTGGCAAGTTCTGAGTTTTTTTCTTCTCCTGCAACAAGAACAGCGTGATCATTTGATTCGCGGAAACTGAAACCTTGCAGCAGGGTATCTTCGGCTGTATCGATGATCAGATGACTTCCGAATCCAGTAATTGTACAAAATTCATCAGAAGATGTTCTCGCGCAGAGGATTCGAACTCCGGTTTTAACTCGAATTGGTGGAATGGAAGAAACTTTTCGGAGGAAAAAGGGACAAAGGATGATCTCGTCTCCGGATACAGCATTTTGAATAATCTCGCTTAATTCACCGTAAGAGTTCACCGCCAAACAATCAACCAAAGGATCAATTTCATCATACGGGGGACAGAGGTCTTGCTGCGCATACACAGACAATAATGCCGATGCATTAACAAGTAGAGTCAAGAGAATTTTCCGAATCATCATGTTGATTGGAGATTGAGCTAGTCACTAAGCTAGCTTGTTGGGATGATCTCTTCAGTAGCTGAGTAGCACTGACTGGATTTCCTATGTTTTAGACAATCGCTCAAGCGTTCTTGGAAAATTGATTTTTTCGTGAGGAACTGCAGAATCACCGATTCCCACATGATCGCCGAAGTTAACGTCAAAACTAACAACGGTTTGCGATGTTAACTGCCGTCGAATTAGGGGGAAGCACTTAAAAGGGTATGAAAAATCCCCAAAATCGAGATCGTATGATTATACCTACCTTTTCATCACGCATCAATCAAGAAATATTATTAAAGGAAGTAGAAGAAGTATCCTCTCAACATCAGCGCTCACATCGTAGTATTTTGGTTTATGGTATTTAGTGAAGACTTCTTTCGAACGACTCTAAAGGTACAAACGCCGAAGATTAAACGGCTTTTCCAGATTGACACCACTACTGATGGTAGCTATATAATTCGAACACAGCAGAAATAATTTAATACTTTGCCAGATTGAATGGCCAGATTGATTGGCCAGATTGAATGGGATTCATCTATACCAACGACACATACTTCCCGATTCATAAATTAAATTAGTATATCTAGCATGCCTCCGGCTCAAAATGTTAAAGCCAATGGTAGTGATCAAAGGAGCAAGGATAGCGGTGCAGGTAGCGCAAACGGTGCAAAGAATAATGGCAATATTAGCAATAGTCATCATCCGCAACGAACTTCTCAATCTATTAGACGGACGGGCCAACAAACATTCGCAACTCAACAATTGGGTGCTCCGCCAAGGACAGCGATGACTGCAGCACCATCCTCAAATCGCCAATATCATAATCACCCATCTGCAAGCACAGTCTCAAATGCGCCTCAGCAAACAACTCTCTTCCAGCGTTTGGTGACGGAAGAAGTTCAAGAACTCAAGGCCTATGCGCGAATTATCGAAAATCAAAATCATCGTTTAGTGGAATTGGAACGCATTCACGGGGATCTAGAAAACAGACTAGAACTCGAAGCGAGAGGAAGAACCCTGCTAGAAGCAACACTTGAACGTCAGGAACGAAGTTGGACGACCAAGTACCACGAACTAGAACAGGATAGAGACCAATGGAAGAATGTTGTGTCTCAAGAACAAGCGAAGAATGCTAGATTGTTCGACCAGGTTGTACGGAAAGATCAAGATATTCATCGGATGCTGCAACGAAAGGTAAGTTACGTTGAATGGCAGAGAAACAGTAACGTTCTAAAAGTTTTCAAAGATACCTTTCAGAATTCAAACGGCCTCATTTCTTGTTGCGAATGTGTTTGCATCATGGCCTTCCCCTATTGTGTGATACTTCACTATCGTCATCGTATCCATTCAAAAAAATTGATCAGTACGACAACCAAAGAGAACCCGGGTCTAGTCAACCGATAAGGAATATGAGGAATCACGATAGACAATCTCAGGGTGCATCACCAAGACAAACTCATCACAACCAAGACGCCCCTCATCAAAAACTGGATTTGGAACTGAACAAAAGCCCACACGAGATTTTGGCAACTACTGGGACTATAGAAAGCGCCAGGATACGGAACGTCAAGAGTCTATTGGCAGATTTTTTTGCTTGCTGAGTAAAGTAGCGGCTGTATTTATCTAAAGAGTTTTCGATTCGGTGATCAACTTGAATCGAGAGAGGTCCATCTAGAGCCACACTACGCAATCAACTCGGGAAATTACAAGATATTGCTGCATTTTCTTTACCAATGAGATTGCTTTCACGATAGATTGATGAATGACCGAGAGATGGCAATGAAACGAACCGATCACGGGTTTACGAAGATTTTTACGAGAGTTTTGAATACTCACTAAACAATTTAAGAAATCAAGAAGAAAATCTTGATCTATAATTTGCTTACACATCCTACTTTCAATATCCCCTTCAGATTCTTCCCCATAATTGTATTATTACTGTATCCTTTATATTTGTTATAGCATTTTCTTTCCTTCGTAGCGTGTTGTCGTGCTGTATTACGTATTCTTTTTCAACCATGCGGACTACGAATTAGTTTGATCGACACCCGACGACCAAGTATCAACCTGCGACGTTGTCGTTGCAGTAGTATTGGGAGCTGTTCCATTTGCTGTAGTTGATAAATTAGGGTCATATCCGGGAGCACCAGCAACCGAAGACACAGCCCCTACAGGTACTGGTTGTCCAGTTGCTGATAGTTGTGGGATTCCAGAAAATGTTTGCTGCACATGCTGCTGGCCTACTTGCGAGTGCATGCTTGGTGGAACTATCTGTTGAGGCTGCGCGCTGACTACTATTTGTTGTGAAGAGTCGTGGTGATATTGAGCAGGTGCCTGGTGTTGAGTGTGCTGATGTGGCTGCTGTTGAGTCGTTCCCATAAGTTGCATCATTCCAGCATTCGTGTGGTCTATTACAGCACTGCCTTGTGCTGTCTGCTGTGAAAGGGCTGCCGACATACCTACAGGCATACCTGCAACTTGCATTCCAACAGTAAGCGTTGGCGACATCATTGCATTTCCCGGCACTGCTGCCGAAGCTGGAATATGTGGTGTATGTGCGTGTTGAATTTTTGGTGTCGTCGTTGTCACTCGTGGCACAATATCAATAAGAAAATCGTATACTTCACTTTCGCCCACTGCTGCGTGTAAATCTTGTTTTTGTAAGGTTCTCCGCCGGTTTCGTTCTGTGTGTCTCCAAGCTCGGAAAGAAAGATCCTTGATCATTAATTCACAAGCTTTGCTCATTAAGACAGGGGCTTCCCCCGATATCATGAATTTTGTAGATTTTTCATTTGTGGGAGCTGCTGTCTGGCCTTCCTCGGCCGCCTGCTTCTCTTGTCTATCCCTTTCCAATTCCTGAAGTATTACGTCTTCGCTTTTCATTATCTTTTTGATCTTGGCAAGTGGCAGCTTCTGATTCCTCCAATTTTCTGTTGCTGCAAAATTGAATTGCATTGCGTATTATAGGCAATCGTGAGAAGAGGCAAGAAAATTGTGAGAGAAAAATTGTGGAAAAAAGAGAGGCTGAGAAATGACTCGCCCGCCCGACAGAAGTAATTAATACGTTCTTGAAGGTTCTGCGTTTTAACCAATTCAAACCAGAAGTAAATGAAAGAATCGATTGGTCGCATCTACAAAAATACTTTGCAAACTTACCAGCATCGATTGCCTGTATCCCCTGAGCTGATCCGAGCCACATTCCTTCCAGACCCTCGTCCATTTCTTGACCGGCAATAACTGGTAAAGACGCCATGGTAGCAATGACTTCGGTGATTTGTGAATTTAGACTAAGTATATGAATGCAGTATCATCAAACTATTCGAACAACACTTTTGGTCCGTCGTTGCCGTATTACTAGAAGACTCAGCGATCACTGTGAAGATCGATCGGCCGGACTTCGTTTTAAGAGACACTTTTTAATCGCAAATGGTTGATACTTGCTAGAAGCAGGAACGATGGACAACTAATGATGCACCACAATCTTGACTAACAGCTTCCCGAGCTAACAAATTATGGTTTGTTGGTGCGATGCTTCAAACCTGAAAAACCGAACCGTCCGCGTCCTATGATGTTTCATACCATCCGAGGTAACGTAGGTTGAAGAAATCTTGCCTTGTCATCGGTCAATCGAGAGATTTCGCGCGGATGCAATGCAGTAAAATAACGGCTACAGATGGTACGGAAAGATTTGGTTGGTTGAAGTGACGTCATGCTCGAGGGGGAAAGCCAGCCATTTCTAGTGGTGCTGCTACAGAGCAGTTTTGAGAGCGCACGAGGCTCTGATGGCACTCCCCAGCTTGCACCCCCTTGCTCTGCCCCCACAGGGGCCTGCCCCGCCCGCAAGCAGCCACTGAGATCAAGCCCCGCTACAGCCCCAAGCCCCCCCCGAACCAAGCTGCCAGGGGGGGGGGGGGCAGGCGACGGCTGGCCCGCAACCCCCATGGCCAAGCACCTCCCCTGCCCCCCACCATAGGGCCAGCACGGCGGGTAGGCCCCCCTTGGCACTGAGCCCCCTGGCCCACTGCGCTCTGGGGCCAGCAGGAGCAGCAGTGCCTCCCAGCCAGGGGCCCTGGCTGCCCAGGTCGCGCCCAGGGGGGTGGGGCACAGGGGGGAGGAGCCACTTGGTGGGGCTTGCAGATGCACCACCCCCATGACCACTACCACTGACTCCATGGAGTGTGACAATAAAATCCATAACTGCAATTTTACGTTCGATGACAGGAAAATTTGCGAACACCACTCATCAACTGTGTCATCAACAAAACCAAAAGAAATAGCAACAAATTCACTGCTCATTAGTCAGGCATTCGGTTCATTATTTCGCGAATGCCATCAATATCGTAAGGATCGTCGTCGTATTGGTCGAAACAAGATCGACAGATTACAAACCCACGAGCATTGCAGCTTGTGCACCTTACAGTGCGATTACCCATAGCAACATACGTGCCAATACCATCACAGTTAGGGCACATAGTACGTCGTGTGTCCTGGCACTCAGAGCATTTCTTTTTAACAGCCTTTTTGGCTCTAGTTTTCTCATTGTTCTCGTTTTTGTTCGATAGTACGTTCCAAAACCCTCTTGCTAAGTTTCCATTCGCTGGTCCCCCTAAGAAGTAAACTGGGATAATCCACAATGGGAAAAATCCCGTTTCTCCTAAATCGTTATAATGGTATCCAGAATTCAGAATGCCGTTGGTTGTGGCTGTGATCAATCCTGCTTCAATTAACGGTCCTCCTAAACAGGTTGCAAGACTAACGATGAGACCTGAGAATGTTCCATCTAGAACGAAAAACCCTATAGCAGCAAATACTGACATCAGGTTGAGTATTTGTGACCGATCTAGCAATCCAGTTTGCACACAGATACCGCTCAGCCAGTATTGCAAGGTAAAGAAAGATATCCCCACGAGTATTTTAGGTGGAGAGGGTCGTTGTCTATCATCGTCTGAGTTTTCAAAATACAAGGCATCTAACAAAATGTAGAGCCAGCCAATCAAAAACCCAGCTAATCCAAACAGTTCTGGAACCCACCAAGTTGTTGTCAAGGCGGGATAGGTTTCACTCCCCCATAGTATCAATCGGATTGGTTCATCATACTTCAGAACCCCAAAAGCGCTATGGTAAGAGTCCAAAAAGGGGCCCAATCCGGCACCACAAATACTCATTAGTATGGAGAAAAGGATCGACCGTCGAGGATCCTTCGTGATGAGACTGAGCAAGTTGTTTGGGGAACTATCTTCATTACTTGAGTCGGTGCCTGAGGAAAATATTTGTACTACCCGCGAATTAGTTGCCTTTCTTGATGCAACTGTCATTTGATTTGGTTTATTCATAGTTTTGGTGGAATAAACTCGATAATTCTTCGTCCTATGATCATGCACAGAAAGAGCGGACGATTGTGCGACAAAACCTGCTGCAAATATTGCGGACGCATCGTTCTTTGTTATAACCGGTACGGTTGCTCTTATTACCAACAAGATCCATATTATAAACGATGATTTAACGATAAGATCATATAAATTGTATTCCCTGCGAAGATTTCTCATGATGTATAGTGGATATGTTTCGCATGAAAATATGAAACTGCGTTTGTGTGTGACGACTTGTTGGTTGAGTTGTTGTTTAGTTTTGTTATTTAATTTTAACCCTAACTTTAATGGTTTCGTTAGGGATAGAGTTTTACCCAACAAAAGAAAAGGGTCATATGTCTCTTACAGAGAATTTCCGTACATGGAGTAGTACTTTTGGGCTCGACGAAAAGGTATGATGCCTGCAGAGTATCACGACACGTGCGAAAACAGTACAACAAGAACATCCCGATCTGGAATGTCACAATAGCGTGTTTCATAGACAGATACTTGAATACTAACCCCAACATCGCTGAGTGCAACGTCTCCAATACCTCATCAACAAGGGCCGTTAAGTGCACCATTCCCGAATCAAGCCAGTGTTCAAGTCAAAAAATTCTGTGAAAGGATTTTTCACGAGAGATAGATTGGCGAATTCTTGGAAACGAACCAAGTGTTGTATTGGATCCGGACGTAGAATTTTCTGGGCATCTTGCTGAATAACGTTTTCAAGCGTATACTTGAAGTAGTTCTCGACGTACCCCCCGATTGCGGTATATACCATCTCGGACCCACAATCGACGATTCGTAAAAGCACACGGTCGGTCGTTCACCATCCCACTGCAAACCAATTTATCCAATTTTGACTTGAGAGAAATTAAAAAACATGACAACTGTCGATAAATCTATACCGTTGGATGATACGCCTGTACCAAGTTCCAAAAGCGGCAAACGCTTTGAGGAGTTATATCGACTAAAAGGAGTGGTGAGTGTCGGAGAATGTATCATTGAGCGAGATTGAAAAGTTTTTGGTCCCTATCCAATAGATTTTGTCCAACTTGAGTGGGTTACTTCAGAAGAAGCTGGAACGAATGAAAACTTCCGATCATACTGCTGATTTAGTCTTCGGTGTCCTGTAACTTCCAGATACTGCATTGCAACCTTCATACATTCTTGACTCATTTCATCCCATTTTCTTTCTTTTACTATTTCTTATCTACTGACTCGTCCTTTTATCATTTTGGTCCACTCTCCCTTCCCAATCTTTTTTGGTGTCAGCTTGGAACTGGTGCTTTTTCAACCGTTCGAATGGGATATCACCGATCAAATAGAGATAAAACATATGCTGTTAAATGCGTAAATCGGAAAAAGCTAACAGAGGAAGATGAGGCAGCACTCTTGGATGAAGTTTCTATATTGAAAGAAATGAAACACTTGCATATTATTCGGTTGTATGATTTTTTCAAAGAACCGTCAACATATTATCTAGTGATGGAGGAGATGGATGGAGGTGAACTTTTTGACAGGATCGTCGCCAAAGCATATTACAACGAAAAAGAAGCTCGTGATACGTGCATGATTTTAATCGAAGCCGTTGGGTACATGCACAAAAACAATGTAGCGCATCGAGATTTGAAACCCGAAAACTTGTTGCTCGTCAGCAAGAATGATGATTCGCAGGTAAAAATTGCTGATTTTGGATTTGCGAAGAAGGTATATGAAGAAAATAGCCTCTCAACACAATGTGGTACACCAGGATACGTCGCGCCTGAGATTTTAGAGGGGCAAAAGTACGACCAAAGAGCTGATATGTGGTCAGTCGGCGTCATTCTTTACATTCTTCTGGGAGGATACCCTCCGTTTATCGAAAGCACACAAAGAGAGCTATTTCGAAAAATCAAACGAGGTGATTATGAATTTCACGAGGAATATTGGGGGACAGTATCCAAGGAAGCACGGAACCTTATTAAGTCCCTTTTATGCGTCGACCCGGTTAAGAGGTTAACCGCACAACAAGCACTCGAAAATCCATGGATTCGAGGAGATGCTGATTCCTTAGCAAAGAACGATCTTGGTAAAAACTTGCAGTCGCTGAAAAGGTTTAATGCCAAGAGAAAGTTCAAAGCTGCAGTTTCGACAGTTGTGGCAGTCAATAAATTGAATTATCTTTCGTCGGCTTTCAAGGATCTAAGCGTGGGTGCTGCCGAAGCCAAAACACCTTAATTGATACATAACGTCGGTAATTATTGGAATCGACTTAAAGATAGAGTAAGAAAGAAGCGCAATCAGTTCATAATGTGATGGTTACTATTTCTCTTGTAAACTGCCGAGAAGTGGATTTTGGATTTTGTAATAATTAGTTCACATTCAATCATCGTATGAATCTTCTTGCACATGACACTTCTTAGTAGATAGTCTACAGTTGACACACTTTTGGAAGGTGTGTACGGCGAATGAGTGTTAAAGGTGAATGCCCATTGGTCTCCTCCTTAATGCCGAAAGAATGCCGTAAGCTGCAACGATAGAAGTTGGAAGGACTCGTTCGTGCACTAAGATGTGTAACTATACGAATCTAATTGGATAAATTTGCTTTTGTTGTTATGGATTTCTGAATATGTAGTATAAAAGCATAAAATACTTCCTGAGCTCTTATTTGGAAATTGTGGCCTTCGAAATATACGAGAGTTTTGGAAAAGCCTCGGTCAAGTACGAGTTTCCCTTCTTCTGAATCAAAGCCTGATTCGGACCCTTTCCGCCCGGCGCACCTTCTCCGTATCCGGCGTATAGTTTATCCACGACGTCCATGCCCTCGAGGACTACACCAAAAGGAGAGAATCCTTGCTTATCCAAGAAAGCATTTCCTTGGTCTCTAGTGTTGATAAAAATTTGTGTTGTGCGAGTGTTTGGCCTAGAGATAATGTTTGGGCAAAAGCGACATGAAGATAATGTTTAAGAACTTGTTGTGTCAAGTGCAACGAATGAAATATTTTCACTATACTACAGTATATATTAGTAGCAACAAAACTTACCCAGCCGTAGCAAAGACGACAGTTCCTCTGCTGTTGGTAACTTTTACAGGATCATCGGGGATGCTGGATGATCTCCATTTGCTCATTACATCTGGATCGCCGTTGATTCCAAATTGAGAAATAAACCCCGGTAAAACGCGAAAGAAGCGGCAGTTGTCATAAAATCCATTGGATACGAGTTCCTAGAGCGATGAAAAAACAAAAATTAGAGTGATGCAAATGCAATGTTAGAAAATAGACAAAAATCGTACATTGCTTCCGAAATGCCCAAGATGATCACTGTATCGCTGATTATTATGCTCAATACCAGACATCATACTCACTTCAAACCTTGCAACACCACGTGGTGCCCACTCGGGCTTCATTTGAATCTTAATTGTTCCCGCACTTCCACCATCGAGATTGTTGACTTGAATCTCGACAATGTTCCCCCCCGCACTATTTTCTTCCCCGAAGGCAGGAAGAGATTTGCCACCAATTCCTGATACTAAGACAGATGCTCCAAATAATCTTTTAATGGAGGAAAAGAAACCTCTTCGTTCTTGATCGCTTTCGTGTTTCTCTAAAAACAAATTCGTGGAGGGCAATCTTGAACGTTTCGATACAACGGGACTAGAGCTGAAAGCATCAGTTCTTTCCATCGTTCGCACCATGACGAGGGTCATCACCATTATGGCAAGAAAACTATATTTTGATTTGTACGTCATCGTGATATTATTTCAGTATACCTTTTTGAAAGGATGTCAAGATATGATCATGAAAACAGGGAGACTAAACGAGTTCAAATTCGTCTGATGTTCTGTGCAATGACCAATGACAATCTTAAACTCCCTTGGATGTAAGATTTGCTCGAGGAGAAAGGTCAGGGAGAGACACTCCTTGGATCATTTCGAGCCAAAAAACTTTACTACATCCACTTGATGTCGGTTTTGTGAGTCAGTTTAAAAAAACAGTGGCTTTCAAAAACTTTGGCGAAACAAGTCGTAAGTACGTATTTAGTGACAGTTACTGATTTCATCCGGGTTCTGCATGCAATCGTAGGGCTGTGTTGAAAAGAGCTTCAATTCATTTCGGGGAGATGCCGAATTACGAGTTGTACCCTTCTTTATTTTCCCAAATCTTGATTTTCAGTCACGTCATATCTTCAACCAAGAAGGTAAGAATTCTAATAATCATTCGGCATCAAATCGAATGAAAAATGTTCGAACTGAAAATCTAGAAGAAGATATTGAAAGAGACGCAAAACATGCCAAGTCAAATAACTGGACTAGGGAGCGCAAAGATGACAGTACAAATGCTTTTATCGTTCGTGCTCATTTGCCAATTATTAAATCTTGTGCATCCCCTTTCGCCATCGATGCACGAATACCGATATCGATCGCTCGGTTCGTATTTCCTTCCCACGACGTGTGACGAAAATAAAACTTATGGCAGGTACAGGAGTGTAGTTTCGATCTCGATGTACAATCAAAGCAAAAATATTGGTGAAAAAACCACTAGATTTCGAGTCCGTAACTTTTTCAATCGCAGTGGCCGACAGAAAATTTCAGGTGACAATAATTCAAACGAAAACCTGGGCTATGTCCCGTCGGGCCTGAGCCGAGAGGAATATTCCGCCATTCGAAAAAATGAACGGGAAAGAGAAAAAAAGATGAATTATGCGGCCTGGGGTCCCCGGTTCCGTAGAACAGGACGACCCGACGGTGATTGGATGGTCATGCCAAATCTTTGGACTATGGGGCAGATCGAGTTCAAACGCAATAGCGAAGGCGGGAACGACGAGAATTTCAAACACAACAACATTGGTTCTCGTATTCGGTCGTTGATACAGACGTACGGCACAGCATCATTCTTGGCGTATGTCTTAGTCGACTCTCTCTATTTAGGCTATGCCTTATGGAAGTACAAACAAATACAAGATCTTGGCATCGTTCGAAAATCCTATGGTCTAGCATACGGCGTATATCGTCTACTATCCATTATGTTTGGTACCCCTCTAATAGCAGCCATCAATGCTGCGAAAGCGCCAATTATAGGGTCATCCATGTTTGCTTTTACCAAAATTACCTTGTTCAAAACCGCTGCTGTAATATTACAAGTACCTCTTTGGAATAATCTCATGGAAAGAGTCAACCGACGTTGGCTGTGGTCCAAAACTCGAATTGCAGTCACCTTCACACTTGCAACAATAGCAAGCTTTGCTGTGTTTGGAATCGCTTTCTTACAATGACCAGTTTAGATGCCGTTCTTGATCAGTGCAACGTAATGCCCAACGCAACCTTGAGATTGAAGAAACATCGAAGGATAGCAATCAAGATTGTGCTGCAGTACAGTATTTTATGATAATCGCACATTACTCGTCTTTGTAAGTCTATCTTTTTTCATAAAATTACTAGAAGTAGCTCATCGACGACTAGATGGCTTCCCAGAACGAACATACATAATGAGTCCAACGTACGCCGCAGAGAGCCCGAGGAGAAAGCCATGCCAAACTCCTGAGTTGTACGCAACTTGCTTTAGTTTCTTAGACGTTTCTCTCTCTCGAACACATTCCTCTCCATTGTTTTCAGCAATTGCTTGTTGTGCCAAGACAAAGGCTCCCATAAGCCCGGCGTCTGAACCGTATGTACTCGACGTAATCCATTCCGTAAGGTCTTCATCTGAAAGGTCTCCCAGATAACCGTTAAGAAGGACACGTGTTTGACGACGAACCTTTTCGATCAACCCATTGCGCTTCATGATTCCGCCGCCTAAAACGATTTTTTCAATAGATGTTACTAATGCTAGGGTGACGCACAAGTTGGCTAAGGCGTTACTAGCATGGTCCCATATCTCGTGATCGTTATCATCGAGGTCCGCCAAACAGCCTCTGTCCATGTTTGCTTGCCGCTGTATTTGCTCTAGCCGTTCGGTAAGTGCAACGCTTGAAGTCATACTTTCAACAGTATGCTTCCCTCGAAAGGGACTCTTACTGTCGGCACCCCATGAATACCCTGTAAAATTATCTCCCTGCAGGGGTTGGACCGGAACGTGGCCGCCTTCGGGGTGCATCATCCCATGCACAGGTTTGCCATTTATGACCAGACCGACACCTACACCTGTTCCAATCGTAACATACGCAAGGGATGAAATGCTCTTCGTTTCATTGTTTTCTATGTTTTCGCTTTGTTGCTTCAGATACTCAGCAACTGCGGGAGCATTCACATCGGTATCAATTTTGACGGCTAATTTTGTTTTCGTCTCGGTGTTGGATTCGGATCGGCATGCTTCAATCAATGGCGACAATACATCGACACCTCTCCAGTTCTTTTTAGGTGTTGTTGACAAAATTTTACCGTATTCTTCCTTCTTTTCAATATTACAACCCACTGGACCAAACATTCCTACGCCTAACGATCGATACCCATCCTTACTAAGATGTTTGTGTTTTCGAAAGAAAGAAGCACATTCCATCAGGGTTTTGTTTGGATCGTTGTGGCTGCTGTCGATTTCGGCCCGATGGAGGATCCGTATATTATTTTTGTAGTTCTCCTCCTCATCATTTGTGGCTCCACGAGAAATATCGGCAACGGCAACTACGAACGATGTTCTGTTTTGTTAGCAGAATATAACCAGAGAAAATAAAATGGAAAAAGAGAAATTTGAATGCTGTCAGGCAGGGGGAAATTTAGGAAGAGGTGAAAAGTAGGAAGCGACACTTACCCTCCACCTTCAACCGCGGCAATCAAAACAGGATCAGTCATGTTCGGTGTTTGTTTCAATGCACAACGAAAGCCTCCATGGATCTGTGAGCCACGGAACGAAAAACATGCAGTTTGTTGGAGAGTGACGAACAGTCTAATTAGTCTAGCACCCACCGTGCAGCAGGACAGACAGTCTGCCACCCTGCACGTGCGACCTAAGGGTCAGTTCTCATCTTGCTCACAATTTTTAAGGTCATAGTAGTCAATTATTTCATTATTGGCAAATACAACCTTGTCTATTTCGTAGCCTCACCCCATAATAGTGTTCTCTCATGGATGTAGTATAAAATTAAGAGCGAAAGA
>Ga0115013_10000539_pt1 | contig 22949 bp, 19 predicted proteins | sample SouAtlMetagenome_2_FD_88686 | JGI IMG/M metagenome (GOLD analysis project Ga0115013, IMG submission 88686) | Marine eukaryotic phytoplankton communities from Atlantic Ocean - South Atlantic ANT15 Metagenome | ecosystem: Environmental > Aquatic > Marine > Oceanic | place: South Atlantic Ocean...
ATATTCGCGCATCCTCTTGATACCGGCCTTGGCATCTTGTGTTGCTTCAAGTAACACGTTTTTCCAACTGCTGTAGACATCATCGGCGTTACTTCCTCTCCATCGAGTCACAGGAGGATTACTATGATTTGGAACTCCACACCGTATGCGCATCAAGCCTGGTGCAATATTTGTGGCTATCATGCAAGCTTCCAAAACAAAAGAACCGCTACCGGCCATGGGATCGATAATTTTCAATCTAGGATACGATTGATTTAATAATTCAGCGTGACTATCTTCTTCGATACTTGCAATCACACCGTCAACCTTCTCTTTCCATCCTGCTTCGAGAAGTAGTCCTGCAGCCATGGATTCCTTCATTGCCGCTTTATGTATCGCTCCCTGGCGATAGCCTCTTTTGTGGAGACTCCCCGGAGGATGCAAACTCCTGTATATGGAGATAGACGCCGCACCGTCATCGTATCGACTATCTCCCATACCCCGCAAAATTGCTACAATAGGCACGTCGGGATTGTCTATGTCAACGTCTGGCCTATCTCCCCTTAGATCGCGAACAACATCACAGAGGGAGTTTTTAATGCTAAGTGCGGTGTAATGTGAATGAGAAAGATCTTTTGGGAGCTGCCTTGGATTATTCAATATAGCCTTGACAGAGAGGGTTAAAAGTCCCCCCTTGCCATCTCCGAGCAAATCCTTCACGTCGATGCACTCACGAACGAAATTTTGTAGATCATCCCTTGTATATAACAGAGAGTTCCTATCAATAGAGTCTTTTTCGTTGTACCGTTGGTTACGAGGGGCACTATCGATTTCGCTGCTGGTTGCCACAAGTTCAAGTAATCGATGGGCTGATCGTACCCAACAGAGAGCATATAGAGATGCTTCCCTTGTTGCTCCAAAAGTAACAGCGGCATTCCCACTCAGCGTGACGTCTATGATTTCATCTGAATGGCACAGCTTTGTCCTCAAATCTTCTAGTTCTTGTTTTAAAACGGGCGCCAAACCAGGCACACATGTTGCGAGGTATGTGGAACGGTGTTGTGCCTCTGACGTGAATCGTTCTCCATGAAGTGATTCACAACGCCTTTTGATAGTTCTTTGATATTGTTGAAAACACTGCCCCCATTCGGCAACAAAATTGACAAGACAAATGAAATATAGAACCGAAAAGCAGGTGTTGGTCATGATCTTTTGACAGTGTTGATTTCAAATACACTGTAAATGATGGTTACCGGTAGCTCAGTGCAGTTTTGGAATTTAGAATTGAGAGGTAACATCAATCTTGGTCAGAAACAAGACAGCAATAAAAACGGGCTGCGGACGGACTAGTAATACGTATCGATAATACGTATAAATAGGAGCGTTGATAGTTGAGATTATCCCGCAATGGCTACGTCATTGACGTTAAGCTCAAAATTTAGATTTTAATTGGATAAGATATCATTAGCATGCCGTTCAATTGCAATCTGTTAGAATGCTTTCCCATCGTTTCTTCTTCACTATTCTTTTACAATACGATCAACAGCAAAAGAAATACGACAATGAGGCACCATTCTTTCTCAACTTTTACTCCGTTGATTGTTGCGGCAATAGCTCTCTTCGCAGGAAAATTATCCGTGCAAGCTAGTATCTTTTCTTTCGAGAATGAAAGACGAGGATTGATAGCAAAAAATTCAAATAATGACATTTCACTCACTTCAGACGATGACGATAGCACAGGTGCTCCGGAGACGATTAAAAAAAAGGGATCAATTGCCAGCCGAACCAGTTCTGTCGCCTCCACCAAAAAGTCTTCGTTAATGGGGCCAGGGGAGATGGGCGTGCAATTTGTGAAACCTGAAACGGCCGCTCCCAGCGTGGTCCCACCGACCACAAAAAAAGATTCGACAAAAAAGTCATCTCAATCGATCTCAAGCAACAGCACTTCTACGTCCTCATCGACATCAGCTACAAACAAAACTATTTCTTCTCCAAGTACTAGCCCCAAGACACTTTATCCAACCTCGGCAGGTGTGGACTCCATTGCAAGTCGCACGAGCAATACAGCTGACTCAACAAAAGTACCAATATCTGCAAGCATGGAGTTTGATAAGGCAGAAACAGCTTCTCCTAGTTTAATTCAACATACATCGAACGATGGTATAAACTCACCGAAAAATACTTCCAGTGCAAGCATAGAGGATAGCGATACACAAGGTACGCTTTGTCGAATGATTTCACAAACGAAAGGAACCAAAATATTGATCGTACCGTGTTTGTGTGTTTATCATAAAAAATCTATCATCATGTCATAAATAAGAGCTCTTTCGCATCCAATTTCCACCTCTCATATTCTCGAAACTTCTTTGGTATTTCTTTTCATGGTAATTTATTGCACGTCTTTTTCTTCACAATCCACGAGCAGGGGATCAATATACCAAGCCTTCTGATATTAATATTTACGACGACGATTCTGACTCTACTCTCACTGCGAACAACTTCACGTTTACGGTTAAGCACCAAGTTTTTCCGAAAGAAAAGAGTCAACCAAAGCAATGGCCGGAAATTGTTGTCGGTATTTTCGTTGTTGCAGCTGTCGCATTTTTTGGTGCAACGGCTTTCAAGAATCGCCAGAAAAGAAAGGGGTATTTAGAGATACCCATGTCCCTGAACGTGTGAGAAATTCAAGAACATGGATTGTCGAGGAAAGAGAATGCAAAAATTTAATGCTGTCTTTGATATATAGCTTGCGAAAGCAGAATTGTATTGTAATCAAATCTTTACTCATTGCAACTGAATGTAGTTTCATTTTATGAATGTTTTTAATAAATTGATAGAATCTATGATTCGATGCATCTTATTGAAAGGAGTGCAGCTTTTTAAAACGAAATTTGTATTTATATTGATTACAGTAAAATTATCGGTCTGATTCATTCCGCACATTTTTAATGTTTTAGACAAAGCGTCATTCCGGTTGTCTCCGTTGGACCGAGCGTTTAGCAGCAAAATCCTCCCATCTCTAAATTAGATAAATGATGCACATTATTTTCTCGTGGCACAAATATTCTAAAATAGATTCCGGCGATAGCTTTGTGTAAAAGAAAATACCGCGCTGCAAACTTGCTCGTTCGGGTCGTTTGTAAGAGCAAAGTCGTATCGCTTCGAAAATAATAAATCATGAACCTTGAATATCTCTATGCTATAATTATGGCAGTAGCTTGGATCGGAATCCTAATTTTGAATTTATGCTGTCATTGAACAAGCCAAAATTTCTTGTCTTGGTACAATGGTGGGAATCATGGATAGTGCTTTCGAAGCGGCTTGTTCTCCTTCGGTCCAAAATTTGTCGACTGTTGATTTTCCTTGTTCTTTTTCTATGAATGCATTTGATTCTGTTGAACTTCTTGTCTTTTGTTTACTCTTTTGTTCCAAATGCCGAGACGATATTATGTCACTCGAATCATCGTGTGAATCGTACCGAAACATACCTTCGGCATCTTTTTCTTTTGTCGACAAGCTTCTTTTGGATGAGGATTCGTCTATTTCTTGGTGAGCAGTAGCAACGGCGCCAGCACCATAAATATATTTGACAAAATCAAGTTCTTCCTGTGTTATTCCACTAGCTTCCTGCACATTTGCAAATTTGTGTGGGTAATACTTGTATATCATTCGGTTGGCGCCCTTTTCGATATTGCAGGCCGCGACACAAGAAAACACCGTGCTCCCGAAAGTAACCGCCGCACCTCGAGCGGTGAAAGATGCCGCCTTTCCGAATGCTGTTAAAAATCCTGTCATTGGACGTGTGAAATGAGTTTAAGTTTTGTTCCTGTATGTATCGATCGGAGTGAGTGTTCTGAGAATATAGTTGTCAAGAAAGAATTGCAAATGCAAACAGAATTTGGGCAACGTAACGTGACATCCCCGAAGATGATTTTTTTTACAGAAAAACCATTCGTCCTCCAATCCCCAAAGATATTCTGAAGAACAACTCAAGTCGTCCCCTTCAGCAGTCGTAGAAAAACACGGTCACCTTTTGACGAATCAAAATGAAAAGAATTTCCAAATTTGCGTCAGTGGTCTCAACAGTATAATTAAAAAATTCGCACAAAAAGTCTGCTCATCGTCTGTTCACCAAAGAAACCTGGAAGTCGATTCTCTATTTCGACAATATTGGCAAACGAGTCGAGGCGGTCAACTCACAGAGCTCGGGAACCCACAACCCCTAACACACTTTCATTGCAAAAGAAAATACCAAGAGGCAAGAATCACGTGCCAAATTCATGTGGAATCATATTGGATTCAATCGTATTCCCTCTTTGGCGCGCGTCCTTGAAACCAGAATTTGAAGTGAGCATCAACAATGCGAACAACAAGAAGGATATTACTTGCAAAGCACTAGAGCGCTTGCCGAAATGCATCGATTTGTATCTACAATGTTCTTCCATTTATCTCATTAAAAAGTATGCTTCTGAGAATGATCATGTCCTCTCTTTCCCTCGCTCTGCTTCTCATTATCTCTTGGTTTAGTGCTGGAGAAGCCAAGAAGTTTGTGATATGTGTTGGACCCCACGAGACACACACCGGTGTTACTACCTTTCTTTCGGAGTATGCAGCGGGTGATGGTTCGGGAAATTCATCGTTTGATGGGTGGGTTTGGCCAATTATTGAGAGCGAAAAGATCGATGCTAGTCCTCATCATGTCTTTGACTCGATCGTCAAGAAACAAGACGACGACGACATCCAGGATGTTTTGATTGATGGTATAAAATCTGCCTGGGCCGCGTCCGAACACGGAGTCTTCATAGGGTCTCTGGATTTTGACAAAGTAGGATCCAATCCTTATTCTTCGTATGATGCGGTTGAATCATTGATTAGAGTTGTTGATGAAGTTGGTATTTCTGCTGAAGACGTGACTGTAATTGTATCGTATCGATCCCAAAGGGTGGGTCAATGGGGAATGGTACATGAGAACCATTTTGATGCTGAATCGTACAAAGATTTCATCTGCTCGGATGAACAAGCTAGTAAGCGTTGGGAATGGCTTGATACATCCATGAATCCCTTCAAGGTAGCAAAAGCGTATTATGATCAAAAATGGAATGTCGTGGCCGTTGATGTAGATAGCATCACGAAAGCCGAAAAGAATATTGCGAGTGTTATCGCGTGCTTGGCTATGGAAAATCAGAATTGCGAGGACGGAAGGATTGATGGAATAGAAGAATTGATCCCAAACGCTTCATTCAGTGACGAGATCGATGATTTACATGCTCAAGATCGCAGCGATCTCGAAAAATTATTTCTATTTCGTGATTGTTACTACGTCACGCATCTCGATGACCAGAGATTTGAAATGTTCGACAAAACAAATGCTTTCGATTTGATACAGGAAGAATGCAAGGATTCGTTGAAAGATGCATACGCTAAACTTTCAGACACTTCTTTCCTTCTAAATGCCATGCAATCTCAAGTATACTGCGAGACTGATGATATAGACCTTCCAAACTTGTTGACAGAAATATCAGATGGATCCATCACCGACGACAAATTTATTGAAGCAAATGAGCCTCTTGATGACGAATCTGATGGCAACGACGACTATGTATTTGATGAATATGATGACAATGATTCATCTAGTAGTGTCGAAGCTGACGTCGATGAAGGTGATGAGTCATCCTCCTCTACAATTCAATTTGGTTCGAAGTCGTCTTCCAAAGGCAATTCAAGCAAGAAACTGGTTATCTTCGTAGGTCCGCACGAGACAGAAGCTGTAGATGTGACAAAATTCTTTTTGATCAACGCAGCGGCAAGTGGCGATAACGAGCCTTCGGAAAGTTTCAATGGATGGAGTTGGCCCATCATTGAAGATGAAATAATCCAAAAACCTAACTATCGCGTCTTTGATTTATTAGTGACTGAACCCGACGACGAAGATATCCAAAGCGTAATTATTTCTGGTATTAAAGAAGCCTGGAAGAACTCAAATAAGGGCTTAATCATCGGCTCTCTCGATTTCGATTGGATAGGAACGAACCCGTATTCAAATTATGATCCGATCGAGGCCTTACATCGCGTGGTTGAAGCGCTTGGAATCCAAGATGAAGATGTGACTGTAGCAGTGACATATAGGGCTCCCCGTATAGATCATTGGAGCGTTATTTGGAATAAACATTTTGAATCGAACGATTACGAGGATTTCATTTGTTCGGATGGGGATCAATCTGACAAACGCTGGGAATGGCTAGATGTTGTCATGAACCCTTTCAAAATAGCCAAGACTTATCATGATGAAGGATGGAACGTGGCTGTGGTTGATCAAGAAGGTACTATAAATGCTGGAATGGATGTAGCACATACCATCGCTTGCAATCTCATGGAAGGTGTAAATTGTAAGAATGGATGGGTTCATGGCTCGGAGGATTTTGTCGCCCAAGATCTGACTGTAATTGGGATTGACTCATTGGGAGATGATGATCGTAGAAATTTGGAACAACTCTTTCGACAACGCGATTGCTATTACAAGTACGAATTGAAGAATGAGCCTGGGTTTGAGATTCTGAACCAACACTCCGCATGGAGCTCTTGTTCGGGTAAGCACAAGGAATTTTACCAACAATTCACTGACACTGATTTTATGTTGAATCTTCTAAAATCCCAAATGCAATGTGGAACGAATGATGTCAATATTAGCAACCTGTTAGAAAAGAAAATGGTCCATGATGACCACAAACAATTCGTTGTCTTTGCGGGCCCACACGAAACCTCGGGTGTTCCTGTAACGAAATTTTTTGTCAATCACGTTTCCGATGAAGAGGGTACCAATCGCTCCTCTAGTTTGGATGGTTGGACATGGCCAATTATTAATTCGGAGATTATTGGGAATACTCAATCGCACCGAACCTTCGATCTGCTTTTGTCGGACGCAGATACCAGACCTGTGCAAAATATAATCATGGATGGAATCCGTGATAGTTGGAATGAAGCTCAGAATGGTGTCATTATTGGTTCACTAGATCTCGACCGAGTTGGAAAAAATCCTTACTCTAGTTATGACGCCCTTGGTACAGTAGACCGAGTGGTGCAAACTATTGGAATCGCTGATAGTGACGTGACTGTTGTTCTGAATTACCGTTCCAAACGGCTCGATCACTTGAGTGCAGTGTGGTACAATCACTTTGAATCCGATTCTTTCCAGGATTTCATATGTTCTAATGCACAAGCTGAAAAGAGATGGGAATGGATGGATACTGTCATGAACCCTTTGAAAGTGGCAAACGCGTATATTGAACAAGGATGGAATGTTGCAATGATCGACCAAGAAGGAACATCAAACGCCGGGAAAGATGTAGCCCACACCATAGCTTGCGACATTATGGCTAACGTTGATTGTAGCAATGGCTGGGTGGATGGTTTACAAAGTGAAACGATAGATATTCCTTCGTCGTACAAGATTGATGAATTAGACAATCTTCAAAGCACGAAATTTGAAACTTTATTTCTTATGCGTGATTGCTTATATAGGCATCGGCTTGAATCAGACAACAAGTTTACACCGGAAAATAGAAAAGAACTTTGGAAATCGTGTTCGCCAAGGCACAGTGACAAGTTCGAGATGCTAGCGGATACTGACTTCATCCTTGAAGTTATGAGATCTCTATTGGGTTGTGGAGACAAATCAAACCTTAATGCTTCAAGGTTTGCAAACGAGTTGTTGAAGTTAGATGCGAGCTCGACTAATAGCACTCTGATCATTGCAACACTGTTTCTTTCTTTTGCAGCTCTACTCGCATGCGCTCTTTATTTCAAGGAAAGAAGAAGTAAAAGAAAGAAAGTAGAGAAGGCTACACTGAACCCTTCCGAAGGGGTTTATAGGGATAATCCGGATACAGCTGACTTCCGGGACAGTGTCCAAGATGACAGCGACAACGGGGAAGTTTCTGTGGACACCGTTGACGATGAGACGACGGATAGCGATGTCGAAGCAATGGATGTCAGAATTACCTAGTTGTATGAGCATTTCAGTTTGCGAAAGAGAAACTTTTCACTTCTCCACTTGCATCCAATCACCAAGAACAGCAACGTAATGTGTCTCGGCCAGTACCAGTGATCAATGTTAGAATTTAATTTAAATGCATTTTCCTAGGTTTTGCAGAATCATCTTCACTTTTTCAGGTTCTGGTCATGTTGCTAGATCGGTCTCCTGCTGCACCTCTGCGCTCAGACTTTTGATGATGCACAAGCTGCTTTTGTGCGTGTGGGGCCCACAGCAGGCTGTCTGGTGCTGGGGCCTCCTGCCCTGTGGGCAGTGCTGGACCAACACTCACATTTGCCCAGCCACTCTACCACCTCTTGGTGCCACTGCGGGCTGGTCAATCCCCTGGCACCACCTGCACTGTGCAGCACCCCCTCCCCTCCCCCCACTGTGCAAAGGCAGAGCAGCCAGCAGGGGGGTGGCAACTTGTGGTGGTTGGCTGCACAGTTGTGTCTGCTGGGTGCTTTGTTGGCGGAGCTGTCTGTGAGCTAATCATGCTGGTAGGGAGCCCTCACAAAATGCGCAGCCAACACTCTACTATCTCCTCTTCGTCCGCCCTCTCATCTCTGGAGTCCCCCCTGGGTGTGGTTTGCCTTGCTGGTGGAGGTGCAACGGAAATGCTGAACCAAAAAGCATCATAGCGCGTGTAGGCCGCACTACATAACACGTGTTGTTCAATCACACATGGATGCGGACTACGCTTCATATCTCTTAATTTTGAGTGTACAAATTTTCCGCACGTGTCATCGACGAATCAATCGCATGAAGGAAGATCAATATTAATAGTAGAAACCTGAATTTCGATAGGGATGTTGATGTTGGAAGAATCAATTTGTTACCACAAATGGAGCCACAACCAATTCTCAAATACCAGCAACGCCAACAACAAACAGTGGATTTTGGATTGGATTCCTAGTTTGGGGACAAGCACCAAATCATCTTAAAAAATTTCTGACGGTGATGTCACGCAAATCCAAACAGCTCGTGCTTATTGCGGGTGCACGACAGGAGGGAATCAAAGAATTCTTCTATCAATTTGCGTCAGGTTTGGGAGAGGATGCTGAAAAATATGAGAGCTTACGTGGGTGGAGGTGGCCTAAGCTTCGACAAGAAGACTTTGAGTTGCTGCGGCGGGAAAGCAATGCGGGGACAATAGTTTCAGAGCATAATATCTTTGAGCTTCTTTTCCGAAATAAAAATGATAGTGTAGTTCAGCAAGTTTTGATGAAAGCGATTCGTGACGGCTGGAACAACTCCACTAATGGGTTAATTTTAGGTGAAGAAAGGTTTGGCAGTATTGGAGAAAACCCATTTACATCCGATGACGCTCTGAAAACCATTCACAGGCTTATTGAAAACTTGAGCATCGAGGCCAAGGATGTCACGATTGTCTTGCTCTATGACACTCCTCGAATAAAACAATGGGCATCTGTCTGGAATGAGAATTCTGCTTATAAGGAATATAGTGATTTCATATGCCAAGACAACGAAGCGGATAAGCGCTTTGAGTATACCGATACCACTATGAATCCATTTAAGCTCGCAACAGTATATAAGGAGCATGGCTGGAACGTTGCAATAGTGGATGAAGATGGAGTCAGAAGATCGGGCTCTGACCCTGCTCATGCTATTGCGTGCAATATCTTACAAGCCGACTGCGAAAAGGGTTGGATTGCTGATTTGAAGGAAAAAACTTCAGCACCTCTTCCGTCTTATGAAATTAACGAATTGGAAGAAGACGAAAAACACGAACTTGAAGAGTTATTTCTGCTACGCGACTGCTTGTATAAACAAGATCTCGAGCGTGGAGCGAACGGATTCCAAATTGTAAACCGATTCTCGATTTGGAAGAACTGTCGAAGCCATTATGATTTCGAATTGCAAGAAAAAATTCGTGACATCGATTTCTTCCTGGAAGCTCTGCGATCACAGAGGGATTGTGATTCTGACCTTGTCGATCTGTCGGAGATTCTTGCGTTTGCACGTACTACAAGTATTGATGCATTCCTACTACCGATAATTTTAGTCTCAATTTTCATCGTTCTTTCTCTCTTGGGAATTCTAATCATGCAGAAAAAATATGGAACGAAATGTCGGAACGACTTTTATGGATCATTCCGGGAGCGTATTTTTCGGAGAAGGAAGTCCACAAATCACATGCCTCCAGATGTAGTATCTCAACAACCAAAACCTCTATGTAACGCATGCAAGTTTGTACGTTTTGATCCAAACTGTATCTTCTGTCGTGATGGCAAACGTCTGAGAACTTCTGAAATAGGAAAAGAAGTTGAACGGAGGATTAAAGAGCAACAAACGTGGAGTCGTGGTGGTGCGATCAATGGAACCATATATGATAGGGATGCAGGCCCACACGTGCCCGGCACTCCAACTTCTCATTCACTCGAGAATTCAGAAGTGTGCAATGGCCAAAAGTCTGGTTTGATAAAAGCATCTTCTTTCGTATCATCGACGACGATGGACTTGAATAACATGTGGTCTCATAAAAATCCAAATCCAAGAAATATTGACACATCGCATTTCGATCTCAATCTACGCAAGACTCGCAATCAAAGTAAGAAAAAGGGAAAGACGAAAGAGAATGGAAAACAAAAAAGCAAAGTGGTATCCAAGTTAAAAGAATTGCTCGTCCTGAAGGCTGAAGAAAGTGGAGAGAATTTCTATCCAGCCACAAGTCCAAATAACTTTGCATGTGGGGAAAACCTTCAGACAATCACGTTCGAGGAAGACAATGACATATACGTTTGAAACTTTGCTAATAGTGAAAAAAAATGTTTTCGTGATATTTTATTACAGCTGTGGATGCAGATCCCACACAATCGCTCCAACATCCCTGCCGTCTGAGCTGCTATTTGAGTTGAACAGAAAATGATTTTGTGGGATTCTGCTTCGTCGAATCGTAACTATTTTTGTACATTTTAGCTGTTCCATTATGCATGCTTGTTGCCTCAACAAAGGTGCTTCGACCACTGCCACTGGGTGGGCCAACTCCACACATGATCAGTGGGCAGCACCCAACCCTGGTGGGGAGGCACAGCACCAGGCCAAAAGCAATGCGCGTTTGGTGGAGGTTGGGGTTGGGATGGGGCCTACCACCCGTGTGCTGAACCCCACATTGTGGCATGCATTGAGGAATCCAGGAGTTTCCACAACAACACCTCGGCTCCAAAACTTGATGCCGACAAACAGTTCGCGCCATCCAATGAGCTTTCTTCATTGAGTCAGAAATAAATTTGAAACGGAGGACTAAAATTCGCACAAATTCGCGCCCAATATTTTCCTATGTTTGATGCATTTGAAAAAAAATTGTATCGGCTTGCTCGCATTGGGTTCACGGTTTTTACACGTACCTACAAGGAATTTCTCTGTCAAAGTAAGACTTTTCGTGAAATTGATTGTCCAATCGCTTTTGTGCCTATCTAACCTGTTGAACCGATGCTCTCACAAATTTCACTTTTCCCGACACTCACAGTAACAACTGGTCTTACGAAAGATATTTTCTTAGAACTTCATTTTCACCATGCCCATTCCTACCGCAACTCTCGAACAACAGTTCAGCTCTCTCACCACCGAAGACGTCACTTCGGAAAAGGTTGCCCCCACACTTGTCACCCCAACCAAGGAAAGAGATTCTAACTCGTCTTTGTTATCCGACGATGATACATGTGGATCCGACCCCGTTACTCCATCGCCCTCAACTCCTGATTCTGGCGTACCTGGAGATGCTGTAGTCACGAAGACGGACCACAAACTGAAAGAAGAACGTGGCGAACTTGCACCAGAACCACTTTTGGTGGAAAATCCTCACCGATTCGTCATTTTCCCAATTAGTGACAATGACGTAAGTGTATCGAAAACTTCTACGATCGGCAGCATTCGTATCAAATTTGATGATATCAAAACTTTTTACTAAATCTAACAGACAACCTTTGTGTTTACTTTTCTCTTTCGGTGTTTAGCTATGGGAGATGTACAAGAAGGCAGAAGCGTCGTTTTGGACTGCGGAAGAAATCGATCTTGGTTCTGATATGGCCGATTGGGTGAAGCTTTCGGACAATGAACGCCACTTCATTGGTCACATCCTGGCTTTCTTTGCTGCCTCGGATGGAATCGTCAACGAGAACTTGGCCCAGAACTTCATGACCGAGCTTCAATCCCCTGAGGGACGATGCTTCTACGGTTTCCAAATCGCCGTTGAAAACATCCATTCGGAAACTTACTCGCTTCTAATTGACACCTACATCAAGGACACGAATGAGAAAATGCGATTGTTGCACGCAATTGACACTGTCCCATGTGTCCAAAAGAAGGCCCAATGGGCCCTTCAGTGGTGTGACGCCGACATTGCTAGTTTCGCCGAACGCTGTGTAGCATTCTGCGTCGTGGAAGGAATCTTCTTTTCCGGAAGCTTTTGCGCCATCTTTTGGCTCAAGAAGCGAGGGTTGATGCCTGGTCTAGCATTCTCAAACGAGCTTATTTCGCGTGACGAAGGTCTCCATTGTGACTTCGCATGCATGTTGTACAACAAGTTGGTGAACAAGCTCCCTGCTGAGCGCATCGTCGAGATTGTGACCAATGCCGTCGAGATCGAGAAAGAGTTTGTCAGCGACGCACTTCCAGTTGAGCTAATCGGAATGAATTCCGGATTGATGCAGCAATACATTGAATTCTGTGCCGATCGTTTGTTGGTCGCCTTGGGTGCGTCCAAGCACTACAAAACTGCCAATCCTTTTGAATGGATGGAAATGATTTCGCTTCAAGGAAAGACCAACTTCTTCGAGAAGCGAGTTGGGGAATACGCCAAGAGTGGTGTCGGAGGAGCAGCTGAAGACAATCACTGTTTCTCAATGGACGAGGACTTTTAAACGGTCCATAGCTGAAGTGTGGACGCGGGGATTGAAATGTGTTACACCCGGGGAGAATACATGTTTATCTAGAAAAAAATTATACATTCATGAAAGAAACCAATTTTCTTTCATCAAACATTATATACAAGTTGGATATATTACAATATCCATTGCACAAATAAATTTAAGATTAGTTTTGTAATTATCACAGATTTGCATACACATAGTCAATCAAATAGATGTTGATGTTGTTCTGCATGGAGCCAAATTGGAGGAAAGAAAAATTACTATGAATCGTTCGCTCAAGTATTTTTAGTTTTGAACACGTACACTACGTACAATTCTACGACGAAAGCTAACAAAATGCTACGAGGAAACATTTTCTCCCTTGTGTTTTTTGGAAGTACTCGAGCTATGGCCTTGAAGAAGAAACAGACAATTACTGTCTGAAAAGGAGCATATAGATTCAGTATTAAACTTTCATGCATGTAGAGAAGGAAGAGGGAGAGAAAATAATCTCGACGATGACTTATTTCTCGTCGCACAATGGCGACCTCTCGACAATTGCTGTTGTGGTATTTTGTATCGGTGCTGCATATTGGTGGCTGGCTGCGCAGGTGAAATCCCGAAAGAAGATCGCCAATGATGAACTTGAGGACCGTGATAGAAGTTTCTCGCAAATCCCCACCCCTCCCGGCGAGGTTCCGTTACTAGGTAGGACAAAAAGAAAAAGAGAATTGGGGTTGTCCTGTTTCAAATGGTATCTCACATCTGTTCTTCGTTGTACTAGGACACGCCTTGAAGTACCGTCAAGACCCACCAGGATTTCTTGTCCGAACACGTCGCGAATGCGGCCCGATATTTCAACTCAACCTTGCTGGCAAGAAAATGATCCTTGTTTGTGGTCAAGAAGAACAACGCCAACTCGCAAACGCTCCAGAGTCAATTATGTCATTGCGGAAGGCTGTAGGGGTACGACAAAAAGGAAAAGAGAATTGGGGTCGTCATGTTTTCAATGGTATCTCACATTTTTTCGCTGCGCATCTCTTTTTACAAAAAGGCCATCGGCTTTGAGCAAACATTAGGCTACAAAAATGTTCATAAAGGGACAAATATTCATAAGGGTGTCGTGAAAAAAATGTGGCACGGTAGCAATGGTTCTAGTCCAATAGATGAACAACTTAAAGAATGGCAACAATCTCTTCGACAAGCTATTGAGTCAGAACTCATATTACCCAACCCAACCAACAACAAGAAAGTCGACTTTTTCCACCTTCTTCGACGTGTGATGTTGCGTGCAACTATTGACATGTTTGTTGGCAAAGCATTCTTACAGGATTGGGTAAGATACAATTTTTTGAAAGAATTCATGGACTTCCAAGACACCCTAGAGGATGTCACTGCAAAGGTTGTCGTTGTACCCAGATGGTTGTCACTATTGGCAATGTTATGGCCACTGCAACGACGGAGAGAAAAATTACAACTTGTGATTAAAAATCGACTTCAATGCGTGCTACAAGAAAAAGGAAAGCATCATACTGACACAAAAAACGGCAGCCCTGACATAGGGTTTTGGTTGTCCACGCTTCTTGACAAAAAGATTCCTCTTTCTGATATCTCTGAATATGTGGTCGGGTTACTTTTTGCTGCCCATAAGAACCCTGCTATCGGAGCGGCTCAAAGCTATTTGCTTTTGCAGGAGTTTGGTTCCAAAAATTTAAGAGCGCAGTGCCAGAAGGAGGCCATGTTATTGGTGTCGCCTAGAGCACCGATCAAGTGGTCCCAATTTAAATCCTCTTCTCCTACGTTGCATCGAGTGTGTCTGGAAAGTCTTCGTCTGACCGCGCACTCCATTGGTGGCGTCCGAACAGCGCAAAAAGATCTTACGATTTCTGTAAAGGATAGTGTTGACGGGAATACCAATGGGAAGGAAACAGTGTATAAAATCCCAGAGGGGGCGTCGGTTGGATTTGCCCATATTACATCCAGTTTAGATAAGTCAATATGGGGAGAGGATGCTAGCAGTTTTGATACCGATTTGAGCCGATATTCCGAGGAACTGTACATGGATGATTACAAATTCACGGCCTTTTCGCATGGCACACACAAATGTCCTGGGCGAGAGTTGGCCATGATACAACTGAAAATGACTGTTGCGTTACTGCTGACGGAGTATGAGGTGATGCTGCCCGATAAAATCTCGCCATTGGATTTTGAACGAGCCACGCTTGCACAACGAGAGGGTGCTGTGATGGTAATCATAAACCGGCGATGTAAATAGCTGCATGCCTGACGAAATCTATTTAATGCTACTTAATATATTCCTGATACTTTTCACAAATTTGTGTGTTATGAATGCTAGCTTCGAATTGCTCAATGATGATGAAGAAGACACGATGGGGGAAGATGATTTGGGATTTTTTTCCGCCAAGCCGTTTGGTCGATTTAGTCATCTCACTGGCTCCGACAAAGGTCAACAGCACCTTTTTATCACGAGTCAAGAAAGATGAAGACAACACATTTCTTTTTTTTCAAACCCCATTCTATGGGAATGCCAAAACAAAATCATGTTAGGGCATTCAGAATGTTTTAATTGAAGAATCAGATAACCGTCGACAAGTTGCTCGATTTTCACAGTCAAGAACGAAGAATACCGTTTGCTGATCCTCAAGCATGTCCTTGGAAGAAGAAGCACCGTCTCCTTTAGCCGACAATGGCAAGTTGTTGCCCATCCTCATCATCCCAGGACTCATGAGTAGCGGACTAGAGATCAAGGAATCTAAAATCAATCGAGGTTGGGAAGGAAAGCGAATCTGGCTCAACCTATCGTCGGTTGGGATATCTGCAATGTACTTCGGAAAAGCCCAAAAAACGATAGAAGATCCTAGCCAAGACCTCGACGACGAGGAAGAAAAAGATCAACAGGCAAAATGTAAATCATCTTGGCTTACACACATGTTGCTAAACGGCGATAAGGAATCAGATGCACCTGGCATAAAAGTGCGTGCCGTCCCAGGTTTGGAAGGAGTGGATTATATGGCACCAGGAGCTTTTACGAGTACGCTTTCCTACGTTTTCGGACCGGTTATTAAGATTCTAGAAGAAAGGGGGTACAATTCAGTGGATGGAAAGATCAATCTCATGGCAGCCCCGTATGATTGGCGATTGGCACCATCAACGATGGAGAGTCGTGACAAATATTTCAGTAAAACAATGGACTACGTTGAAGAGTTATACAACAACAATGATTCGACCCCGGTGGTCCTTCTATGCCATTCGTTAGGTAGTAAAGTTGCCCATTATCTTTTAAACTTTGCCTTGGATACGAGGGGACAAGATTGGATCGACAAATATGTTCATACGTATATGGTAAGGAATTTTACGATGGAACCAAAAATTAAAGGAATATAGATTATTCCAAGATATTTTGAGGCATGACAACTAACGTTTCCTCCTTGAACTCACGTCCCAGCCAGTTGGTGGTGCCCATCTTGGTGCACCCAAAGGTGAGCACTTTCTCGCCTCGTCGTGAAATTATAGAACGAGAACAATTGTATATATACTCACATTGCTTTCCACTTGTATTGCAGCCATGCGGGCACTTATTTCTGGCCAATACCCGTTGCAACAATTTTTGAGTCCCGAAGAACGACTCATAATGTCTCGTTCTTTGGGGTCAGGACCTTGGTTGATACCGTCAGACTTGCCCGAGGACGTTGCTGGGACTAATTACATTTTACCACATGGTGTTTTGGAAATATCTATAACTCACGCGGTGGATGTCGATCCCCTGGTCAATAAACGTTCTTCATTAAATCGACCCAAAAAATACCAACTTCAAATATCCGGAAAAGGCTTTGATGGCCCAGAGGGCGGGGACACCGAACGGACCATACGCACACTATTCCAACCAATTTCTAACGATCATGGCACCGATGTGGTAGTGTTTAATGATAAGTTTTCCTTCGCGACCGATATGAAACCCTATTACAACGAGACACTGCAATTTCTATTGCAGGAACCTGGACTTGCTTCTGCAAAGAAGGAAAAGAGTCAATGTCAATGCAACCCTCTCGTGTACCTTCTATGCTGCTTATGCATCCCTTGTATGTTGGCCTATAAAGTATTTGAAGTGGTACTTTGTGGTCTCATTCGTGGTGCAACACTTACAGCAGATGCTATTGCAGGTTCGGCAGGGGGCAGCACGACGCTTGCTTTTTCCGAAGGAGTAAAAATTCCCAAATCGGTGTTCAATGGGAAAGCTGTAACAATAAAGGTTCCGCTTTATCACACTGACGATTATGGTCAATATGAAGGTTGTTTGACGGCAAGGAAAAGATCTCGGCAAACGAATTTGTATGTAGAATTGAAGTGGACCACATTCGATAATTCAAAATCGTTTCGGAGAATTTGTTCCCCCCTTTGTCGCCCAAGCGCATCCGCGGTTAAGCTTCCTATTACAAACAAAAATATCCCACATGAGCTTTTTACGGGTTATGATATCGCAATACGAGAGGGATTGGAAGAGTACTTGCGATTTATCAAAAACAAATACGACAACGATAAATATCGTCCGAGGAACTACTCTTCTGTTGATCCTCCGCCCGTAAATCGTATCCATGCAATTTACGGAGTGAATTTACCAACAGAAATCGGTTGTGCATATACTCGACAAGACACGTGTATATCAGACGGAAAGTTACAAAGTTTTTATGTTCCAGACAAAAATGCTATGATCTGTGAGAATTCAGGATACACAATATCTGATGGATTGATAATGGAAACTGCCGAGACAAAACAAAAGGCTTGGGGGGATATCCAAGTGAGTGGTGATGGAACAGTTCCGTATTGGAGTCTTGCGCACTCTAAGACCTGGAATAGTGAAGAACGCTTGGTGACAGTGCAAGAGTTAGACGGGGCACAGCATAGGAGGATACTTGGTGACCCTCGATTCCACCAAGCACTTCTCAATTATGTTTGTGTTACTGAGTAGATTATTGTGGATTCGATGTGATTTTGCTGTGAAACATTTCCAGATTTTATTCTTATAGAACCCCAAAAATAATTTCCAACAACCTTTCTCTCGTGCAATCGTCCGAGGCAATGGCTGGCTCACCGTAGCAGGTCTCTTAATCATCTTCCGATGGCTGCGACGACAATCGTGTTGACGCATAACTTAAATATACAGTCCACACCAGTCCTACAAAATTTGAGTAGACCACCTGAAATTTTAGCGGTATGACACTGAACATGAGCCCCATAGCGGGAATCCATAACTTCCAATTGGATGTAACGAGTGTGGGTCCTGCCTCCAACAGGTCTGTTTTTACTTCGGGTAGAGGCTTTCCCTCAAGAAGCCACAATAATCCCATGAACGCCGGGCAGAATACCGGTGCGGCACCAAACTGATCCAAGAAGAGTCGCTGGATAACTCGTTTGGGAGTTGCAGTTCCTGGAATCAGTCTAGTGCTCAAAAATCCGTACCATAAATGGGTTGCTGGTGCCACCCAGAAGGCCCCAATCAAGCAAAATCTTCCTGCTCTGTACCAGTCGATGTTGGTATCGATAGACGCAAGCATTGGCCCCGCTAAAGCTGATGATTTCGTGTTTTGACGCTCTTGTGCTTTTCCACCTTCACTATGCACTGTTGTTGTCGAAGATGTATTAGGTAGTACGGTAGTCTCATGCACGTTTTGAGCCTTCATATCCACTTTATTCTTTTCGCTACTATCTATGGCGAAATTGTTTTCTAGCACCTGGCAGATAATATCACCCGCAGTGGCAATCAGAGCACTAGATATGATTTTTGTGATCATAGGACGCTCGTCAAGTTGCTTCGTATACCACGAGAAAAAGCCTGTTCCAGAACCCGAACTAGAATTATGAACTCGTCTCCTCGAACCCATCGGTCGACTTTGTAGTAAAAATCCTCTTCGAATAGACCTTCTAAAGCTTTGATGATTTATTGGCCATCTCTGACGATAGAATATATGTTTGATTGCGGTAGGAGACGAACTATGCATGCTGTTATTTGCACATTACTAATTGAAATTTTCAAATTTTCCTTTTCGTGTGAAAGCTTGAATGCAGTGCTTTCAGAAGAATTGTGTGATCGACGAATTTTGTTGATGATATTGTGATGCGTTCTCGATCTCACGCACAAAAAAAAGTATTTTCGCGCACTTTTTTAATGAAAGCAAAGTGCAACAGCTCTTCAGGAGACAAGTGAACAAAGGAGTTGTCCAATCCACCATAGCCAACATAATCTAATACGTCGATGATACGACAAAATTGGAAAGAATTTTTAGCTGAATTGCCCTCTTCATCCTGATTGTTTAAACACGACAATGTCGACGGTTGCACTAAGAGGGATTTTAGCGTACGACCCTCAGAAAAAAGAATGGTCATGGGAGGGGAAATGGGTCTTCGGTGACTGCGTGCCAATAACTGACACTTCTGCTGATGCCGTTTCGTCCAACAATGCTACGAATGGGAGTAATATTGTTGCCAAAACTGCCAAAAGCAATAAGAATAAGTTCAGTCCCAACAAAAAACAGGATACGCCGCAACCCTTTCTGTATACGTGGCAGGAAGCATCGGACCCTTCTAAAGTCGCGGTACCATCGCTGAATGTCAAAATAATTGGAGCTGACGAAAGGGAAGAAGATAACGCCAAATTGGCGGTATCTAACGATACACCATCAACTCCCAAGGCGTCAGCAGAAGCAGAGAACGATGGTAGTAATATACAAAAAGAAGTATTGCCCTCCCCGAATGAACTAGCCTTGGACGGCAGCAAGAATGGAATGAAAACACCGTTGCCCAAAAATTCGTCAGTTGAAACGACAACAACACCACTTGATCAAATGATAGCTGAAAAGGTCACATCTGTTGTCTCAACAGAAAATTCTACAAAAACGGAGACGACAAAAATAATACAATCCCCACCATCTTCCACGACACAAGTTCGCCAAAGTCCAAGTAACACAGATGTCAGAGACGAAAAAGACGCCAGAGTAAAGGACGAAAACGAGACTACAGAGACCACAGATACGAAAACGAGTAATGAGAGGACTTCAGGAGCTCCGACCCCTTCGGTAATAAAGGTCGAGGAGAAAAATCATGTGGAAGAGTTGACGAAAAAAACGGATACGGTGTCGTCGCAAGATCTACAAAACCGAGACGCTGTTCAGAAAAACGCGACATCCAATGATCCTAAGAATTCAAATGAGAGATCTACTGAAAATGTGTCGGAGGAATCAAAACTTTCAACGACTGCGACGGGAGCAACCAGCCAGGAAAGCAAACCTTCTGGAACGAATGTAGCAGTCTCGACTAAAATTACATTTGCTTCTGTAATGCCCAAATTTGTAGACGCTGCTGATCAATATAATACCGACAGTAAGAATATAACCCCACTAAGTGGGCTATGGAAGGGTTATTTCCAGAACGTCATTAAGGGCAAGAGAACTGGTCGGGGCAGAGGCAAACAAACTTTTCAAATCCAAAAAGTTGACGAGACATTCTATCTCTTTTTGAATGCAACTCCAAGTTCTACCGAACATCCGAATTCATTCAGTGGAAACAACAGTGGTGCTAGTGGTGACAATATCGCAAATGGTGATATTAGTGAGAAGCTAGAGAAAAATATTTCCGACATGCAACATAACCCTTCTGTTGACCTTTTCGCATTCACAACTGCGACCAAAGATCACATTCTGAAAATATTGAATTCAAAAAGCGAATGTGATCCCTCTCTGAAAGAAACTGTGGTAACGAGTTCACCGAATACCGATGCATCCGTTGGAACACAAACAAAGAGGAATCTTGTTCAAGTTCGAGGATGCGGGGAAAATGAGTTCGGTACTTTCGAAATCATTGGTTACTTAGACCTCAATACCATGGTTATGGAAATTCAGAGACAATATGTCGTTACCGAAATATCCGTAGCCTCGCCTTCCAATAAGCGCCGTCGCTCGTCACCAAATTCCGCTACGCTAAACGAAGGATGCCGTCCGCACTCGACAAGGAAGCGCAATCCCACATGGAAACGAGCAGATTATGATCCCGATGAAGACCGAAGACGGAAACGAAATAAGTTGTTGGCGCATAAACAAACACAAGGGTCTCCCTTAGCAATCGATCCTACCACCGGGAATCCTAACAACCTGAGCCATAGTAATGGTACCACTTTCATCCATACATCACCCATACCATTTATGGCAACCTCCAAACAAGGCCAGCCATTATCCTCGGAAACATCGATGCAAACGTCTGGGATGAGATCTGGGTCAATAATATCGGCTTTGAATACAGCATCAGGAGGAAGGAATTCAAAGTCAAGACTCGTGCTACCTACTCAGTCGAAGAACGTACACGGTTCTACTGTCAATGCTTCTACTGTCAATGCTTCTGGAAGGAGGTCCTCTACCGGTGGTAGAGGGACAGGTCAGCAAACGAAGAGACGATCCTCGTCTTTGGGAAAATCGGCATCTGGATCAGCATCCACAAAAAGCGGTTCAACATACATCCGTTTGCCTGCCGTCGGAGACCCAAAGAAAGCTCGATGGAGGGCTGCTCATTTCCTGTATTATCAGCGCGATGATCCAGAACAGCGTGCCCAGCAACAGTTACAATCTGACAACGGTGCCAATCCTAACAGTGCCAATGAAGCGACTGTGAGCCCGACCAAGGTGACACCTCCGAAACCAAAATATGTTATATACGAGGGCGAAATGGTAGATAGCAAACGTGAGGGGCGTGGAATATGCCTCTATACCGATGGTACCTTGTACGAGGGGGAATGGAGAAGAAACATGGAACATGGTTTTGGAAAGCTCATGTCATCGGATCGGAAAAAAATTATTTATGAGGGTGAATGGGAGCGGGGGAAAATGCAAGGAACCGGCACATATTATTATGGGTCCTCCGATCCACTTCAACTCGGTTCCAGATACACGGGGGAATTCAAAGAAAATCTTCGCTATGGAATGGGTCGATATTTTTTGGCAGATGGAAGTATCTATGATGGGCAGTGGAGAGATGGAGTCATGAACGGTCTTGGAGTTTTCACATGGCCAGACAGCAGTATGTACGGTAAGTAAATTGTTGGCGACTGGAGACTCATCGTTTTCAAAATTTCGATCTTGAATCAGTCATACTCACATTCACTTTATATCCCAATTGACTTTTTAGATGGAGTTTGGAAAGATGGGAAACGTAACGGACAGGGATTGCTAAAAAAGGCAGATGGCTTTTTGTATGACGGCCAATGGGTTAACAACACCATGGAAGGACGAGGGACAGCAATATATCCAAATGGTCAAAGGTACGAAGGTTCTTTTAGCAATGGACGCCGCGAAGGTCGAGGAACAATTGTCTTCACAAATGGTGCTGTTTACGAGGGGCGATTCCGCGATGATGCCGTTGATGGACAAGGAACGATGAAAATGTCACGAACAATGATTGTTCCACGCGAGGAGAAATCTTCGACCGGCGATATTGTAATGAAGGAGACTATAGACGATGATCATAATAAAGTGGGAGAAGAAAAGACAAAGGAAGATTTCATGATCCCTATTTCCTTTCAGAGTGACATGACGCGTATTCTTACAAAGACAGGGTTTATGTGATTTCAATAAGGTCTCTTTTTTCTCTTCATACTTTTCAGCATTTATTGTTTCTTAAATTTAAGTAGTATAGTAAGAATAAACGAAACTAGATTCTTCCATGTACTCTTTGAAGACTTACCTTCTGGATATGATTCTTAGGTGCTGGTCACCATGCATGTCTGAATAACAACAAAGAAAATTCAATTACCTTTCGTACCTACTAAACATATGATTCTTTCATACCATCACCACCGCTCTTCGAAAGTTGTCCTCGCTTCACTGGTTGTCCTGTAACGAAAATGATTTACGGCGAATACTGCTGCACCAAGGTTACAAAAACAATGAACTCAAGCGTTCCTGGAGAGATCTTGCCGCGTCGTTTATACAATCAGCACACACCAAAACTTCCATCACACACAACAAAGCTTCCATGATGGCATCGAAGAGACTTCTGCTCGCGATACC
>Ga0115013_10000540_pt1 | contig 22913 bp, 10 predicted proteins | sample SouAtlMetagenome_2_FD_88686 | JGI IMG/M metagenome (GOLD analysis project Ga0115013, IMG submission 88686) | Marine eukaryotic phytoplankton communities from Atlantic Ocean - South Atlantic ANT15 Metagenome | ecosystem: Environmental > Aquatic > Marine > Oceanic | place: South Atlantic Ocean...
CACTATAAAGGTATGAGTTAGATTTGTTCGTAACACCTTCGAATACTTGTACATCTGTTATACCACCTTCAAAGGATGCGATAGTACCACCTGAGTCTGCAGGGAAGTTATGGTTTTCATTTGTTAAGAAAGAAGTAACCGCATCGACACCATCAGTACCATCAGTACCATTACTACCATCTGCACCACCTTCTACTTTAAATACTTTTATACTATCATCTAATGAATCTTTATTTACTTCAATTGTAATTGGTAGGTCAGACTTTGAAACAACCTTTCCTGCGGCAGGACTAGCACCATTATCAAATGTAATACTACCACTTAATAAACCAGAACCATCAGATACAACGCCATCAATAGAAGGAGTGGTAATTGCCCCACCACCTGCTTTAGTAATTGTTATATCACTTGTTGCAACAGTTCCACTAAGATTTTGTTGGTTAATAATAAATGATATAGAACTTGGTGTTGATGTATTGTCTGAGGAATCATCAAATGCAAATACTTGAGAATCTACTGTAACTTGTAATGCTTTTGCGTCTGACCCTGCGAGACCTGCAGTACCTTGTTTTGATTTAACTAAGGACATTGTTTTTGCAAGTTGTGTACTTGCACTAACTGCGGTGATTATTACTGAACCACTATCGTGTCCTAATGCTGATATTGCTAGTACATTTCCATTTGTACCACTTAAAGTTGATGTTACTCCTGCACTACCTGTTCTACTATAATTATAGTTTGCGGTTTTATCTGTAACACCTTCAAATACAATCATGGAAGAACTTGCGTCAGTAAAACTAACAATTGTTCCATCTGATTGTGCAGCGAAGGTATGTGCTTCATTAGTTAAGAATGTAGTTACTGCGTCTACACCATCTGTACCATTAGAACCATCTGCTCCACCCTCGACCTTAAATATTTTAATTGTATCTGTTAATCCATTTTTAGTTGCAGATATAGTTAAAGGGAAATGAGATTTTGTCCCTTCCATACCACCTGAACTTAAGTTGTTTCCAAATACAATACTACCTGATGATATACCACTATGTTTACCACCACTATTTGTTACACTATTATTATCAAAAGCAAAACCTGTTACTGATGAACCACCTGAAGTTGTGATTGTAATATCACTTGAACCAAGAGTGGCATTTAAGTTTTGTTGATTAAATGAAAATATAATGTTTGTAGGTGTTGCTGATGAATCACTTGAGTCATCAAATGCAAATACTTGTGATGATACACTTGCAACTAATGATTTTGCATTAGAACCATCTAATCCGGCAGAACCTTGTGCACCATTAGCACCATCTGTACCTGCGTTTGATTTAGCAAGTGACATGGTTTTAACTAATTGTGTACTTGCGCTAACTGCAGTTATAGTAAGTGAACCACTATCATGACCCATCGCAGTAATAGTAAATGTATCCGTGCTTTGATTAAAACTAACACCTAATGAACCCGTACCACTAAATGAATAGTTTGATGTTCTATTTGTTATACCTTCGAATACAACTATATCTGTAGCGCCTGTACTAAAGTCTGATACCGTACCTGATGAATTAGCAGGGAATGTATGAGATTCATTAGTTAGGAATGCCGTTACTGCGTCTGTACCATCTGTTCCGTCTGAACCACCTTCTACTTTTCCTATTGTTGTTGTATCGGTTACACTATCTTTACTTACTACAAGACTTAATGGTAAATCAGATTTACCTAAACTTAAACCACTAAACGATAAACTACCACTTTGTTGTCCTGAGCCAGATACATCAACAACACCACCTAATGAAGGTGTTGATATACTTGCTCCACCCGCCTTTGTGATTGTAATATCACTTGTTGCGATTGTACCTGATAGATTTTGTTGACTAACTACAAAGTTAATTACATTTGGTGTAGCGGTTGTATCACTTGAATCGTCAAATGCGTATACTTGAGAGTCAACAGTAATTTGTAATGATTTTGCAGTATTTGATGCCGTTGCTTCGTTAATCGCCTGTTGTACATCATCACCACTTGGGAATTGCAAAGTACCTCTAATAGTTAATGCACTCGTAGTCGGATTCCAAACAAGTCTATCACCTAATGAAAAGTTTGAACCTGAATCTACATAAAATCCTGTACTTGAGTGATTATAAGTTCCTGCGCCTGTAAACAACTTACCACCAGTCATATTGATTCCACCAATAGAACCTGTGTTTGCTATTATACCACCTTGAAGGAATACATTATCTGTTGCTAAACCAAAACCTGGCGTTGCACTACCAAATACTTTTGTACTTCCTGCCAATCCACTCAAGTCACCAAGTCTAGCTCTTAATGCAACATCATATAACCCACTACCAGTTCTTTCAACTATATCCATAAATGGAGTATCAGTATCTCGTGGATTTGCATTCATTTTTATGTAACCACTACCATTCAGTCCTGTCGATACTAAAACTTGTCCTTCATCATATGATTGTGATGTTGACGCAAGGTCACCTACAAAGTCACCTTGTGACCCACTTCCAAATCCTCTTGTTACATAAAGTCTACCATGTACTTCATCCGCATTAGTATTATCACCATCGAGTGACGCTGAATTTACTAAAATATATTCTGTCTGAAATCCTGTTCCATCTACTTTCTTGGCTAATAATATTTCACCTGTCGTAAATCCACTTGCGTTCTTAACAGACATAGTAGTATCATTTGCGGTGATATTTGAACCTGTTAGTGTTGTTGCGTTAGTAACCCATAATTGACCACCAACTGCGTTTACTGATTCTTTTTCAAATGTCGTTGTTCTTAGTGTACCTCTAATTCTTACATTTTCAAACTCTGCAGTACCATTACCTTCAGATGATATTTTCCAACCTCTTAGTCCACTTGCAAAGTCTCTTGTTTGTAAAATACCTGCAGGTCTCATTAATAAGTTTCCACCCTCAATAGTGTTAGGTGTTATTTCCCAACCACCAATTGATGCGGATTTGAATGAAGCGAATCCATCTGCGTCAATAGATGATGACGCATTTTGTTTTGTAGAGGCACTTCCACCAATGTTTGCAGGAGTACGAATGTTATTTGCGGTTACTGCACCTAATATAGTTACACCATCTGTAATTGTACCACCTGATAGTAATACTCTTGATGCGGTTATATCACCTGCAGCTTTTAATCTTAGTGCATTATCAGATGACCTTATTTCATCTGAAACTATATCAAACCCTGCAATAGATGCGGATGCGAATCTTGCAAAACCATCAGAGTCTATTGAAGATGATGCGTTTGTTTTTGTTGCAGGTGAACCATTTATGATTGCAGGAGTTCTAATTTGATTTACTGTAAGAGATGATTTAATGGTTGCATTTGTACCAATCACCAATTGATTTGAAATAGGGTCTAAGTGAAAGTCAGATGAACTAATTTCAATCTTACCACCAGAACCACTCATGAATTGACTGCCTGGCGTTCCTATAAAAAACTTATTTGCTTTTATATCTAATTCACCACTACCTGATGTTGTAAATTTAAGATGGCTTTCATCATTCTCACCAACAAATTCAAAACCAACACCTTCCATTTGGTCAACACCAACTAAAAGATTTCCACTACCAGAATATATTATAAATCCACCTGGCCCTTTTCCTTCGGATGCGGATGTAAATCCTTCATATCCAACTGACCTTAAGAATCCACTACTTGCACCACCTATTTCAATACCACTACCCAATGCGTTTGATATGAAAATAGAGCCCGTTATTAAAGAACCTTTACCACCTATAAAAGTAGGTGAACCTGGAAAAACAATATCCTCTATTAATACAAATGTTTGGGATGGTTCGTTTTTACTATTTAAAAATTCTATCTTAATTGTTTTTGGGTCACCAATATGTTTAGATGGTATTGGTACTGTATATGTAAATGCTACAACTGAATCATTAAAAAGATTTGTTGATATAGTTTCAAACTCTGTACCCAATCCTTTTGATTTTACAGATGTTCTTAATTGGTGTACTTCACCTGATATTGGTTGAGTATTTGTAATAGTAAATGTTGCTGCGGTTTGTAAGTTTGCAGTTGTCCCTTGTGATGCCGATGAAAAGAATTCTACTTCAGTTGGGATTGTATCACTATCTGTAAATCTATAAACATGATTTGAACTTCCTGTTATCTCATCTTTGATTTGTAATATATTACTACTTGATACGCTTAATATTGAAGATGTAAATTCTGTTGGTTGGGTTACATTTGTTTGTCTTGGAAAAACAGTTTGACTTGATAGGTCGAATCTTATTTCACCACCAATCATTTCAGAGGTAAATGCATTACCACTTGTTTTAGTAATTATCACATCATCACCGAAACTTGATTTTTGATACTTAGTGTTGAATGATGAAGTTACTTTTGTTAGTGTTGACTTTCTTCCTTGTCCTAAATCGTCACCTTCACTATCTAATTGAAATGACGCAAATGGTCTTAAACTTGATGATACTTGTGCAGTTGGTAAAGTTTTTTCATCAAATATAATTTCTGATGATGTTTTTTCATTTACTCTTACAGGTATTCTTCGTGTCCATATTACATCTTGATTTGTAGTACTCTTACCTTTTACAATTATTTTAGCTTCACCTGGCGCAGTATTTTCACTTTGGATTGCTCTACCCGAATATACCCAAATAGCTACTAACCTACCACCATCTTTACTTAAAAAGTTTGGTATTTCATGATATATGGGGTTTCCTAACGCATCTTCAATTTCAATCTCAATTTCAGAATTCCTTCTAAGTAAAGAAGAACCCAATACTCGGATTGTATTTTTACCTGTTCCTAAATAAGAAGGAATGTCCGTAATATTAAAATATGTTGAGTTAGGGTCAGTATCTTCTATAACAAATGTCGCAGATGGAAGTGGGGGTCGTCCAGTCGGTGCTGTGCCCAAAGTATCATCAGTCCCACCCCTATCTGTTGTTTTTGGTGTGGGTGCGAACTTCCTATTTAGATTTTTCTTACCTCTTCGTCTGAATGGTATTGCCATTTATACTCTCCATATATAACTATAAATATGAAACTTTTGAGAACCCACGAACTTTACTGATATCTATTATTTGGTCTACCATGTCTCTTGTTTTATCAATGTGAGATATTGTAACAATAAAATCAAATTGTGTTTTAAGGTAATCAAATAATAAATATAGAGAATTAAAGTTATCAGTATCAAGTGAACCAAATCCCTCATCAATAGCTATAAAGTTTGGTCTTGGTAAATTTGATACATTTATTAGTGCGGTTCTTATTGCGATTGATGATATAAACTTTTCCATACCACTTGTTAATTCAAGAGGCCAGTATTCATCAGTTCCATATGCAATATAAGAATTAATATTTTTCCCATCAGTATTTAATAATACTTGGAAATCTACTATTGGTGATAATATGTTATTTATTTCAATTTCTAATTTTGGTAATACTTCGGATATTAATTGATATGGTATTCCATCTCTTCTAACACATTTTAAGTAGTATTCATACCCATCGTATTTAATTTCCATATCGCGAAGTTTTTCGATTGATTCGTTAACTTGTTGTATAGATTTTTCTGCTAATTTAATATCAGAGTTAATCGACATCACCTCTTCGTTAACCTCAGATATTTTGTCTTTTAAAGTTTCTCGTGTGTCTTTAAAAGAATTTATTCTTTCATTGACCAGCTTGTTGTGCTCAACTGCTTGTTGTTGCTCATCTGCTTTTTTGATTAGTTCACTTAACGAGTTAATCTCTGATTTATATCCATCTACTAACTTGATACATTCATCATAAATCTTAGTCGCATCTAACCATTCTTTATCTAATAGACGAGAATCATCTGTTAAGGTTTCATAATCTTGTAATTCATTCTTAACATCATATTGTGACCTTTCGTCTAATATCTTAATCTTTTCTTTAATTAGTTTTTCAAACTTAGTATTTTGACTTTTGATATCTTTTTGTAATTGTTCTGTTTGCTTTACAATTGGTGTATTTTTATTCTGTACACAATGGTCACAATTATCATCAAAGGTTAATTGACCGATTCCATCTAATGTAGACCTCATATGCTTTAGGTCTAATTCAATAGTCTGAGATTCTTGTTCTAATTTATTATACTTTGTATCTAATCTATTGTACTTAGTATTTTTCTTTTTAAGTTCTTTGATGTTTAACTTAGATAGTTTAGATTCGATATCTTTTTGTTTCACTTCAATATCATTGATTTGTAATTTATTAAAATCACATTCTGAGTTTTGATTATCAAAAAGAACTTTAACTTCATTTAACTTAGATTGTAAAGTTTCTTTATCACCGATATCTTCTACTGGTTTTAAAGTTCTTACTTCATACTCCATTTTCATAATAGTATTATCTAACTTTAAATCAAGTTCATCTTTTCTTTCTTGTAATTCATCTAAAGAACCTGTGATTGATGTTAACGATTGTTCTGCTTCAATCAGTTGACTTGGGAAGTCTTCTTTTTTATATTCTCTAAGTAATGTGTTTAGCTCTCTAATCTCTTCACTTGCTATCGCCCATAAATCTTCAAATATATCCATATCTAAAAATTGTGCTAATAGTTCTTTTCTTTCCTTTTGAGATTTTTCTATAAACCCACTACTATTAGATTGTGTTGACATCGCAGTTAAAACAAAGTCTTCATATGTTCCAATATATTCACGAATACTTGCATTGGTTTCTCTTCTTTGTTCACCATTTAATGATTCTTTTTGACCATCAACCATACGATAGAAATCAACATCAACTTTTACAGTTCCTCTCTTTGGACTTTTCTTTGCTTTTCTTTCTATAAAGTAAGGAGTGTTGTTTAGTTCAAATTCAAACTTACAATCAAAGTTCATTTTAGAGTAGTTCATTACATCTTCTGCTCTGATTGTTCTTGAACATTTATCAAACATACAAAATGATAGTGCGTCCCATAGAGTTGATTTACCACTTGCATTTGGTGCGAAGATTCCATATGCACCTTTCATATTTGTAAAGTCAATTACATTGTTTGTTCCATATGAAAACATATTAGAAAACTCAAATCGTTTTGGAATCCATGTAGAGTTAGACAAAATGGTATGTTTTCCGAGTTTATCATTAATGTCGTTGTTTATATTTGTAACAACCTCAAGTTGGTCTTTTGTAAGATGTTCAGTTTCTTCTAAATAATCTTGTATTAGTTTATTTTGAAATCCTGTATCTCTTACATTTTGTAATATAATAGATTGGTGTTCTATATCTCTTTTACGAGTAAGTACTTTTTGAACAGTAAGTTCTTGAACATCTTTTCCTTTTTTTATCTTTGCAATTAATTTATTTAATTGTGATGTTTTTGTATCCTTTACTCTTATTCTAATTCTTGGCTTATTTGGTATTGGATTGTCAGATATTATTTTACCATTTTCAATATCAATAGTAACATATCCATAATCATTATGAACAGGAACAAACTTACTTTTAAGTGTGTTCATGTCCCAAACTAAAATACCATGAATAGGATATTTAGCTTCACCATGATTTTGAACTATAAGAGAACCTGAATATTTTATGTGAGGTTGTTTCATCACCTCATTATTAGGTTTATGAATATCACCTAACAATGCTAAATCATATCCATCAAAGTGAGATACTTTAACATTTTTATTTTGGATAATAAATCCATGCTCTGTTTCTATATTATCTACTGGTCCATGAAATACTGCAATCCTACCATTGTTTTCTTTAAATCCTTTTGCGGATGGAAATCCTTCTGATTTGTCCCAAATAGATTTATGTACAAATGTATAACCACCGATTCCATATCCACCCGTATCTTTCAGATAGTATATATTCTCATGGTCCAATGCTGATATGATTGGACTCAATGCGTCAAGTCTTGATGTATTGTTTAGATTTGCGTCATGATTACCAGGTATTACAATAGTTGGTAATAGGTCTGCTAACTTACAGAAAAACTCTTGTGTTAGGTCAACCACCTCAGGTGACATATCTGTCTTTGCGTGTACAATATCACCTGCAATATAAATAATATCGTTTTTACCCATAGTAGATAATATGTGCCCATACAATTGTGAGAACACTTGACGATACTCTTTATGTCTTTTTAGATTTCTAATATGGACATCGGCGATATGATATATCTTGTCTATTTTTTCGATACCGATATCGATGTACTTTATTTTTCTCATACATTAAATAACTGATACTCCATTAGCTTTCTCAAGTCTAATGTTGGGGTATCATAGATTTTTTGGTTTATAGTTTCATATCCCATTTCAGATGGGTCTTCATCACCCAAATCAACCAAATGCGTATCTATCCCATATGACATAAACTTCTTAGAAAGTCCTATGGCATTAGATATCGCATCAGAATCTAAACAAATATACAACTTTTTTACTTTATTTGCAACTATTTTCTTTTCTAATTCTGATTGTATTGATTTTCCGAATAATGGTATTGCATTCCTACGAATAGCTATTGCGTCAAATGCTCCTTCACATAAAACCAACGGAATATCCCAATTCACTAAAAGGTCGAACCCTACAATGTTTTTTGATACCTTTGGATTTTTATGTTTAAATTTACTTTGGTAAAACGACCTACCTACAAAAAAGTTTAATCGTCCTCTTTCATCGTATGATGGTATAATTATCTTATCTTCATATTCTCCTGTTTCACAATATCCTATATTATATTTAACAATATCCTCGGGCCTTACACCTCTTTTTAACAAATAATTTAATGCGTGTTTATACTTAAATGATTTTGACTTTTTGTAAAGTGGTTTAAACTCCTTTGGAAGTTCTACTATTTCACTTTTATTATTATCTTGAAAATCTAAATTGTATCTGTTTATTCTACTGAATATACTATTGTACTCATCCCATGTTTGTTTAGATACACGAAGTTTCTTAAAAAGAGTTTTAATAGTTCTACCCTTTTCATCCGATATCCAACAATGCCATGGATTCCTTCCATCAGAAGTAATTCTAATGTTTACTTCTAACTTAGGTTTATAGTGGTCTACAAAAGGTGAGTAAAACGCATAGTTGTCACCAGATGTTCTCTTGGATTTACCAAGAATAGACTCTAATAATTCAAGTAGTCTTTCTTCCATTTAGTATAAAGTTACCTTAATATACAAAAAATAATTCAATTAACCAAAGAATTTCGTAATTGGTTTTTCATCTATCCAATCTTGAGGTATTTCTTTTTTAGCCCATTTTAATCCGTTCTTTTCACACCATTGTGCATAAGTAGTCTTAGAGCCTTTGTATATTTTACCATTTGGGGATTGTAATACAAACCTTAAATCCATAGTAGGGTTCTGTTCTTTAATTAATAAGTGTTTCTTCCTATCTTCAGGTAAGAACCATCCTTTTGATTCTATAAAAATACCATTTGGTAATTTAAAATCAGGTTTGTAAGTATGATGAGTTGCTGGTATTGTGTATGATACCTCGTGTTTTTCATACTCACCATCAATACCTTGAGCTTTTAATTGTTCGTCAATTCGTGTCTCAAGGCCGGACTTGTGTCCTTTTTGTTTTTGGATGTGACTCCAATTGCCTTTTTTATTCATAACTATTCGAAATCTAATCTGACATCGATAGTTACATCGACATCTTGTCTCTTTTTAAGCGGTGACCCTAATTTAGCTATTGCTAATAAGTCGCCTGTATCATTGTATAATCCTATTGAGGTGATGTATGGTCTAAAGTCTGAACCTGTAACAAATGGTATTAAATCATTTGAGTAGTCACCATCACCTGCTCTTAGAGTATTATTTTGAGATACATTAAACTCACTCTTACCTATTTCACATAAAAATGATTGTTGTACTATATTTTTAGTTGACTTGTATGTAAATTCAAATCCTTTTTGTGTATAATCAAAGTTACCATTACCTAAAAAACAATTTTGATATTTTGGTCTTGGGTCTGTTACTACTATCAATCCTTTTTCATAATAAACATATCCAACATCTCTTGTTTGATATGCAGAACCACTAATGACATGATTATTTGATAAAGACGATAAGTGGTCGGCTGAAAGATGTGTGCTATAAAGTCTAACCTCATCAACTGAACCACTTGTACCTGTATTTGCGGTTGCGTTGTCACACATTATAGTAATGTCTGAATCATTTTGGAAGTGGTGTTTTCTGTTTGTTTGTAGTGAACTTCCTTGCTTGACACCATCTATGTAAAATTCAAATTTATTCATAGGAAATCCAAAATTATGATTTACTATAACATTGTGCCATTGATTATCATTATACTTTGCAGATGAACTTACAGTCATCAAATGACCTTTGTCTGCTCTACCATCACTATATTGAAAAACAAGTTGTCCGTTCTTTGCACCTGCTCTTTGATTGAATACACTAATATCAAATGGATATTGTCCATCTGTTGGTGTATGTAATTGTGCAGCTCTTGAATTGTAATTATACGGGTCTCGTTTTTGATTTGATTTTTTTATCAGAGTGTTTGTTAAGTTTTCTGTATATGATTGACTTGGTGGTAATTTTACCCACATTGAAATAGCGAAGTCATTTGATGGAGTAAAGAAGTTATAATTGTAACTACCTGCAGTTGAATATATGTAAGATTCTTGAGTAGTATCTATCCCATAACCACTTGCACTAACTTCACCTGTCGTTGTTATACCTTTGACTATTCTTACTTTTTCTATATTAACATTATTTCTTCGTGGACTTTCTTCAATTGTTCTTTTATAGAATTTATTAAATGTTCCATCTTGAAATCCTAAATAGAATTGTAGTTTTTCTTTAGGTACAAACTTAGTGTGGTCTATTACTGTATCGTATATAATACCACATTCTGGCGTATGTTTTGATTCACTCAAAAATAAAGAAGCGGATGCCGCTACCTTGGAGTGGTCAGTTATACTTACTGAACCTGGTTTAATTCCACCACCAAACTTATTTTGTGGTATTGATATTATAGACGCAGTTGGGTGTAGTAAATGACCACCATGCCCATGTTTGAAACAAGAAGTGTTAATAGTGTTCCACATAATTTTTTGTGGTACTTTATTTAACTCTCTTGATACTGCTCTGGATCCTGTTAGTAGGGTATTGTTATATTCTATACCTTGGTGTTTAGAACGAGATACTTCAGTTAATGTTCCGTTTGGTGATATTGCCCTTAAAATGGATATTTCAAAAGATGAGGAGTGATTAACATCCGTTACCTCATATTTTTTATATGCCGTATAGGGATAGTTGGTTATCCCCTCGTTGAATATCCTTTTTAAAACTTGTGCCATACTTGTTCATTTTAGAAATCTAATTTAACTTTTATCAATATTTCGTTAGAGAAAGATTTCAATAGAGGTTTAGAAAGTTTAGCAATCGCCAATAATTCATTGTCATTATTAAATAAACCAATGTTCGTTATGTAAACTTTTGGGTCACCTATAAAAGTTGCCTGATTTAGTTTACCTTCTGAACCTGAAATGAATGTTGGATTATTACTAAAATTATACTCTGCGTTTTTAGCTCTAACAAAATAAAATGTAGACTTTATCTCTTCTTCATTTCTTGCTTGGAATCCATTCGCTGCATTATCACTTGCTGCGTTTTTAATTCTTGTAAATAGTTTACCATGATTTTGATTGTCAGCTTGAGTTCTTGTTGTTCCCATAGACCCTGATTGGTCAAGTGAGTGTGCACCTAATACAATGATACCATGTTGTGGGTATACCTCACCGAATATTTGAGTGCTAGAGTGTACACCTGCTGCTAATGAACCACTTACAATATTGTATTTAGTCTGTCTTGGATTACCAGCTTGGTTTGTATCACCACTATCATCAATCAATCTTAACATTGGTTTACCTGCCGAAGCGGATATACATAGTTCCCAATTTCCTGGGTCAAGTCTATCTTTTAATCTAGCTCTGTTTACTGCAATTGCGTAAACATCATTTTGATTAGTATCTTCGAATCTAAAGAATTTTTGATTTGCAGGTAACAACACTTGTTGTAGTTGTGAGTATATTGCAGATGAAGGTGAGTCTTCATTTGTTCCTGCTGAACCACTACCTGCGTAGTGTCCGTATGCTATTGAGAACTGAGGTTCGTTTGTAGATACTGATGAGTCACCATTATATATTTCGTAGTAATACGCTTTTTGAGTATTTGACTGAAAAGATGATGTGTGGAATACTGTTAATTCACCACTATTACCACTCCATAATCCTCGTGTTATTCTTTTAGTTCCACCCTCTACAATATCATCTGTTGTAAATGCGGTGTAAACTTTACCACTACCAAAGTCATATGCTCCTGGTGGAATTACAGGAGATTCATTTTGAGTAGTATCATTTAGTATAATGTCGTTGGTGTCTCTTATATTACCATCGATTACTAATGGGCCAGTATTGGAAGGACCACCGCCAGTTCCACCACCGCCACCATTGAGTTGGATTCCATCTATATAAGGTTGTTGATTATAACTAATGTCGTTTCCGCCAGCAAAATTGCCGCCATATCCATCGTAGCCGTAACCCATATTTCCACCATAGGGAACTGGTCCCCCCATGTATCCACCCATTCCATAATTATTAAAAACTGCCATATCTTATCCCTTTATCCGTTAACTATTACTTTCGGTGAAAGTGTTATATCTACTTCAGCTCTACCACCAGTTTCATTACCAATGATAATGATTCTTGTAGTTGTAACTTGGTTAATCGGTAAAGTATTAGTTGGTGTAAATGTAAATTGATTTAAACCTGTAACTTGTATCGCTTTACTTGTAGCGTATGAATTAAGGTTAATCATTTGTGCTTGTTTACCCGGCACTCCACCATTTCCTACGATTACACCGACATCACTATTAAGTAATATTGCTGTATATCCTAATTGTTCATTACCACCATTTTTTGTATTTACATTAATTGTAGTTGCAGTTCCTTCTTCTTAACTCGCGATAGTTGTAGGAGTTACTTCTAAGAATGGTAACTTAACCGTTGCTTTTGGTAATGATAATAATTTATATTTCATTAGATATGATTCATCGGTAATCGCCTCTAATACAGGCATATTCTCGATTACAATACCATAAAAATCACTACCTAATGAGTGTGCTGGATTCCAAAGGTCATAATCAACCTCATCGTCAGCTAATGCAAATTGTGTTATTGCAAACTTGTCTCTGCCTTCAGCTAATAACTCTCTACCCCTCTTTGTGAGTATTGCGTCTACTGTTACAGATGAATTATCTAAAAATCCCATAGTTGTTTCCTCTTTTACTTATATAAATATAGTTTTTTTTATTTTTAAATCATTTTTTCGTTATACATCTAAAATATTATCCACCACCCTGATTATTTAGGTAATTTGATATTGGATTATTTGTGTTTGTTGCACCACTTGTATTTCCATTAAAAAACCCACCTGGTACAGGATTAGTGTTAACATTTCTTCTACCATTAGACCTATTGATTGCGGCGTTTGCTGCGTTTACATCAAGACCAAAAGGAACTCCATTTGCTCTTCGTGTAATAATCTGACCTTGTGGTTTTGGAGTTGCAACAGGCCTAGATGGGAATGGTGTTGGTCTACCAATAGGTACTGGTCTAAATATGTTATATGCGTCTGATACTAACTGCCCTTTGCCTGGGTCTAATTCGTTATCAAGAATATTTTGTACTGAAACTAAATCAGCTGGCTCTACTACTTTAACATCTTTTGTTGTTGATGATACAATGTCTAAAGAACTACCTTGACCAGGAGTATTGAAAACTAATATATTTGGGTCTACTGTTGTTATTTGTACTACTGGTGTATTATCAGGAGTATCAGGTGAATTTGTTGTTAAAGAATCACTTGATATTCTACATCCTAAATAAAATAAATTATTTAGATTACCTGTTAATCTATCATCTTGAACTCTTGCAAAATGGAATGAAGCTGAGTTTGCATATGTTGGTCCTTTTGAAGCTGAAAAGTCTGTACTATAAAAATACTTTGGCTCAAGTGCGCTTCGTGAAAGTCTTGCGTCTAATACAGTAGAACCTGTTGGTGAATATTCCCAATAAGGATTTGATTGAGTTACATACACATAGTTAGAACCACTACCAACCATTATATCAGTATACTTGTATATAGATGGTGCAAACGAATCTTTTGTTATACTACTTGTATATGTTAGGTATTCTGCTGATGAAGATTCCATAACTTTTACAGGAGAGGTTTCAAACATATGTTGACTATAACTTATAGTATCTGGTCTTTTAAAATTATTTCTTTCAAGTACATGGGGTTCAATTAAAATACCCTTATGCCAATCTGCCCTTGCAGGTACTATTTGTTTCATAGTATCAAAGATTGACATATCATATCGTGATAACATTCCTATTATAATATTAAGAGCAGTTCCTCTATTATATTTTTGGAAGTAGTTTCTTGCTCTAAAGTCTAATAAGTCATATCCATCGTTATTTCTAACATCAGTATCACCAATTAAGTCATCTACATCAAAGTATCCCTCTGATGCGTAGATATCAAAGTTTACTGTGTCTGTTGTTGAAAAATAAGTTCCAAGTAAATTTGAGTCTTGTGGTGCTTGGTCATACTGACTTAATTCGTTACTTTTATCTGTTTGAAGATTTCCTCTTAATGAAGAAGATTCTATTCTTACTTTTTGATTATTTAAGTTAAGTGCGCCTACTGATGGGATAGTTACAAACTGTGTATCTACTTCACCAGACAATCTACTTGCGTTTGAATTTTGATAAGACGCTGATAAAAAGAATCCTCTATCAGATGCCGTTACTTTTTGATTTGGGTGTCTTGATGTTATAAAACTACTTGTAGTATTATATTGACTATCTGGGAATATTCTGTAAAGAACATTTTCAAAAGATGTGTCTATATCTAAGTCAGTCGTGTTATCATCAGAATAGTATGCCTCTCTATTTTGTGCGTGTCCTAATATTACTTCACTACTTAATTCTTTTTTATAGTATCTTAGTTCTTGTATACTTGCAGTAGTTGTTGTGCCTGTAAATGGTGCTTCAACATTATTTAAAAATGTAGAACCACTTGAATGCCAAATGTAATTCCAATTACCACTATCAGTTGATGCGGTTGGTTGTGCAAGTGCGTCACCAAAGTCATCTACCCATGCTGCGTCTAAACGATACCCATTTGACCCTGATGATAATCCTACTACAACATCTCTTTGTTGAACATATGGAAAATAGGATGAACTTATAGTTAATGTTGGACTACCACCTTGTACTAAGAATCTAGCGTCTTTTGTTACTGGTCTGTACTCCCACTTTACTCCAAGAGTTCCACCATCTTTTTGGTTTATTCTAAATAGGTTATGACTTCCTCGTGGTAGTTTAGCGATATATTCTATTGTTTTAGGTCGATTACCACCAATTGTATCCCATGGTTGTTTACTACTTGTATTACCATCTAATTGTAATTTGTAAACATATCTTTCGTGTTCAAATAAGTTTTTATCTTCTTTTACTCTTGGACCACCATATTCTCTAATTTTAAGAAAAGCACTTGGAATACCATAAGATGCGATTAGTGTTTTAAACGACCTAGCACTACCTTTTGTTTTATATATTCCTGGTAAGTTATTTAATAATCTTCGCCAAGTTTCTTGTACTATTTCTTTAGTTGGCTTTGAATATAGTGAACCTGATTGTTGTGGGTCACCACTTTGATTTATACCAAACTCATATTGCCATAAACCTGTATCTGAATATCCATTAAATAGTTTCCACCCAAATGAGTTTGCTACTATTTCAATTAACTCACTTGCCAATCCATCTTGAGGATGTTCTTCTCTTTGATTTATTGATGTAAGTGAGTTTATATATTTCCAAGATATATCAAAATGCTGACCTATCATGTTTATGAAAAGTTCATAGTCTCTGTTTAACTCATCATCATTAATGTTTACAGGAATAATCTTACTAAGTTTGTTAGCATTTTGTGCGTCATATGCAGAGGCACTTAAAAGTGTTGAGGTTCGCCAGTTTCTTCCTTCACTTGATGTACTATGATATAATACATCAGGGTTTCTACTTGATTTTGGATATGCGTTTATTGTAAAGTCAGAAGAACTAAAGTGTGTATATAGTTCTGAGTCGTGATTATAATATAACCAATACTCAAAGTCATCAAAAGTTCCTATTAGTTCATTTCTTCTTCTTCTTGATGATGAAATGTTTGTTAATGCGTTTGAACCACTTACTCCACCTAATACACCGATTCTTCTATCAAATGCCTCTATTTGCTGTAATTTATAATAAAAGTTTTCAACTCGTTCTTCTGCTGAAGAAAAGTTTACAAAGTTTTTAAAATTAGAGTGGTCTGTATTTAGTTTTATGTTTCCAAGTGAACCACTAAAGAACTTGTCAATAATTTTTTGTTGTGTTGTAGTACCAGCGTCTAATAAACTATTCCATGTTTCAAACTCACCACTACTACCTTTACCATCACCTAAATCTATGTTAAAGTTAGGGTCTGAGAAGTATTCTGTTTGGTCTATTCCTAAATTTCTAAATAGAATAATTTTTTCGACATAAGACCTCATTAGTTGGGTTGACAATCCCATGTTTTCGTTTACTGCAATAGTTTCTGGTAATGGATTATAAAGTTTTAGTATCGCCTCATCAACAGATACTATATCTGTATTTAATTTTCTATATTTTACACTCCAATTATATGGTTGCCCTATTGGAGTTACTACACCACCACCTATTTGATTACTTGGTGAATTTTCTGATTGTGCAAAATTACTACCACCACTTGGTTGTTGCCAATATCCATTTCTTTCAACCGCTCTAGCTATTCTTTCTGGAACATCAAGTGGAAGTGAACCTGAACTTATAACATCACCTAATGAAAACTTTCGTTCCCAAGCAAGTTCTGTGTTTGGTTGTTGTACTATTTTAAACTCTTCAAATTTACCAGTTAATTCAAAGTTAGGTGTGGTTAAGTTTGGTCGTTTAACATACCTATCTATTTTAACTTCTGCAAAAGTTTGATATGGAGTTTCACCATCTTCGTCTAATGCTGCTTCAAGAGCTCTATCGTCTACTGGAAAAAATATAGTTCCTTCTGTATCACCTATTGGGTATTGTAGATATGCGTCTACCTCACCAACAATCTGTCCATCAAATTGAGCGTTAACAATTGGTATTAGTTGGTTGTTTCCTAAGTTTACCATAGCAGGCGTATATGTACTTGGGTTATCACCAAATGAATTTTCTCTTATCTGGTTATTAGATAGTTGTCTTAGTGGTGCCAGTCCATTAGCAGCCAAACTTGTTATTTTAATTTCAGTTCTATCTCCTGATATTTCTTTGATTTTTGCGTCTGAAAGATTGTGAAGAAAATTGTAAACTACTGTATATGTTCCTTGGTTAAATCCGGCACTTCTAACATCCGCTTCTGGCTTTACATATAAAGTGTAACCACCACCCTCATTTCCGATTCCTTCTAATGGTTGGTTATATTGAGATTGTACTAAACTTGCGCCTGCATAGTAGTGTTTTTCTACGGATGGACTACTAACTGTACCGTTACTAGCAAAAGGAATCCCTAAGATATCGGCATTTTTTAAAGGCACTCGGACTTGGTTAGCCTCTAAACTAGCTCTATCTTGGTTATCAAAAACTTGACCAATTGCTGGTTGTTTTGATAGTACCTCTTCTTCATTGTAAAATCTATCTAATGCCATTCTTTAAATCCAAAAATTTACCATTATAGGTTTTTTCTCTAATTCTTTTGTTTACTTTTGATATTGTAAAATAATCGTATCCTTCAATTTCATATAATCCACTAACTAATTCTTTTACTGCTAAACTTTTAGGTAGTGAAACTTCTTGTAATGTTAGTCCGTTGTAAGTTTTTATACTTTTTTTATGATTTTTAATTCTTTTAAATTTTGTATTTACCTTAGATGGTCTTTCACATTTTTTTCTAATACCCAAATGTTCTTGCCACAATGCCTCATTACTCCATTTAATATCAATAAACATATTTCTTTCAAAACCCATAATCATTGCGGTGTCTAAAATCTCTTTTAGTTTATCGTAATCTTTTATTTCATTTCTTAGTACAATGTCAACATCCATTGTTGGTATTTTTGCACCATAAATGTTTTCTGCAAATGCACCAACTAAATAAACTTTATAGTCTGATAAATCAACTTCTTTGTTAAAGTTATTCCACCATCCTTTAAATTTATCGTACCTCGGTTGTTCCCAAGGTTTTGTAGTTTCAATATTTCCAATTCTAAAATAAAACATTACATTGCCAATCTTTGATTGTACTTATCTAATAACTTTTGTCCATTATATAAATCAAATACCATATAAGAGAATTTAGAACCTATCCAATTTGTAAATCTTCCCATGAGTGTTGGTTTTTTTACTACACCCATTTTGTATCCCATATATTCTGTCCATGGTTTAAATAACCAATATGCAAATTTAGTATTATTAGGATTCGTTCTCATGTACTTAACAACTTTTCTTGCCCACATCTGATATCCGATTACCAATTTAGGGTCTTTTTCAAACATCATCTCACCATATCTTTCATCAGCGTCCCACATCTCTTCTGATAAGAATCCTTGTCTATATAACTCATTACAAATAATTTTACCACCACCTTGGAAGGATGAGTTTGAAGTTGGGCCTGCGCCAACTACTCCACCAAAGTTGGTTGTACCTGAATCAACATTTCCTTGTTGTCCTTGTGGTCCTACGCTTGTTTGTCCAGAAGTATCAGGTTGTGGTGTGGTTGTATTTAATTCATTCTCCGCTCCACCACTACCCATTGGTGGATAAACATCGCCAGGGTTACCATAGTTTAATGGTGTGATTGTTCCATCAGGATTAACTGAATATGGTGGCCATGGAATGGCATTCAAAGCAGTTGAGTTTTCAATACGATAAAAATACCCTTGTTGTGGGCCTGGTGAGAATTGTGTTGTCTGACCAGGTTGACCTATATTCAGACCCCATTTAGCTTTTGTTCTAGCTAATTGTTTTGGTTTTATATCTCTTAGTGGGAAACTTAATTCTTTTATTTCAGTATCAGTATTATTAAAGATATCTGATTTAAAGTATCTCGCAGGTTTTGTTTGAGTTCCATCTTCTTTTTCTATAAAGAAAACTCTACCATAGTTCTGCCCCTCTTGTTGAATTGGGTAAGAAACTATCTGCCCTCTACTATTTCTATTTACATTTCTATCTGCCATTATCTAACTACCTTAAAGTAAAAGTTGTCATCGTAATATCTTATATTGTTACCTTGGTCTACTCTAAAACAAAACTTGTAAAATCTTTCAGGTTGTAATCCGTTAAACCAAAAATTAAAATAATTACCACTACTATCACAACTTAACTTCGTGTAGTTTGTATCAAATGGAATTATAACTTGTTCAGTTTGAGAATCAACTACTGAGTAATATGAAGTGCTTGGTAAGTATTTTACTGTCTTCAACGGAGTTGTTGAGAATGTTCTTGTTGGGTATCGTTCTCTTCCAAATACTCTTATTTTACCTTTTGATGTTTCTTTGTACTCCTGTTGTAAATTTTTAACATATAATATGATATCATCACCAGTTAAAGCCTCTAATGACCCCGTAACAAACGATGAGTCATCCCATCGTGTTTCTAATACAGGTGGGTATATGGTGTTAGTATCTGATGAAAAGAATTTTATTGAACCAAACTTAGTTGTAGAGTTTTCGTCTACTTTAGATTTCTTAACTATAAAACCATTATTACTTCGTGTTCCATTTAACCATTCGTTTACATATTCTGTAACTGGTAAATCTAAGTTGTTGGTTGCTTTTGTAAAACTTTGTGTATAATGTGTGCCTGCACTAAATGATGATGTGAACCATGTTCCACCACCCGAGTTCGTATTAAAGTGTGCTTCATAGAGACCATCATGAAATGCTGACCCTGTTAGGTCGTGGTCTGTTGATTGTATTTTAAAGTTGTCAATCGAACCACTTGCTTGAAGCGTACTACCACTTGCAAAGTAAGACCATCTGAATCTATATTCACCGGTTTCTCTTGCTTGGAATTTAATATTTACATCTTGACTTGATGTTATAAATCTTACTGAATTTGAAAAATCATTTACATCCACTAATCTACCTGTTGGTGTTTGCATTGTAAACTCTACTCCTAATGGAGTTCCACCACCATTTTCATTTGGAAAGTTTCCAGGGTCAAGTGAAAAACTTGCAGTATAGTTTCTATTTTCTTGCAAGTCAAATTTTCTATTTAAAGTTGCTCCACCTAATTTAGATGAAGTTATATTTAGTACTCCGTTGCTTATAAACGCAGAACCACTAATACCATCTGTATTGTTAATTCCTTCATTGATAATATATGTTGTTGGTAGACCCGTTCCTATATTTACACCATATTGGTCATCTACTAATACTGAATCTTCAGAGGTACTAAATAAATAAAAGTTATCTATTGAACCCTGTGAACCATCAGTACCATTGTCATCGAAGAATGAATATTGTACTTTGTAAACTCCAGGCATACTTGCAGTAAATGCCATCTTATAATTTGCCGTTGCAACTAAAGACTCTTGGAATCCAACAATATCATTACTTAGTAAAGAACCACTTGGATTAATTACATTAAAGTCTACACCACTTAATGATTCTCTGTTAAAATCAAAGTGTATGTTATATATTGTGTTTGCTTCAAGAGATGCCGATAGGTTTGCAGTACCACCACCAAAGTTTGATGCGGACATAGCTAACTTACTACCTGATACGATTAGTATTGGGTCATCGCCTGTACTACCTTTTATTTTGTCTACTAATTCAAACCCACCTATACTTCCTGCGAAGTTAAAATAGTTTACTAAAGAATTAATTGTATCTGGGTCAGTTGGTTGCCCAACTAATGCGTTTTCAATATCCCACTCCGTACCTGTTACTCTGTTTTCCCAAGAACAACCATCTTCAAAGTGTGGTGTATCCGACTCTACGCCTAACCCCTCTATCCAATTTTCTTTTATTGGATATACAAATAAATTATAGTTATCTTGAATTTCTCTACTTTCAATATTTTCTAATCTTAATCTATAATGAGGTGATGTTATTGTTCCTGCTGAAACTGACCTTGATATTTCAGATAGGTTAAATTGTACCAACGCTCTACTGTTACCTAACAAGGTAGTGTTATCGGAATCGTATAACTTTCCTACTTCAAGGATTTCATCTTTACCTACATTTTGAGCTTTACGATTTGAATCTTCGTAGAGTGTAGTATCTTTATTTGAATATATTCTATAAATCATAGTTTAACCTTTAAAATAGTGGTACTACCCTTCCTCTAATATCTTGGTCTGGATATTTTACTTCAAATATGGATGGGTCTTTTGGTGGATAAACTACACCATTTCTTGTTGCGCCCTTAATATCATATCTTCTAGGAGAATAATTTCCACCAAATTTATTACTAACTTGTAGTCCACCAATCCCATCTTTGTCAGGTCTTACAACACTCTGTACACCATCTACTTCATCTAACATAACATATAAGTCTGATAATAATATTGGTTGATTAATACTTCTTTTTTCAATCTTAAAATAGTTTCTAAGTTTTTCAATACACTTAAGAAGGATGTCATTTGAGTTATAGTTTGGTTTAACTACTATTTCAAAATCTATTCCTATGTTTACAATGTATCCATCTTTTATATTGATTGCGTCTGTTAATATTCTGTAATAAGACAAATAGTTTCTTAAGTTTTGTTTTGTTGCAGGGTTTAAGTTAGACATTTTATTATTATTGTCATACCCTAAACAATAAAAGTTAATCGCTAGTTGATTTAGGTATTGTTCGTTTGTTTGAGGACCATCATCAAGTTGAGTTTTGATTTGAAAGTCAGGAGCGACAAATGCTTTTGCTACCGAACCAAATTGTGGTGGTAATGCGTATGCTCTAACTAAGTAATCTTCTCGTGTTACACTTCTGTTCTGTGCACTAAAGTATGCTTTTGCATTTTCTCTTACTTCTTCTAACTCCTCTTCAAACTTACCACCTACTGCTGGGTTTTCATTTGTTACTGCGAGTGAATCACTTGCTTCAGCAAATAACTCACCATCTAAACCTATGTTAGATGTTTCTATCGTTACATTAGAAATTGATTTTAAATCACCGGCAATTACATTGTCTGCAACGCCCTTTCCAACTCTATACTTTACTGTTAAGGTTTGGTTTGCTGGTGCAATTCCATATGTTCTTGAATATAAAAAGTTTGATGGGTCTAATCCTTGATTTAGATTTCCACTTGAATTATATAATGCAGAACCCACATTGTCAGGATTAGGAAGTAATTCTTCGTCTGCGTTTGCAGAGACTCCTGCCCCAAACTGAACTTGTATTTCACCTTCATCGGTGATTCTTGTTACATATCTTTTTGGAACTTTTTTAAGTTTAAGTAAAGCGGGTGTTTCTCTTGTAAATGCAGAATATCTTAATGAATATTCTGATGTGTTTGGTGATTCTTCAAAAACAGTATCTTGACCAAGATATTCTACTTTTGTCCAATCTTCACCATCGTCATCTGATATACTAATTACATCAATAAGACCCTCGTCATCTGATATTTTTATTTTGTCATAAACTTTTGGTGTTCCAAAGATAAACTCTTGTTCCTTTTCTTTACCACTTGTAGCTTGTACAAATTTCTTCAAAAGATACTTTACAGGTAGATTTGTATTGTCGTCTACTTGGTATACAGATATTTCTGTTGGGTCAAATGATGATGAAAAATTAAATCTCACTTTTGAATTTGTAGTAAACTCAACCTCATCATTTGATTCTGAAAC
>Ga0115013_10000541_pt1 | contig 22860 bp, 26 predicted proteins | sample SouAtlMetagenome_2_FD_88686 | JGI IMG/M metagenome (GOLD analysis project Ga0115013, IMG submission 88686) | Marine eukaryotic phytoplankton communities from Atlantic Ocean - South Atlantic ANT15 Metagenome | ecosystem: Environmental > Aquatic > Marine > Oceanic | place: South Atlantic Ocean...
AAGTTATAGTATAACTTTCACCAATTGTTACATTTTTAACTGTCCAGAATATTGTTAAAGTACTTCCATTGACTTGTTCAAAATTTTTAAATTCTATTTCTCCTGGTTGTTCTAAATCCTCACACAGTGTAATAATTGAATCTGGAATAATTGCATCTACACCTACTAAAACATTTGAACTTACCAACAATAAACCAATTACTCCTATTAATGTAAGAAAAAGTCTTCTTTTTGGCCTACCATCTAAATCGACAGTTTCTTCAACGTTTGAATCATTTTTCGGAGAAGGTAATATCACATCATGTGTGAATTCACTGTTCCCATTTTGAGTTTTTTCTTCTTCGATTTCTTCAGGAGTACTAATCCCCATTTCGTCAAGAGCTTCTCTTCCATAAATCCTCTCAGCCAGTCTGTAATATTCGCTGTAAGACTCTAATTCTGATGGGTCCATTGACCCATCGAGTAATTCTCTAAGTCTTTCCCCCTCATTCATATTTGCTATTGGCAAACCGCTCCTTCATGAATGAAACCCAAGAAAGTATCTTGTTAAGGCAATTATTTGCGTTTTATTACTGCGTTCGCAGCGTTAATAATAGCATCAGAATTAATATTCAAATGAGCCATTAACTCTGTTGTCCCTCCACTCTCGCCAAACCTATCATCCACACCTACCATTTCTACTGGTGTGGGTTTGTTTCTAGAAAGATACTCTGCAATACTACCACCTAACCCTCCAATAATTGAGTGATCTTCAACTGTCACAAAGCATCCACATTGTTCTGCAAGTTTGTCAATTAATTTCCCATCTAGAGGTTTTATTGTGTGCATATCAACTACACAGGCATTAATCCCATCATTCTCTAATTTCTCAGCTGCTATTTTAGCTTCATTAACCATTACGCCACAGGCTATTATGGCGACATCAACCCCTTCTTTGATTATATTTCCTTTACCAATTTTTATTTCCTTTACGTTTTCTTCATTATAAATTCTTGGCACCTTATTTCTAGCAGTACGAGTGTATGATGGTTTCTCATGATTTAGTAATTGTAATGTTAATTCTTCCGCAGAAAGGTCATCACATGGGTGCATTACAGTCATATTTGGTATGGTCCTGTATATGGCTAAATCTTCTATTGACTGAGCACTGCTTCCATCAGTTCCTGTATGTATTCCTCCATGACTTCCACAAATATGTACTACTAATCCGGGTCTAGCAATTCCGTTTCTCACTTGCTCAAAAGCTCTTTCTGTAAAAATCGCAAATGTGCTTGCGAAAGGGATTTTCCCAGAAGAAGCCATACCTGCGGAAACTAGCATCATATTTTGCTCAGCTATTCCCATAGAAACAGTTCTTTCAGGAAATTCTGCTCTAAATAAGCAAGACTTTGTTGATTTCCCTAAATCGGCTTCTAAGACAACAACTCTCGGGTCGTTAGATAATTTCAATAGTGCTGAACCATAACCATCTCTCGAAGCTCCACCTGATGAAGGAGCACTCATGATAATTCCTCCAAAGCTAATTCCAACTCCTCATCATTGGGTGCTTTACCATGGAATGAAGGATTATTTTCCATAAATGATACACCTTTTCCTTTAATTGTATGAGCAACGATTGCACACGGAAGACTGCATTCGTTAGTTGCCTCTCCAATTGCATCAACAATTTCACTCATATTATGACCATCTATTTCAATAATTTTCCAACCAAATGATTTAAATTTATTTCCAATATCTCCTATTTCCATTTGTACTTCCATGAAATCGTCATTTTGAATTCTATTCCTATCAATTATTACATTGAGGTTTCCTGCTTTATGGAAGTCTGCTGCCATTGCAGCTTCCCAAATTTGTCCTTCTTGAGTTTCTCCATCGCCAATCATAACCCAAACATTTCTTTCACTTCCATCCATCTTCGCTGCTATTGCACAACCTAAACCAAATGAAAGACCCATTCCTAAACTTCCGGCTGAAAAATCTACTCCATCTGTCCATTTCATATCCACATGCCCCTGACAAATAGATCCGAGAGTTCTGAATCCATCAATGTCTTTTTTTGTTATTACACCCAAGTTATGAAGGATTGAGTATACTGCTGGACTTGCATGGCCCTTACTCATAATGAATCTGTCACGATCTTGCCAATCTGGATTGTCTTTTTCGAATCTGAATCCTGTACCATAAAGGCCGACAATCAAGTCTATTGCGGATAACGATCCTCCTGGATGACCTGCACCTGCTTTATGCACCATTTCAACAATATCTATACGACATTTTCTTGCCATTTCAATTAAATCTGCTTCATCAAGGTTAATATTAGCACCCCTTATGTTGACCTGTCATTGAAATTGGCTATTGATAGTTTGCAGTGCTGTAACTCCTATTGTTCAATACATTGGTTGATATTTGTTGAGTATATCGGACAGTTGTAGGAATATGATTGGGACGCCCCTTGCAGGAAATAATGACTGGAGAAAAGTCCTGGAAAATTTTTCTTTACCTTTATCTGTAAAAAATGATTCTTTGCTTGTTGAATGTTACAATATACTGGTCAAAGGAGGCAATGTTGATGTTGAATTGGGTACCAAACTATTCGAGTCTCCCAATTTATCAGGAATCTCAGCACTTGCAGATTTAATTAAGAAGTCACGTTTTGGCGATTATGTATATTTTAATGATAATCTTCATGTAAATACCACAAATATTTGTATTTTGGCATGCAGGTTTTGTGCTTTTCGAAAAGGTCCGAGGCATAATGATGCATATGCCCTGAGTGTTGAAGAATATTTACACAGAATTGAACCATTTAGTGGAATTATTGATGAAGTTCACTCAGTAGGTGGTTTACACCCTGATTGGGATATAGAATATTATGAAGATTTATACCGTTCTGCGAAGAAATCTTATCCTCATATACATATCAAATCATTGACTGCTGTCGAAGTCAAACATATTGCATCTAGGAGTGGACTTTCTGTTGAGGAAACATTATCCAGACTAAAATCCGCAGGATTAGATTCTCTACCTGGCGGGGGTGCTGAAATTTTAGTCGATACTGTAAGGAATAGAATCTGTCGAGGTAAGGAATCATCTTCTGAGTATCTTACCATTCATGAGATAGCACATAGTTTGGGAATTAAAACAAATTGTACTATGTTATTTGGAACCGTTGAAACAGTCAGGGAAAGAGCAATTCATCTTCATAAATTAAGGAGTCAACAAAAAGTTAGTAGCGGTTTCCAATGTTTTGTTCCATATCCTTTTCTTCCCGATAAAACAAGACTTCCTGAAGCCCAGTTAGCCTCATTGAACGAAATAATTAGAGTCATCGCCATCTCAAGAATTATGTTAGACAATATCCCTCATATCAAAGCATATCGTATGAATATAGGGAGTCATGTTGCTTCTATTGCTCTTAATTCTGGTGCTGATGATATTGATGGTACAGTCAATCACGAGGAAATAATGCATGAGGCAGGTAGTTCTGCTAGACTCGATAGCGATAGTGAAGAATTAGCTAAGATTATAGAAAATGTCAACTCGACACCTGTTAAACGAAATACTACATATTCTAATTTTACTCGTTATAGAAGAAAACCTGATGACGATAATAGGAGACTTCCTGTAGCTCAATCTACGTCGTGATCAAATGTCTTGGGAAAATGTACTTGGAAGGGTCGCATTCGCAAATTGTGATCCAATTTTTGATGGACTTGAGGATGATTGGAAAATTCTACCAGCCCCTCCGTCTTGGTTAACCGGTCATTTACTTAGGAGAGATTGTATCACTGCTCCAATACCTGCAGCGGATTTTGCTAAACATTCAGATGAATTACTTTTGATACCTAAACTTGGAATTGTAAGTCAAGGTGATGTTGGTTCTGTAATCCTATTTGGAACTAGACCTATTGAACATATGAGAGACATAGCTCTCCCATCCGATTCATCTACTTCTAGAGCCTTGCTAAAATGGATACTGAAATCAATGAACCTTGACCCTAAGTTCAATGACAAAGGACCTGATTTAACAGCAATGCTAGATGAATCCGATGGAGCATTATTAATCGGTGATAGAGCATTAATAGCCGCTCGAGATAATCCTGATTTAGTGAAACTTGATCTTGGTGCAGAATGGACTAGGAAGACAGGATTTCCAATGGTTTTTGGTGTTTTTGCCGCTCGAAAAGATTCCCCTATTCCAATCCTAAATAAAGCAAGTAATGACATGGTCCGTCAATATGATATTTTCTTAGATGACAATTCTTGGAGAGATCAAGTAATCAGAAGAACTTCCTTGAAATTAGGTTTTTCCGAGAAAAGAATCTCAGAATATTTTTCTGTTGAGGTGCAAAATAGACTTGATGATTTTTCCAAACAAGGCTTGGAATTCTTCCTCAAAGAAGTTTGTAATATGAAAGGAGAAATTACTTGGCTTCCTTCTCAAGAATAATTTAATTCTTTACTTGAAACATAATTCAGTAGGTCAATTGCCACTTCACAGGATTCTGCGACAACAATCTCCGAATCATCTTGAAATTTTCTTAGGGTATCCATAGCCACCATGTCTCCGATTGCACCAAGTGCTTCTGCTGCTTCATGTCTAACCATAACATCCTCTGATAAATCTGAAAGTCTGTCTATCAAAGAAGGTACAGCATGTGGGTCCTGCATTTGTCCAAGAACATAAGCTATCTCATGTTTCAATAGTGCGGAATCTGATGTAAATGCAGCAGTTAATGCCTCAACAGAATCGTGACCTCCCATGTTTCTTAATGCGAATAAAGCCCTCATCCTTTGGAACATTTTTTCATTTTCATTACACAATGTTTGTCTCAGAGAAGAAACATTAGAATCTTCACTAGGTGGAGCAGGGTCTACTGAATCAAAAGGACTAATTTCTGGTTTTTTCCTTTTTTCCATTCATTCACCTGATCCTATAAATTTAATATCGTCAACAATCAAGTTTTCATCAACCATGCCAATTTTCTGACCTTCCTTGAGAAATAACCTAATTGCATCTCTCCCTTCCTCACCATAATCAATAGTTCGATTGTTTACATACATTCCTACAAACTCCTTATTAGTTTCATCATCAATTCCTCTTCCCCATTTTTTGGCAAATTCCAGTGCATCATCAGGATTCTCCAGTGAATGAATTATGCTATTTTTCACATCTTCAGTTAATGATTCGCATAACTCCATCCCTAGATCCTTTCTGACTACATTTCCTCCTAAAGGTAAAGGCAATCCGGTTTTTTCATTCCACCATATTCCTAAATCTAGTACTAGTTTGACACCTTCAGACTCCCAAGTCAGTTGCCCCTCATGTATAATCAAACCAGCATCATATTCTCCACTGACAACTTTAGGTAGGATTTCATCAAATGGGACAACTTCTACTTTCACATCGCCCCAAGCTAATAATAGCGATAGGTAAGCACTAGTTCCTAATCCTGGTATTGCTATAACCTTGGTTTTCGCTTCTTCTTCAGTCATTTCTCTTTTTGAAATAACCATTGGGCCATATCCTTCTCCCATAGACGCTCCACAATTCATCAAATGATATTTGTCAGCAATTTCTGGAAATGAATGGATGCTAACTGCCGAAATTTCATATTCGCCATCCATAGCATGTTTATTCAGAGTTTCAATATCTAATAGTACATGTTCATATTCTCTTCCTTCGGTATCTATTGTACCAGTGGTCATTGCATGGAACATGAATGCATCATCTGGATCTGGTGAATGCCCTACTCGGAAGGGCTTCTCGGCTCTGTTCATGATTTGGCGGTTGAAAACTAATACAAAACTGTGTGTATCTCTGTATGGTGAATGGTAAGGCTGAATAGAGTGTTTCTTTTCGACCTCAATATGCCGGATGCCTCTAAACTATCTACAGCAACAGGACAACTAGGTCCTATTTGCGCAATCACAGGTAAAGCAATGACTTTTGCAGAAGCGATAGTAATGGATGACCAATTTGTATGCTGGGAAGCATATGTTGAAGCTACAGGTGCAGATTCAGCATCTGAAGGTAAGAAAGTATCTAATCTCAATCTTGATTGATTAAACCTCAACTTAATTTGCTACCTACTTTCTAAGTAGACTATGGTAGAGGGCTGGAGTCGTTTCGCTCTACGGTTTGGAGACTACTATAAATCTTTGAATCCTGATGATTTATGGGTTCCTCCAAGACTCAAAAGTAGGGAATGGATGTTTATTCCTTGGGGTTCTAGACCTCCTGATAGACACAGAGGATTTCTGGATAAGAAAGGGTTATCTGATTATTTGAATCAGAAAACTCCTCATTCATGTTTCCATAGTACGGCTTATTACAGATCTCCTAATGAAAGAAAAATGATAGACAAAGATTGGCTTGGAGCGGATCTAATATTCGATTTAGACGGAGACCATTTACCCGGCGTCTCGGATAATGATTTTCCAACTATGATATCTTTGATTCAAGAACAAGCATGGACACTCTGGTCTGACTTCTTACATCCTGAATTTGGATTTGAGGAGAAATATGTTCAGACATCTTTCTCTGGCCACAGAGGTTTCCATATCCATGTTAGAGACCCATCATTATTACATCTTGATTCTAATGCTAGAAGACAACTTGTCAATTATATACGTGGTGAGGGAATAAATGTTCAGACAGTTCTTTCAGGGCCGGAATCCGGTTGGCAAAATAGAATCAATAATGGCATTAAATCCGTAACTCACAAATTGAAGATTATTAAAGAAAAGGGAGAAGATCATAAGTCATATATTCAGGATTTACAATCTGCTGTAGAGAATACCAATAAACTATCAACAAATTCTTCCAAAAAAATATCTAAGAATAAAATCAATGAAATAGCAGATATGGCAGACGATGAACGCCTAAATCGGATATTAGCCGATAATAAATTAAGAGTCTTTGGCGAAAAAAATACTTCTTTGTTTTGGGATATGGTGAAAGGAGATAATTCGGTAGTATTAGGTTCAGCAGGAGAAACAGATGAGGCAGTAACCGTTGATGTGAAGAGAGTAATCCGGTGGATAGGGAGCCTACATGGTAAATGTGGATTAAGAGTAACAGAAATGCCATTAGAGAGATTAAATCCTTTTTCGAATAATTCTTTCAATCCATTAGAGGAATCGATAGTTTTTTCTTCAGATAAGAAATTTAATATTTTATTGGAGAAAGATGATGTAACTGCTGAATTGGCTGGAATTAGGGTTGAGGGCAACTCTGGAGATAGATTTGAAGTCCCTGAATCTTTAGCTACATTCTTAGTTCTGAAAGGTTGGGGTTCAATTGTCAATTAGATATAATTTGAACACCGAATCACAATATGTTGAAGAGTGATTAGGTTCGGAAGAGTACTAGTGAGCACTATGGGCGAGGACGAGACGACTCAAGATGAACCTCAAGGGATGCCTTTGCCGCCACTCCCGCCAGGTATCTCTTTGCCTCTACCACCACCGCCGCCTCCGCTCCCAGAAGTTGCCAATTTGGATGATGATTTGGAGATAATTGAGGAAGAAGAGAACACGTCAGAAGATGTCGAAGACTCTCAAACTACTGACTTCCAATCACATTGGGAGAAAAGGAAAGCCTCTGATCCCAACTTGTCAGTAGGTAACCGCGAGAGCATGTATGGACATATTGATAGAATTGCTACTGGCGAAGTTGGCACACTCCTTGATAGATTTTCTAATCGTTTTGGCTCAGAATTAGATAGAGAAATAATAGTTTTACGTAAAAAACAGCAGCAAGAAATGCGTGAAATTAAACCGACCGTTGAATTAATTCAAGCTCCTAGTGAAGAATATGAAGAAGAAAATCATGATGACGAGGAAGACGAAGATTTTGCAGTGTTCTTTGCAGTGATTAATAATTTGTTAGGAGATATTATTGACGAACCCGCAATTAAGAATTTTATTGCTTCAGATTCATTTTCATTATTTGAGAAAGTCGGGTCATCGCCAGAATCTGTTTCTGAAGAAGAGAAAGGCGAGTTCTTTAGAATAATTAATAAGGTTCTTGGAGATTTACCTGATGATAATAAACCTGTAGAAGCATTTATTGCTTCCTCGGATTTCTCAATATTTGAAAAGATGGGCGCATTGTACGGAGAATGAAATTATGGGACTATTAGAAAAGGCTGGGAATGCTCAGAAAGAAGATGAAAAAACTGCTAAGGTAGTTAAGGCAGAAGAAGAAGTTACAAAGTTCAATGAAGCTGTTACTAAGGCTACTAAGAAAGAGGAAGCAACTACTAAACCGAAAAAGGCGGCTAAAGTTAAGAAGGCCAAAGTCAAGAAAGCAAAAACTCCGAAGACCAGAAAGGAGCGCGTAATCAAGGAATTCCCCGAAGGATTTGATGAAGTTAACAGAGCACGTGCTTTGTTCCGTACGATAGTTGATCTCGCTGTGAATTTCTCACTATTCTCGTTCTATCTTCTAACCAATATTGTCGCTGGAGGTGCTTCTGATTTAACATATGTATTGATTATTAGTCTGATATTGCCTATATTCAATCTGGTGTTTATGCCTTACAAAACAGGAAGAACTGTCGGTCAATGGATTACAACTACTAGATATGTGAATTCACGAGGGAAAAACCCACCATTCCTCTACCATCTCTTGAAGAGTTCACCAGTTATCTCATATCTTTCTGGTGCAGGTGCTTTCTTAGTTTTAATTTCTGCATCTACCGAGTGGACTAGTGGGATGATAGGAGTTGTTGCTACTTTAGTCATTATTTTCTTACTAGTCCCTGGTAATTGGTTATTCAAAAAATTCCATCATCAATCTTTTGGAATATGGGAATTCCTGTTTGGTGGGGTTTGGAACGCTAGGGCTCAGAAAGGAGAAGGCGGAACTGGAAATAAATTATTCCAGAGGCTAGAATCATTAAGCGATTATACTGAGTCTAAAGGATGGCTTGAAGATAAAGAATAATATCATCTAAATATATTATTCAAAGTTATTGAAATCCATCCGTGTAATTCTGTAAGAATTTTCTCAACATTTGACTCTGAAGTTTTTTTCTTTTTAGTAACTCCTTGTTCAGTAAATTTCCATTCTTTATTATAATGAATCATTGTCCAATCAAAAGTTCTTAGTTTCGATATAACTTCATCTTTTGATAATCCCTTTTTCATCGCGGTTTTTTGTATGTCCGAATCTGAAATTTCTTTTGTTTGTACAAATGTTGCTAAAGCCGTTTTTGAATCTGGTTTTTCTAATAAAAACATTATTTTTTCATATTCAATTGTCGGCTCCGGAGATGTAGATACAAAATATCCATGATTTTCCACATATTCTCTATAGTTAATTCTCCAAATTGAATTACTATCAGGAAAACGTTCTGATCCTACTAGTTGTATATTCTCGCCAATAACTAATTCTTCGAGTCCATTTTTTAGTTGATTCGGCATCCATTCATGGCCTTCCCATATCCAATTTCCATCAGGGCTTATCTCGCCCTCTTCGTGAATTGCCATAATGTCTGTAGAAGGTATTGGGTGAAAAACTAATGTATTTTCTTTTCAAAAACTGTTATTAAAATGAGATAATTTAAACAAATGGTTTAGTATTAGTTCATCGGTTCATTAAACATGGAAGAAGAGGAAATGTGTTCGCATGCTAGAGCTGCTTTAGCAAAACGTAAGGCTCTCGAAGAAATAGATATCCACAGTGTAGATGCTTCTTCTGATAATGAATTCGGACATGAGGCAATCAAGGATCATTTCGCGGATGCTTACAATAATGTAGCGGATAAGTCCTCATCCCGAGGAAACGCAAAAATCGCATCAATTTTAATGAGAAAACTCGGATACACCGATGAAGAAATGAAAATAATCGGTTCGGATGCTAATTTAATGCAGGGAACAGGAAATCCTCACATTGCAGCAAATATCCAAGATGGTGAAATTGTAATTGATTTGGGTTCAGGTTTTGGAGTAGATGCATTTGTTGCTGCAGATAAAGTAGGGAAGTCTGGAAAAATAATTGGAATTGACATTTCCCGCTCTGAGGTTGATATATCTCAAAAAAGGTCGAAGGATAGAGGATTGGAAGATATTGTAACATTTAGGGAGGGTGATATTGAAGATATTCCACTCCGTAATTCTTATGCTGATTGTGTGATGTCAAATGGTGGTTTTTGTTTAGTTCCTGATAAAATTAAAGCATTTAGTGAAATTTTTAGAGTCCTAAAACCAGGAGGGCGCATGTCTATATGTTGCACTACTAATCGCGTTGAATTACCCAAAAATGTTGATTGGCCAGTATGTATGAATGTATTTATGAAATTAAATGAAATCGAGCCTATGTTAAAGAAAATTGGATTTACAGATATTAATATTGATTTATCTAACTCAAGGATGGACTTATGGGATCTAGAAGCATTAGATGTTCAAGAAGAGATTTCTAATCTTGATCCAAAGGAAAGAGAAAAATATACTAAAGAGGCATACGAAAAAAGAAAAGAAGACAGTTCAGTACATTCTGGAAGTGAGAGGTTTCAACACCTTGAGGAATTTGATATGAATGAATTATGTGCTAGAGTTGTAATTACTGGGAGAAAGAATCATGAAAAAATAAAAACTAATCCTTCATTAAATCAATCAGTAAGATCCAATATACCAAATCTCAGACATCCTATCCTTGACAATAATCTTGATAAAAATTATTTTTCAGAAGAAGAATGGTTGAAAGCTATCACAAAATCAAAAGTAGTTTTCTTTGGTGAAAGACATAATAATTCAGCAATTATAGATTCTCAAATGAGAGTTTTATTAGAAATTAGTGACTTTGCTAAATATCGTGGATTACGAGGGGATGGTTCAGGAAATGTTTCATTAGTGATGGAACAATTCATCACACCCGACCAGCAAGACGAATTAGAAAACTTCATCTCAACAGGTATTCCTTCTGAAAAAATGAAAGATATGGGTGGATTTGAATGGGAAAAGTATCGTAAACTGTGTAATCTCGCTTACGAATTAGGTAATGTAAAAATTTATGCTGGCTTTCCAAGTCGAACTAAAGCAGTTTCAACTGTTGTTAGAGAAGGGTATGAAAAGGGAGTTTTGCAAGCAATTGAAGAAGGTTCTTTGAGAACCAGTCAAGATTATATTCTTGGTACAGAAGAACATTACAACGTTTTCGAATCCATGATATCTGGACGTAATCTTAATTCTTCGGATAATCCAACTGATGATTATCGCAGAATCTTCCCTGCACAAATTCTGAAAGACTGTGTTATTTCTAGGATTGTTTCAGATAGAATATTATTAGGTGACTCAGTAATGTGCTTAACTGGACATGGGCATACAGATTTTCTCTTTGGGATTCCCGAAAGAGTCATCCAATTCCATCCTCAAAAATTTGATTTTTGTACAATTTCTTGTGCTGGTAAAGATGAAAATAATGTGGAAAATCTTGATGGACAGAGAATTGCAGATATGATTTTAGAAATAAATTAAATATTGTTTTGATAAACATTACTTCAAAAGGGCAACCATCCTTCTGATATTGTGTCAGTATCGGATTACTTACTTGCGCCTAGGATAGATCACAGAGGTTGGAAAACTCCAAGTGAGGCGTCTAGAATCCTTTTCTTATTGGTTCTAGTTTCTACAGCAGTTTGGTCCTGGCCACTTTCCAATGGAATTATCTACATGTGGGCGACTTTAGTCTTACTAATTTCAACTCCTATCTTAACATTAGGTTGGATAGTACTATCCTTTGCTAGCCAAAATAGAGAATCCAGAAAATTAACTCCATCTGTCGGAAAAAATCAGTCACAATAATTTTCAGAGTGGTGTTTTAATCCCCAAAGCTCGAACAACACACCATCCTTCCCTAGCTTCCCACATTGCAAATGCTCCGCCTACTATACTTCCAGCCACTATTATCCCATATGTTTCTGATGAAATGATTCCCTGAGCAATTAGTATAGCCATTATGAAGCCTCCTAATATAGCTAAAATTCCTGTAAAGAAACGTACAACTCTACCTTTCGCATCTATATTACAGGTCCTATCCATGTACTTTGATATGCTGAACTACATATCAATGCATGTTTTTGTTTTAATTTAAAATTTCATTTTCCTTTGGAGGATTTTACATTGTAAATGGGGTGTTGGAATATATTTACACCATTTCTTTAATGATAGATTAGTACTGGGAATGTCATGGCAGCAAGTCTTGAATCCACTTTCGTGGCAATTTTAGTTTTGCTTTCACCATTATTCTTAGCTACTCCTCTTTCATTTGCCTGGAAGTGGTGGACTGGTATGGAGCCTGAACATGAACATTATAGAGAAAAGGTTCGAGTTGTTCTTGATTCAGGAATCCCATTAAGCAGATATCGTCCTGAATTGGATGCTGAAGCAAGAAAGGTATACCTTGATCCTGACCGTCAAGCAAGAATAGAATCTGATCTTCTCAATCCTCTCGGCGTAACGCATTTTATCTTATTTCCAGCACTAATTGCTTGGCCAATATTATTTCCTTTCTCTATAATAATTGGATTATTAGCCTGGTTCCCACTAAAAATATTTGAATGGATTCTAATTGAGAAAAAGATTCTCCTTAGAATAGCAAATTTAGTTAAGAAAGTCAATCGCTGGGAGATTATTGGAATACCAAGATCAGATATTGGAATTAAAACATCTGATAGAATACTTTCATCAATCCATCGTATGCCGATTACTGTTTTCTTGGGGCTATTCTCTTATCTATTAATTATGAATTTACACTGGCTTGCTGGTTTCAGTATAAAGAATACAATACTCCTTTCCTCATTGCTCTACATTATTCTAGTTTCATTTATTTCTGTAATCAGAGCTGCAACAGCAAGCGCTCTTTCCTTTGCAGATCTTCCCAAAAGAAAGATAATTCCGATGGACAGTTTAGTGGAGTCTTGGATGGCTCCTTGGGTAGGAGTTGGTTTAGTTTTCTTTCTTGTAAGGCAACTAACATTTTCTTACAAGGCGATACGTCAGGACACACTTTTTGTTGACCCCATTATTTTCTCTTTATCCATCTTATTAGTTTTGTACACTGCGACAATTATTGGTCTAATGATAGAAGTGACATTTTTTAGAAATAGAGGTGAAGAAGTCAAAACTAAGTTCCAGATGCAAGTAATAGATATACATTCTCCAACTTTATATTTATTCACTCAACATCTAGGCGATCTTAAAATTTCTCCATTGATGTCATTAGATGAATGGGTAAAGAAGAATGAGAGTTTCGAATCAACAGATTTCGATAGAATCTAACTCTTCATGACTTAATGATAAATCCTCTATCTCAATTGATTCCCCCTCTAAATTATTGACTATAAAGAAACCATTTTTACCAGTACTGGTTGTTATATTGATTTTTTTCCCATTTTCTGAGCTGTATTTTCCTGGTTGAATGATTTTATTCGAATTAAATTTTTTGATCTTTCTTTTTAATTTCCCTCTACTTTCTAGTCTTGCATGTATTTCTTGGCCTGGATAACAGCCTTTCTTTAAATCTACGAATTTATCTAGTCCTAGTTCTGATGGTAGAAGATTATGCTCATATTCCTCGAATGATAATATTCCATTTTCAACCCTAAATTTATTCCAATCATCTTTTGTTAATTTATTACTATGAGGGCCAAATTCATCTTCTATAAATCTTCCAATTTCACTTGTTTTCAATATTATATCCATCTTTGAAGCCTCTTCGTAGGTTGTTTTTTTGAAGTATTTCTCTCCCCAAATAAACCATTTATTTTCATTTAATTGGATATCCTTTCCTGGAATAACTTTTTGCAGATTTTCTTCAGAATCTATTATTGAGACTTTGGATAAAATCATATCGCCATTCATTATACGAACATCTTCATTCCAGTGTATCCCTGAAACAATCAATTTCCTAGTATTTTCTGCAACTTCTGTAATTCCCAGAATTAGGAGTTGTTCTTCAATACGTAGAATTTGTAATGAATCTGTAATTCGCCCATTCGCATTACAAACCAAAGTTTCTACACTTTCTAAATTAGAAATCAATTTAATATTTGAAGTAATCAATCTATTAATATGCTCTATAGAGTCTTTTCCTTCTGCAACTGTAAAGCTACATTCATGGATATAATAATCACATTTTCCCATATTATCAACCAAACGATTGACCGCAACCACATTCTCTAGATGCATTGGGATTAGTAATGTTAAATCCTCCTCCCATTAATGTGTCTTTGAAATCTAATTCTATTCCGTTTAGTAGAGAACTATCTCCATTGTGAATAAAAACTTCAACTCCTTCGAAATTTTGTATTTGGAAGTTTTGAGAATCAGGTTTTTCAATAATTTTCATATCATACAAGTAACCTGAACAACCTCCCGATTGAGCACTAATGACAAGGCAGTGAGTTTCTTCATCGCCCTCCATCGTTTTTTTCATTTGGTTTAATGCATTATCTGTGACAGTTATTTTTACATCCACAACTTCTGTCTGTGTAATTACAGGTAAAGAGAAGCCTTCTCCGCCCAGAATGCCCATGTGCCGTTGAAAGAGCAGGGCTATATGAATAATCGTGTAGATATGCATTACAACCTATGGTAACATAAGATATGTACACATCCGCAGGCCATGGAGGGCCTAACTGATGTACCTGCGAAATGGATCACTCCTGAAGGTGTTAGGAAAGGTATTGATACAATCTGTGTTGAAGAAGCACTCTCGATATCTGTTTCTAACGGAAGTGATATTAATTTCTCTTTAGGCGTAACAATGAGAACTCCTGGTGATGATATTCATTTAGTAACAGGTCTTTTATTTTCTGAGGGTTTAATAAATTCATATAAGCAAATTATTGATTTTGAATCAAAAAATAGTGAAATTACAGTTATTTTATCAGATTTAGACGAAAAAAGAATTTCTGATTTCAACAGAAAGAACACTTCCACTGCATCATGTGGAATTTGTGGTAAAGAATCAATATCTAATCTTCTTCACATTCATGGCCCAGAAATATCAAAAGATTTGATGGTCGAATCATTAATTATTAACCAGAGTACTGAAACATTGCGAAATCAGCAGAAATTGTTTCATGATACTGGAGGCACTCACGCATGTGGATTATTTGATAAGAATGGAAATCTATTATTCATAGCTGAAGATATTGGTAGACATAATGCAATGGATAAATTGGTTGGAAATATATTATCTAATTCTGTTGAACTTTTCCTTGAAACTTTCATAGTTTTTTCAGGCAGGCTTTCATTTGAATTAGTCCACAAAGCCAGAAGAGCAGGAATAAGTATACTTGTATCTATAGGTGCTCCAAGCAGTTTAGCAATTGATATCGCAGTAGAACATGGACTCACAATTGTTGGTTTCGCTAAGAATAAGAACATGACAGTTTATACAGGTCGTGCCCGTATCAAAAGTAGTTAGACATATTGAGGTGAGCCAATGGGAGACGAAATTAATCCTTTAACTCCTTTAGAATCTAAGGCTCCTAATTTGAGCCATCCTAAGAGTTCAGCCGCAGGAATACCTGCTGTTATTTCTACAATGAAATATGGTATTAAAAACATGGGGATAATTAATTCAATTGGTAAATTATCCAAAGTTAATGATTTCCAAGGATTTGATTGCCCTGGGTGTGCATGGCCAGATCCCGATTCCCATCGTTCTTTTGCAGAATTTTGTGAAAATGGTGCTAAGGCTGTTTCAGACGAGGCGACTAAAAGAAGAGCGAATCGAGATTTTTGGTCAAAATGGTCAGTATCCGAACTTTCACAAAAATCAGATTTTTGGCTTAATTCTCAAGGCAGACTGACTGAGCCAATGATTCTTTATCCGAAATCAAATCATTATCAACCCATATCTTGGGATGATGCTTTCGATATTATTGCAGATAATCTTGTTTCATTAGATAATCCTGATGAGGCGATATTCTATACCTCTGGAAGAACTAGTAATGAAGCGGCTTTCTTGTGGCAACTTCTAGCGAGAAGATTCGGTACCAATAATCTCCCTGATTGTTCTAATATGTGTCACGAATCTTCTGGGGTTGCTTTAACAGAATCTATAGGGATTGGTAAAGGAACAGTGACATTAGATGATTTTAATTCTGCTGATTTAATCATAGTAGTAGGTCAAAATCCTGGTACTAATCATCCAAGAATGTTAACTGCTTTGAGAGATGCTAAGAAAAAAGGTGCATCAATAATTAGTATCAATCCACTTACAGAGACTGGTATGAAGAAATTTAAACATCCTCAGAATCCTATCGAAATGCTAGGTTTTGGCTCAACTATTGCCGATAAACATCTAAAAGTCAACATTAATTCTGATCAAGCCCTTTTCCGTGCATTTTCGAAATCAGTAATTGAGTCAGGATCTATCGATGAAGATTTTATTGATAATTATACTAATGGTTACGACGAATACAAGAAAATAGTACTCGAATCAGATTTTAGTAATATTTCCAAAATAACTGGAATTTCTTTAGAAGATCTTTTAGAAGTTGGAGAGAAGGTTTCTAAATCTAAATCAACTATAGTTTGCTGGGCCATGGGAATAACTCAACATAAAAATTCTGTATCTACAATTCAAGAGATTGTTAATTTTCTTCTTCTTGGAGGACACATTGGAAAAGAAGGAGCAGGAGTTTGTCCAGTTAGGGGGCATTCAAACGTTCAAGGAGATAGAACCGTTGGTATTAATCACAAGCCTTCTCCGAGTTTCATAGATAATCTGGAGAAATCTACTGGTATAAGGAGCCCTGAGAGACATGGATTTGATTCAGTAGAGGCTGTTAAAGCAATGGAAAATGGTTCAGGAAAAGTTTTCCTAGCAATGGGTGGAAATTTTCTCTCAGCAATGTCTGACACAAATAGGACTTCATCCGCTCTGAAAAATTGTAATTTGACTGCACATGTTTCAACAAAACCTAATCGTTCTCATCTAATCACTGGAAAGATTGGCCTCATTCTACCTTGCCTCGGACGTACTGAAGAGGATACTTCCGATGCAGTAGGTAAGCAATTTGTGACTGTTGAAAACTCAATGGGAATTGTCCATTCTTCAACAGGTACTTTCAAACCAGCTAGTGATTTTTTAATCTCTGAGCCCGCAATTGTTTCAGGGATAGGGGGTGCTCTTGAATCAAGATTAGAACGTAGCGGAGTACCATGGAAAAATTTGTCCGAGAACTATAATTTGATAAGAGATTTAATTGAAAATACAATACCTGGATTTGAAGATTATAATACTCGAATCAAATCTGAATCAGGGTTTTATTTACCAAATCCACCTAGAGATTCACGGACTTTCAAGACTAAAAATGGATTGGCGAATTTTATTTCTAATGACCTTTCTTTCGCAAAATCTTCCGATTTCATGATGATGACTATTAGGTCTCACGATCAATATAATACTACTATTTACGGTTTAGATGATAGATACCGAGGAATTAAGAATGGCCGTCGTGTAGTTCTGATGAATGAAAATGACATGTCAAAACATGGTTTTCCGAAAGACTCGTTAGTTGATCTAAGTTCTGAAATGAAATCAGGATTGATAGTTTCTCCTAAGTGGTTTGTTGTGCCTTATGATATCCCTGAGGGAAATGTCGCTACTTATTTCCCTGAATCAAATATGCTTATTCCATTAGATAGTGTTGCCGATGGAAGCAATACTCCTACTAGTAAATCAGTTCCAATTAAAATTAGTAAATCTAAATTAGGATAATTTCTTTTGTTCTTTAATCAACAGTTTGCATCTACTTATTTGTGTTTGACATAGTCTCTGATCTTCTTTCCCCATACCTCTATTTTTTGCCTGCTCAAAACATTTCACAGCATCTGCATAAAGTTCTATAGATGCATATGAAGAACCCATATTGTATAATGTCCTACCAGTTACTGAAGCAGGGTCTAATACTATTGCAGAATGATATTCTTGTATGCTGTCTGCAAATTTATCTAGCTGATATAAGGCATGTCCTTTTCCATTATGTGCCCTAACTCTGAGCTCTATTTCTTCTTCAGGCGAACCTTGTAATGCCTTATCAAAGCAGTTCAACGACTCAGAAGGGTTATTTTCACTCAATAAAACTAAACCTTTGTTATACCATTCAATTGACTCATTAACATCTCTAGAATTATTTTCTTCAACCAACTCAATTTTCTCTTTTACTTCTTTAGCTGCAGAGATTAGATTTTCCATTTCTTCATTTTCATCTATTTCTCTCGATTCTTTTTCAATTTCGGTTAATTCTTCAACTCTTTGCAGACACTGATTGGCTCTTTCGATATATCCTGCTTTTGATAATGCATCTGCCAAACCTTTCCATGAGGAAATATCAGAACTGTCTTTTTTCAGCAACTCCTTCCATTCATTTACGGCAGCAGCATGGTCACCCTTTTCAGTCATCTTGTTTGCACGCGAAGATCTTGCAGTTTTACTATTGACAAAGTCTAATTCTTCGTCCTCTATTTCCTCTTCTTGAATGGTTTCTGATATAGTCTTAGAAGGAAGAATGATAATTTCTTCTTGTTCTTCCTCTACATATTTATGAGAATAATCAAATAAACTAATTTCTATATTTTCCATCAAGTTTGCTATACGTAATAATTCTACTTTTTCACCAATAGATTCCATAGCCATTCTTGCAAAGTTAGCGGCCCTCTCAGGGTCTATTTTCTCTAGTAAGAATGCTAGATTTGCATTTGTTGCCCCATAATCTGGATTAATTCTATGCGCCTGCTCAAAAGCCCTAATTGCACCATCAAGATTTCCTAATTTAGCCTTACTTATGCCAAGTCCGTACCAAGCAGCAGCGTAATTATTATCTGAATTAGTTATTTTTGAATATATTTCTGCCGCCTCAACATATTTTTCTTCATCAGCAAATTTGTCTGCTTCATTCAACATTCCCCCTATATCGAAATCAGACATATCACTCGCATATACTTCTTCGAGTTAAGTATTGGCTGTATTTGTCTATCTTTAGGCTAGTATTCAAGTCATACACTTCGTGCGGAGTATATGGCGCGCCAATTTAGAGTAATGGGAATTTGCGGAACTTATACCTTAGAATCGGCAAATGGAAGAATGCTTGAGATAATTTCTGATAAGCTTGAGAGTAGAGGAATAGATTGGGTTGTTTGGGATAACAACAAACATCCGTTACCATTTGTTGGTGAAGAAGGTTGTTGGGATCACCCAAATGTCAAGAAATACAAGGAATTAGCTGATTCGGCCGATGCTTTCGTACTTTCTAGTCCGGAATATCACGGCACGATGAGTGGAGTGATGAAGAATTCTCTTGATTGGTTATCTTTCGACCAAACATCAGGTAAGATATTCGCATTTATTAGTACTCTAGGCGGTCAACCTAATACTACTACTTTGAATCACATGAGAGTTGTTGCTAGGTGGATTCATGGTATTTCAATACCTGAACAATTAGTAATTGCAAAAGTAAGGTCTGCTTTCGATGATGACGGGAATCTTATCGATGAAGATATTAAGAAACGTGTTGATAAATTTACCGATAGTATAATCAAACATATTGAGAAACTTAGAGGATGAGTTCTTCCTTCATTCAATAATTGCTGGCATTGAAGAATGATGGAGGTTTATCCTAAGAGATCCTTCAGAGTCAATAATGTATCCAAAAGTAAATTCGACCTTAATTTCAATATTATTCTCTGTCATAAAAAAATAGTTACCCATGACTTGGGCAGTATTCCCATTTATTACGAAGTTTTGATTTTCAAATCGTACTCCTGTCCAACCTTTGATAGCAAATCCTTTATCTTCTGGAAATGAATCATTGTCTCCAATGAAATAAGACAAAGCCCCTTCAAAAGTTGGACGAAATTGTTTTTCGCTAGCGAAAGTCGGTTTGAATAATACGGGGGAAATCCCGTATGCGTATAGTGATTCGATATGAGTTGTTGCTCTTTGGATATAGTCAGTGCCAGAACTATGTGCCGCAGATATCGAAACAATTCCTTCACCCCATGCTTGTTGAGCTCTCTCTATATCTTCTTTAGTCATCATTTTATATTTCTCCAATATCAATCAATTCTTAACTTCTTTTCATAACCAGATTATTTTTCATTAGGCGAAGACGTAGCCGATGTTAAGTAGAAGTATGGTAATAGTAAGATAAACGCTAATCTTATGGAGTAAATTGAATAGTTTATCATTACCTTCATCGGTTGCTCGATTAGTTATTGGAATTATGATGTAACAGATTAAAGCAAACAGCGTTGTTGCACTAGCAATAGCATAATGTGCTGCAGTTGAATCCTGTTCAAAATACAATGAGATGAGTGTCGTGCCTCCTAAGAGAGTTAGAACAATGAAGAATTTTGGCCATAACGCTCGAATTACTACACCGAACTCCTTAATCTCAAGTTTTTTGAACAGAGTTGGAGCAACGATGCTAGTTTGGAGAATAATAATTCCAACTATCATGCCTGGGAAGTAGTAGTGCATATATTAGCGAGCAGTTATTCACATAAAAAATATAACTTTTAATTGATGTAATCTTTATTGATTTCTCTTCCAATAATAAGTCTCTGAATCTGACTAGTGCCTCCAAATATCTGATAAATTTTTGCACCTCTCATCCTTCTTGCTGCGGGAAACTCCTCAGAATATCCATAACCGCCAAATATCTGGACTGAATCTGTTGTTACTTCCATTCCAATATCTGCTGCATACCTTTTAGCATGTGCCGACTCGAGAGTTGCACTTTCTCCTTTGTCTAATATACTTGCAGCCTTGTAAGCTAATAATCGTGCCCCTTCAATTTTTGTACTCATATCAGCCAACATAAATGATATTGATTGATGTTGGAAAATAGGTTTTCCGAAGGTTTTCCTTTCATTTGCATATTTCCAAGCTTCTTCCATAGCGCCACGAGCATTTCCTAGTGCATGAGCGGCAAGCATTGGACGGGAGCGATCGAATGCAACCATTGCTTGGAGCCATCCGTCCCCTTCTTTTCCAACAAGATTTTCTTTTGGAACCTTAACATTTTGAAATCTAACTCCTCTGGTGTCGGATGATCTTTGACCCATTTTCTCTTCCTTTTTTCCAACTTCTAGCCCTTGTGAATTCGCCTCTACAATAAAACCACTTAGTGACTTGTACGAATCGTCATCATTAGTTCTTGCAAGAACGTAGAACCAGTCTGCGTGACCTGCTCCTCCAATCCACATTTTAGAACCATTTATGACATAAAAATCTCCATCAAGAATTGCAGTTGTTGTTATTGCTTTAACATCCGAACCGGCCCCTGGTTCAGTAACACAATATGCTGAGATTTCACCTTTGCAAACACGACCCAGATACTCACTTTTTTGTTCCTCTGTCCCTGCATATATCAGTGGATGACATGCTAACATCGTAACTCCAGTGATAGTCGCAAATCCTGGATCTCCTCTACCTAATTCTTCATTTATCATAACTTCATCTAAAAAGCTTAAACCCATGCCTCCATATTTATGAGGTATAGTGCAATTCAGTAATCCTAATTCACGAGCTTTGTGGATGGTTTCCTCCGGAAAGACCCCTCCTCTATCCCATTCTTCTGCATTGGGAATTAATTCATCATCAGCAAATTGTCTCGCGAGCTCAACTAGCATATCTTGCTCTTCTGACATATCGAAATTAACCATGATATTTCGTTTATGCTTCAGCATATAATTTATACTGATTGGGCAACAAGAATATCGAATTAATTTCCTATCAATTTATAATCATCGGACAGCGGTGTAGCTCCGGTTTCCATAGAGATGATTTTACCATCTTTGAATCGCATGAATGACATTACAGCTTCTGAGTCAGAGTTATTTGCAAAATGAACTATCGAATGTGCCACGCCTACCTCATCATTTTCGTAGAGAATTCGGTTATTTTCTGAAGTAGGTCTTTGATCTCCTCCTGCAAATCCCAAGATATCTGACTTACTCATAGTTATACCACCAACATGTGGATTGAAAACACAATCATCATGAATTATATTCCCAAGTGCTTCGATATCTCCGTTATCCCAGGCTTCGTTGTATGCTTCTATTATAGACATAAATCTTCCAGATAACTCCTATTATTAATTTAATCGGATTAATGTTCTTAATTTATTTTTCATTTATATTTCATCGTTCACAGACTTTACAGTGACTGGTTTTACAAATAGTTAATATATCAATTAATATTGGAGAAATTATGTATTATAGGATAACCAAAGCAACAGTACAGCCCGGTAAATTTGATGAGGCTATGGCAACAATGGAATCATTAAGAGAAAGCATCAGTAAAATTAACGGTCTAGTAAGTAGTAATTTAATAAGAATAAGTGAAACAGAAATGATAGGAGTTGCTGCTTATGAAAGTAAAGAACATTTAGAAGCATCACAGACTGAATTCAAGGAACTTATGGTTAACATGATGCCATACATGGCAGGTGCTCCCGAGATATCTTTTGGCGAGAGCATATTTTCCTTCAAATGGTAATCTTAATTTTCTTTCGAGAAAACAATTTAGAAATATATATACCTATTATTTCAGACCTATTACTACATGGGTGAAAGGACTTGTTCAGTTGAAGGTTGTAATGCTTTAGAGTTTCGAAGCATGGGTGTATGCAATCGGCATCTGCACGAAGGTGTAGAGCCATTGCCTGCTGCAATGAAAGCTAAAAAAGAAGATATCAAGGAAATTGCCCCCTCTTTTTTGAACGATAACGTCCAACATAAAAAATTCTGTCAAATTCTTATGGCAATGGCATTCGGCGGGGGATTTTCTGCAATGATAGGGTATCATATCTTGGATAGTTGTTCTGATGATAC
>Ga0115013_10000542_pt1 | contig 22776 bp, 17 predicted proteins | sample SouAtlMetagenome_2_FD_88686 | JGI IMG/M metagenome (GOLD analysis project Ga0115013, IMG submission 88686) | Marine eukaryotic phytoplankton communities from Atlantic Ocean - South Atlantic ANT15 Metagenome | ecosystem: Environmental > Aquatic > Marine > Oceanic | place: South Atlantic Ocean...
AAATGGGGCGGCACTCTGCAAGAGGTGCTGAGAGGGCACACTCATTGGGGAGGGGGGAGAGATTCATCTGGTGGAGGGGGAGTTGGGGAGAGAGTAGCGTTTTCAATGGCAGCAGCAGCTCCCAGATGATTGAGGGGCAAGTGGGGATGATCGTAGATCCAAGAGCTCAGCGATTTTTTAAATTTGGATCATTATCATGCAGCTAGAATTCTAAATCGATATGACAATATCGCTAGGACCGCCGGCACCAGAGCAATCGCAACGGCAAAGCTCCGACTCCGCGCTCGGCTTGTCGTCTGCCTTTTATCAAAGCGAATCGTCCGTCCCTTTTCGCTCCAAATTGTCAGCGCTTCCTCCCACGTCGGGATTCGGTCCGTCTCGTACCCGTAGATCTTGGTGCTTTCGGCGACGGAGCCCGTCATTTTCATCGCCTGTGCGTGTGCGCCCGATCGGTAGAACTTCGTCATCGCTTGTTTGTCCTCCCAAACCGACAGGGTGTGAAGAAGTCCGTCGATGTAATTTCCGTCGACGGAAATGTTTCCTTTTGCATTCTTCGCCTGGCGCATGGTGGGCATGTTGTAGTACCAGAACTTTGGAAGATGAAGGAAGGAACTGAGTTTTAATCCGGTAACCGAAACGTAGTATTTCTTATCGGCAATTTTTGCTGTCATAGTTGTGCGTTGTGCGATATGGCTGAGAGTTGTGTCGATTACCGCAATTATCGAGTTCTTGTTCGTCTCTATTTTCTTGATTTATGATGAACCAGTGTTGGGCGACAACCATCGCATCTTTCAATTACCCATCGCTTCGGCGATGGATAGTGTAGGTCGTGCTTCACTTGACACCAGGCTCTTTTGAAGTTCTTTACAAAAAACCTTCCCCAAGAGAACAATAACTTCAAATGGGGATGAAGGAGAACGATTTTTTTCGATTCCAGGTTGTTCATCGATGTTCGAGCTTTTAGGAACTTTGCCTTGGAAATGTGAATGTCCACATTCCCCCTTTTGCTGCTTCTGTGGCATGTTGTCACCCCCAAAATGATAAATCCGTTGAGGTGCTGCTAGAAAACGGCACTGATAATTTTTGAATTCAATCGTCCAGGCACAGAACCCTAATAAAATGGCTCGTTTGATCCCTCTGCTACAATAGTTATTTTCGATGCTAGAAAAGATGAAAACGACAATGACTTCCTCAGTGATTCGAAAAAGCAGCAACAGAAACCGAGCGTGGCTGGTAGTTGCCTCACTGATTGCGGTCGCTTCGAGGCTGCGAGTCACACAAGTGCTCGCACAATCAACTTCAAGCCACGACGATAGCGAGAGAGATCCCGCACTCCAAGAAATGCAGTACGATGTTGGTGATGGCCCACAAACCAGCATGGTCTATGTCGAACCAGATCTTAATAGCTTTTATAATATCAACAAAGATGACACAATAGATAGCGATGACCAAGCATCAACAACCACAACAAAATCCTACAGTCGCGTCGAGCCTGAATTCAACGGCTTTGGCGGAAAGTTCATCAACATGTCCAACAAATATTTAGATTTTCATTGGGAGGACGAGGAAGACGGAGATTCCTTTCTCATTGCTCATTTTACACCCTTCGAAAGCAATGGACTCGGAACCTATCCGGGTCATCGTTTTTATTTGGTGGATCCCGAAGAACCCGATGTCAGACTCACGCTGTGGATCGTCGAAGACTATCCCGAAAATATTTACGTGTACGATCCTTATTACGTCGAAGATGATGAAGAACAAACCGAAAAGAATCTTCGAAGGCATTTGGATCGCAAAGAACGCTCTCAATACGATAGGTGGGAAAAGACCATTCTTTACAACGAGGCCTACCTGGAAAAAACGGGTCGGAGTTATTTGGCCAATTACGGTGACCAAGGTCCCCGTGCACCACCCATGCACCACATGTGGAGGGCGGATTATTTCGGTCAGCAACACTGGGTGACTACCCGAGAGACACATTTTGTGAAACTTCCGGAAATGTCGGAATTGGGAGACGTCACAGAGCAAGGGTCGCAACGGGTGCTCCAAGATTCCGATCCACGACACTTTCAAGACTATCGCACCATGAACGAAACCACACAAGAACCCTTGGAATATCTGAACATGACACTGACGGTCTTGTCGTGTGCTCCAAGGGTCTTTGAGATTCAAAACTTTTTGTCACCTCTAGAGGTTCAGCATATTTTGGAATTGGCCGGGGGCATTTCGTTGCATCGGAGTATGACAGGAGATACCGACACGGACAATGAAGATACCAATACCAGGACCAGCCGCAATTCGTGGGTTTCACGAGAAAAATCTTCTATTATCGATACTATATATAGAAGGGCCGCCGATCTGACCCGCATCGACGAGGCGCTTCTGAGGACAAGAAGTCCCGACGAATTGAAACACATTACGCACCAGAGCACGTTGGCGGAACCTTTACAGCTGGTCCACTACGACCTTACCCAAGAATACACGGCCCATCACGATTTTGGATATAGTCACATCGATGACAAACTCCAGGGGGATCGATTCTGTACACTTTTGTTGTATCTGAACGAGGGCATGATCGGTGGCGAGACGGCCTTTCCTCGATACGTCAACGGCGAGACCTTTCACGAGCTCAAGGTCAAACCGGAAATCGGCAAGGCGGTTTTGTTTTATAGCCAGCTTCCGGACGGAAATTTGGATGATTTTTCCCAGCACTCGGCCAAGCCACTCATCCAAGGCGAAAAGTGGCTCATCAATCTGTGGATTGCCGATCCAATGCGTGACACGTATCCTTAATCAGAGTGATATTATATAAAATTGTAAAATTTTTGTACAATAAAATACAAAAGAATATATATGAACACGATTGAACTATTCAACTATGGATGTCTCTACGATTTTGCATTGTCTCGAAAGTGCTGCCAAAACTCGAGCGACATGAAAACCACTCCATTGAACTCCAATCGAATTCAAAACAGTTTTTGTGATTGGATAGATTTATGATTTGCAGTTTTACATCTTCTATATTATGTGCTAAATATATAGCACTAAGTTGCATGGATCTCACAATTTTGTATTACGTGTTATCTACTTGTAAAAACAATCTTCAGAGAAAATCTTGTAGTTAGCAGCACTCGATTCAGATAGTTTTTGCTGGGTAGCATTATTTGCACAGCCAACACAGAGTTTGTTCCATTCCATATTTTTTCGTTTCATTGCCTTTCTAGTCACTGATTTCAACAATGGCCTCGACCTCGGTGGCAATTCCTAGCGGGAGAGCATTCGATCCGACAGCGCTCCGTGCGTGAACCCCCCTGGGCCCAAAGACTTCTCCAAAAAGATCCGATGCCCCGTTGATGACAGCGGGTTGTTCCTTGAATGAATCCGCGGAATTGACAAAGCCAACGACCTTGACGATTCGTACGACGCGGTCCCAGTCCCCATCGAGTTGAGCACTGAGGGTGTTCAAAATATTAATGGCACACCATTTCGCGCTCTCGTAGCCCTGCTCGGTGGTAAGATCGTCTCCCAGTCGTCCCGTAATGAGTTCTCCGTCATCGGTTTGGGGAATGTGCCCGCACAGATGCAACAAATTTCCGGTTCGAACACACGAAACGTAGTTTCCCTTGGGAGACGGAGCCTCACGGATCTTGATGCCCATGGATTCGAGCTTGGAAGCGACGTCGCTTTTGCCACTGCTGTTGCTCATGGTCAATGAAAAACACGTGGCTTGTTCAAAAAGTGAGAGTGCGAGAAGGGTGGCTAGCAAGAAAAAGGTTTGGGTGGTTGCGATTGGCGCATTCATCCTTGGGTTTCGATTTGGAAAGGATGACTATATTCTATTGTGTTACCATAGGATATAATAATATTGAATGAAAGATCCAAATTAGCGGCATGTAAAACGTCCGTGCCTCGACCTATTTTTTCGTTTCGGTTCCAAAAAGCGCGCCAAACTGAGACGTCAAGGCATAATTTCGAAGATAGAAAGGACACTTCGGCCGCTGAATACCGCATCGAAGATCGTCATCATGACTTATGCAACCAATCAGAAGATCAAGAAGAAGCTGAAGAAGGGATGCCACATCGTTTTGAACAGAGGAAAGGGTTTGAAACGCAGGTACAATGGGAAGGAAGCCTCGGTCGTGGAATATCCATCGAGGGGATCCTGGATGACGGTGGCAACAGATGATGAAAACAATGTTCTCAAATGGCGCAAGGGGCAATGCCTTTCTGTAGCCAAAGACAATACCAATATTCTCGACGACGGTATGTGGTGTCATATCTTTGGTTTTTTGGTAAACTCACCCGTCGTTCGAAACCGCCAGGACCAAACCCCGACAAACGGCGTATGGGTCAAAGACGCACGAAAATTGTACTCGTTATTGACGTCTGTCTGCAAGACATGGAAAGGAATTTGTGACAACAACAATCTAACGTCTATATTTGGATTTATCAACGCAAATCTGAGCGCACTGCCGGTTTGCCAAGTCATTCCCCACATACATTGGATGATCAAGCACAAAACGTCTATTGGTGCACTGACGTTTTATGCGGATTACGATGATTTTCCGCTCCTGATCCAGCTTTTGAATACTTGTGATACGTCGAATCTTTCAATTGTCAGAGCACGCTGCAACACAATTCATGCTGCAGGCCGTCGCGGCGACAAATTCACGGATATGAGGTGTGAATATCTACATCAAAGAAAAGTTCCTATTGGTCATGGTCGTTGCTATAGTCAGTGGGTAAATGAAGCATACTTGGTCCAAAAAGAAAATGAAATCGTTGATCTAATTGATCCTGGTCCTTGTGTTACATTTGAAGACAAGTGCAAAGCACTCAACATTCCCTATTCCAAGTCTTGCCCGATGCTTCTGGACCTCCACGATGCGATTGCTTTCAACTGCACAGACCTGTCGGAGCTTTTGATCAATTTCGATATTCCAGAGGGAACGACTGAAACTGAATTTTGCAAGTATGTAAGCAAGAATCTGTTGTCACGAGATCTCAAATGCAAATTGCATTTGAGTCTTTCTCTTCGTTCTGGGATGATTTCTAATGTCCTGAACAAAGCACTAGAAAATCTTATCAATCTGAAAGAATTATCAATCAGTTGTACATGCATTGGAAGAATTCACCTGGTATCAGAGCACTTGAGATCACTCGATGTATCACATCTGCCTAAAGCAACCTTCATCTCTGGCAATCTACCGAATTTGAAAACTCTAAAATATAGTGGCAGTGTGTATGGAAACGGTATCGTTCCAGTATTCTTGGATGATGTGAAGATGCAAAGATGCATTGACCAATCTGTTTCTGATAGAATCTACAAGTATCGTGCTGGTGATGTACGAATTCACCGCTTGACTATTCCTCCGGAATGCCACATCATCACAGATTCTTTACAGCCATGGAATTTGAAACAATTTATTGGTGCTGACCTTATTTAACCACGAAAGATTTCACGCAAATATATGGGGGCTATTTGTTCAACTAATTCGATATAATATGAGAAGTTCATCATAATCATTTCGTAGATTCTTTGCGTGATCGATTTGTTGCGAGCTGTTGTCACCACAATAAAGTGGCCAAACAAATCTTGCTAACGTATTGTAATAAAATTTGTGTCATTATCCATTCGTACCTTTCAAATTCTGCACATTATTGGTAACTCAAATTGGCAGATCTACTCTCTCAACCTCCATTGATACAAGCTTTACATACAGTTGAATCGTCCCCTCAGGTTGAGAATGGTCATTAGCAGGATACGAAAGCAAAGACTGTCATTTGAGCTCACGCTGTGAAGACTGTCGCTCATGCAACAATACCCCTTGTCAATATCAGGACCATCAATTGATGGCTACTGAAATGTAGGGAATCAAAATCACGAAATTCGTGATGGAGAGGCTCGGCAATAGAATCAAAAATTGCGACCATTTGATGATGAAGAGCTCTAGTGAAGAGGAAAATCTCGAGCTATCACTTTTAACTTTGTGGTGGACAGACTCGGAATAGGGCCACCGTTTGATCATCCTACAAAATCTGTTGACAAAAGAAACTCATACTATCGCTTTTTTGTACTTCAATCGTTATCATTCGCTTCGCCATCCCCTTCTTTGTGATAAATGGTGCAGAGTGGAGTGCCGTCGGCGACCGGAACGCCTCGGGCAACGTGTATCTCTCCCATAATTCCCCCCTCTTCGTCGTCGATTTGCATTCCCAGAAACAATTCATCGGGGGTGGAAATGTCGCACAGGAGATCACCCTGGTGGATATAATCGCCGGGGCTTTTGTGCCAATCTTCCACCCAGCAATGCTCCTCGTAATCCAGCTCGGGCATTTCTATCACGATCGGAACCGTAAACTCCTCTTTCGAGATGGGCGCGGCAGTATCTTGCTCTTCACCGTCCTCTTGGATTCCTTGGGCAATGATGGGAGTCGGCGAAGTGTTTTTGCTGTCATTGTCGAGGCCAGAATTTTGGGTCCCAAAGAAACGGTTTTGCGTTGAAGTGCTGGGGTAATGGCATAAAGTTGCAATCTCCCAATTTCCTAGTGACGGTCTGAAATACGACTTGCGCGACCGAACATTTCGTGGGATAGGAACGTATCTTCGCAATAAATGTGGTACTTCGATCGGTTTCATTGATCCATGATACGGATTTGACAAGGCACCCCAGTAGTAGCGACAACATGAATTGCCCGAACGGTTTGGCTTTGCTTCCAGAATTTGTCTCGTGCCTCTCCTGACAATTGCGGCACTAGCCATCCTTACCAGCGGATATTTCCCATATATATCCTTCTGAGTGTCTTCCGCAGCTATATACTAGTTGCGGAAAAGGTTGTGTCCTGCGTGCTTGAAAGGTTTTGCCAAACTGCGAAATTCGATGATAACATCATCGCGAGGAATCATCCGACATGTTTTTCGTTTTGTGGCTGACACGACGCTGAGACGTTTCAACTATCTTAGTACCCCATTGATTAAATTGGAGCTTTATACCCAGCGCGATCAAAATTTGTGACCATAGATTTTCAAACTGAGAGACTCCTGAAGAACGCAAATTTTCCCAAGCTGCACAGGATGAGCAGAACCAAAAGATGAGTGGCTGCGATGAGAGCAAATGTGTTTCCAAGGGCCGAGCCAACCTTTCCAACGGCTCCTTCACCTGCTACGGAGACAATGGCATTTTTTATCCCATGATGTGCGCCGACGGCTTCCTTCCGAAAGTTGTTGAGGACGAACCTCCCATGAACCATACAGAGAGCTGGGGCCAAATCCCGGTATCCTATTTTACGTGCTGTCGTCCATCCAGCACTATCTCCTCGAACGTAACAACTGACGAAATGGCTCCTACTCGCCGTTGCTCCGATCCAATCTACGGCTTGCTCGATTTCGAAGACGACGAGAGCATCGATTCTGCTTGCGCCGACCAAGATTTGCGAACGGTCCCCCGTCAAATGAAGACCAGTCTGAGGATACAGAATCCCGACGTTCGTTCCATCGATTTTGCTCCGGCCCTGACCGATTCTTTTCTTTGCTGCGATTCCTCAGCCGAATACGACGACGAGGAAAATTTCTTGGACGATGCGAAGTGCGTGCCCTACCGGAATAAATTTTACGAGAACTTAAAGGTCAAAAAATATTACGGTGTCTTCGGTGTGATCTCTTGCGACTTCCCGGGTGGCGACTTTAGGAATCCACGACCGGTGGGCAACGGAACCTACGACGACCTTCTCGCCACCAGGCGATACGAATGCTGCAAGACCGGGCCCCCACTGGATCCTTATATCCACGACAAGCAATTCAACGTCTCCGTCTATCCAACATATGTTTTGTGGTGGATTGCGGCGGTTCTATCGGCGGTTGTTGTCGTCGCCTTGTTGATTCCTCTTTGGATACAAACGAAAAACGGATCGTTGCCAGACCAGAGATGGTCGTCACAATCGAGACGAAAACCGCCCAAGTACAACAGCTACAATGTGTATCTGATGTACTTGTCATTTGCAGACCTCGTCTACAGCCTTATTCAAATTTATTTCTATTCAACTTATATAAATCAGAGTAACAGCCCCTTCTACAATTCCATGGCCGATAAAACGGATATGTCCGTCCCCGTCTATTCTCTTATGGCCACGAGCGGGCCAATCAATTTGAGCTACGTTTTTATAAACATGTTCCTGAACGTCATGATTTCCTATGATCTCCTCATCTTGCTTCGAAAATCGCAACAAACAACACGGATAAAACAACCAAAACTGAAGACGATTCACCTGCGTTGTGGGATCATATATGGCATGGCCATAGTATATGCTACCATTCTGTACATCCTGCGTGGTACTTGCCTGGAAGCGATTAATAACTATGATATTGAGAGAGTTACCACTCTCAAGAACGTTTTGGTGCCGTTGTGGAACACTATTCTGATCATACCGGTTGTGCCCATCGTCGTCATCGGATTTTGGGTATGGTGGGGGAACTACATCCCACGTGGGATTGGTAGCACATCGGAAACCTCGGCCAGGGACAGGGGCCTCAGGCGGTTGGTATTTTTCTTTGCACGGGTCGTTTTGGTCTTCGTCGCGGTATGGGTACCCGTTCAAGCGCTTATATCTTTCGGATTCATGCTACTCAAGCCTCACTATTTTCTTATAGTCTGGTGGTTGATGGCCGTTCAAATTATCCTGTCGTTTGGTGTGTTTTTGACCAAATACGACGTAAGGAAATACATATTCGATCTGCTCACCCTGTCGTACATTTGTGGCAACAAGAAACCGACACCCGTGTTCGAGAGATCAACGACTCCATTAGGCACGTCGGCATTGGGAATAGAAGGTTCATATATTGGTCATCCTTCCGGACTTAATGATTCTGCTACACCCAAACCGCACTTAAGCAGCAGAGCTCACGACAATGGCGGTGATAGTCGCAGTTACGGTAGCAGTGACGACAATGAAGATGATAGCGATGCTCTTTTTTATTCTGTGCTTGGTTTTGTACCTACCAATGCCAAGGAAGTCGACGATAAACCGCGGGCTGACTCGGAGAGTGGTATCGCTTTAACATCCAATGGCACCAGCAAGCAAGATCTCAGCGATGGGACCGACGTAAAAAATAATGATACTACCGATGCCATCGCTGCTGACAGAGCTCCTGGTGTCGCAGAACTACTAGATATTATAGCCAGCTGAGAACGAAAGCCATTGAATGATTGCGTATATGAATTACTATAGCAATATCTTACAAACTGTGAGCCTAATGGAAGTTTGGCGGCTTGTATCTCTAACGGTTTAATAATTAAGGCTGGTCGATTAAAAATCACCGTCACCTGCAGGCGCGCATGCTCGCAATTCAAAAAGTTAATTTACTGGACGCGTGCTGCGCACCTTCCAGGAAAATCCCTGGGACCAGGACATAAATTGAACGCCACCCATTACAATCGAAAGATAATCGCATACAAATTAGACCAGTTATACTTCACGACGTTACGAAAGACGAGAACCAATAAAGACAAAACGAGACGAACACTTGGTAGATGACAATCCGAGTTCTTTTCCCGATCACGTGCCTCCTCGTGCTCGGAAGGGTACTCGTCCGGGACCTTCGAACGAATCTCGTGCCAGAAACCATAGCCAATAGCCGGATAATAATCAATGAAGTGACCGTTGGGTCCACAACCATAGGACCATCCGACTATCCGTACATGCCGTGGTACATGCTTTCGGAATGCGGGTTCACGACCGCATCGGATTTGTCCCTAGTACAACCAAAGCCGTTGAATCAGTCCTTGGCATTCATCAAACCCTACAAGGTTGGGAGCTCCACGGTTGCTAACCTTGTCAACCGGTGGGCCGACTATCGCGACTTGCCCAGAATGATCCCCAAGCCAGCCAGTGAGTCGGTCATGGGAAGAACTCCGACAGGCAAACCCGATACCTTTCCCGGGCCAATCATTCCAACGGTTCCCGTAGGAGTCAAATACAGGGCATTGACCAATCACGCGGTCTTCTTCAACCGATCGTTGCTCAGCAAATACATGGAAGATCCAATCACAACGTTCACGATCATGAGGGAACCCCTGTCTCGGGTGAAGAGTGCCTACCGATTCTTTAAATGCGGGAAAGGCAGTTATAAACGCTGGACAAGTTCGGAAATCATTAATTCTACCGCTCAAATTGAGAAATGGGGAGACCATCATCGTGTTCAGAAATGGAAGCAAGCCGTCTGTGGCAACGGTTTAGCATATTCGTTGGGTTGGTATCATCAAAACAATTTTACGACCCAATACGATCGCGACGTGCATAAGATCGAGGCATTCATAAAAAACCTCGACGATCAAATGGATATGGTTATGATGTTAGATCGGTTGGAAGAGAGTCTATTATTGCTTCGCGACATTCTTCCCGGCCTTGCCGTGCCAGAATTGGTGTACAACAGATTTAAGGACAACCGTAAAGGGGATCTAGGCATAAAAAAGAAAAAGGTGGATATTGTTGTTCCTACGGCGTCGGAAATGGAAGAATTGGAAGATATCTTGCTCGTGGACAAAATGATATACAATCATTTCAGTAAGCGATTCGACGAGCAATGGAAATCGTTGGTTCGGCGTTCTACGGATATGGAATCTATCAAACAGAGTTTGATTTGCCTGCAAGGAAAAGTCGAAGCGAACATGGACAATGCCGATGTATTCCATGAAGATCTAATTAAAATTTTGAACCTGGATTCGAAGAAATTTACTCTTCGTTCGAAGAAAAAGCAGTCCGAAATTCTAAAACAACAAGTAGAAAATGGAATGAAAATGCAAGGCACGATTCCTCCTACGTCGGGTACGTCTATTACGTCTAGTTCGTCCGGTACAACTACGGATGACGAATCAACTGACAATAAATCGGATGAAGGTACATCTGGTGACGAATCAACGTGATTAAATCGTGCGTTCGTGATTCCGTCATCTGCTGCTGGCAGAGGAGCAAACCTTTCTTGGGTTGCTTGGGAATCTTCAATTTGTTCTTGGTTGCCCTCCTCTTGGCAAAATGGAACCTCCCAAATGCACAATCCGCAATACCATGATGCTGACCTGCAGCGCTTAGCAGCAGTGTCTATGAGAGAGTGAGTGAGGGGCAACAGCCCGGCACTGCAGCAGGGGGTTCAAAAGCTCTAACCATGACAATCTTCGGGGAGTTCGAGCCAAACAATTCATTCTATGCCACTACTTAGAGACAGTCATTTCGAAAAAATGTGATTATAAAATTATTGATAAGTGGCTACAATGTAAGCCCAGCACAGGATCATGGAGAGACCCCAATTGACTAAAATTTTGTCTTAGCCTTTTCACTTTACCTCCTGTCGAATTTGTTTCATATTCCGCTTCAATTGATAGTTTTTTTTCAAAGCATCATGTGCAGGGCCAGCCAACAAAGTGAGTTGGCAAAAACTAAGAATTCAACGGAGAGGCCAAAAACCATTCCACCAGATTTTGTTCCATCAGATTCCGTGGCTTTGCATGCATGAGGAGTAGAAACCATCCCTCCCGGTTGATCTAGCCATGAATACAAAGCACCATCTTCCTTCATTATCTTTTTCGAAATAGTCGTAGAACTTGTTTCATCACTATTTCTTTCCACCCCCAAAACTCTTCGCATCATTCCAGTCACCGCACCGTCACCAATACCCTCACAAAGATTCCACCCTGCGGGGACGCTAGCTGTAAAGTGCAAACCAGCATTCAATCGACTCAATCCGCAAGACTCAACAGCAGAAGCATAATTTGGATAGGAAAGATCCGGCAGGAGTTGTAAACCGTCGGGCAATCGCAACGAAAGTGAATGGTCAATGGGTTGAACGTCGTCTTTGTCTCCGAAAAGAACTCCAAGTGCATTAACAGTAAAATCGCCGATGGTCTGGCATATACATGCTGATCCGGAAGGGTATTCAGAATGAGGCATAACTCTCACAGTTGCTTGAAAGTCGCGCCCCTTCACCACTTTATCGGGCGAAGACCAGAGTTGCAAGTCCCTATCCGGCATGAAATTCTGAATGTAGGTTGTAGGTCGTATCAAGTCGTATCTAACCTTCTCCTTCCATACCGTGATAACACCGTCATAAACAACAGAGGATATGCCAAAGTAGAACCAGGCAACCTTTTCAAATGTAAGCGATGATCCATAGTGCGCCCGCATGTGCATCATAGTCTCCAAAATCAATAAAGATTTTTCATTCATAAAATCAATCTCATCCAGCTTATCAGGGGACAACTTCGTCATACGATCGAGTAATAATTCAACTTCGTGCGTATAGTTGTATTCTGGAGGAGGAGCTTTGCGGGATTCCAAAGCAGATCGTTTCATGGTTGCCGGGACAGCGTGTAGGCCAATGTGCGGCACGGTGAAGAGCGTTTTACTAAAGAGGCCACGGCGATCCGTTTCCTCCATGGGCTGCCATCGATGCTCGGGGGGAGTGTCTTTGCTTGGAAAATCTGTGTTGTTCAAAATTCCTTTGTTGTAGCCACTAAAGTCCCTATACGGCATGCAATCCGATGTGCATCTTACACCGCTTTCGTCGCGAAGCAATCCCTCCGTGTTCCAGCCATCCCAGCGCACAAGAAGCAAAGTCTGAACCGCAAGTATCTGGCCCAGAGCTTTTGGTGAGTAAGCTTTGCATCGAGCAAAATCTTCGAGAGCATCTTGGATATCCTCCAAGATCGGGTTAGACAAGTTAGAGGTTTTGGCACCTGATAAGTCCCTCTCCTTAGCTGACTCATAGATGGATTTTAGTGTCGGGTGTAATTTTGAGTCATCTGCTGTCAAACCAATTGTATTTCCTGATGTGCTGTTAGATAAAATATCGAGAAAGGATTCCCGTTCCCTTACTTGTAAAGCAGGTCCAAGCACAGCAAAGGAATAGGCTGAACAAAGCAAGCGTGCATCAGAAGTGTGATATTGTGCGTTTGGGTTTGATATCAAGTACTGGCGAGTCTGTGTGGGTGGAACATCAACAATGTTCATCATGTTATCGTCAGCGGGAGGCCCAATCCATCGAAAACCTGGCCAGTGTGCCTGGCAGCCGGAGTCAGCGCTGCTGAAGGCGCAAACGCAATTCCAGGTCATCGCCGAATGGATATAAGAAAACTGAATCTGGATAGGAGTCTCAAACAACGTTACAGGAGGTTTGGCGAACATCAGCAAGTCGTAGCCCAAATCAACCAGCGGGTCGACCGCTGCATTCCTAGGAATATAAGGACCGTCAGTATTCAGTTTAACCGGCGGAACTTTGAAGAAATCGTCATCGATGTAGTTGGAACACTGATCTGATCCCCAGTCGCCGGAGCCACGCATTTCATCCGCCCTGTTCCCGCACTGGGAGTATGCCAAGCGCCATGAGCAACAGGCTAGCAGAGCTATCAACCAAGGACGAATTAGAGGCATGATCATTGGGGAAGATGCACGAATAGGGCCATAAAATGGTTATCGATGGGAGAGGGGATACTTGCTCTTGTACCTAAAAGTTAAGCGCTCTAGGGTAGTGAATTTGTAGTCTTGAAAGATGTTTTTAATGCATTAATTCGGACATTGAATATATATGCTCTTGTACCTAAGCAATCTCGTTATTTTCAAGAAGTTGCAGTTGATTCTTGAGCGCTCTAGCGGACAATGAAGTAAGGGTTTCACTTATTATGCCCACTTTGAAGTTCGTGTATATACTCTTGTACCTAAGAGAACATAAACAGCTGCATTTGATCTTGAGCGCTCTAGCGGACAATGAAGTTTGGTAGCCTCAAATGATGTCAAACTATATTTACACCTCAATTGGTTTAATTCGGTTACATTAATTAATCCTGAATTGAACCAAGAGGGGTTACGTTAATTGATTCGAGTCAATTATGGTGATATTCCGAATTGAACCAAGATGGGTTACATTAATTGATTCGAGAGGTGAACGAAGATTTACTTTTGATGGGTTGGGATACATTAATTATTAAATCCGGGTGGAACCTTTTGGGTTACATTAATTGATTCGAGGAATGACTGCACAAGATTAAAAAATTGACCAAAGAGTAGCACTACAGTTTGTAACGTATTGAGTTTGTCGCTTTGTCCTTTCGCAAAACGAGCCTCGTAATAATACACTCATTAAATTATAACTGCGACTGCTGCAAAACGTAACAGAAAATCGTTATCATTTCTATCATGACCACTTATAGTGAAGACGAAGACAGTGTCGATGTTAAGAAGGACATCGCAAAGGTCGAAGCATCCTTTTCGAGACTCTCGGCGGCTGCTCGCCGAGACACCTTAGTTCAAAAACACACCGACAAGCAGGGGAATGTGGACATGGAAGGTGTGGCCACCGAAGTGGCTTTTACACGCAAGAACTACAAGATGCTTGTCAAGGCTTTGGTTGTATCGGTGCTCCTCCTATTCCTCCTTGTCCTTTCCACCTTTGGTGTTTCCCTTGCAGCTGCCATTCTTGCAAAGGACACCCAAGTGGACTACAACAGCGGGGCCCTCATGGTTAAGAATGGCTCTGACGATAATACAGTTGTGAAAACACAAGAGGCTCTTGTTGATGTTGAGGACCCAAGCATTGCTGACATGTCTTTCCAAGAGCTCCAGAAAATGAAACAGATTCTTGTTTATGGAGATAATGGCAACACCGGAGTCCAGTTTGATGTGAAGGGAGTGTCGAAGACAGCCGGCGGTCGTGTCGCATTGTTGGTCGAAGGAGGAGGCACTATTGTGTACGATGCTACTGGAATTGCCAACGCGACCGGCATTGCAAAGACCTTCTTTGAGATGTTGGAGATGGATTCTCAAGACACTGTTGACGATGATAATTCCCGCCGTTGGTTAGGTGGCGGCAGAGGCTACGGCAGAAGCAGTCATGGCCACGGCAGTACAGCTCGCGGAACTTGGCCCTAGAGATAGGCTGTGTTGGTGCCATCTAGAATAACGTTATCAATGTAATTGAATCATGCGTTTTTCTTTACGTAATGTGGGCAATTAGTATTCCATAGGACTTTCTTCGGACCATCAACTAACGCACTGAACGTATTCACTGGGTTCGCGCCAACCTTCAACTCGATCTTTCGTGTTGTTTGTGTGTTTGAGAATCAATGTTCATTGTGAGTCAAATGATATATTCGAAAGGAGATGTTAGAATGACATCGTTCATGTCGTCTTGTTTTAACTACAATCGTAGAGTGTGCTTTCCTCGGTTGGCGGGTCTCTCCATGAAGCTCGAAAAGGAGCGATCATGGCAAGAATTCTAAAACCTAATACGGACATTTTATTGTAGAGATATGAAGGATCGACCATAGAGTGATTAGACGAATAAGCAAATACAAAATTAGATGAAAATTTATAGTACATATTTCTTTGTGGGAGTTCCCCTCGTCCCACACAGTTTTTGCCATGGCAAATAGTTGAATTACCGACTGGATTGTTCAATCTTGTGATTGAATAATTGTGTAGTTCGTAGGGTTCATACCCTCGTATCATTATCCAAGGGCACACCAAGGAGTAGTTCCTTCTCAACAGGATGCAGTTCTTTCGTGTGCTGGGCTGAAGCACCTCCTCGGAGACCTCCTTCTGGTGGAGACTCGTCCGACGAATCATCGGGGTGTTCGAATACATTGTCCCTCAAATTGACCCCTTTGAAGATGTCCAATGGACTCCCGAGCACCACTTTTGTATTAGTTTTTTGGGAGCTATACGATGGAGTTCCTACCAGCTTTTGGGGCTGATGCGAAGAGACTTTGGCCAATATCCCGCCAATCAAAAGGACTATTCCAAGCACCACCACAGCAAAGCAGCGGCGGCGCATCACCAGCCTTTTTCGTCGCAAGAGCGGTGATATGTCACCGTCTGTGGAATACCTTTTCATACTGAGTATTGTATCAACATCTCCCTCGTCATCACTCGTTCGAAAGGTGTCATCCGAATCCGAAGTCTTGGAGGGCAGGTGGCTAGAGATAAAATCTATGGCCCCATGAAGAAAGGATTCGACTTCTGGCATATCTTTATTAAAGTTGGTAGTTTCGGTTTCTGTTTCCATTTCAAGCTCTTGGATAAAGGAATTGTAACCGTCACCTACATTTATCGTTTCCATTTGGTTTCCATCGTCACCCTCCTCTTCAGGGCAATCGTATTCGTAAAATCCTTCTTCATCTCCTGGATTTGACTGCTGAATTGACATGATTTGGTATTCGCACTCCTTTCTTCTTGATCGATTTGTTCTGTCGTATAATTTGTAAAGAAAACCTTTTGTGCAAGCTATCCAATAACGACTACGGCAACACAGGCGGGAAATTTGCTTTCCTTTGCGAAGATTGAAGCAAAAGTGCCTTTCATGCAATTCTTTTTACTTCAGTATATCATCCGATCGTGAATCACGCTTCTCGCCAATTTTAGCATGAAGAAATTCGTAGAATTTTAACGGATCCCAGTCGTGCACGTATGTGGAGTCCCACCACTACTGCATGATTGGGCCAAAAATTTCGCACACGCGTTTCACAGTGTGACTCAAATTTGATTCCTTTGCGTTGAGTAAAACAAGAAGGTGTCAACGGGTGGAACAATCCATTGAAAGGATACACAAGCCAAGGCGGAGAAACAGTAACCTGAAAGGCAATTCATCAGTGAGGGAAACATGTGGATCATTGTTCTTCCACACAGAATATGACATCGTTAGAGATCCAACACCCCATGACAACAATGACGTTCTCGAAATTTTCCCATTCGATCCCGTGCGTTTGAAATTTCTCTTTGTGATCAAACAGTAATTCATCGAAATAGACAATATGCGGCAGGATGAATCGGTCTAAAAGTCAGTTATATTCGATGATCTCTGTATTCAATAAACGAATTTCGATTTGCATTAATACGAACTATGGAAGTTCCATTCATTGAACAAACTACAAATAACAGTGTACTTGCATCTGGTGCATCGCTAGCGAGATTAGTACCCCCCAAATCATTGAGAGCAACATTAGAGGAAGTTTTCACCCGAATCGATGAACTAGAAGATAAGATTGATGATCAAAACAAGTTGAGCGTGACAGTAAGACTAGAACATCTAATCGCCCGAATTGATGGATTGGAAGATCAAATCGATGCCATTGCAAACAAGGTCTATCCCAGTGATGAGGGGGAGTCTATCTATACCTATGACGATGATTCAGACACAGTTTATGACGTCAACGATATAATGGCCCGAATTGATGGAATGGAAGATTGTATCGATGCCCTTGCAACCAAGGTCTACCCTCGTGATGATGAGGCGTCTATTTATACCAACGACGATGAATTAGCCACAATTTACGATGCGCAAGACCAAGATGCAAAACGGAAGTTGCACCATCGAAACCAGCAAGCGAAAAACAAGTATAGGAATGACTGTATTCACGAAATGTATAAAGATGCAACGATTTCGTCCTATTGGGAATCGATTGCGTACGAAGATGCGTGCAATGGAAATGACGACTTGATCTACGACGAAGAATCAAAGCTAGAGAATGAATATCAATGGATCTTCACGCAAGTTGAAGATTGCCCCAAAAGGGGGGAGGAGCCTTAAAAATGACATCTAATAAGATGACCCTTTTCAATATATCCCAACCGTCGATGGTGTGGACAATAGAACTTTACGAATTGGAAGATATACTTAAAAAGCTTCAAGCATCTGAAATCTTCTGTAGGAGAAGACAGCTCCCCGCTGCAACAAAGCGAAAAATCGATGTCATTCCGTCATATGCTTGAGCTATATAATTTTCTTTCAATTTATGTGCTATCGTCGACATTTTCGCGAAGATGTTCCTATTTCCCAGTAATACGAGAGCAATATCAACTCATTCAACTGTTAACATCTCGAAGTATATCTATATTTATATTCGAATTCTGCAAGTTACTTTGACAATTAAATTCCACCATTCATTTGAGTTCAATTTTTTACGTACATGTCCTCTCTAGAGAAGAGCTAACGCGTTTGCTAACAATCTAGAAATGTTTTCATGTGTCCATTAGTAATCTTTTCCAATAAATTGAATATACAATCCCGCGTTTGAAATTTTGGTTGACAAATGACCATAATGATAAATGCATGAGCAAATCGATACAATGAGTAGTATTGAGGCTACAGTAGATAAGCTTCTTGCGGGAGTTTGCAGCTTAAGGAGGCAGCTTAGGAAGAAAGAAGAGAATAAAGGCAGAAGCTCTAATGGATCAATGAATGAGTCGTTCGCAATGACAAACTATTCCGAAGACATGCATAAGAATCTTCGATCGACAGAGGAGATTCCTTTCATGTACATGAGGAAGCAATCGAAATTAAACGAAGGTGTGCGTTGTACTATCGTCGACTGGCTCATCGAGGTACATTATAAGTTCAAATTAGCGTATGATACCCTGTACTTGACTATCAATGTGATCGATCGGTTCCTAGCACAAAGTCCAAAAAGTATTCCACGAAGAAATTTTCAGCTGGTAGGGTTGGCATCCCTGCTACTCTCATGCAAGTACGAGGAGAAAGAAAGAGGTGTCCCAAAACTAAAAGAATTGACCTATATCTGTGACGGAGCATACACTAAAATAATGATTCTAAAAATGGAAAAAGATATTTTCTCAACGATCAATCACAAACTGACAGTCCCGACGTCATATACATTCCTGAAATGGTTTCTGTTCAAGTCCAATGCTGATGAAATGGTGACTCAACTGGCTTGCTTTCTCCTTGATGGTACTTTATTGAGCTTTGAAAATATGGTTTGTCGTTGGCGACCTAGCCTGTTGGCAGCAGCAGCCATTCTGCTTTCCAGGCGTCAGCTTGACCTGCAAAACTGGAGCCAAGAGCTTGTCGTATGTAGTTCATACGATGAAGCGGAGGTACTACCAGTAGCAAGAGCACTCCTGCGCAACAAGTTTGCTATGCAAGAGAACTCTGATCTAATAGCAGTGAAGAAAAAGTACTCAAAACTGAAGTATGGCAATGTTTCGCACATTGTATTTCAGCCTTTTGAGAGAAACATTCAAGTAACGACCTTGAAAAGTGCAAGTGAGTCTTTGGATATTAATGGAAGCAAACGTAAATATTACAACGGCAAACGTTTCATGGCTAATAAAAAGAAAAGAGCTAAAGTTTCTTCAAAGCGAGCAAAAGCACCATCCAAAATCGCTTTACCACCTATCAAACTACACTCAAACCACAAACGCAGAGGGCACAAATATCTTACTCGTAGTAAGAAACCCAGTATTTCTAGAAGAGATAAAGAAATTATCGTCTTGTCCGACGAAGAAGATGAAATTATTGACAAAGATGAAGAAATTATCGTCTTGTCCGACGAAGAATGAATTTGCTGGGTTTGAAAAGTATCATTTTTGCTTGTGATATTAAAAATAGAAATAGTTTCTTCATTATAGTGATTTGATTGATGGTTATGGTTGAGACTCAAAACTATAATGTCATTGGTAGCTCTCTAGAATGTCTACCACCGAAAAGTACGAACCAATCAGGGCAAAGACCGTCCCAAGAATCAGCAAGAACCACGACAGAACCTTATCCCACAGATAGCTGTGTGGCTTTTGTTTGCCCAAGGATGAGTAACGGTGATGGATCTTGGGTGAATTCCCAAAGAGCAATCGTTTCGATGCCTTAGACGGACCGCCCTCCCAATCTCCCAGCAGCAGCATGCTGCTTTTTCGGGCAATATGCTGTTTGGCTTCCATATGCCGAATATAGGCCAGTTCCAGAATGGGAGGAATGAGCAAGGCCGTAGACGAACCCGTAACGGCACCTACGAGAGACACGAGCGATTGAACGTTGGGCACGAGGATTGCCACCAAATACGTTGCTAGAACCAGCAGAGCGCGCAAGAGCGGAGAATCCCCGGGCAAAACCCAATCAAAAGCGGAATCTTGTCGATGGTGGCTCTTTCTCGACCTTGCTGGGGAAGACATTCCATCTTCGTCAATATCTTCCTCGTTGTCGCTGTTGCAATCAATGCTATCCACAATCGATCGCTCGTAACTTAGGTTGCTGCTGAGTCTGCTGATCAAGCTCGTCGATTCGCTCATGCCACCACCATCCGTTGCGTCTCCGGTCTTGATGGTTTCGGCATCAGGAGTCATGTTTTGTTCGGACAATTTGGTCTCTTCTGATGATAGTGTGAAAGTGTCTTTAGACTCGGCATTTTTCTCTTCCAATGATGGTAGGGATCGCATCGATGCCACAGCGTGCTCTGGGATCCCTGCCATGGGAGCAAATCCCTCTCCGTCGTTATCAATATTATTAGTGCTGTTGGGAACGGAGAAACCAAGGCTGTCCTCGTCGTTCTCGTTTGATTCTTTGTTGTTGGCTGCGGATTGCTGTTTTCGCCGCTGTTTGCGCCTTGCTTCGCTCCAATCAAATACCATCGGGGCCACCAGCTCGACCGCTGGATACAGCATTAGCGGATACGAAACGATGATACTCAAGGATACCAACAGATTGGCCAGGATAGCGTACTGTGAAATGTTGGGATCTTGGTAGGTTTCCAACAAAAACGCGGTAATACTCCCGTTGGTGACCTCCCCAAAGGTTATCACGCAGAGACCCGCCATGCTCCACAAAAAGAACGTAATGATGACAATACTCACACAAAAGGCGGACTTGAAGTCTCGAACGGGATGTTTCATAGCGGATTCGACCGGCAGAATGATGCAGATCCCCTCAAAGCTGTACAAAATGCCGCACAAGGCCATGGGAAGATTTCGATCGATTTTCAGGGAACGCAGGCTCTCCCACGACGGACGAAAGTTCCACTGCAAAACACCAATGTACCCAATCATGGAAAATCCCGACAGCATCAACAAAAATCCCAGCGCCATACAGGGAGACATGCTTCGAATGGTTGGCAATGCACTGGGCAATCCTACAAACAGAGGAAGACACAGCGTTGTGATGCCTTGTTTGGTGCCAGCCCAGTTTGGCAATTCCAACTCCCAGTATTGGCAGGCCGCCCACAAGTTTTCTCCCACAAATCCGACAAAGACGGTGCAAATGGCGAGCTGCTGAGCGCAGATACAGATTGCCACGTACTTTTGGAAGTTTCTCCCGTATGCCCATTCCCCCACGTCCGGGTAGGTTGTCGTTGTGGCATTGGAGGCGACGCTCCTTTGGGAAGAAATATTTGACGTATCGTTATTTTCGTCGCTATCGGAATCGTCCGACTCGTCAATATCTATGGCAGTATGATTCGTCGTTGCTTCGATGTACTGCTTGAGCCTCGTGACGGTCCAACAATTGTAGGACGTCCATATTGCCATGAAACCAATGGCCAAGAGCCCCAACGGTATTCCCAGCTGGCTCAGGGCCCAAGGAAGAGACAGAATCCCACAACCAATATACCCCTTGACCAAATGAATAATTGTTTGTCCCCATGTAGTTCCTGTGTTACTGCTCTCATCGTCTATAGATCTAGAATAGTGTCTGTGATTGCCTTTGTCGTTTTCGTTACCGTCTTTGTCGTATTGGTCGAGGGCAGATTTTCGTCGAATCCACGAAACAATATAATCGGCATTGATTTTGCTGACGCCACTGCCACCACCATTTCTTGTGATTTCGTTATCCTCGTAGTTGCTTTCTGCCGAAAGCGATGCCGGCTTTCGTAGGTTATTTGTTTGAGATAATGATGAGGATTGAACAAGAGGTGTGCGTTCATTTGGGTGCTGATGCTGATCGGTAGAAGGATGATTGGGTGCAGCCATCACGGCCGGACTCGGAAGTGGTGGCATGCTTTCTATAGGTCTTTCGTTTTAGTAAATCTCTCTCATACACACATACGGGCCAGCTTCTGCTTAGTATTCATCTACTGTAAAAGCACAATGAAACACCATGCCCATGTGCTTTTGACTTTTGTCGTCTCCTCTATGATAAAGGGATGGTTTGAAAACACAGAATTTCTATGCCAGTCAAGAATTTAGTCGAAATTTCGTCTGTGCATCAGCCGCATCGATCAGGAGAGATCACCACAAACTTGAATTAACAAATTTTAATTTGATCCAAAAAGAAAAAGTTTTCGAATTCGCCATGGCGATCAAGCCAGAGATCCGATAGTTTGAAATTAAAAGCGAAAATATGGCCTCGTCCAATGGCGATGATAATAAGCCTTCCGTAGGCTTTTCGAAATGGCGAGAAGCCAACATCAACGACGAAGATTACGCCAACATCGAAGATGACAATGTTCCCGATGGGAACGGCAGCAACGCAGGAATCGATCAAGAGGAAGAGGACCCGGCGGCTCTCTTTCGAATGTTTGGTGAGGAGGAGGAAGATGTGTACGAAGACGTTCGATACGAGTACCAAACAGCCACGAGCCCCGACAACTTTGAGATTGTGATTCGCCACCACGGTGCCTACCCCAACTCCACGGGCTTGGCCGTATGGAGAGGTTCGGAAATTCTTGCCCGCTTTTTGTGTCACCAGCAAAATTTGTGTTGGGAGGGCAAGAGAAGTGAAAGTATTTTGGAACTGCACGACAGGACGGTTCTAGAGGTCGGTGCCGGGGCAGGTCTTCCCGGGATTGTGGCCCACAAGGTCTTGGGGGCGGCGAGGGTCCTGGTCACGGATGGAGACTATGATGCCCTCCAGAACCTGCAAACGAACGTGGAAGCGAATCGATTGAGCGAATCATTCGAAAGATCCATTGCCTGTTTGCAACTTATATGGGGCCGGGGTGTTGCCAAATTCAAGGATACCCACGGTCTGCAAGACGTTGTCCTGGCCGCCGATTGTGTCTACATGGGGCCCAG
>Ga0115013_10000543_pt1 | contig 22774 bp, 24 predicted proteins | sample SouAtlMetagenome_2_FD_88686 | JGI IMG/M metagenome (GOLD analysis project Ga0115013, IMG submission 88686) | Marine eukaryotic phytoplankton communities from Atlantic Ocean - South Atlantic ANT15 Metagenome | ecosystem: Environmental > Aquatic > Marine > Oceanic | place: South Atlantic Ocean...
AAGTCCGCATCGCCGTGCTCAACCGCTATACCGCGCTTGGCATACCCGTCACGGAAGCCGTGGGATAAGTCCGTCCGGGGAAAGGGGAACCTCGGCCATCACCCGATTTGTGCAACAGAGCCGGTCGAGTGCGCCTTTGTCTTTCAGATCCCGCTCTGTTTTCTTCATCCACCGTTCCGCCGCCTGGCGGCTCGAGAACGTATCGCTGAGAGTGAGGACGATCTTGCCGCCTTTTTTCTTGCGGATCACCGCAGTGAAGCTCTTCGCGCCGTCTTTCTTCTGGCGCGCCATGATGGTACCCATCCGGGTCTCCTTTCGGGAAATCGTTGCCGATGGTCGGGAGATCGAACCGGGCGGCGCGCGGCGGCCGGAACTTTGTCCAGGGTTCGATATCTCGTCGATCCACCCGGCGGAGACCTCGCCTTCGCAGCGACGAGGCGAGGCTCCGAAGGAGCTGGAGGGCGGTGTAACAATTCGGGTTTTGGTGCAACATCTGTTGCACCACCCCCGAAAACGAGGGCAAAAGGCCCGGAAATAGAGGGAAACCGGTCAGGTGACCATGAGCGCAGAGCTAGGAAAACAAGGGGGTTCGGACGTCCGCAGGGCCGCGCGCCTAAGCGTGGCACCCATGATGGATTGGAGTGATACATAAAATAAAGCCGCCTTCCCATTGGGTTGGCGGCTTTCATGCTCTGAGTCGTACGAGAGTCATACGACTGAACCGATACTTGGGGCAGGGGGCTTCATGGCGTCAGCCGTGGAGCTGGTCATACTCCCTGAGTGCCTCGGCGCGCTGGGCGTCGAGATAGGCGGCAAGGTCGTCGACGTAGACGCCCTTGGCCGATTTCTGGCTCGCCTCCATCCGGATCAGCGGAAGGTGGATCGACCCGTCCGCGACCTTGCGAAGGAACTTGACGGGCGTGAGGTGTCGGAAGAAGTCTCGGCAAACCTCCTCAACGGAAATGATGGGCAGACCATCATAGCGTGCGAGCAGAAGGTAGGCTGTTTTCATATCTCAGTCTTCTTTCATGTTTGAGTTGGCCTTTCTCCCTCCGTTTGTGTTTCGGTGACTGTGATCTAGGTGCCGCCACGATCTGTGTCAAGCGTCAAGATTTTTGACAAGCATCTGAAAATGCTTACGTTTTTCTATTTTTCAACCGGTTTTTTGCATGGTGCGAAGCCTTCGATTTGTCCGGGCCTTCAGTCGACCACATCGCCACATTACCAGGGCGATTCGATCGACGCACAGAATCCTGATTTATACTATTTCTGAAATTGCAAGAGCCTTTGTCGCCAAATCTTGACTTTCTCGCATGGATGTGGGATAAAGATGGTATCGAAGGCGGACCTCCGGGGGAGCGACGGCCTTCTTCTCTCCAACGATGCAAAAAAGAGGCCCGTCGTGGACCTGTATGTTGAAATTCGTGAGCTGTGTAGGCTCCTCAAATGGCGTCACGAAGACTTTTCAGTCGTTCTGCGCTGCTTTCGCCCCCCGGTCGGCAAGACCGTCGCTCCGTCCACGACGGGCGGACGTGGACCTTCCGTGGTTGAACTGGACGCCACCCTGCGGTGGCTACAAAGCGCGCTTCCAGGCGGGCTGCCCCACCCAATTGCGCGGCAGATCGCTGATCGCGCCACGCCCCTTCTCTAAAAAGGAAAAGAGATGAACGATAAAGAGATGCGCGCCGTCGTGGCAGACCGAATGGTCCTCATGGCGCTGATGCGCGACAACCCTGCTACGACTGAGAAGGCGATGGAATACCTCCTTGCCGAAGCGCGCAGGTCTACTGCGTATGTTGTGCACGTCGAAGGTGGCGAGGCCGTACTGGACGTTCGCGAGACGGTCGAAAGCGTCAAGCTCAGCGAGATCGGCCAAATGGTCTATAATTCCAGTGCCGATGATGATCACAAGGGTGAAGACCTGGCCCGGATCAACGCGCTTCCGCGCCACACGCGGATCAATGAAGCGCGCCGCCTCGGCCTTGACTGACCCATGTCTCGCACGACACCCGTGGCCTCTAAGCCGCCGCCGACGTGGGTTCCGGAGCAGCCGCATCCGGAGCCAGAAGTGGAGGAGTTCTGTCAGGACGTGGCGGCGGGTGTCGCCGCGAGTGAGGCTTACCTCCTGTCCTTCGAGACGGCGCTCGACGGAATCGACGCGGAGTCCAGTTCGGTCCGGGCGCGGGCACATCGGCTCTCCAAGCGGCCCGATGTAGATGCGCGAGTCTTGCATCTCAGAAAATCCCGCAGGGCTCGGGTGGAGCCCCTGTCAGGAGCCGACCTTCATCGCCTGATGTCGGAGGTCACCGATACCCTTGCCGAGGCTCACAGGGCCGCCGAGGAGGCGGGAGCGCCCTCGCAGCACCTCTCCGCCCTACGTAAGGAAATTACACGCCATGTCGGGCGATCCGGGCGGATGAGGCCACCCGCGACGATCCCGCTTGACGGGTCCCGCGCAAAGGCCGGCTTGGCGACCCTGCTGGAGGCTCTCCCATTGTGCTCCTGTACCGACCGCGCTCCTGAGGAACGCATATCTGAAGCCCCCAAGGAGGTGGTGAAGCGCCGCGAAGTCGCCATGGCCGAGCTGGCCGACTTCCTCGACGAGGAAACCAAATGACCGCCGCGCAGGAGACGAACATCGCCGCGCTGGCAATGGTAATCCAAGCATCCCTCGCGGAGATGCGGGAGTGTGCTCAGGATATGGTTCGGAATGCGAAGGCTGCTCTCCCTCGCCTCATCGAAGAGGCGTCGGTTCTCTCCGGCGCTCTTCAGAGGCTAGACAAGGCCCTCGATGAAGCCCCCGCGTCAGCGGGAATGGTTTCACGGCATGGCCGCACTGATACGGGTCTCAAGAGCGCCCAGGAGATTACCTCAGACCCAGAAGCTGCGGCGAAGTGGCTGCTGGCGCTAGACCGAGCGCATCGGCTCGGACGGGGCCATCGATGCCGCCGCTGCGGGGGTGTCCTCTGAGTTAGATCGCTTTGCGGCGAGCGACCAGGAATTCTGCGCGCGATTTGGCTCCTCGCGCGGCCCCTTGCTCTTGGAGGCGACCTCCAGGCGCTGAGGGCCAAACCGTGCCCTTCGGAGGAGCTTTCTCACTTCAAATCCGCGCTGTTCGTCGGGGGCAGCGCGGTAGACCGAGGCACGACTTTCGCGCTCGATTGGTCGTGCCTCGGTCACTACCGGATTCTCCGGCAATCAACAGGCGGGCCCCAAGCTTGTGCAGCCCAGAGGTTTTCGAGCTGCGCCCGCCTGCCACCATCACCACGAGGACAAACATATGTACGAGGATACAAATTATGTCTCACACCAACACCGCACGCCGATTTCGGATGGCATTCTATGCCCTGGAAGTCGCCGGTGCGAGCGACAAGCCGACGGACGCCGCGAGCGCCAAGGAGCTGGCTTGGGCACTTCTGCATGCACACCGCAGCTACTCTGAGGCCGAAGCTGTAATCGCGGCCGTTGCGGAGCACGCACTGCAAGAGGCCAAGGGCAAGGATGTGTCGCTGCTGCTCGATTTCGACTCGCTCGTAACTGCATGCCGCGACCCTATCCTTGCTGAGGTCGCGGCGTTGGGTGCTGGCTTTTGGGGGCGGAGCTTCTTGGGGGAGTGGCTATGGTGCGACGAGAAAGTTGTCTCTCGAAAGAGGGCCACTTTGAGTTTCGCGGGACGATGGTGGTCGCGCGATGAGCTGATGTTCCTTCCGAGTGAAGGCCGGCCCGAGCTTCTTATTCGTCAAGATGAAAGTTGCATAGTGCAGTAATATCAATCACTTAGATGGCTTTCATCTTGCCTTGATTGCTGTCGCTGTGCTACAAAACGCGAACAGCCGCCCTTTATATGACCCACGTTGGCGCGTGGGTCAGGGCGGCTGATCTAACGTCGAACTAACGAGATCGTATAGGACATGAGTATCCATGTGAACCCCGCCGGAGGCGGGAACGAAGAAGTTGTGCCTGCAAGTTTGGGCAAGTTGATCGAACAGGGCGCGCTGGAAACGCGCTACGATGTACAGGAGCGCGAAGAGGCTGAAGCCGCGGGCCGAATGTGGAACGCCGCTGTGAAGATCGGCGACTTCGATAAGCCTGAGGTGAAAGCCGCGCTCGGCGCGGCGATTTCCGTCCTGACGGCTGACCACTATCGGGTGCCCGCAACGAAGTGGCGGCGCAAAGATGGAAAGGTGGAGGAAATCCTAGACGGCATCCTCACGCGCCATCCTGTCGAGGCGGACAAGCACGGGTTTGCGGTTTCGTATGGCGTAAGCCGCGGGAGGAAATCTCATACCGGGACGGATGGCGTCAAGAAACGCCATGCCCCCCGCCTGAAAGATCAGATCGATACGATCCACGTCTTTGCGGTTGATGTAGATGGAACCGAGAAGGTCAAAGCAGTCCGAGACCGCCTCGCGGAGGCGGGCTATCTGGCGGTTATCTATACTACCCACTCCCATGCCAAGAAGAAGACCGCGACCGGCGACCGCTTTCGGGTGCTTATCTTTTTCGAGGAGCCGTTCGTTCTCCCGCACCCGAGCGACAACGCACGCAAGTTGCCGAAGGAGCAGCAGAAGGAACGGACCGCGGCCGTCAGGGAGTATGAGGAGATTTATGTCGGTATCACCGAAGAAATCCTCAGTTTGTCCGATTTCGACGTCTCGGGCGCGAACCTGAATCAGATTCAGCACCCGCCACGCCGCCCCACCGACGACGTTGAATACTTCCATTATGTTATCGCGGGCGAGCTCTTGGCCACACAGGACGCGCCACGCGGAGATCCGTCGAAGTACCGTAGGAAGAGGCACCGCATCAGCGGGAACCATGCCGACCTCACGGGCCGGAAGACTGGCGAACCGGCAATTCTCTCGGACGGGTTTGATAGCCTCGCTTGGTGGGAAGACTTCGGCGAGCTGGTTTCCGTCGAAGTCTTGCTCGACATGTTCGGCTGGCCGACGCGCGGTGGGGCGGGCGATGGTGTGGCGATCCTATGCCCGAACGACGCAAACCACTCGAACCCGGGTGATGAGGATGATGTGGGGTGCTGGGCCAAGGGCGACGGTGATGGGGAAGAACGTATCGTAATCGCCTGCCAACACGATCATTGCCGGGGCGTTTACACCTGGGACCACATCAAGCTGATGGATGACGCAATCATCGCGGGCGAGGCCTTTCTGCCCGACGGGTACGCCACTCTGTCCGCCGTTCTCTGTGACCCCAGCCTCTACCCCGATGACGTGGGTGACGAGGAAATTGAGCCGCCCCATCCGACCGACTACGGCGTCGTAGAGGAAATCGAGATCGGCTACCTCGGCTCGCCGCAGGCTGTGAAGCGCGCTTTCAAGGCGGTGGTCGAGTACGACCACGCAACCGACGATCACTTCGCTGCTCTCTACGCCAGTGTGGCGAAGGGAGGAAACAAGGCAAAGGCGCTCGGGAAGCTCGAGGAGTTGATGCAAGGGGTTAAGGATCGCTTCAATCACAACGAGCGCGAGCGCCTCAAAAAGCGTGGCAAGGAGCTTCTCAACGGCGACAAGGCCGCTTATGCGGCGCAGAAGGCCGAGGATGACAGGCGAGATGCGGCAGAGGCCATCCGAAAGGAAGAGCTCGCGCACGAGTCTATGGACCCGACCGCGCCGCTTGGGAGCAATCTCCGCGAGGCGCTCGCGACCCTTGGGAAACGGTTTGTACCTGTGGACGTAAACGGAAAGTTCCGCGTCATGCGAAAGCCCGATCTAGGTGCCTTCGGTTCGGACGTGGATGCGACTGCAGTTTTCTACCAGAAGCAGGACTTCATCGACCTGCACCTCGATCGACAGATCACGAGCACCAATGCGCAAGGCGAGACTACGACCGTGAACCCAGCCAAGATGTTCATCGAGATCGAGCCCCGCAAGAGCGGCGTGGTCTTCGCGCCACCTCCGGTTCGGGTCAGTCCGAGCGTATTAAACATATATCAAGGGCGCAGAACGGCGGCGAAGATGGGGGCTTGGGATACACTCCACGAGTTCATCTTCATGGTGGTCTGCAAGGGAGACCAAGGCAAGTTCGATTGGCTGGTGCTGTGGATGGCGCACATGGTCCAGTACCCCGGCGAAAAACCCGGTACCGCGGTTGTTTGTCGAGGGGAAGGGCGAACCGGCAAAGGAACCTTTGGAGCAATCTTGAGCGCGCTCGCAGCACCTCACGTTAAAGAGCTTTCGCATGAGGCTCATGTGACCGGTCAGTTCGCGGGAGAGCACCTGAGTAAGTGTATCCTGGCTATCGCGACCGAGGCGGTGTTCGGTTCGGATCGACGCGTCGCAAACATCCTCAAGGCCTTGGTGACACAGGTAACGATGGAGGTCGAAGCTAAGGGGATGAACCTGCAGACCGTGAATAGCTACCTCCGCCTCTACATCGATGCCAACGGGCCGACGCCCGTGCTGATTGAGGGCAACGGAAGCGAGGAGAGATACTTCGTGCTTGAGATCAGTACGATCCACAAGGCCGACACCGACTACTTTGCAAAGGTCTACGCTGCAATTGACGGGGAAGAGATGGCTGCGCTACTGGCCTATCTGGAAGCCTACGATCCCGCGTCAGCGGGACTGCGCTGGGCAAACGTCCGTCTGGCGCCTGATTCGCCCGAACGTCGTCTCATGGCAGTATCTTCGATGCGGTCGGCGAAGCGTGTGTTCCTTGAAATCCTGCGTGAAGGTGCTGTCAGCCTCCGCTACGAAGGAGAATTCGTGACGTTTTCTGGCGGGGGTGCGAGCGGCAAAACGGACGGGCTCCGGGTCCCGCGACAGGCCTTCAAGGAGTACATCAGTGCGGCAGGTGACCGGCGAGAGGCTGGAGATAGCGATGTGGCAGCAATGTTTAAGAGTGTCTTCCCTGACCTCGAATTGGGAGAGGGTCGCGGACGGGTGATGGTCGGTGGCACTGCACACGATGCGATTCGCTTCTGGCAGTTTCCGGCTGGGTGTCTGGGGGATGCTAACGTAGCTGCCGCACTCGCTCTAAACGGTGAGGACGACGGCTCTGGAGATGATCATTGACGATCACCCCGCCGCTTCTGGGGGCTCTGCATGGGAGATGGCAGGGCATCCTTTTGCAAGACAGCGGGTCGGAGTGACAACCGGCTTAGGGGGCGCGTCAGCGCCCCCCTTCAGCACTTCTGGTGGCATCGAGAATCCGTCGCCACCAGGAAGTCTACGCCATGGATTCTGAATGCTCAATATAAGTATTTGTTATTAAAAGATTTTTAAGCCGTGAATCCACAGGGGGGCAAATCCACTGCCCCCAGCCCCGGTAGCGCCCGGAGGACACCCCCCCACCACGCCTGCTACCAAAGGGAGGGTGTCTCGGTGTTTCTGTTGACCTAGCTATCTGGATTCTTGGATCTTGGGATTCAGGCTGAAGAGAGTTGTGAAGTTAAGGAGGGTATGGGCTGAAAGGCGAGTTCAGGAGCGTCCGACTGCCGGTCGCTGCGGATCTGCGGAAGCCCTTCCTACGGTGGCTGTCGGCCATCTGAAGAAGAATATTGTTCAGAGTTGCCATTGTGACTGATCACACCGTCCTGCTTCTCACTTATTCCCACCTCCGCTCACGAGGGTGGTCCCCTTCGCTCATTGCGAGTTTCTTTCCAAAGTCCGGGACGAGACATTTCTACGCCCTTCCTGCTGTCCTGCAGGCAGAGCAGACTGATACGTTCAGAAGAGCGCCCCGAGCCCTTTCAGCGGGCGAGCTGGCATATCTCCGCGCCGAGATCGAAATTGACACATCTCTGTCGCTCGCAGAACTGCGCGCTGCTGCGCGCCGAAGGTGGCGAGACCGCCATCGCGCGGCTCCGCCACCGACCGCGCGTGTGCATGTGAATCGGCTTGCGGTGAATCACGCGCGCCACAGGCTGAGTAACCTACACAGTTTCTATGGCAAGGTCCGTCCGTTTGCCTGTCAGGTGGCCCGCAACATGATCCTCGCCGAGATCGCAGAAGCGTGGCCGGAGTTGGCTGCAGAGGCCTATGGCCAGATGTCTCTGTCCGAGGCAATTGGCGAAATAGCGGCGACGGAGTCGCCCCAAGCCTCGGATTCGACCTGACACGGGACCATTACGCTGTGACGCTGTTTTAACGCTCGCTTGTTTTGACAGGAGAGCATTTTGTGTCTGACAGCGGCGAAAATCCACCCTCTGGCAAGCGCCGTCAGCATTTTGTTCCGCGCCATCCGACTGGCCTCGCTCCGGTGCTTGCAACGCCTCGCCCTGGGAGCTCTAGACCGTTCCTATTCTTCTCAATTCTGGATCGCCTGCTGCTCGTCGATCATTCCTCGGTGGCAGGAATGGCGCTGACGCGCCTCCTTCGCCCTCGTGCTCGTATCCTTTATCCTGTCGTGACCAAAGCCCGCTCCTGTACTTTTTGACTATACTCTTCGGTGACACGTGAAGAGTGGTCTGAGGTGTACTTTTAGACTTATAGAATCACTTACGTTACAGTAACTTAAATGCGGATAGGCACGTGTTACACTTTTGGAAGGAGGACGTCACATGGGAGAATTGATAGGTTACGCCCGCGTATCGAGCCGGGGCCAGGACCTGAGCATCCAGATCGACGCGCTCACGCGTGCAGGCGTCGAGGAAGACCATCTCTACGCCGAGAAGGTTTCCGGCACCCGCCGCGAAGGTCGAAAGGAGCTGGATGCGCTCCTGAGCCGTGGCATTCGTCGCGGAGACAAGCTTGTTATCACCCGCCTCGACCGTCTGGCCCGCTCCATGCTCGACCTCCAGCAGATCTCAGCCACGCTTAAGGAGAAGGAAGTCGAATTGCACGTACTTGACCAAGCCATCGACACCTCGACAGCCGAGGGGCGCCTCTTCTTCAATATGCTAGGCGCGATTGCCGAGTTCGAAACGGAGATCAGGAAGGCACGTCAGCGCGAGGGCATCGACGCAGCCCTTTCTAGGGGAGAGGACAGCCCTTTCAAGGGGCGTCCCGCAACCATCAACGCTGATCAGATCAAGGCATTGGCGCGGGAAGGCCATGGCCCCACGGCCATTGCAGAGGCCATGGGCATCCATCGACAGTCTGTGTATCGGATTGCGAAGCAACAGGGCATCCGTCTTAACAAAACAGCCGCATCCTGACTTGCCGATCTGGATGCGGCTGACGCCGCTCACCAGACCGACCTCAAAGCCCGTCAGACCTCCGACCACGGCGTCGCTGACCCATCGACAACAAGCAGTGCCATCGCGCCACAGGCTCGCTCAGTCCAGCGCTAGGCGGGCTTTGCCGTTGCTATAGGGCTGTGCCTCCAGATCGCGAAAGCAACTTACCCGGCTCGCTTTGAGCGTCCCGTGCGGCGATAAAAGAATATTGCTGAGAGGTGCGCAAGTAGTGAAAGGCTGGCAAGGCGCGTCAGCCCAGCACTCAAGCGAGATTGTCGAGCGGGGGACCCAGAGGGGGATTACCCCGCCTTCGCTCGAACGCGCCGCAGTAGCTGGGCCGCAGCCGGTCTTCAGCCCACGTTGCAGTTGCCCAAGAAGCAATGGAACGGACCGCAGAGAGGGGTGCCTACGCTCGTGCTTGGTCCTAACTTCGGCAGAATCCCGGATTCGCTGCCTGGTTGCCTGCGCGGTTAGTGCGGTGTCTGACTCGCCGGCAAGATCTCCCACAAGGAGATCCTCTCCCGTCAGTTCCTGTTGAACCAGGAATGCGCAGCACACCAGGAGAGCGCAGAATTTTGGGGTCAATATAACTAACTAGCCAATCCCCGCGCCTTGGCGATCCGTCCGAGCTATACTATGTTCCGTACGGGAGGCTACCATGTCGGCACAGACCATCGCAGACGACGTACTTAAACTCGCTAAGAGGCGGGGGATTTCGCTCACGCCGATGCAGCTCATGAAACTCGTCTACATTGCTTATGGGTGGCACTTGGCTATGCAGGGCAGCAAGCTGTTCAACGAACGCATTGAAGCATGGAAGTATGGCCCGGTGATCCCAGACCTTTACCAAGCCACGAAACACTTCGGCGGGTCTGCAATCCCCGCCCATCTCATCGCAGACGCTCCGATCTCACGCCCTGACCTCGAAGTGTTTCTCGACAGCATCGTCGAAAATTACGGAAAATATTCCGGCATCGCCTTGTCGAACCTCACTCACCGATCTGGCACGCCATGGCATCGAGTGTATCGTCCAAATGTACTTAACATAGAAATCCCAGACGATTTTATCCGTGAGCATTATCAGCAAGGTTTAGATGCAAGACGAGCCACCGCCGCCGCCCACTGAGTGGGCAAAGGGCCATGAATGGGAAACTGATCAAGCCGCGAAGAACGAAGTTTCAAAGTGGCCTGATCCGGCTTCCCTTAAAGGCACCAAGGACGAGAATACGTTGCGCTTGCTTCGGAACTCTGGTCGCATAGCTGTGTGTCTGATGTGGTTTTTTGCGGCGGTTTTCGTTGCCAGCATGGGGGTTTGGCTTTTCCACTTCCTGACGCCATGGGGTTGGCTCACCGAATTGCAGTTGTCGAAGATTCAAACAGTTGTTTTCTCCGGAAGCTTGGGGGCTTTGGTGTCGGCATTCGCTCAAAAGCACATCGCTCAGTAGTCGTATTCGTCTAAGAGAAGTTCTAGCTGGGTGCCCTTCTTCGGGAACGCTCGATTAAGCATCGTCATGAATTGCTCCCACGTCGCGGATGCGCGCATAAGGCCGATGACGGCGTGGAGGTGCTGGGCAAGCGCTGGGTGGCCTATGTCGTCCGTGAGAAACTGGTGATGCTTCCGGGCCCTTCCGCCTTCCTCCTGCGTCGGGTTCATCTTCTGGAGTTCATCAAGGATGCCGGGCGCTAGGCGCTCATATACTATGTCATTGGTGTATTTCCCGACAACGCCAGGACGAGCAACAGACATAGCATTCCAACTCCATCCTCGAAGGCGAAATATCTCGCGGTAAAATGCATCCGGGAAACGCTTGGCCCAAGCAGCAAACTCCTTCCGCAGGTACTTGTCCAAGATCGCTTGAAGCGCGTCGTGATCGCGTGTGTCTTGGTATCCGGTTGCTTCATCAACAAGCGCAATCACGCCCAACTCTGCGAGACCGCGCATGACGATTTCAGCCGCTTGGGCCCGGTCGGCTTGCTGAGGGTTTAGAGCGCCATCCTGGCGTGCTTGAAGCCAGATGTTGCAAATTTCCGGCAATGCCTCTGCGGCATAGCCTTCCACTTCGCCCTCACCCGACTGGTAAGTAATCGGCTTCAAGGGCCCTTCTGTTAACTCATTTGAAACATAAGGTAAAAGGCTTTTTGAAGCGAGGAATACAGGCATATGGGCCCCGCCTTTTTCCGCCTCTGTCTTCAGCCTCTTGGCCGCGCCACTTCGCCCTCCAAGAGCATTGGCAATCCCCGTACCAGACAAAACGCGCCGCCCGTCTTTCAGGACCGCACAGGGAATTTCGACGGGTCCGATCCTCAGTTTGCCACGATGCGTTGCTTCGTTGTCAGCCAGAGACCCCCGTTCGTTCTCTGGCACAATGTCGGGGCCCTTGCCAGGCGTCACCCGCGGCGCAACCGACCCAACCACTTCCTCAAAGGTCGCCTCGATAGGGGCAATCGTGTCTTTCTTATCAGGCATTTCTCAGGTTCCTGTATGTCAGCGGCTTGTCGGCCATGCGCTCGATAGTCAGTTTAATGAATTCCATGGTGCCGATCTGCGCCGTGTTGTGGCGGAAGGAGAACTCTTTCACATAGCGGTGCAGGTGCTTGGCGCTCATGTAGTGGTAGATCCCAATGTAGCTGCGCTTAAGAAGCGTCCAGAAGCTTTCGATGCCGTTGGTGTGCGCCATGTCGCGGAGGTACTCGACAGCGGAGTGGTTCAGGCGGATATGGTCATAGCTCTGCGCGGCGAGATTGTTGTAACCGCCGTGCGTGTCGGTAACGATGGTCGCACCGGACTTGCAGTTTTCGCGGACGAATATCTCAAGGGTGGCGGCTTTGGTGTTCTCGACTACGATAGCTAGAACTTCACCGTTCTGGCCGCGAACGCCAACCACGGGAGTCTTGCCAACTGTGCCGCGACCCGCGCGAAGCTTCTTATTGGCGTGCTTGTTCTTTTCTTTGCCGCCCATGTAGGTTTCATGCAACCTGCATCTGACCGTCCATGTGGTCATCGCGGTCTTTCAGCCAAGTTTCGCGGATACGCTGCGCAAGAAACCATGCGGTTTTCTGAGTAACGCCAAGTTCACGGGCCATCTGGGTGCTGGGGATACCCTTACGGGCGCTGGTGAGCATGAAGATGGCAAGGAGCCACGTGATCAATGGGAGACGGCTTTCGGCCAGCACAGTGCCAGTGCGGACGCTGAAGTGCTTCCGGCAGTCACGGCATCGGTAGGGCATCGGCCTGTGATCTTTAACTTCGACCACGTTGACCGATCCGCAATGCCCGCAAACCGGCTCATCGACCCAACGCTTTCCTTCAAAGAATTTGCGCGCGGCCTCGTCATCCGGGAACTTACGGAAGAACTCAAAGGCAGAGAGGGTTTCGGGCTTTGACATGGGGCAAGCTCCTTCTGCATCATAAGTAACCTAACTAGCCAAAGTGCGCAAGGAGAATTTGGCTAGTTAGGTATGTAGCCCAAAATTATCGGACCAAGGAACACGACTGCGAAGCGCAATACAGGCTCCACGCTCTTCGGCTTTGCTCTGCGTTTTGCTGCCGTACTGGCCACCGTAGGCATCGCCCAGGTCCGCGCAATGGGTGAACTTCAATGGCGCCTTGTTCGGCTACATTGTCGAGAAGGACGGAGCCCGGATCTGCCACGATCCTATCGTATTGATCGAGTTCTTGAGACCGCAGAGCTACGTCATTTGCGATTAGCGTAAGGTCAGCTTGCAAGCCGATTTAGTCTCGGTCAAGAAACGTGACGTCTTGTAAGTCATTTATAACATTCGAAATTTATCGTGACACTTGGGTGTCGGGCTGGTAGCTTGAAGTACCCGCACATCGCAGCACACGATTTTTATGCTTCCGCTTCAGTAGCTGAGGTACCGCTGATGCGCACGCCTTGTTCCGTACCGCCAGGAGGAAAATCGCTTTGATGAAATGCAGCCCAACTAAGATGTTTGTGCTTCGCGATAATGGATACGAGCCGATGCGGCACATCTCACTTTCGGAATTGGGCACTTCGGAGGCCGACTTCAAAATGCAATTTCGGGAAGCTCTCGCGAGCGAGCTTGAAATAATGACCATCGCGAAGGAATCACGCATTTCTCGTGTCTACAGCGGTTTTGCGGATCAAATCGGGCTTACCGAACAGGGGCAAATCGTTGTCGTTGAATACAAGTGTAATAAGGCGGAAGCCGCCGCGTTTAGTCAGATATTGAAATACGTCCTTTACGCTAGGTCGCTGGGCACACTGGAGATCGTAACGTTTGCATCGGATTTCTATGCGGCTGAAGGGAGGCCAAGGGTAGAAGCGGAGCAGGACATCTGCAAGTTTACAGGGCAGCCCGATCCGGAACGACTTTCACTTAACTTAAGTTTGCAGCCCAAAGGTGTTTTGATCGCAGAGGAATTTTCTGATCCGGTTTTGTACCTCGCTTCGGAGATGTACCCTGACGTTCAGATTGATTTGTATTGCGCAAGATTGTCTCACTGCTGCGAGGAAATCATATGCACTTTGGATAAGGTCTTCCCGCCAGAGCAATCGACGATGGATGGCTATAAATGTGCGGAAAGGCTGGGGCGAGATCCGCCGGACCGTAGTGAGACCTACATTCGGTTTTGGACTAAGCAAATGGAAGCGTTTCAGTCTTCCGGTCTGGACAAGTTTGTGAACCGAAATCCTGCAAAAGCCCCTAAAATGCTGCGCTATTGGAGTGGCAAAGAGGGGGTGGGTCATCTCCTAAGTCTTGACCTTAAAGAGGCTGCAGTAGGGATGTACTTCCCTAAGTCGAGATTTGTGCTGGACGCGCTCTATGCGCGAAGGGCGCGCATTCACGACCGTCTTGAACATGAGTTGGAGTGGCGTATGGAGCGCAATCAGTTTGGTATCTACCGCGAGGCGTCGATCAGTTGCGAGCGCAGGTGGGGCGAGGTCATCACTTGGATGTTGGAAACTTTCCGGCGCTTCGATGCAGCCGTCGATCCTGAGTTAAAGGACATTCTGTCCGCCTCCTGACGCCGGCGTAGTTTTCGGAATAGATGATAAGCGACGCATGCAGAGGGCCACCTCACTGGAAGATGCTCAGCACACCGGGCGGTTTTGGCCGTTTTCGACTGACCTGCCCGACGGATCGCCGAACCGTCATGGCCACTTGCTCCTGGGGAGGCAACCGGCAGGAGATCAATCGCGCCCGACGGCTATGCCGGGGCTTGGGTACCGATTGCTCGACCGGCAGGAGGGCGTCAAAGAGGCCGTTAAAGACTTTTTGCAAGCGCATTGGCGAAGATCTGCAAGCCACGCTGTTCTGAAATGCCACAAACGCTGAGTTCTACCGCTCGGATTAGAACATCATCTGCTACAGCTCTGGCAAATTCGGCTGCGTGTCCAACCTTGTCCCTATGGGAAGGTGTCCCTTCCAAGGGCCTTGGATAGACAAGCACCACCTCGGAGATCCCCGTTGCGCGCGAAAATGCGAGAGATTCGTATATGTCCGCATTGGAAATTAATGTGGCAGAGCGATCCACGTGCCCCTTATATTTGGCGTCTACGATGACCCGGCGTGATCCAGAATTATCAGAAATCGTAACGATCGCGTCGGGAACGACGTTGAGCACTCTGACAACGCCACCCTGGGTCCGAGTCCCAAGCCTATTTGGTGACTGGAGCAATACGTTCTTTGGCAGAAGCGCATTGCGGAGTGATAGCGAAACGAGCTGCTCCCAAACCTGCCATGTCTGCATGACGTAGCCTGGGGCAAGTGCATTCTTTGGATCATAGGCCCCGCCGAGCCCCCGCAGGATGTCGAGAGAAAGATCGAATGTCGGTTGCCAAGCGCGCGAGCGGCTCGGCAGACGTCGATCCTGCAGACGTGATGGCCTATGCTGATGCGGCAGATGTTGCGCAAGACGCTCAAGACGCACGCGGGTTTCGACGTCGGGAACAATAGGTGCAAGACCTGCCGCAGCCGCCCTGATTACTGCATTGTAGGGATTTTCGCGGGTGAACGACGTCACCGATTGCGGAAATCCTTCCTCCGTTGGGACAGATAAATCCTCGGGATCAAAATCCCCTTCAATGGTAAACTCGCTGTGGGACAAGCGGCGATAGGTTCGCAGGGGTCTACGCTGGTTCTTCCAGTACATCTCGATAAGAGAGCGCCCGATCAGCGTTGCAAGATCGGAGTTCGCGCGGGCCGATGATTTCAGTCCCTCGTTGTCGAGTAATCGCCCATGATGTGAAAGCGTGGCCAGAAGGAAGAAATCTTCACGCCATCCGGGTGCATTGCCGAGAAATTTAGGCGCAATTTCGAGTTCCAGACCTGACGCCAGGACAAGCAAACCCGCCACGTTCTGAAACTGAAAGCGGTCGGCATTAATGGATAGCGGAACGTTCTCCAGTCCGAGGATACCGCGCACACGGTCTCCGGCCCGGAGCAAAAGTTCGCGCGCGGTGGACGCCGAAACATTGCTGCGCTTGGCAATCTCCTCATGTAGGGCCAAAGGTTTCGCATACTCAATAGCTGTGAAACGCTGCCATGGGCGCATGGCGACTACACAGCCTTTTGGGACAGGGCGACGAACAGATCATAAACCTGCGAAGCATCAATGCTCACCGGACCATTGATCATGGCGCGGGGGGCATCCCCGAAGGACGTCTCTTCCAAGCTGTAGGGGTTTCCGGCCAAGCCTCGATCTGCGTTCAAGACGATGGCGGATCCGCGTACGTCACCGAAGAACGCTTCATCGATGTGATTTTTGACCGTCCGCCATGCTGTCGCAAAATGCGCAAGAGCGTCAGCCAAGTTTGAGGGCTTGGCATTGTTGGTCATCAGTACGCCGTGACCAATCCTGAATTCCGGCCCTCGTCCGAGCGCAATTCTTTGGTTTATCGCGTCAAGAGCCTGGATCGCAGCCTCGCTCACATCGTCTGCGGAACTTGGGCTCGGCGGCAAACTCCCCATAGGTGTCGCGGAAACACCGAAATGCGCCCGCAAAACCGAAGACTTGGGTTCCAGATTGAAGGGAGCCCAACGCCGAAGGAAGGCTACATCCAGCGGCTCGACCGAGACATCCGCCTGGTTCATTGCTGCAAGAATGTAGAGCCTCGATGGAAAAGCATACTCGATCAGATCGCCGTCCACCGGATTGATTAGATCGAAGAACTGCGTTGCAGCCGTCCGCTTACCGTCCGGCGCAAGGCGCTTGTCGGATTCAATGGCCACGATAGCTCCGCCGAATACTTGTACGGTCGGGCCGCGGTTGATTTCATCGATAATAAGTAGCGCTGCACTGTCCGGCTGCTTTGCATACTCACTTGCACGGTAGAGAATGCCTTCGGTAATTCTGAAGGTGCCCGGCGGCGTGCCGACGCGTACGTCTGGCATCACGCCTGTCAGGAAATCCCGGTATTTGCTGGACTGATGAAGAACGCAGCGAAAGACCTTCCGGTGGGCGGACGTCCCGATTGCACCCGGTAGGGTTGTCGTGGGCGTTGGCGGGATGGGAACTGGTGCACCTGGTTGATGCGTCGGCGTGCTGGAGTGCCCCTTGGCCTCGAAGAGGCTCGCAACCTCGCTCAGCAGCATAGACTTGCCCGTGCCCGGCGGCCCTGCGAGCAGGACGTTGCGGCGGTTTTCAAGCAGGTCGAGGATGTCGTTGGCGTCAGACATGTGGGTATTGCTCTTTTGTTACCAGGTCTAGAAAGGCTGACTTGCACCCGTCGTCGAACCAATCCTGAGCAAACTTCTTGATCTTCGGGTCCCAGTTTTGGGTAAGAAGGCTCGTCTCGGTGGTAAAATACAGCCAAAGATCGCCATTAGCCTGCTGGAGCAGTAAGAAAATCGAACGTCCGCCGTTAGGGTCGTTTTGGATCAACCCATGGAGTCCGTACTTGTAAATTTTGGCTAACCGGCTCTCGTTTGGACGTGAATCCGTCGAAGGCCAGACTTCCATGTTAGCGCTTTCAGTGCCCGACACGGAATACCAATTTACAGTCCCGCTAAGCACCTCGATCTGAGAAGAGACTCCTCCCTTCGAGCGCATCTTGGTTGTTTTGGTAGGAAACATCCGGCGGAAAAGAGGAAGGAATTCTGTTTCCGGACGAAACCGTAGATCACGTGCGCCGCCACCACTGGCAGTATCATTTGACTTGGCAATAAACTTCCTACGATCGCCATCTTCGATATTGAAAAGGACCAAGCGATCAACTCTTGTCGTGCTACTGCTCACCAAACAACCTCGTTGGTTTTTCTTGGATGCTGCTGACAAACTCGGAGCTGACATAGGGCATAGCGCCGAGTTTGCGCGCGCGTTCTACACGCCGGGCGCTTCGTTCACTTCCCGTTTCTGCGTTCCGCAGCCAAGCCGAAAGCAGGACGTCTTCTGTGATGGTGGACGATCTCTCGCCCTGTATTGCGGGTTGGCCGCGGTCCAATAGGGGGAAGTCCCGCAATATGAGTCGTAGGTCATCCTCGGAACAACCATAGGCGCGTGCGACCAGAACGTCCGCTTCGCAGCGCAGTCCGGCAATGCGCCAGACATTCTCGAAGCTAGAATTTTCTGTCTGGTCTAGCTCATGCAACTTTCGGGCGATGCCAATCAGGCGCTGCGCAGGGAGAGAATTGATGTCAAGGTTGGGGAGCCGAAGGGAGAGCAGGACGAAATAATTTACCGTCGTCGTGACGATGCGCCGAAGAAGCCAATCGAAGGGTAGCGAGTTGACAATAGAAAGCCAAAGGAAAAGCCGATCATCCGATGGGTCATTGGGGAAGGAAATCGTCGGAACCTTGTTCCCGCATATAACTTCTGGCGGGATCAACGCAGCCATCATAGACCGCTCGTTCGTTTGCCCTGTAATATCACAAAAGCCCACGCGCATGCGCCGAGAGCGCCTCGTGGCCTCTGCGGATGCTGCGCTTAGCGGCAGCCAGAACTGTGGAGCGACCCGACTTTGTCCTGGCGGGAGGTTGTGCCAAACGGCACTTCGTCCTTCACCAGAGACATAAGATTTGCACCCTAGACGGTGTGGTTGGACCATTCGGCCTTCAATGACCGGAAGGCATCCTTGTTCCGGCCGTTTAACGAAATGGCGGCGGCCATGAGTCATATCAATCTCACGGCAAAACTCAGGATACCAAGGGGAATCCTTTGATGAGATCACCAACCCGCCATTCTGCATTTTCTTGAACAGATGCCATTCCTCTGCCGAGCGTACCTCGGGAAGAGTAAGGTCAGAGCGCAAATGCTCGATACCTTTGAGCGCAAGACGTACCTGCGGTGCGGGTATTACGCGCTCGCTATCGGCGGTTGCATGGCCAATCTTCACTGCGGCGAGCGCCTTTCTGGAACTCGCCTTTCGACGGTAATTTACAACTAAAAACTTGAAACGCGTGTCGATAGCGAAATGCCGTGCACGGTTTTCCATCACGGTGAAGGCAAGATCATCCGTACCCTCAACGAGTGCCCGACGCAGAGTTTCAGTGCTGAGAGAGCGGATCAGACCTGCCGGAACCAAGAGAGCACCGTGCCCACCTGCGCGCGTCAGCTTGTAGAGAAGCTCGGCGAAAGCGACGTAGAGATCAGGCTCGCCTTTCGCCAGGACAGGGTAGCGCTCAATCAGTGATCCCGCCATTGCGGCGCGCTCGGTTTTGGCTTCTTCGTACCCAGCAAGCGATTGCAGTCGGTAGCTCGTTCCATAGTCCCGGGTTTCGCCGTTCGCTTTGGCGTATTCATGCCTTGTAAGCTTGACCTTTTCCCAAGGAGGGTTCGCGATAACAACGTCAAAGCCATCCTTGCTTAACTCAAGCCAAGTGGCGTCAGGGGCAAGCAGGCTGTCCTGTGCTCGCCAGTGGGCATACATCGCTGCAATGGCGTCCAGGTCATCGGTGAGCGACGCAAGTGAAAGCCGAGTACCACGTAGAGCGAGCGGTGAAAGGTCGGCGGCATAGACGGACTCGCGAAGCCATTCGCTGGCCAGCAGGCGATCCGGTCCACAGGCTACGATGGAAACGGCTGTCAGCAATATCCCGGCACCGCAGGCCGGATCGAGAACCTTTGCCCCTTTCGTAAAATGCGCCTCAACGCTATGAGCGAGATGCAGAGCAAGCCGAAAGTCCGTGTGATACGCACCGCTATTTCGTTGCTTACTATGATCCAGCGCTTCGCGAGCCAGAGCGCTCAAGCAAAGCGAAGGATGGATGCCGGTATCATGCAACAGGTGAACAAGCGCTTTCGCATCGTCTAGCAGGCGCTCAGACCCTATCAAGGAATTGATCCCAAACTTCGAGCAGAATGCTTGAAAGTCAAAGCCGCCAATGCGGGATGACGCCGCTTCCAATAGCTGGAAACGCAATTCCTCGTTATTTCCGTTATAGCATCTTAGGCATTGCGATATGTAGGCATCGGCTTTTGAAAGGCGCTTACCCTCAGTTGTATTCAACGGCTTCATGCGGCGACACGCTTTGCTTCGTTGGTCTTTTTGATACAGAAAAGCACTTCTCCGACTTCGGAGGCGGCGTTGCTGGCGGCTTTGTTGGGGCGATAGCGACCGATTTTATGGAGTGAGTGCACGCTGAGTTCTCCAACCCCAGACAGTGAATCGGAGAGGGATTTAATCGGGACATGACCTTCGGTGCTGTAGGAGAGGAAAATGCGGCGGGCCGGAAGTTCCGAAACAAGGCGCTCAATAGCCTTCGCGGCCCTCAGCTTATAGCAAAAGTCGGATGCTTTCTCACGCCAGGGGCGGATGCCGCAGACCCCTTCAACCTGAGGTTCATCACCAAGTGCGATGGTTTCAAGGATATGGTAATAGGCTGCGTATTGGCGTTTAGTGTAGGGAGGGTCTAGATATACCGTATCCTCCGGTGTGCATGGCACCTGATGAACGTCCCGCGTGCTCATGGCCGCGTGCGGCGAGCTGTCGAGATACTCGCCCGGTTCGATGACCAAGGCATCAAGTGCTTGCCTCTGCCATTTGGACAGGAAGCAGCCATAGGTTCCAGCGGTGTTCGCGATACGGTTTGAAGCGCGCATCAAATCTGCAATAAGAACGCGCTCTTCATGTGACGTGACTATGTCGTTTTGCCGCCAGGCGCGGATTTTCTGCCGCATGCCATCGATCTTTTGAGCGTTCTCTTCGGTGAAATACATCCGGGAGACGCCGCAATGATCTGAAGATGCCGGGCTGTACTCGCGCCAAATGAAGCCGCGTACGGGCGGCGATTCATTAAGATCAGCAATTGCGTTGCGATAGCCCGAAAGTCCTTTAAAGGGAATGTCGGCTTTAGATGTCACGCGCGCGTAGGACATGATGGCCGACGAAGCCAAGTGATCGTTCACGTGAACAGGCCAGCCCGCGCGAGACGCCGCTTCGGCTACTGCACCTGTTCCAGAGAAGGCATCCACAAATACACCGCCGTCGGGCGCGCCGATGTGATCAATAATGGCTTCTACGATACGCGCCTTGGAGCCAATGTACCGGAATGACATGTGTTCGGGCCTCCCTGCCTTGCTTGATTTTTGTTGTCATGCCGGAAAATGAGCGGGGCGGCATGGATCGATTCCTAGCCCATGCAGACTGCTGAGGCATTAATAGGGGTGGTTTGCTCGGTAGGATAAGCGGTCTGGATCTCGTGAAGGGGAAAACGTCTCTCGCCCAACATGACACATGCAGCCAGCCGGGCGCAATATGTGGTGGCTGGTTGGGCGCGAATGCACCCTCTGATGGGGCTTCCCCGAGCTGATGGCGTCCGAACGGCGACAGGTTGGTTAAGGCTTCATGAGTGCAGGAACAGCCCACGGTTGACGTTTTGGTTGAGGTATACTGCGACGGGGTGGCCGGAGCGGTCATGCAAGCTCAAAGCTAAAGCTAGAGGGGGTTAAGATCACAAGCGTCCTACAGGGGATCACCTCGGTCCATTGCCAAACCCAGCTACTCAACCAGCCACCATGTTGCCGAGGTGCCGCGCTGGGCGGGGCTGGAGGGAGGCTCTGCGGATGAGGCCTCGCGTCAGCGAGACCTGGCCTCGTCACCCCGTGCTTGTGACCTCCCTTATCCACTCCCATCCCGCATACTTGTCGCCGATCGCGCGGACATGGGTATAGCGGTCGAGGCTGGCGACCGATCTGTGCCCTGTTACATGCCTGATCTGGTAGGTGCTCCAGCCCATCTCTGCTAGGCGTGACGCACCCTCGTGGCGCAGGTCGTGGAAGTGCAGGTCGTCGATCTCCAACACCTTGCAGGCGTCTGTGAAACGCCTGCTGAGCGTATCGCTGTTGAACGGGAAGATACGATTCTTGGTCCGGGGCATAGTCGCGATGATCGCGCAGCAGGGGTCCGGAAGGCCGACCACGGTATCTAACCCGCCCTTGTCGCCAGGGTTCTTCATCTTTCGGACCATGATGCGCTGGGCGTCGGGGTCGTAGTCGTTCCAGCCAATCCGGCACACTTCTGCCTGTCGACGGGTGCTGAATAGCGCGAAGGCGACGACCTTGTGCATCGGTAGAGATCTAGGATTGAACGCGCTCGCGGAGGCGAAATGCTCCATCAAGCGGTTCAACTCGTCCAAGGTCGGGCGACGGTCACGGCTTGCGGACTTCGCCGCGATCCCGTGATGCTTGAGCGAGACCATTGCGTCCTTCATGGCCTGCTGGTCGAGAGTGTATCCATATAGGACACGGGCGTGCGTGAAGACCGACGATAGATGCGACAGATAGTTCATCACCGTGGAGGCCGACGACAAGCCGGGGCGCTGATGCAGCTCCTCTGCAAGCCGCACGATGTCCTTCGTCGTAATCTCGTCGCAGGCCATGTCCGAGACTTCATACTCATTGCGGATCGTCAGGAGAACCTGAGCCTTCGTCCTACCCATTTCCCGGCGTGACCCATCGATGTAGGCGTCGATGGCCTGTCCGAGTGTCGCGCGCTTCTCCTTCCGCGTCCTGACCTTGCGGCCCGCCTTGATGTCCTCGTCAATCTCCCGCTCGCGGTTCTTCGCCCAGGTCTCTGCCGGTTTGCGCTTGTCGAACTGCCGGGATTCACTGACCCCCGCCTTGCGCCGGGTTATCTGAACAAGGTATGCCTTCGACCCATCCCTGAGGGTGCGTTCTCTGATGCTTGCCATCTCGTATGACTCCGCCAAATCCAGTATGACTCGGAGTCATACGGTATGGCTAAACAGGGGTAAATGGGCCAAAATGGGCAAAGATAGTATGACTCGGAAATGACGGAAAGCGCATATAAATCAACCGCTTTGAGCGCGGCGAGACTGTCTATTGCGCCGATGATGGATTGGACCGACCGGCACTGCCGTTATCTGCACCGGCTGCTGTCGCGGCGGGCACTGCTTTATTCTGAGATGGTCACGGCCCCGGCGCTCGTGCGCGGCGGGGCGCTGCATCTGCTCGACTATAACCCTGAGGAGCATCCGGTCGCGCTGCAGCTTGGCGGGTCGGATCCGGAGGAGCTCGCGCGGGCGGCGAGGCTTGGCGAGCAGGCGGGCTATGATCAGATCGATCTCAATTGTGGCTGCCCGTCGGACAGGGTGCAATCGGGCACGTTCGGCGCTGTGCTGATGCGGTCGCCGGAGCTCGTCGGGACTGCGTCGCCGCTATTCGCTTGGTTGTGGATATCGACGCCACCG
>Ga0115013_10000544_pt1 | contig 22739 bp, 19 predicted proteins | sample SouAtlMetagenome_2_FD_88686 | JGI IMG/M metagenome (GOLD analysis project Ga0115013, IMG submission 88686) | Marine eukaryotic phytoplankton communities from Atlantic Ocean - South Atlantic ANT15 Metagenome | ecosystem: Environmental > Aquatic > Marine > Oceanic | place: South Atlantic Ocean...
AGAAACTGTATATCCAGAAATATCGAGTGTTCCTCCTAAGTTTACAAATTCAATAAATTCATCATCATCTTGGGCGTATACGCCATCTCCATTAGCATCTCCGTTCAATCCTGAATTTGAAGGGTCATAAAGAACCTCGTTAATAATTAATAATGGTTCAGAGCATCCGTTATATTCCGGTAATCCTGATTCATTTGGACAATCATCATCACTATCATTAATACCGTCTCCATCTGAGTCAGAATCATCGTCTAAAACGGATATTGTAATTGATGAACTTGTTACTGTAACATCATTTTGTGATTCTACTGAGATGATAATTGTTTCAATGTCTTCAATTTCATTGTCTTGCATTGAACTTATCGAAATTGAGCCCGAACTATTTCCTGATGAAATGATTAAAGCAGACTCAGTAGTTACATAATCAAAATCAAATGTTGCCGTTCCTGAAAATGATAAAGGAAGAATTATATCTTCATTTGCATCAGAGTTTAACGATGCAGTTATTGTAATTTGTTCTTGATTTTCACTGATCTCATTTGAACTTGTTGTCAGCGTTAAGGCTGGTAAAATATCATCTGTATCACAGGACATAATTACAGACAAAATCAACAATAGAGAAAGTGTTCTAATTTTCATATACATTAGTGTTATATTTGATAAACACTAACATAGAAAAAATAAATGAATTGTAATTTTTTTATTCGTGTAAATTTCATTTATTTATAACAACTATATAGGAGAGTTTTTTATGAAAATTATTTTTAAAAATCTACATATATTTTTTTTGTTTATAATTGTTTCTTGTGATCCTGCAGGTTCTAGCTTTACACCAAATCCTGATCCAATCATTCCAGCCGAAATCGGTATTGGTTCTGGCGTATTTACGTTTACTAAAAATAATATTGACTTTGAAGTTTATTATTACGTACCTGAATCTTATAATTCAAGCTCTAAAATTTTATTTACAATGCATGGAGGAGGTCGTGACGCTGAGGGTATTAGAGATAATACGATAAATAAATCTAATGAGTATAATTTTATAGTAATTGCGCCAAAATTTTCTACCGAAAACTTTCCATTAGGTGATGGATACAATCTTGGAAATGTTTATGAAGATGGAGATAATCCGAGCACTACAACATTAAATAATGAGGAAGTTTGGAGCTTTTCAGTGATTGAACCTTTATTTGACTCTGTTGTTAGTGCTTTATCACTTACTGGCGAAAAATACAATTTATTTGGGTTTTCTGCAGGTGCTCAATTTGTTCATAGATTTATTCTTTTCAAACCAAATGCAAGATTTGAAAAGGCTGTTGCTGGTGCAGCAGGATGGTATACAGTACCGGACACTACAATACCTTTTCCCTACGGATTTAATAATAGTATTTTAATGAATACAAATTTTAATAATTTACTTTCCAAAGATTTATTTGTTCAGGTTGGAGCACTTGATAATAATCCTAATGCAGCGGGACTTAGACATAATGAATATGCTGACGCACAAGGTTTAAACAGAGTAACTAGAGCTGTTCATTTTTTCGAAAATGGTCAAAATACCGCTGCGTTAAACAATTATAACTTTAACTGGTCTTTGCATATCATTCAAGGTGCTGAACATTGGGAAAGCCCCAATATAAATAATGCTTGTGACCTTATGTTTAATTAAATGAGGCTTTCTAAAAATATAATTGGGCTAATTCTAGGACCACTGGTCTTTTCATTAATTTTATTATTTTTTGAAGCGGATGGATTAAGTTTTGAAGCCAAATGTATATTGGCATCGACAGTATGGATGGCTGTTTGGTGGGTAACCGAGTGTGTTCCGATTTCGGTCACAGCTTTATTACCTATTGTTCTTTTTCCCCTTACTGGAGGGATGGATCTTTCTACAACTACAGCAGCTTATGGTCACAAACTGGTATTTCTTTTTGTAGGTGGTTTTATGATTGCACTTGCAATTGAAAAATGGCATTTACATAAAAGATTAGCATTAAATATTATCAGAATGACCGGAAGTAATAAATCTAGAGTCATACTAGGTTTTATGTTGGCTACAGCTTTTTTATCCATGTGGATTTCCAATACGGCTACTTCTATTATGATTTTGCCGGTTGGACTTGCGATAATTTCACAATTAAAAGATGACCCAAAAACTAAAGAAAATGAAAATAAAACTTTTGGTAAATCATTAATGATTGCCATCGCTTACAGTGCCTCTATTGGTGGGATGGCAACTTTGATCGGAACTCCACCAAATATGGTTTTAGCTGGTGTCGTTGAAGAAAGTTATGGCATTAAATTAAATATGTTTGATTGGATGAAGTTTGGAGTTCCTTTATCATCTTTTTTATTAATGATTTGTTGGATTTATTTAACAAAAATTGCTTTTAAATTTCAAAACGAGGAATTTTCTGCGGGAAGTGATGAAATCATGAGGCAATTAAAAAAACTTGGGAGTTTTTCAAATGAAGAAATTAAGGTTTTAATTATTTTTACACTTACCGCTCTAGGATGGATCCTGAGGGGAAGTATCGAAAAAATTTTCCCTTTAATCGATGATACCATAATAGCTATTTTCTTTGCCGTAACATTATTTATTATCCCTACCAGCAATAATAAATCTGATAAAACAATACTTGTTTGGGATGACACTGTTAAATTACCGTGGGGTATTCTAATCCTTTTTGGTGGAGGAATGGCAATTGCAAGTGCATTTGGAAAAAGTGGGCTTGCTTTATGGATTGCAGATCTTCTTCAAAATTTAGAAGGAGTTTCACTGTTTTTAATCATATTAGTAATAGTCACATCTATTAACCTGTTAACCGAGGTTACGTCAAATATGGCAACCACTGCAATGTTACTTCCTGTATTGGTAACTATTGCTTTGGCAATAGAAATCCACCCTTATTTCCTTTTAGTTAGTGCAACTCTGGCTGCATCATGTGCATTCATGCTTCCGATTTCTACTCCTCCAAATGCTGTAGTTTTTAGTTCGGGATTTTTGAAAATTGAAGATATGTTTAAAAAAGGGATATGGATGAATATGATTTCGATTATTACAATAACCATTGTGGTTTATTACACCCTTCCGTATGTTTTTGAAATGACAGCTATGTTATACCCCGTAAATTAATTAAAATTCATCTGATAGATGATTATTTTTAATCATCTCTCTGAATAATTTTTCCAATTTTTCGTGGTTTGAGTTATTATGAAAGTGTTCTTGAAATGCTTTTAGTCCAAATTCAATAGCTTTATTTGAATTTCCTGAAAAATCCTCAATCCATTTTTTTACAGAATTTTGGACTTTTTCTTTATCAGAAATTTCATCAACAAGACCCCATTGTTTGGCAATTTCAGCATTAATTTTATAACCTCTTATACACCAATCAATTGTTTTTTTAAGCCCTATAATACTTGAAATTGATTGCATTACCTGAAGAGGAAAAATCCCTCTTTTAACCTCGGGTAGAGATAATGTAATATCCTTTAATGAAAGAACATAATTACATCCCGCAACTATCAGAAGGCCTCCTGCATACACATTACCTTCAACTACCGCAAGTTTTGGCTTATATAGATTGTTAAATAAGTTACCTAATATAATTTTCTTATTTGGATTAGGAATGGTTGAATTGTGAGGTTCAATATTATTTGACAAAGCTTTTAAATCTGCTCCGGCCGAAAATGTATCGCCTGTTGATTGAATTACAACTAATTTTATTTCATTATTTTGAGAAATATAGTCAAAACAATATGCAATCTCGTTCTGCATTTGTGGATGCAAAGCATTTTTTTTATTAGCCCTATTTAGAGTTAAATAAAAGACTTCATCTTTTTTATTGATATTTAAAAAATGGAATTTATTCTCCCAAAAATTTAATAATTGTTTGTTTGTGTAATAATTCATAAATATATTTTACATTCTAAAAACTCCAAACGAGTCTGTTCCTTTAATTTCCGAACTATAAACGGCTGATAAAGCCAAAGACAAATACTTTCTGGTATCCCTTGGATCAATCACCCCATCATCCCAAACTTCAGACGTAGTGTGCCATATGCTAGCCTTTTTTTCAGCTTGTTCTGCTAATTTCTTTTTCTCAACCGATAAAAGATTTTCGTCAATTTCTCTTCCAAGAGAAGCAGCAGATTTTCTTTTTACAATTTCCATAACACCTGCTAACTGATCTGAACCCATCACACCCGATTTTGCGTTTGGATAAGAAAATAAAAATCTTGGATTAAAGGATCGTCCACACATCGCATAGTTTCCAGCTCCATAAGAATTGCCAACCTGAAGGCTTATGTGAGGGACTGTACTGCCTGCTACAGCGTGAATAAGCTGAGAACCACTGTTAATCATACCACTTTGTTCATGTTTCTTTCCAACCATAAACCCTGTTGTATTGTGTATGAAAAGTAATGGTGTATCTGATTTATTAGCTAGTTGAATAAAATGGGTTGCTTTTCTTGCTGACTCAATGAATATAACTCCATTATTGGCAATAATACCAACGGGGTGGCCGTTAATCTTTGCCCAACAACATAGCATTGTTTTTCCGTAATTTTCTTTGAACTCTGTATATTCAGAACTGTCTATGAATCTCATAATAAGCTCACGAATATCAAAAGGTTTCTTTAGATTTGACGAAATAATTCCTAGTATTTCATCCTGATCAAATCTTGGAGATAAAGCTTTCTTCTCATATTCTGAAATTTTAGACTTTTTAACTTTAGAAACAATATCTCTCGCTATTTTGATGGCGTGCTTTTCATCATCAGCTAAAAAATCTGATGCGCCCGAAATGCTACTATGCATTAGTGCGCCTCCTAGTTCCTCATCATTAGCATCTTCATTTGTAGCCATTTTAACCAATGGAGGGCCAGCTAAAAATACCTTTGCATTATTTTTTTGCATTATTGTATAATCCGACATGCCTGGAACATATGCCCCTCCAGCAGTGGCATTTCCAAAAACTACAGAAATAGTGGGTATACCTTGTTTTGACCTTTGTGACATTTCCATAAAAAACCTACCATAGTTATTAAAAACTCTGTCCTGATCAGGAAGATTTGCGCCACCACTTTCAACAAGATTAATGGTTAATAATTTATTTTCAGAAGCTATTTGTGATAATCTTAAATTTTTAAGACTTGTTGCATAATCAATAGCACCAGCCTTTCTAGTTGCAACATTTGCGTTAATTAAACATAAAATTCCTGAAACATAACCTAACACAACTACAGTAGTACCTCCAGCCCCAAAACCACCATCATGCTTTAGACCAGCAAGTGACATCAATTCAACAAATGGTTTGTTATTATCTAAAAGCAAGTCAATTTTTTCCCTTGCTAATAATTTATTTCTTTTTCGAGTTCTCTTAATTTGTTCTTTGGAACCTTCTTGACATGACAACTCAAAATATTCATTAAGTTGATTGATTATTTTTTTCATTGAAGCATAATTTTCAATGTACTTAGAACTTAAAACATCAATTTTGGATTTTACTTGGTCCATTTCAAGGTCATTTAATCTTAGTCTAACAATTTAATAATTTTAATTTTAAGAGTAAATAAGAATATTGCCAAATATTCATACAATTATTCGCCATAAAATAAGACAATTTTGTAATTTGTTATGTATATAAAATACAAACCAAAGACATGTCTAGTAATAAAAAATATCACTTTAGATTTTACGATTGGGAAGAAAAACTGAGAGATAAACCTTTTTTAAGACAACCATTTGGAGATAAATGGGAAGTTTACACCTGGGGTGAGGCAGGCCTAATGGCTAGAAAATTAGCCACTGGCTTAAAAAGTCTCGGACTTCCAAAAGGAAGTCATATAGGTCTTATGTCAAAAAATTGTAGAGAATGGATAATTGCTGATTTAGCAATTATTATGGCTGGATATGTTTCGGTACCTTTTTTTCCAAATCTTAAATCACATGAAATAAAAAACTTACTTGAATTTGGTGATGTTAAAGCTCTATTCATGGGGAAAGTTGAGGACTGGGATGAAATCAAAAAAGGAATCGCTGAAAGTTTGCCTATAATAGCTTTCCCGCACTACGAAAATAATTCTAAAATTGACAAAGGTTATCAATGGTACAATTTTATTGAAAAACAAGAAGCTCAAAAAGAAAATTACCATCCAAGTTTAGACGATATTTGGACGATAATATTCACATCTGGAACAACAGGAAATCCAAAAGGGGTTGTGTTAAATTTTGATATCAATCAAAATACCGACGTAATGTATACAAAAGATTACAATCCATTATGTGTTGACTTTGACGGGAATAATTCGTTTTTTTCTTATTTGCCTATGAATCATATTGCGGAAAGAATTGCAATTGAATTTACTACATTTAAACACGGGGGTGTGATATCTTTTACAGAATCGATTGATTCATTTGTAAAAAATCTTTCAGAAGTACAACCCTCGGTATTTTTTGGGGTACCCAGAATTTATACAAAATTTCAATTAGGAATTTTATCAAAGTTTAGTCAAAAGAAATTAGACTTATTTCTTTCAATTCCTATTGTTTCTTCTTTAATAAAAAAGAAAATGCAGAAAGCATTAGGGTTGTCAAAGGCTAAAGTTGTAATATCCGGTGCTGCCGCAATGCAAATTGCCCAAAGAAATTGGTTTAGAAGTATTGGAGTAAACATTACTATTGGTTACGGAATGACCGAAAATTGTGCAATTACTACACAACTTCCGGGAACAAATTTTAGTAAGCCAGGCTCTGTAGGTAAAATTCAGCCTAATGTTGAAATAAAAATCGATCAAGAAAGTGAAGAAATTTTGATGCGTGGACCATATGTGATGTTAGGATATTATAATGACCCAGAAACAACTAATAATACAATCAAAAACGGTTGGCTACACACTGGTGATAAAGGTAAAATTGATTCTGATGGACATTTATATATTACCGGCAGGGTTAAGGATACATTTAAAACCAGTAAAGGCGAATTTATTGATCCTGCTAAAATTGAAGCGCTTTTTGGAGAAGTTGAATATTTTGGGCAAATGTGCGTAGTTGGATTAGGTGTTCCTCAACCACTGATGCTTGTGAATATTTCAGACATAGGAAAAAAACTAAGTAAAGAAGAATTGATTAGAGAATTGGAAAAAAAGCTAGAAATAGTTAATTCAAAGATTTTTAATTATTTAAGGGTATCTACTGTTGTAATTTGTAAAAATGAATGGACCCCACAGAACGAAATTCTTACGCCTACTATGAAAATAAAAAGAGGTAACGTAGATAAAATGTATATGAATGAATATAATAATTGGCACAATTCAAACGATAAGGTAATTTGGGAATAAACAAATGAGTTTAAAAGGTTTTAATATTTTTGTTTTAATATTTTTGTTTTCTTTTGTTACATACCCTGGAGAATTATTTAGTGGAAAAGTAATAGATTGTAAAACAGGTTTACCATTAATGGGAGCTGAGATTTTAATTAACAATCAGGAAAATATAGATTCCAAAGTAGCAATTTCAGACTTTGACGGTTTTTTTGAAATTAAAATTTCTAAAAAAATTAAAGAAATTATCATTAAGTACCCCAGGTATAAAGATTATAAAATTAATTTAGGTAAAGCGACTGAATTAGGAGAAATTATTTTATTTAAAAGAGGTTGTAAGAAAAATTTTTAGTTATGAATTATTTTACTAAGGAGCATGAAATGTTCAGAGAAAGTTTAAGAGATTTCTTAAATAGAGAGGTTAAAGTTAATATTGAAAAATGGGAAAAAGATCAAAAAATTCCAAAAGAAATTTGGAAAAAAATGGGTGAACAAGGGTTTTTAGGGCTAACCTACCCTGAAAAGTTTGGAGGTTTTGATTTAGATTTCTTTTTTGAAGTAATCCTATTTGAAGAAATGTCAAGGATGAACTCTGGGGGATTTGTCATTACACAACAAGTGGTTCAATGTATGTCATCTCCGTACATACTTAAGTATGGTAGCGAAGAATTAAAAGAAAAATACTTGCCAGGAATAATTTCAGGTGATTTAATTGGTTGTATAGGTATTACTGAACCTGATACCGGATCAGATGTAAAAAATATTAAAACTAAGGCAGAGGATAAAGGAGATTACTATTTGCTGAATGGTTCAAAAACCTTTATTACAAATGGGGTGTACGGAGACTTTGTAATTACTGTCGCTAAAACAGATATAAACGCTGGAACAAAAGGTATAAGTCTTCTAGTAGTTGACTTAAACTCTGAAGGTATCAACAGAACAAAAATAAATAAACTTGGGTGGCACGCATCCGATACCGCTGAAATAAGTTTTGATAATGTTAAAGTTCCAAAAGAAAATTTAATTGGTGAAAAAGGTAAAGGATTTTATTACCTTATGAATGGTCTACAACTAGAGAGATTAATTTTTGTTCCAAGCTCAATTGGAGCAATGGAATTTGCAATTTCTGAATCAATCAAATACATGAAGCAAAGAAAATCATTTGGACAAACCATCGATAAGTTTCAGGTATTAAGACACAAGGTTGCAACTCTTTCATCAGAAATTGAGGCCATAAAAGTATTTGGATACTATTGTTGTGAATTGTATAACAAAAAAATATACGATGTCAAGCTTTGCTCTATGGCTAAACTTTTAGTCACAGAACTTCACGAAAAGGTTTCAACCGAATGTTTACAGTTTTTTGGTGGAAACGGATTCAGTGAAGAATATCCAATGGCTAGAATGTACAGAGATAGCAGAGTCGGAACAATCGGAGCAGGAACTTCTGAGATTATGAAAGAAATAATTTCTAAAATTGTACTTGAGGAAACTGAATATAAAGAGACAAAATCTTAGCTAGCACTATTTAATTTATCAATTTGATGTTGAATTTCAGAATCTTCAATTCTTGTAAATAACAGTTCTGGCTCATTTATAATCACACCATCATTTATTACAAATTTATTTTCTTTTAAATTTTTCCAGTTCCAATTTAAATTATGATTATCAGAATTTAAAACCCTTTTAATTTTTTTGGATGTAAAGGGAAGAAAGGGCTCTGAAATAATTGATAAAATAGATGATAAGTGTAAAGAAATAAAAATTACTGTTTTAACCCTAGAAGGATCATCTTTAATTACCTTCCAAGGTTCCTCATCAGCCAGGTATTTATTACCTAAACGTGCAATATTCATAAATTCTGAACAAGCATCTCTGAATTTAAAATTGGCCACTAAATGTTCTATTTTATCAATAGATTTTTTTGAAGATATGATGATATCTTTATCGATTTCTAACAACTCGTTATGTGAAGGAACAACCGAATCATAATATTTTTTTGTCAATACAACAACCCTATTAATAAAGTTACCTAAAATTGCTACCAACTCACCATTATTTCTGTTTTGAAAATCTTTCCAGGTAAAGTCATTGTCCTTATTTTCAGGGGCGTTTATTGTCAATACGTATCTTAGAACATCTTGTTTATCTTTAAAATCTTTTAAATAGTCCGGTAACCATACTGCCCAATTTTTGGAGGTTGATATTTTTGAACCTTCTAAATTTAAAAACTCATTAGCAGGAACATTTTTTGGTAATATGAAATCTCCGTGTGCTTTTAGCATTGAAGGAAAGATTATACAATGAAAAACAATATTATCTTTTCCGATAAAATGAATTAACTCAGTGTCTTTATCCATCCAATACTTTTCCCAACTTGTTTTATTTCTTTGGGCCCATTCCTTTGTAGACGAAATATATCCAATTGGTGCATCAAACCATACATATAAAACCTTACCGTCAATTTTTTCAATTGGGACAGGAACTCCCCAATCTAAATCTCGAGTAACTGCCCTTGGTTTTAGGCCATCATCAAGCCATGATTTACATTGACCATAAACATTTGGTTTCCAATAATTTTTATTTTCATTTAAAATCCATTTTTTTAAAAACTCTTGGAACATGTCTAGTTTTAAATACCAATGCTTTGTAGATTTTAGTGAAGGTGAATTTCCAGTTATTGATGACTTTGGATTTATCAAATCACTCGAGTTATGACTTGTTCCACACTTTTCACACTGATCCCCATATGATTCCTCAAAACCGCATTTAGGACATGTACCAATTAAAAATCTATCAGGTAAAAATTGATTTTCATTTTCATCATAATATTGTTCAGAGGTTAATTCTTTGAATGAATCATTATTAAATAATTTTAAAAAAAAATCAGATGCTGTTTTGTGATGTATTTTATCAGATGTTCTGGAATAATTATCAAATGAAATTCCAAACTCAGAAAAAGAATCTTTAATATTTTTGTGATATCTATCTACAATTTGCTGTGGTGTTTTATTTTCTTTTTTAGCCTTTATAGTTATCGGTACTCCGTGTTCATCACTGCCGCAAATATAAATCACATCGTTTCCGGTTAATCTTAAAAATCTAGCATAAATGTCTGCAGGAACATACACGCCTGCTAAGTGTCCAATATGTATTGGTCCATTTGTATAAGGAAGAGCTGCAGTAATCGTATAAGTTTTACTCAAGAATATTTTTTATATTAGTAAAAGTAATCAATTATGATTATAAATAAGAAGTAAAATTTAACTTCTTATTAATTGTAAAAGTGGTTTAATGAAGTTAAAATTCAGTCTAATTTTTTTAACACTGATGATAAATTATACTAACCTTTTTTCATCAGAATTAACATTTGATAATAAATTGATAAAACCAGAATACTTAAAAATTGGAGATACTGTTGCAATTGTTGCTCCCTCTGGGGTTTTAAAAAACTATGATAATTATATTACAAAAGCAAAGTCTCTTTTAAAAGAATGGGGATTAAACGTAATTGTTGGAGATAATGTTTTTCAAGATGATGGTCACTTTGCTGGAACCGATAAGGAAAGAACCTCTGACTTTCAAATTGCACTCGACGATAAATCGATAAAGGCAATATGGTGTGCTAGAGGTGGCTATGGAACAATGAGAATTATTGACGATTTGGATTATGAAAACTATAAGAAAAATCCAAAATGGATTATCGGCTACTCTGATATTACCTCTATTCATAATGATATTCACAATAATAAGAGTGAGTCCATACATGGTATCATGTGTAAAAGTCTCGAAAATCTTGATAAAAAAGATGAGTCAGTTATATTACTAAAAAAAACATTATTTGGTGAAAAAATTTCCTATGAAATTGACGGAAGTGAATATAACATTCTGGGAAAGTCTAATGGTCAGTTAGTTGGCGGAAACCTAACCCTATTACATTCCTTATTAGGATCTAAGTCATCGATAAACACTGAAGGGAAAATATTGTTTATCGAAGATCTTGGGGAATACCTTTACCACATAGACAGAATGTTACAATCTTTAAAAAGGGCTGGCTATTTTGATAAGTGTAAAGGCCTAATAATCGGGGACTTTACAGACTTACGCAAAAATACAACCCCCTTTGGCAGAAATTTAGAAGAGCTGATAATAGAAATAGCAAAGGAGTATAATTTCCCTGTTTCTTTTGGATTTCCAGCGGGTCATGGTGATAAAAATTTTCCTATGATATTGGGAAGAGAGGTTGAATTAAACGTTAGTAAAAAAAATACAATTATCAGTTTCTCTGATTAATATTAGCAAGTAATTCAATTGCCTTTGAAATTGAATTAACCTTATTAATTTTCATTACAAATCTATCTCCATCAGTAACTTTTTTTTGTGAAAAAGAAACGGAGCTATTCACTGTTGAATATTTAAATAGTAAATCAAGGTTTTTCCGTTGTGTATCGTTATTATAATCTTTTATATATGCAATCATAGTATCTCTCTTAATTATAATTTTTTCGAAACCCAGTTCAACACCCAACCATCTCAATTTTATACTTTCTAATAATTCAATTACGGGCCTTGGTAATGAACCAAACCTATCAACAAGTTCAAATTCTAATGATTCAAGTTGTTTTTCTTCAGTTATACTATTTAATCTTGTATATAAATTGAGTCTTTCTTGACTTGAGTTAATAAAATTATTGGGGAGCATTAATTCTAAATCTGTTTCAAAAATCAAATTATTTTTTTTGACAAATTTATTTTTTTCTAAATCTAAGTTTTTAAAATCATTTTCCTTTAACTCATTAATAGCCTCGTCTAAGATTTTCTGATAAGTCTCAAAGCCCATTTCATTAATGAAACCACTTTGTTCTCCACCCAATAAATCACCGGCTCCTCTAATTTCAAGATCCTTCATTGCAATGTTAAATCCACTACCTAACTCAGAATAGTAATCCAAAGCAGTTATTCTCTTTTTAGCCTCATCCGTCATTTTAGAATATTCGGGAGTAATTAAATAACAAAATGCCTTTTTGTTACTTCTTCCGACCCTTCCCCTCATTTGATGTAAATCGCTTAATCCAAAATTATTTGCATTATTAATGAAAATTGTATTCGCATTAGGCACATCCAATCCACTTTCAATTATTGTAGTACTAACCAAAACATCAAACTCTTTATTTATAAATTTAATCATTAAAGATTCTAAAGTTTTACCGTTAAGCCTGCCATGTGCTACTGCAATTCTAGCTTCCGGCACAAGGTTCTTTAAAAGACTTGAAATTTCCTCTATATTTTGAATTTTATTGTTAACAAAAAATACCTGACCATTTCTTTCAATCTCGTATCTAATACACTGAGAAATGATATTGTTATCAAATCTTATCACAGAGGTTTCAATTGGGTATCTATTTGGCGGAGGTGTAGTAATTAGTGATAGGTCCCGGGCAGCCATTAAGCTGAATTGTAATGTTCTTGGAATCGGGGTTGCAGAAAGAGTTAAAACATCAACATTTTTTCTGATTGATTTAAGTTTATCTTTTACAGACACACCAAATTTTTGTTCCTCATCAATAATTAATAAACCCAAATCTTTATAGCTAATTTTATCATTTACAAGCTGATGAGTACCAATTATAATATCTATTTTTCCTTCTTTCAGTTTACTTATAATAACAGACTTCTCTTTGTCGGTTTTGAATCTGTTTAAATAATTTATATTAACCGGTAAATTTTTGAGTCTGTTACTAAATGTTTTAAAATGCTGAAAAGCTAAAATTGTTGTTGGAACTAAAACCGCAACCTGTTTGTTATTGTCAACTGCTTTAAATGCAGCTCTAATAGCTAATTCTGTTTTTCCAAATCCAACATCTCCACAAATTAATCTATCCATTGGCTGATCGCTTTGCATATCACTTTTAATTTGTTGAGTTACCTTATATTGATCCTCTGTATCTTCATATATGAATGAAGCTTCAAGTTCATTTTGCAAATAACTATCTTCGTCATAACTAAAACCTTTCCTCTGCTTTCTTTCAGCATAAACTTTTATTAAATCATATGCTATTTTCTTTACTTTTTTCTTTGTTTTTTGTTTAAGAAGAGCCCAAGCTTTACTTCCAATTTTATATAATCTTGGTGTTTTACCATCTTTACCGTTATACTTGGATATCTTATGAAGAGCATGAATACTCAAAAATAAAATATCTCTCTCCCCGTAAATAATTTTAACTGATTCCTGTAATTTTCCGTCAACCTCGATCTTTTGTAAACCCGCATATTTTCCTATTCCGTGATCTATATGAGTCACATAATCACCTTTATTTAAACTATTGATCTGTTTTAACGCAATAGACAGTTTATTTTTAAATCTTTTTCTAAATTTAAACTTATGATATCTGTCAAATATCTGATGATCTGTATAAAAAAGTTTATTTTCATTAATATCAATAAATCCCGCGGAGAGTGGCAGAATGACAGCGTTTGCAATTTCTTCATTTCCAAGATCAGAAAAAATTTGTGTTAATCTACTTTTTTGCTTAGAGTTTGTACAACAAAGTTTTATAGAGAAACCTTTATTTTTTTTATTATTTAAATCTTCAATTAGTAATTCGAAGCTTTTATTAAATGATGGTTGAGGCTGAATATTTAATTTGATGTCTGGATTTGAAATAGTAGAATTAAACTCTATAATTTTAAAACCACTAATTACATTTTTTAATTTGTCGGAGTTAACGTATAGATTTTCTGGGACAACAAAATTATCTTTATTATCAATATGCTTATATTTTGTTTTTGCAGATTCTAAAATCTTTGAAAGTTCTGAATAAAACAGCTCAATATTTTGAAAAAAAATGTTTGTTTTTGAATCTAAAATTTCAAAGAGATTAATTACATTTTTTGAATCTTGAGAAACCTGAATATTAGAAATAATCTTAATCGAATTATGTTCAAAATCAGATCTTTGACTTTCAATATCAAATGATCTGATTCTTATGATTTCATCACCAAAAAATTCAATTCTATATGGCGTTTGACTAGAGTAAGGAAAAATATCAAGAATACCTCCTCTGACCGCAAACTCCCCAGGCTCGATAACAAAATTCTCTCTTCTAAAATCCAATTCAAAGAGCTGTTCGTTTAAATTATCAAATGAAATTTTTTGGTTGAGTTTTAGATTTATAGTACTTTTTTTTAGTTCGGCCTTATTAATCTGATTTTCAGAAATTGCATTTACATAAGTCACAATAATATAATTTTGGCTTTTTGAAAAATTCAAACTTTGTAGTAATTCGGTTCTTTGTAACAAATTATGGTTATTCACCCTATTTTCTGAATAGTATTCTTTACTTACTTCTGGAAAGAAAAAGATTTTTTTTTCTGGGTTTAACGCTTCAATATCGTTTAAGAAGTAAAGTGAATCCTCTTTCGAATTGAAAATAAAAATATTAGAATTCGATAGCTTATTTACTAAGCATGTAAGGTAAATTGAAAGCGAAGATCCGATTAATCCTTTGATTCTTGTCAGTTGATTTTGGACAATGGTATTGTGCAGTCTGTCAAGATTAGAAGACCGTTCAAATTCTGAAATAAAACTTTTATTTGTCACCAAATAAATTTTGAGCAAATATATTAGAAAAACTTACTTCAAAAAATTGCTTTAAATGAAATTTTGTAAATCTTTAATCATTTCTTCACTTCCACAATAAAAAGGTGTTCTTTGATGTAAAGATTGTGGATTGATGTCCATAATATTTTGTTCCCCATTTATTGCCAAGCCCTCTGCTTGCTCACAAATAAACGCAATTGGATTACATTCATATAGAAGCCTTAGTTTACCTCTAGGGTTTTTGGTAGTTTGCGGATACATAAAAATACCACCTTTGATCATATTTCTGTGAAAATCTGAAACCAAAGATCCGATATATCTCGAGGTGTAGGGTCTTTCATCTTTTTCTTGTTGACAGAATTTGATATACTTTTTAACATAATCAGGAAACTGAAGATAATTGCCTTCATTTATTGAGTAAATTTTTCCACGCTTTGGAATCTTTATATTAGAATGAGAATGATAAAAAGTTCCAATAGCAGGATTTAAGGTAAAACCGTTAACGCCATTTCCAGTGGTATATACTAGCATCGTTGAAGTTCCATATATTATGTATCCAGCGGCCACTTGAGACCTTCCGTCTTGTAGAAAATCACCAATATTAACTTCAGAACCAATATCACTTTTTCTTCTGTAAATTGAAAATATCGTACCAACAGACACATTTACATCAATATTTGATGACCCGTCTAGTGGATCAATTAGAACCACATACTTATTTTGATTATTATCATCGTTACTATTTATTGTGATAAAAGTTTCCTCCTCTTCACTGGCAATTCCACAAACAATATTTCTGTTTATAAGGGTAGTTATAAATTTTTCATTTGCATAAACATCTAATTTCTGTTGTTTTTCAGATTGAATATTATAACTTTCAGTGGTGCCAATTATATCAACTAAACCTGCCTTATTTACCTCATGGTTAACAACCTTAGCTGCCAAACGAATTGAATTAATCAAACTCGAAAGTTCACCCGAAGAATATTTAAAAGAAGACTGATTCTTTATTATAAATTCCCCAAGTGTTTGATTTTTATTCAACATATTAACATTATTTTTTTCTTCTTAATAAAGAAAATAATTACTTTAAAGTTATGAAAATAAAAATTAGAGAAGCTACAATAAATGATATGCAAGTGGTGCATAAATTGATTGTTGAACTGGCTATCTATGAAGAAGAGCCTAATGAGGTTGATATAAATATTAAAGATTTGGAGAACATGGGTTACGTTTATAAAAATCCATTATTTACATGTTTTGTTGCAGAGGTTGAAAAACAAGTTGTTGGGGCAGCTATTATCTATAATAGATTTTCAACATGGAAAGGAAAAACTCTACATCTTGAGGATTTGATTGTTACAAAAAAAATGAGAGGAAAAGGAATTGGTAGCAGACTATTTGACAAAGTTATTTCATTTGGAAAAAAATCAGGTGCAATGAGAATTTCCTGGAATGTAATTGACTGGAACAAAAACGCTATTGAATTTTATAAAAACAGAGGTGCTAAAATTGTTGAAGGATGGAGCATAGTTCACCTCTCAGGAAAGGAACTGGTTAACTATAATTAAAAAAATCCTCAATGAAACCTTCACAGAAATTTTTAATTTGATTTCTGCAAAAAATATAACTATCAACTTTTTTATCATCGTTCACATAAGACAATTTTGAAGGATCTTCAAAATTTTTATGAATTCTAATTGCTGAGCTAGAAAGCACATTTGGGCAAGCTTCATTTGCGTGATCACATACCGTTATTATGAAATCAAAATTAATATCTGCATATTCTTGAATCAAATTTGAGGTGTTTGATGAAATGTCAATATTATCCATTTTCATAACCAATACAGCATTTGGATTTAATCCGTGTGTTTCTGTTCCTGCACTGAAAATATTAGCACTTAATTTTAATTTATCTCTAAGATATCCGTGAAGAATTTGACTTCTGCAAGAATTACCTGTACATACAACAAGAATATTTTTCATTTAGATTTGAAGAATAAATTTGGCTACCATAAAATAAATAAGAATTCCAAAAATATCATTACTGGTTGTTATAAAAGGGCCAGTTGCTATAGCTGGATCAATACCTCTCTTATTCAAAAATAGAGGGATGAATGTCCCAATTATACCCGCGACAATTACAACAGCTACCAATGAGACGGATAAAGCCAAAGCAATATCTACTTTATCTTGCCAAAAATATATAAAAAGGAATAATAGAACTGCCAATATAATTCCGTTTAACACAGATAATAATGTCTCTTTAATTAGTCTATTATTTATACTACCCTTAATTTCATCATTGGCCAAACCTTGAACAATTATCGCGCTTGATTGCACTCCAACATTACCAGCCATTGCTGCAATTAAAGGGGTAAAGTAAAATAAGATTTTATGCTTGATTAAAATTTCATCAAACCCTCCCATAACAAAAGCTGCTCCAATACCTCCAATTAATCCAACAATTAACCAAGGTAGTCTTGCGCGTGTTAACTCAAATATTGAGTCATCAACGTCAACATCTTGTAAAATACCCGCAGCTAATTGATAATCTTCCTCTGCCTCTTCTTTTATTAGATCAACAATATCATCGATTGTTATTCTCCCTAAAAGTTTTTTCTGTTTACTTACAACAGGAATTGCTCCTAAATCATATTTTTGCATTGTACTAGCAACTAGCTCCCCTGAGTCGCTGTCTAAAACATAATCAACATTCGATTTATAAATAGATTTAATTTTTGAGTTAGGATTTGCTACTAGTAAATCTTTTAAAGACAATCTTCCAAGAAGCAAATCATCATTATCTACGACATATACTGAATGTACCCTGGTAACTTCAGATGCTTGAGTTCTCATCTCTTTTACACATCTTGTCACAGACCAATTTTCATTTACCTTGATTAATTCTTTAGCCATTAGACCACCTGCAGAGTTCTCTTCATATTTAAGCAATTCTTTGATATCAGCTTTGTGTTCGGCATCAACAATCTTTGAAATTACTTTTTTCTGCTTATCTTCTGGTAACTCAGAAATAATATCTGTTGCATCATCAGAATCTAATTCTTCAACCTCTTCAGCGATTTCTTTTATTGATAAATTTTTGAGTACCTTTTCCCTATAGTCATCATCAAGCTCCATCAGAACCTCAGAAGTTTTTTCTGAATCTAAAAGCTTAATGATATATGTTGCTTGTACAGGGTTTAATTCCTCCAATATCTCAGCAATATCTGCATGATGATAATTTAAAAAACTTTCAATAATAGTTTTATCATCAGATGAGTTTATCAACTCTACAATATTTGAAATTAACTCCTCAGATAAAATAAATTTTCTATGTCTTTCTCTTATTTTCAAGGCAAATTCTTTATGTCTTGGTTAACCATGTTTGTTAAATCAATAAACTGACTCACAGAGAGTTGCTCCGGTCTATTGTCAAATATACTATGTTCTCTTAAATTATCGGTTAATTTAATCTGTTTTAAGCTATTTCTTAAAGTTTTTCTTCTTTGCTGAAATGACAACTTTACAATTTTAAAAAATAGCTTTTCGTCACATTTTAATTTAATCTTTTTTTTTCTCTTTAAAAAAATAACAGCAGAATTTACTTTAGGTGGCGGTTGAAAAAAATTGTTTGAAACCTCAAATAAAAAGTTTGTTTCAAAAAATGCTTGTGTCAAGACAGAAATTATTCCATACTTCTTAGTACCTTCTTTTTCACATATCCTTTCTGCAACTTCAAATTGAAACATTCCACACATTTCATTAATTATCTGTCGATTTTCAATAATTTTAAAAATGATTTGCGAAGAAATGTTATATGGGAAATTTCCAATTATGGAAAAACTATTTTTATCAAATACCCTGATTAAATCTAATTTTAAAAAATCTTCTTGAAAGATTATGTTAGAATCAATATTCAGCTCATTAATCAAGAAATTTACAGACTCCTCGTCAATTTCAACTAACTTTAAATTACAATTATTATCTATTAAAATTTTTGTAAGAATACCAGGACCAGGACCGATTTCTAGAATGTTTTGATCAAGTGACAATGAATTTACAATCTTTCTAGCAATACTTATATCCTTTAAAAAATGTTGACCTAAATATTTCTTTGGTTTTACAAATCGCAAAATAATTCTATTTTATTAACTGAAAGCCAGTATAACTCTGTAAAACTTTCGGAATCTTTATTCCCTCGTCCGTTTGAAAGTTTTCAATTATGGTCGCAAGAACCCTAGGCAATGCCAAAGAACTTCCGTTTAATGTGTGTGCAAGACCAGTTTTACCGTCGGTACTTCTGTATCTTATTTTTAATCTGTTAGATTGAAATGTTTCAAAATTGGAAACCGAGGAAACCTCTAGCCATTTATCTTGAGCAGGTGAATAAATCTCAAAATCATATGTAAGAGCGGAGGTGAAACCTAGATCTCCACCGCAAAGGGTTACTATTCTAAATGGAAGTTCTAATTTTTCAATAACACTTTTGATTTGATCTTTCATTAATTCAAGTGATTCATATGATTTTTCTGGATGATCAACTCTAACAATTTCAACTTTATCAAACTGATGAAGTCTATTTAAACCTCTGACGTGAGACCCATAACTTCCAGCTTCCCTTCTAAAGCATGGAGTATATCCAGTTTTTAAAATTGGTAAACTTGCTTCGTCAATTATTTGGTCCCTAAAAATATTTGTTATAGGAACTTCTGCGGTTGGGATTAAAAATAAATTATCTGTGGGAATTGAATACATTTGCCCCTCTTTATCGGGTAATTGACCAGTTCCAAAAGCAGATTTTTCATTAACAAGATGCGGTACTTGGACTTCTTCATAACCAGATGAGATATTGCAATCTAAAAAAAATGAAATTAGTGCTCTTTGAAGTTTGGCCCCTTTTCCTTTGTAAACAGGAAATCCAGAACCAGTAATTTTATTCCCCAATTCGAAATCAATAATATCGTATTTTTCTGCTAATTCCCAATGAGGAATTTTAGCTTTTGGATTGATTTTTATTTTAGACTCATATATAACAATATTGTCATCCTGAGTGTTTCCATTCGGTACATTTAGATTGGGAACATTAGGAATCTGAAAAAGAATATTGTTGATCTGAATTTTTATTATATTCAGCTTTTCAGAAAGAGATTTCGTTTCATTTTTTATCTTCAAACTCTTTTCCTTTAGTACAACTGTTTCCTCTTTTTTACCTTCCTTAAATAATTTTCCTATATTTTTTGAAATAGAATTTGATTGAGAGAGTTTTGATTCATATTCTGTCTGTATTATTTTTCTTTTATTATCTAGTGAAATGAGTTCTTCAATTAAAACCTCAGAGTTAAAGTTTCTTTTTTTTAGAGATTTAATCACCTCATCTTTATTTGCGATTATGTAAGATGGTTTTAACATTGGATAACAATAACCTAAATTTAAGTGGTTTTTTTAATACTATTGATCAAATCAAAACATTTTTTTTTATCTATTTCTAACTGTGATGATAATTCTTTAGGCGACTCAAATTTAATTTCTTCCCTAATTTTATTTAATAATCTTACATTCAACTCTTTCCCATACAAGTTGCTATTATAATCAAAAAAATGAACCTCAATTGAATGTCCTTTATCAGAAAAGGTTGGGTTTTTACCTATATTCATCATACCGTAAATAATTTTATTATCAATTACTGAGTATATAAAATAAACCCCAATTGATGGTTTCTTTTTAAATCTGTCTACAACTATATTAGCTGTTGGAAACCCTAGGCTTTTACCTCTACCAAATCCCTTAATGACATCTCCCGTTAAGATATAATCATATCCTAAATAGGCATTTACAGATTTAATCTTACCTTGAGATATTAAATTTCTAATTTTGGTTGAGCTGATTGAAACTCCATTAACATTAAATGGCTGAACCTCAGTAACTTTAAAATCTAATGATTTAGAAAACTCAGAAAGTTGATTTGAATTAGCATCTCTATTTCTTCCAAAATGATGATCATAGCCAATTACTATATGCTTAGCGTTAAGTTTATTAACCAAAATATCTCTAACAAATTCTAAGGGTGATAATCTTGAAAAATCTTCTGTGAATTGTTGAGTAATTAAAAAATCAATTTCAAATGAATTTAGAATTTCGATCTTTTCTTTTTGTGTAGTTAATAAAGAAATTTTAGGATTATTATTTAAGACAATTTTAGGATGTGGATTGAATGTTAAGACGATTGATTTGAGATTTTCAGATTTAGAAATATTTAAGACTGTACTAATTAGCTCCTTGTGCCCTAGATGTATTCCGTCAAAAGTTCCAACAGTGACCACTGTTGATGAACTATTTTTATAATCTTTAATATCTAGAGACGTCAATTGAGTAAAATTTAATTATTAAAACTATTCATGGTCTCATTAATTCCAGAGAATATAAAAGAATTTAGAGCATCGGCTATCATATCAAAATTTGATAATAAAAGATCATATTCATCAGAATTAAATTTACCTAACACAAAATCAATTTGGTTTGTATTACTTTTCTGATTACCAATTCCAACTCTCAACCTGGAATATTTATTTGAATCAAGCGTGTACTCAATATTCTCAAGCCCGTTATGACCACCACTACTTCCCTTTGCTCTTAATCTTATTTTTCCTACTGGAATATTAAGGTCATCACTTACAATTAATAAATTTTCAATTCTGATATTCTCTTTTTTCATCCAATAATTAACGGCCTTCCCACTTAAATTCATAAACGTTGTTGGCTTTAACAGAAAAACTTTTCTGCCTTTCATGGATATATTTGCAATTTCACCTAATCTACCAACTTCAAAATCAGCTTCATTTTTCTTACAAAAGAAATCCAAAATTTCAAATCCTATATTATGCCTTGTATTATTGTATTTTTCTCCAATATTACCTAATCCAACTATTAAAAATTTATTCATCAAAAATGATCTTAATATTTACAAAAATAAAAAAAGCATCCTGACAAATTACAGAATGCTTTTTTTCTTATTAATTATAAATTAACTTATGACTCTGCTGGCGTATCCCCATCAGATGAAGAATCATTATTATCCGATGTTTCACCACCTTCAGTTGCCCCCTCTTCTCCTTCTTCTCCTTCTTCTTCATCAGTTTCAACAACTAGAGCAGCTCTCGCTCTTCTTACCTGACAAACAACGGTGTTATCCGGGTGTAAAAATTCGTAAGCTTCATTTTCTAATTCAGTGATATAAACTCTGTTTCCGATATTTAATTCAGAAATATCTATTTCTATATAGTCTGGAAGATTAGTCGGTAAAGCTTTTATCCTAAGCTTTCTCTTATTTCTTTGCAGATTTCCACCAAGCTTAACACCAATAGCATTTCCAACTAGTCTAACTGGGATATCCATCGATATTTTCTTGTCATCAAATAGTTGGTAAAAGTCTACATGCAAAATCTTATCAGAAACAGGGTGAAACTGAATATCCTGTATTACAGCAGAGTATGTTTCGTTATCACTTAAGGCAATCACAACAGTATAAGCGTTTGAAGTATATACTAGTTTTGAGAATGCCAACTCAGGTGCTGAAAAATGTATTGGGCCATCCCCTCCGTATAAAACGCAAGGAATCTGTCCAGCATTACGTAGTGCTTTTGAAGAAGACTTACCTACGCTTTCTCTTTTAGATCCGTTAATTGTAATTGATTTCATTTTTTTTAAAATTTACATTATAAAATTTGAACTTATTGACTGATTGCTGTGTACTTTATGCATAACATCTGAAAATAAATCGGCGCAAGATAACACTTTTATTTTAGAATGAGGC
>Ga0115013_10000545_pt1 | contig 22685 bp, 15 predicted proteins | sample SouAtlMetagenome_2_FD_88686 | JGI IMG/M metagenome (GOLD analysis project Ga0115013, IMG submission 88686) | Marine eukaryotic phytoplankton communities from Atlantic Ocean - South Atlantic ANT15 Metagenome | ecosystem: Environmental > Aquatic > Marine > Oceanic | place: South Atlantic Ocean...
ATAAGTATATAACACGTCATAATAAATATTTAACTTTATTGAGCCCGGGTCATTAAATTTAGTATTGTAATAGATCAGAGAGCGATTGATCGTATGGCAAATATGTAAATACACCCGGGCAGGAGAATCAAAGCAGTCGCGTGTGAATAACTATCGAAATGCACAGTATCTAAGAAAGTCTTTCAACACATCGACATTGACGAAACACTCTCAACTTAACAATTTGATGTCCTCGTGTTTTCAAAATACTGCATAATTTTTCATTGCTTTCTTTTTAAAAACCGACATCAATCGGAACCACAAATCGTATCTTATGATTTTTGCGTTAGAAGTTGAAAATTAACGCCCTTGCTGTTGTGGAGTTCCCGGCCTTTGATTACCTCCTTGGTATGAGAAACGCTGTCTTTTTTCAGCTGGCTTGAGGATCTGGAACGAGCACATGAGTGTCTCATCAACGCTCATCATCGCTCCCGCATTATCGAATTCTCCACAGTAATTGGGCGCAGAGAAAAGGGTTACTAACTGTCTTCTAGCAAAGAATTCGTATCCATCTTCTACAACTTGATGGGCGCGGCAAATCAAATCTAGGTCGTGTTTGTGTAGGAATTGAGCTACGATATCTTCCCCGAAGGTGAAAGATACACCTCTATCGTTTTCTCCCCAACCATCGATTTCTTTGTCGGGATCCGACCAAAGAAGATCGCACAGGAGTCCGGTGTCTGGCACGTCGGTAGGTCGCACAATGCGTTTTACCTGATCAAGACTTGTGAGTTCAGGACTGAGTCCACCGTGCATGCAAAAGATCTTTTCGTCGACAACTGCGGCACACGGAAGACAATTGAAACAATCTGTGAACGTCTTCCAAAGCTTGATACCAAATCGTCGCTTACATTCATCATAAAATCCGTAAATGCGATTGATAGAGGCGCACTCATGATTGCCACGAAGGATGAAGAAATTTTCGGGATACTTGATCTTGTATGCCAGCAATAAGCAAATAGTCTCTAGACTTTGCTTTCCACGATCAACATAATCTCCGAGGAAAATATAATTCGAATCTGGAGGAAAGCCACCGTATTCGAATAGACGCAACAAATCGTAGTATTGTCCGTGTACGTCACCGCAAATCTTAATGGGTGCCTCCAATTCGAGGAGCATGGGTTGAGAGATCAACAAGTCACGAGACCGGAGACAAATCATTTTAATCTCGGCTTCTGAAAGATCAACCTGCTTTCCTGGTCGAGCACCCCGAACGCTGAATTGATTCATTCGAGATCAACGAATTATAAAAAAATGGTAGGTTTATGACAGGAGCAAGTTAGAGCAGCAATCCAAAGTTTCGATATGGAAAAACAAAGGTTAACACCAATTCTCATTCTCGCAAAAGGTTATAAAATTCCCCCCTCGCTCTGTACTCCTTGCTGTAATGGATTTAATGCTGAAAGCAACATTTCCACTAGGAGAAACAAAGCGTAGCCAAAAACTGTTTTGGCAAATTGTTGGATTTTTTAAGTCACTTTCGTGACTGCGTAGGGTTCACGTAATTAGTGAAGCATCGGCTGGGTGTGCATCTCTCGAGTGAAGAGCTCTTTCGGGAGATAATCGAAGGGGTTTACGAAGGTGAAGATGGCCACAACACTGGACGTATAGCGTCAAAATAACTGATAGAGCGTTGCTTCTCTTACCTCAAAAGTTTGTCAATGATCACATCGACTGGGTCACTCAGCAGCGCAACCTGCCCCCCGCCGTTGGCGTCTCCGTTCGATGGGTCCCCGGACATGATATTTTATTGGATATAAATATAGGTAAGGTGACTGCACTATTGCTTTCTTATCGCACGATAATATACACGTAACTGCAAAGCGCTTTTGACAAGACTATTCTTATTGATAGTGTTTCACTTCGTACAAATTCAACTTGTGATATCGGTAGTGCGAAAACGTCTCTGTGTCAAAGCGCGGCGAGAGTAGTCGTCGAGGCACGGAAAAACTGCTTCAATTTACAACGGTACCTGGCGCCTGTCAGTTGTTGTTCTTTTCTGGAAATGCCCAGGGAGCAAAGGTATGTTAATCGCTGGCATAAACGAAATGACCGACGGGTCGCGCACAGACAAATAATAAATGATTCATTCGACTCCCTGGGTCGACATACGTTTTTTTTTTCCTTCGAATGAACGGGGATCACAAACCGATCGATGGAAGATAATCGCCACGACGAAAACACGAGTTCTATGCAATTGAATTGTATTCCGTTGCAAACCTCACAACAAGGACCAGCCCATCTATCACCTCTCCAAAGCAACCCGAAATAGATCGAAAGGCGCAGCTCTTTGCATGATTACAGCGACTGCACCTGTTGCATTTCGGATACAAAATCTCTCTTTCGCTTGGAAGAACATCTTCTGCAATCCCCCTTACACGAGAAGGAATTCGTTGCTATCTCGTCGAATCATCCAATATCCTAACAGCTACGAAAACATTCCCGCAGTCATGAATCTAAGGTATGCATCTTTTTCGGCCCTTTTGGTGGGTTCTTCCGCTTGGACATCTCCTGCTTCGGTATCGATGAAACGATGCTTGGATTTCGGGACTAGAAAGAAGTATACGCCTTTATCCATACGCCCAATCAGGAAATTTACGGCCACTAAAACGGCCCTCGATTCATCCTTGGCGGCACCATCGTCATCCGATGCTACCTCAGGTCGACCCATCGCGATGGGTTCAATTGTCGATGTCTTTCGGGGCGGATTGGTGGCGGTTCGCATCGACGATGATCTTTCAAAGGTAGCGATTTCACTAGAAGTGAACATTCCAGAAGTGATTGATCCATCGGAATCCGTCCCTGATGAAATAAAGTCGAAAAAGTCATCATCGGAAGACTTAGGTATGTATGATATTGATTTTTATGATCCCGATCTTGGATAGTGACTTTACTCAACGCGTAAGATCTCATTCTGATTTAAACGTTGACAAATCGTTCATTCATATCAATCCGTAGGTGGTGATTTGACCGGTCGGCAAGTCATGTTTGGCAACGATGGTAAAATGGGTGTTGTTGTGGTTCACAGACCTCCGATGATTTTTGTCTATAAGGATAGTGGAGATGATGATTCGGTAGAACCGGTAGTAGAAGGTTCTGTCACTGTGTTGGACAATTTATTTCCCATTAGTATGTCGAGCAGTGTTCAGAAAGTTGATTGCTTTGGTAGAAGTATTTTGCCCGAAAAAGAAGATAATGACGCAGCAACCAAAACGATGACGCGTCCCATCTTTGCCCCCATTCCACAGGTGAAAGATATTGCACTCATCAACAAGCCTCTTGTGACGGGTGTTACCATGTTTGATGCCTTGGCTCCCATTGGAAAGGGACAAAACATGCTTCTTATTGGTCACGACATAGAAGATATGCGACGATACGCACTTGATATGATATCAAGTCAAAAATCGAAAGGAATCAAATGTGTCTATGCATCAACAGGCAGCGTTGAGAATCAGACAAAATTGAAAGGACTTATGAAATCCGCCGGGTTAGAGGACGACGTTGTTTTGGTGTCTTCAGAGGATACCAAGAGCGAGGATAGGGACGATGCTTCGGATGCTATAGAAGGAATCGTTACTGCTGCTACAGCATGTGCTATTGGTGAAGCATTTGCGCTGGAAGAGGGTATGGACGCATTTGTTGTGGTTGACTGCATCGATGAGCACAAAAAAGTTTGGGACATTACGACAAGAAGCTTGGTTGACGTCTTTGGCGTCGAAGCAGTAGTCAAAGGTGATCGTGACGGGGGAGCTTCATCAGAAATGCGGGCATTTTTCTCCTCTTTGGTACAACGATCAGCACAATTCAATGAAAAACGGGGTGGAGGAAGTGTCACCCTACTACTTTTACAGACTATTCCAAAGATAGTGGATGCAAAGGACGAAGATGACCTCGTCTTTACACCAGAAGATTTCGAAGGAAGCCCAGTTAAGGTCAGAGAACGTCTTGAGCTTCTAGTAAAGAAAGATATTCCATTGACGGCAGCCAATCTTCGAAAAATTCAGATTCCTGTCCCCTCAACTGAAGAGGGCTTGAGACGACTTGCTCTCCAACATGTTGACGATCTAATCAGCATGTCTGATGGACAAATATGGTTAGATGAAAGGCTTCAAAATTCAGGAAGAAATCCTGCAATGGACTTTCAACGAAGCGTAACACGAATCGGCATCGGAGCTGATACAGAGTCGCGAGCTGATGCACCGGCAATGCGTAGGGTTGTTGAAGGGCTTCGACTTGATCTATCACAAGCGGAAAGCATGGAAGGAGCTGATTTCAATACAAACGCGTCTAAAAAGCAAATGAGAAGCGCACAAGCTTGGCTTTTGGCAATGCATCAACCGCCCACATCAGAGGCTCGTAAATTGTCTGAATCATGCGTTGTTTTGCTAGCTGCATCTTCTGGAGCACTTGATTCTACTATTGATAATGGGGTGTTGGCAGGGTCCGAAGAAGGCACACGGATAATTCGTGGCCTGTTGGATCATGTTAATGAAAGTATTCCTGATTGTTTAGAGGAAATTGATACGACACTCGACTTTTCCGAGGAGGCGAAAGATTCTGTCGTTAAAGCTATCAACTCATACTTCGAACAGGTCTAAGCTTCTACTAAGAAGAAGTTCTTCAGTACAGTAGTAGAAGTAGCCGCTATTTATTAAATGCAGCCGATTCAATAGAAAGATGTTCTAATTTGATGTGGAAAGTACTGCCATGTCCGTCACAATTCATATTTGAATGGAACAGTCCTCACACTCGTGACGAATATAAAACCCTTGTAAACATTCATATTTTTGTTTAGGTTACTGCGCACGTACACATTCTAGGGATTCATTTCAAGCTCATTCAACCCATCAGCGCCTCTGTCTCTTCGATTTATGGGGTGATATGAGAGACGTTTTAAGCAAGTCTGGTCCATCGGTCTCGATTCTATTCGATGGCCACTGCTCGATTTCCAATTATGTATACTAAAAAAATTTGAAGGCGTGACTACCTTAGGTTTTTTCCTCACCCCAAAAATTCAAAATTATACCGTTAAAATTTCAAGTACGTTTACTCTCGTCATTCAAAACTAAAACCCCATCAATCGAAATCTGTAAGAGAGCAGATTACTTCGGCTGACATAACATTGCTAAAATTGTGACGAGATGAAACTTTTACCATTATTGTCGACAAATATTCCATGGTCTCGACGACTTAACCGCTATTTTGTATTAGCTATCGTTGTGTTAGTTGTCCCGCAGTTTCTCGATGGGTTGATACCGACAACGACGTCAACTGGGTTTCAATCACGTATTCTTCCGGCCGCACACGCATGGGAATGGATGGATTATATCGTAGGCGGAAGCAAAGATGTTAATGGCAGACGGGACACACTCTCACATGCCGAGATCTCCGAACTTCGTGTACGTGATCTGAAACGACGATTGGCTCGTTCGCATGGGTATGGCGCAGACGAGCTGGCTCGGATGCTCGATAAAAAAGATTTGATCGCTGCATTATCCAAAGAAGAAACAAAACGAAGAACAAAATACCGCAACGAACAGGGAAGAAAATTATTTTGGAAGGCATTATTCGTCACGATAATGTGTGTGGTGGCGGTCGCTGGTTGGCCGCTATGGGTTCAACTTTCCGAAGTCACAGCCGTGAATTGGCAGGTTTATTATGATCGGAAGCGACACGAAATAAGCCAATGTATAGAGTTACGTAGCGGCAAGGGAGTAATTGGCGTCACACTTTTGGCAATTGTTGACGGGCTTCGATTTTGGCTCTCTCTGACGGTACTCCTTTCATGGGTGCTTTCGTCAAACTCTCCTTACAAACGATACTTGTTTCCTATTCCATCACTTCCCATTCGGCCTGGACAATTTATGGGAGAGAAGGTTGCAAATGGACCGCTTGGACGTTACGGTATGAATATTGCACCAATGGCAATAACCTGGTGTATAAGCATTGTGCGAGGAAAACTAGAATATTGGACGGGTAAAGCTCTATCAGCGGCCGCTAGATTAAGAAGGAAAGATGCCCGTTCGATGGAAAGTGAAGAGGAAAGAAAAGCTCGAAAAGCTGCCAAAAGAGCAGCAAAACGTGCAAAGCGGGAAGAACAGGAGCGACGACAACAGGAGGCTTGGAGCAAAGAAGCTGAGAGGCGTAAAGAAATGGCCCAAAAGGCATCGGAGCAGCTCTTCGGCGCTGCGAATAGTGGAAAGCATACCGAAGAGATACCAGAAAAAGATACTGATGAATCGACTTCTCCTGACCATATGTTCAACGATGCTAAATTGGAATTTGAAGCAAGTATTGAGGGTTTTGATGATATGAATGACCTTGATTAGGATCTCGATAACTTATGCCTAATACGTTAGTTGAAGCAATCAACTTTGTTTATGAAATACCATGATAAATTGCGTAGCTTTATTGTCCTTTTTATGTGATCATCGAAGTCGATAATCTATGGAAAAATTTGATGTGTTATGCCGACCTTTTGTTTCAATAGAAATTCCAATGTCGAGATCTCTTCTATTTTTGCTGTTTGGCTTGCAGGAGATGTTGCCTGATATTTTTTCTCCGTCGCATATGACCAAGCTTTCGGGCAAATAGAATATGGTTTGCTTCCAATGAGTGTAGCGACAAAAAGGTGATGTCGAAAACCCGATCGGTTTGTGAACCTGCGTGAATGCGCATTCAAAGTAGGCAACCAAGCCATGAACGTAATCATTTCTGTTTGCCGTTAACTCGAAAGGAGCTTTAAATTCAACGTCTTCCTTTTGGCAGGTCAGTATGTCCAAATGTAAAATTGGAACTGCATCGGAAACAACCGCTTTTGAATCTACTATGTCAACAACTGGTTCTTGCAGAGCTATCTTTTGGATCGGAGTCATGTCGAATCCGTAAACATTGCTCCAGAAATCAATCCGATCTTTTTTTACTTGACCATCTTCTACCGCGCACATGTACATCACGGCTTTGTCTGGAAAGACAATTCCCGTTCCGTCTTTTATCAGCCATCTGTCCCGGGCATAAATTACTGTGTCCAACATAGATTCGTACAACAAAAAATAACCCATCCATTCGCTAATGATCACATCAACTTCAGAAACAGGCAATTCGATTTCTTCGACTTTACCCTGAATCACTGTGATTTTGTCGGGTCCAAAACCATTCCGTTCCACGATTTGTCGGGCTTGTACGGCGATTGACGAGCAATCTACGGCATAGACATGTTTGGCGCCGACTTGTGAAGCGAACATTGATAATATTCCGGTCCCGCAGCCAACATCCAAAACAATTTTGTCTCGAAATAAATGTTCATTTTGTTTAATTGCCATTTCATAGGTCCGTGTTCTGACTTCGTCTTTCAGCATCTCTTCGTGAATTGCATGGTGTGCGTAAGAATCAAAGTAATAATCCTTGCTGGTACGATCCATGTGATCAGCCTCTTTCTCCAATTCTATTTTTCTAGCGTCTTCGCTCTCCCCAGCGTCTTCTACAGCAATCTTCGACGAAGGTGGTGTTTCTGACTGCGATTTTGAAGCGTTACCACTATCAACTACATGCGTCGTGGAACTACTTCCATTAACTCCATCTTGTTTTGCTATTGGAGTCTTCGTCGTCTTGTCAATCGGATCATCGATCGTTGTCTCTTCAAGCACGTGTCGTTTCTTTGTAGGTGGTTCGTCTTGCATGGCCATTAATCCTGCTCTTTAGTTGTTGGATAGAGATAGAAGTCGCAAAAGTTTTGTTCGCAATACAAAGTGTCAACGTTGCAGATTTACACTTGTGATGGAGATTGGTCGTTTAAGTATGTCGTCTGGACGCATTTTTACGATTCTCCTCACTTTTCGTATTTATTTTTGCGCGCACCTCTCGTTAAATTCATGCCAACCAATCAGTTCAGGTTCTCTCAGCAGTAACTGCATGAAGCCAATTGAAGCACTTTGTAGACACATGTGATTGAAAAGAGATACATTTGGCGCCCAAAGAGAACATGAATATAGCAATACAAAACCTAAATAAGGTACAAGTTCTTGCCTGAAATTAGGAAACTTTACTTTGCACCATGCATTCTAGACCAAAGTAGCAAAGAACAAATGATCATGAAAGAGACATATAATCTGGAACTAAAATATACGTCGATAAATTATAACTATTCAACTGCAATTCCTTTGTCTGTAGCCTTTGACAAAGATTTGTGAAATGGTGGAATCAAATCAAACCTGCAAGTTTGATGATGATCTCGTTTTCCTCGAATTTAAGCCATTTTCTGTGTATGCACGGCCAATCAACCCATTTGTTGGTGTAATTGCTACGTCAATTTCATCCATCAATAGGGAATGTTCACTGCCTCCACACGAATCGGTTGAACTACATGATGCTCCCTCGGGGAGTAGCGATTCCTTTAATTGCTGAGCAAGCACGCTATTTCCGTTGAAATCATCTGGAATTACTTCTTCCGAACATTTTCGTTTTCGATATGCTTTTCTCCGATTTTTCTTATTTGTTGTAAGGAACGAATCGTTGAAAAACGATGCAAGAGTTAGACGGCCACATTTCTTCCGGATACGGCATTCTATACGACTTTGAGCCATCACACATTTTATGAAAAGAACCGCCAGGTTGTGACTGAAAGGTATTTCAGATTGCCAGAATTGATCCTCGTGAGAGCATTCTCGTGCTGCTGATGAATCAGGGGCGCAACCAAAAGTTTCGTCGTGTAGTGACTCTGAATCTTCGTTATCTAGGGTTTCTCCAATATCTGATACATCATTCAGGGCTATCGTAGTGTGGTTCAATTTAGTGTCTTGGTTGTCAAGAGGTACATTCGGAACAATATTTACTCCAGCATTCATTGAACATTGTGTGTGTTCAAAAGAAATACTGGACGGAGAGGATGTCAAATTTGGAATCGAGTCCTCAGTCCTCACGATAGTCTCAGTGGTCGCCGTAGACTGGCGGATTTTGCTTGATCGGATCGATACAATATATTGTTGTGTCTTGAATAAAAATCCACCAACTCCGTAGGCAATTCGAAAGAGTAAGATGAATATGTATTCGACTAGTATTAAGCAAGTCGGGCGAACATAAGACCCGCCCAAAAAAGAATCAGGTCTGCTTTCGTATTCTCGATCTCGGTTTGCATGATTTCCACGGTATAGCTCATGAAATTGATCTGTGACAATGGAATAGTTATCGATCATTTGACGGCAGACAGTCCTCTTTTCGAATCTCAAGCTGTATTGTCTTCCTTCTTTGGACATGGCTTGTCGTCTCGCGTTGTCCAAAATCAATGATAGCGTTGCGGTGTAATAGGCTTCAACGTCACCTTCGTTGCATGCGAAGCCATTTATTCCGTGTCGTACTAAATGACCAGAGCAACCAGAATCAACTACAAGTGGTAATCCTGACGCAGCTGCCTCCAAAGTACAGTTACCGAATGTCTCTACAGCCGAAGGGAACAAGAACACGTCAGAAGAGGCATAAGCTACCGCAAGTTCATCTCCAGCCAACCATCCCACAAAGGTCGTATTAGGTAGCGACTTCATTCGATCTTCGCACGGTCCTGCACCAACTACAAGTGCTTTAACATTCCGGCCTTCATTGACCAATCTTTCTATGACTTGTACGAATATGTCCGGTCGTTTTTCTGGAACTAATCTGCCTACCCATGTTACAACTACATCGTTAGGACTAAATCCATTTCTTAAACGGAAATTTTCAGATCGATGGCATGGATGAAAACGTTCCAAGTCTACGCCACGTCCCCATACCTTCAAATCGGTTATCTTGTCAAAGCGATAGTGTCCCTCTTCAGTCAAGTATCTTTGGATGAAAGGAGTCGGTACGAACAATGCCTGCAAGAAATTATAGGTGTGGCGCTCGTAGCCGGCAATAATATATTTCAACCAACCGAGTCCTGGATAATGTGCTAAATATTCTGGAATGTTGCTGTGGTAGGTTCCCATGAGTGGCAACTGTCGCTCCCGTGCGTATTGGATTAGGTGCATGCAAGTAACGTCTGGAGTTGCCACGTGAACGATTGTGGGTTCAAAGTCGTCTAATCTTTTTCGTACCTCGGTCGAAATCGAGAAACCAAGTTGATAGGAGTTGTCTGGGTTGTTTTGATCGGTAAGGAACGGGATTGGGATGGCATTGTCCAGAAATACTACCGTGCGATTCGGGTGTCTAGTTTCTAGGTGGCGATAGCGTTGGTCAACTTCCAGGTGCTTATGGGTGTTCTGACTGTTTCCGGAATTTGTTGAAAGAATGCAAACACTGTGACCCTGAGCGAGAATCTCCTGTTCGATCTTCCGAAGTGTTAGCGTTACACTGCAGATTTAAGATCAAATCCAAGGCCGAATAAATGAAAGTAATATCCAATAGTTGTTGCGTTTGGATCAATTAGTCCGAGTTTTGTCGTTCCAGTGAGAGTTAGTTTGTTCAATTAAAAGACCAGACAAACCATAGTAACATGGAAGCAAGCAAAAAGACGTCAGCAATGACAAAGATTGTTTTAGAGAACTTTTTCTTGCGAACGTAGTCAAGGGTATACTTACCCATCTAGGACATTATAACATGTAACATAAATCACGACTCTATGTTTTTTCGCGGAGATTGACTTCATGGCTCGGAGTTTATTGACACTAATATATCAGATCCAGCAACGGAATAAATTTCTGACCAAGTGCTGTGTATATCGCGAGTGGGAGAGGTCGCAATTGATTTCCGTCTTCTATCTTTCAACATTCGAGTATGGAAAGCTTGACAGCTGGGCAATTGATGTATGTGCTTGCCTTTCAATCGAGAACAATCTCTATTCTATTAAATCTTTGGGTGACGAGACTTCGAAATCAATCGCAATTTACTCGGAACCCTTTTGAGTCAAGAATAAAAATGGAGCAACGATTGAGATGCCGCCGCCATGCGCGTGTACTAGTTTTTCAAATTCATATTCTCAGAAAACACTTCATAGTTGCAATTCTCGTCAGTTTGCGTGGACAGGGCTCGGTGCGCGGTCCCACACGACACGTGCAGACTTATTTAGCTTCTTCGAAATCCTCCAGGACTATGAAAAACTTGAACAACATTTGGCGTTGGAACGATTTCTTTTTTTAGGCTGGCGCTCAAATTCTCACTTCATACTTTCGACGTTCCAACAAAAACTGGTCAGCATCGTTCTGGCAAGGACATTAAGCATCCCCCAATGTTCTAGGATATCTTACAAGCATACATAATAGTGAAACTGATTTTAAATATTTAGCATACAGAAGTCGATATCTACGGAAAATCCTAAAAATTATTCGGGGAAATGGCTTTTTCGCGACCAGAAGATCGAGATGTACCACCAGTCTCGGTATCTTGTTCAACATCGACATTCCAATCACTGGCCTCGCCGCATTCACACCCTGCACCAAGAGAAGAAAAGGTGATGGTTGATGCGGACGCAATCGAACAGTGGCTGATGTCCCCAAAAAAGCCGGAGTCAACGGAAACTTTTACTAAAGACGCAGCGCATACAGAGAACACATCGAAACAAAGTCTAGCTGACGTAACTGCCATGAGAAGAAGAAGACAACAGATGCAACAAAAGAATCATTCTTCGCCATCGAGGTCATCACAGCAGCAAGACCAACAAAACGAGACTCTAAGCAAAATAGTTGATGCCTCACATACGTCCTTTAGTCGCAGCAAATCGACAAAAGAGTGGCAACATCTGGGTCCAACTCATCCCAACCCCATGATGGAAATTTCAACAATGGAAAAGGTCAGACATAAGCTTTCTTCTACTAATAACAACATCTCTGTTGGAACCATCAATTCAAAGAACATTTGTGAAGATTATGTCATAGGAACGAGTCCTACTCTTCCAAAATCCACTGATTACGACAAAAACAGTGCTGATGATGGTCGAAGTCCACTCGATCCCCTTGGGTTCGCTACAAAAGAGGAGATGAGCAACATAGGAAATAGCAAACATCAGCATGAACTCATTGGATTAGAGACTTGTATTAAAAACATAAGAAAGGGACATTCCGTCGCTGGAATCAGAGAAATAAGAAGACGGCGCCAACAACGATTACAGCGAAGAGAAATCATTAAAAACCCACAAGGAGTAGAAACTGAAGACAATCAACAACCAACAAAGAATAATAAAAAGTTATTGCTAGATGATAGTGAGGATTATAAAAGCAATGGTAAAGAGACCCAAAATGATCACGAACATATTGATCAAGTTGATGCCAGTGGCGATTCTTTCACAGATAATTCGATCGCTCTCAGGAAAATGAATAGAGATGAAAAAGATAGTCAAAAAATTTTAGCATCTCGCACCAAAAAGATTCATTTATTGAAGCGTCACGGTGCTGCTGATGGTAAAAGCCCGATTTTGAAGCCTGCAAATCTTTCGGGAGGGTTGGATCACAATAAAGAGTGTGTATCAAAAATAAATAAACTTCGAACAATACGGCTTCAAATACCGGAAGGTAATGATAAAAATTCGCCTCAAGAAGGGGAAGAGTATTATTCATCGAAAGAGTTTGAACATTCTTACCATCAACGTGGAGAAGAGTTCGAAGATGAAATTTCGCTAGAAGAACTTTGTCGAGATTTCAAAAGGAAGACGGAAATACCAAGCAGCATGCATAGTACCAAAAAGATTAAAGATGCATTGGCTCGAGCTAGGTCGCAACCTTGTAGAGCCTTCACACATAATAGTGATCGTGGTTCACCTAGGAAGGATCCGAAGAGAAGAGGGGATCAAAGTGACACTGAAACGTTATTGCAAAATGAATCCGAAAGTGAGAATATGTCATTCTTGCGTGCTCTCGAAAATGAATCACTTTTAATGAACAACCAAATCACTGAGGGTGGTTATATACATAACAAAAGTCAAGAGTGTGAAGACGAAAGTTCAGCTAATGACGATGATGGAGTGATTGTAACCACTTTAGCTAGTGGGATTAGTAGTGATGGAGACAACTTTTCAGAGTCAAATGATGCGCCAAGTGAGATAAAACAAGTACTGCACAACACCTCCTCATTCCTTGATTCAGAAACTAATTCTGCATCAAGAATGGGCCACGAAAGCGATGATGTATCACAACCTTGTGTAGAAAATTGCTCTATGTCGACATCACTAAACAAACAAAATCAAAAGGCTTTGGATACTACCGTTAATAAATACGATGTCCCAAATCTGACAATATCAACTCTAGCGGAAGCTACAATAGGTGCTTCTTCAGCCCTGACTAGAAATCAATCCGAAATGCAAACAATACGATTACTGAGAAAAAGTAGTCGGATTAAGTTACACGTATATGACCTTGTAGCAGATGATACACAATTGGATTTGTGGGGATGTCATTTTCCTTTGGGGCAAGTGTTCAATGCCTTTAACTCCAGCTTGCATTCTATTGGCACAGGTGCTTATCATGTGGGCTTGGAAATAAACGGAATTGAATATGCATACGGTGCTAATACTACGAAAGGTCTCACAGGTATCTTCACCTGCGCACCCAAAAAATCGCCGGGGTACCAGTTCAGGACTACCATCGACTTTGGAGATCGAATGGTGCTACGAACGTCAAGCGATGCTGAATTTATGGAAGATGATATCGTGGATGGAAGGCAGATTGTCAGAGAAATGATGAATAAAAATGAATATCTTGGTACTGAATACGACTTGCTTCGTAAGAATTGTTGTGTATTTGCCTATGATGTCTGTATTCGTTTGGGTATCAATGAAGAAGAAATTCCGTCGTGGTTTCACAATTTAGCAGCAGTAGGTGCACAAGGGGCCGATGCGGCGAATTTTACGCTATCACCAATCACTAAGCTTTTTAATGGGAATGAACTGGAAATGTTTTCGGATTATTTGAACGAAACCTCACTTACCGATAATCTTGACGCCATTCAGGATAGGTCATCAAGAGGCAATGAAATCGATGATAATATTGACAACACCGCATATCAATTCTAGCGTTTTCGTGGACTGTCCCTTTTCATCACTTGATTTAGATTTGAATAAATGAAATACAACAATAAATTTTTTATTGCAAACATACTTACTAGTTTCTGCATCAAGGACAGTTGATTTACGAGTCATGCCGAGACCCTTTGAATGAAGTTTCTGTCTTTGAATGATCAATTACTAATTTCGACATAAATGCCAGTAAGAAAATAAACATTAACTTTTATGGTCGAAAGTAAAACTAAAGCCAATAAAGCGTTATTGAAACGATTATTTTTTATGTTGAATCTTCATCCAAAACCATCTAAAGCGATAATGATCTCAGCGAATGTTGGCCGGTCAGAAGGATCTTTCTTGATGCATGATTTTATGAGGGCGTGCAGTCCGGGTGGGCACCATTTTGGGATATCCGGTCGTTTATCTCGGTTCAATACTGCAAGTGCACATTGGATAGCTGTCATTCCTTCATATGGGCATTCTCGTGACAATAATTCCCAAACGATGATTCCAAAACTGTATACATCTGCCTTTTCGTCGTAACTTCTATTTGCGAGAACTTCGGGTGCCATCCATTGTACAGTTCCACAATTTGAGGTCATGCTACGTGACTGAGCTTTCAATCGACTTAAGCCAAAATCACAAACTTTGGTTGTGTAACTTTCATCCAGTAAGAGATTGGCACTTTTCAAATCACGATGTAAAATAGGTGGATTGCCACTATGCAAATATGCCATACCTCTAGCCGCACCACAGCTAACTCGCTTGACGAGCTCCCACGGCCAGGTTCCTCTTGGTGGAATGGGTGCAGATATTCTTGAGCTAAGAGAGCTCCCATTACTACTAGGTGGAATACCATGTTGACCAGGTAAGTACAGACTCAGTGGCCAAGAACCATTTGGGCTTCCATCAGCGGCACTATAGGGTGGCATGAGAGGTAATCGGAGAGAATCCCAAGCAGAACCATTTGCAGCCAATTCTGTAACGATTGCTCGGTTAGGAGGAGTCAAACTCGCACCCATATAGAGACAGATGTTTGGATGGCGCATGCCACTCAAGAGATTAATCTCTGCCTTAAATTCTTCTAGAATTGCTTTTGCAATATGAGTGTTTTGAGCCGATCCTGTCAAAACTTTTACGGCCACTGGTGTTCCCCTCCAAGTAGCTTTCCATACCTGACCAAAGCCGCCGCCGCCTATAACTTCCTGAAGCTGCAGCTCCTCGAAATCAATACTACATTGTAGCGATGTTGCTGCATCAGTTGACATTGTCAGGTTTTGACGCTTATGATGAATACTTTTACGTGGGTCGCCACTTGGAATAGAAATATCAGATCCACCATAAGAAGCAGAACCGTGGCCGCTTGAATCCAGCTCTGCTGCCGACCTATCTAAATGGTTATCACCACACTCTCCTGCAAACGAGGCGAAATCTTCATGATTCGAGGACTCGCTAAGTTCGGTATTCCAATTAGTGGAGCTGCCTGTCTCCATTTCTTGTAAACGCAATTCATCCATGATAATGGAACGCGGCGGCGGATCCGCGGAAATTAGTAAAGGTGACAACCCAGTATCTACATCGTGTCCTTTCTTTAGTTGTGGAACGTACGGAATCGCATGGTCGACATTATTCGTTCCTAATGCCCCTGAGATAGGTAGTAATGCAGCTTCATCGAGATTTGCATTTGCATTATTGTTAAATTCAATCGTTTTGCGTGCATTGCCAATGATTGGAGTTTGTTCGCAATTGCCAGGTGTCAATAGCAAAGACCTCTGATGTAAATCCTGTTGCCGTTGAGAATTAATGGAAGAAAAGCTTTGGTCGTATATTGATAACACTGGTGATTCAATATTCTGATTCGAGCTAAGTGAATTTTGAGATGAAGGCGCTCGTACCGGGGAAGCGTCGAAAGTTTCAAATTCCATGTATCCACCGCCCGAAGCACGAGACCAGGCTTCGTTAGTCTCTCGTTTCTCACGACTTGCTAAACTATCCTTCTGTGTAGCTATTATATTTCCTTCTCCAGAAATATTTGGCAATTCCTGGCTACTGTCGGCATTCATATCTGATATTGATGCAAAGGAAGAAAATCTAGATCCCGAGTCGAGTGGTCTAGCGCCTAATTCTGCTGGTCTGTTACTGGCTGATAATCCAAGATCACAATCATCTACTGATCTGTCTTTCGAGGCTGTCGTTAACGTTGGTTGCTGTAGGAATGAAACAGAATCATCGGGAAAATGATTTGCATCGTCTCTCTCATGTTGCCAACTAAGTGCCGACCCTACGGTGATGCCATTGCTATTGTTTTTCACTTCATTCTTGATACTTCTGCTATTGCTAATTTGATTGCCATTCTTTTCCATCTCCCAAATGGGAGAAGAATCATTAGAAGAATAGTTGATGTTAGGCTGCTTTCGCCATTGACGATGTATTGAACCACTACCTCCGCTACTGTAAGAATTCATGGGACTTATGCCTCTTTGGGGAGACGTCGCTGATCGAAACGCCGAGGCTGATATTTTGGCGGGGCTTGTTGATTCCATCAAGTACTTTGAAGCCGCAGGGCTTTTATACGTTGGTACAACGCCGGTAGCACTTCCAGCCATACCCTTGTTGCCCATTATTGGCGTAGGTGGTAGATTATTTTTTGAGTAATAATCGTAGGAGTCCCTCGTATTGCCGGTCCTTCGGTGACTTATATCTTGTGAAGATAAGTAAGAATTTGGTTCCTGATAATAATCTGATTGGTGGTAGGCAGATCTATTGTGGTTCTCCGATTCATAATCGTTCTCATAGCGGTAGTCATTATTATAGTCAAATGCATAAGGATGATCTGGAGACCCGTAATCATCATCGAATGAGCCGTTGCCAGTTCTACCGCCCCCGGTGCCAAAGGTAGGTAGAAGCCGAGCCCCATTTTGTACTGGTTCTTCATCGTCGCTCCACTCATCGGTCTTCTTCTTTCGCAATTTTTGCATCCGTCGTTGCCGTTGCCGCCTTCGGTATTGATATGGTCGAGAAGCACGGCTCTTAGAACTGCCCCGGTTGCTGTTGCTACTCTTGTTGATACTGTTGCCCCCCGATGAGGTCTCCGCAACAAAATGGAGGAGAATTCCAATGACTACTATGATCCCCAGAAACGCGAAAGCGGAGACTTGCCATGGTCCAGTTGAGTCTATGGGTCTTGCGATATCATTTATTCCTAACGCACCATTCACATCGCCAATGTCCAGATTTAAATCCATGACTGGGATGGCCGTTTTGAGGTCGTGGAAAGAATCCCTCCATGATTCGCCATCTTTATCTTCTATTCGATGAAAGTTGTCGTTTCTAGTGTGCGAGTGATGATTGCGATGATCGTGTCGATTTTGTTCGGGGTGGCGGTTGGTCGATTTATCGTTACTGTTCTTGCCGTCTTTATTTCCTCGCAATCGCGAAACATCCCTATCGCTATCTTTGTTGCTATCAATATCATGAACGTTTCCATCACCGATGCCGGTTATGAAATGCGGCGTTCGTGGTCGTTTCCCCATGCTAACGCAAAACAGGAAGCACCCGGCAAAAAGGCGTACGGAAAGCGTTCTCTTGTTTCACGACTGGCCCGAAGATCAACTGTTGCTACAGAGAGAGGTGTCGTAGAATCAATAATTGGGATAGTGGCTTTTTTATATCGACTGGTTAGCGGCCGTCTTCTCTCGTCGGAGCTCTATCACGCAAGGCCTCTCGTTGGAAATCGCTTTCAACTACTTTATTTCTCCGGAACTCAAATCTTTGACACAAGCAGTTGCAGTGAAGAAATTAGACTTACAGCACGCAAGATTAAGTCTAACCCTAATTGGGGTTTGAAAGGGCATATTTCCAAACAAAATATGCCCCGTTCTAAATGCCAGTCATTTCGCAAGTAGAACCCTATCGGCAGTGGTTACTAGGTATACAAGTGAATTCGATTTTATTCGGTATTCAGATCAACAAAAAAACTAAGAGTAGCACCAACGCTGGCCGTATACCTCTTCCAAACTTTTGTGGAAATCTGTTAGTAAGAGGCATTCGAATATCATCTATCCTATTCGAAAGAAGGTAGTTCTGGTTGGTTGGTTTCGTCTCTAATCTTTTCTTTCACCATGGCGCCACGCATCCAGTGGGCTGTCGATCTGGTTGCTAGAATCGATATTGTTCCGAGATTAGAAGATGAATTGATCGATGAGTTGTTCTACCAAGAAGATGAGATCGGTGAAATGAGGCATTCGGCATTTATGATTGAATGTGGCTTAGAGGAAGACCCACCCGACGGTCCAGACGTTCCACCCGTACCGTGGGGAGAAATGCTTTTGAAGCAACAGCAAGAACAAAAGGTGGAAAATCATGCCGCTACAACAAACGATGAAGATGCCGCCATTAAAAGCAGCAGAGATGACGAGCTGAAAAACGTTAGTTACGATGGTAAAGGAAAACGTGAGCTACCCGCCCGATCCAGATCGACAGATGACATTGATATTCTCGCTGTTGAATTGACATCAAAACAAACATCCCAATACAAGCCCAAACTTCCACCAGGAAGGACAAACAGTGCGCCATTGGATTTGGCTGGAAAATCACCCTATACACAATACTCGTCAAATGTCAGGCGACCAGAGAAACGCGTTCCACTTAAGACCTCATCGGATCATGATATCGAGGAGAGAAAGGGAAAAGCCTCGTCAAAACGAAGTGTACCAACCAATAGACGGTTGACGAAAACAAGCTCCGGGAGTTGCCGCGAGATGGCAAATGCTGTTGCAAAAGCTAGAGCGAAAATAAAGGCTGAAAAGAATGGTAAAAACTCTGAACCCACAAGAAGACTGACTAAAACAACCTCCGGGACCTGTCACGAAATGGCAACTGCCGCTGCCAAGGCTAGGAAGAAATTGAATGCTGAAAAGGCAAAGAAAAAGTCGCAGAATTCGGTCCAACCGGCATCGCCGGCTCCTTCGCGAAGAAATTCGATCGAAGTATCCTCGCCGACATTATTATCGCCATCAGGCCGGCGAAGAAATTCGATCGAATCGATTGCGATAAAAAATACAGAGAAAAAGGGGCGACCGGCCCCGCTTATTCGCAGTTTGGTGGCCACGAAATCGGGTACACAGCATGGGAAGAAAAAGCTACGAGATTATGATGAAGAATCAAATAATAATGAAAATGTCGAAGGAGATGATAATGGGGCATCACGGATCGTTTACAAAAACGGTAAAAGAACAGTGATGCGAAGAAATAGTAGTTTGAACAAGGATCGATTATCTCGTTTGAAATCAAAATCAAGCGATTCTGGAAGCGAGAGAAATAGCGGTAGAACAGGAGTTACTCGGCAATACAGTAACAGATCTGATAGTTCAGTTTCTGACGACGAGATTTTAGCTGATATTGTCACGGATTCTGATGATGATGCGAATTATAGGAGTGACTACTCCATTTCGACCTGCGGCAGTGAAGATACCGATTCTCAAAACGAAGCATACGCCGATGTACCAAGAGCCTTTCAGCAATCATTACAAGTACCAATCAGAAGGAGATCGTTGATAATAGATAGTAATCATTCGGCGATAAGTCGAAATTCTTCGAGATCGACGGATAGAGACACTTCAAAGAAAACAAAGAAGAAGAAAAAGAAGAAGAAGCAGAGCGGGGACGTGGACGATGATTCTAAACACAGTCTAAACGATTCTGGTACCTCCTATCTCTCGCCCTCGCCCTCCTCAATAAAGACCCCTAGAAAGAGGTTATCATCAAAGAAATCTCAAAGTGAACCTCAAAATGACAGAGATCTTCAAGATTCGATTTCCTCTCCTATTGTAAGAGAAGGAAGGAGGTCGTCCGGCTGTTATGCTTCACCCGCGTCAACAAAGGTCAACAGAAAGAGATTATCAATCAAGAAAACTTCACCGATTGAACCACAAAAAGATGACGGTCCAACCCCAGCTCCATCGATAATTGAGATCGATCAACGGCAATCACAGCCTGTTCGTTATCTTTCAACGCCTGATAAAATCCCGAGAAAGAAATTGTCGATTCAGAAAGACGAGAGTGAAAAGCAAGGAGACTCGAATAGATCTAGTGAATCATTGGTTCCTCCTGCTTTTAGGCAGAGGAGATCATCGGCATCATTCGGATCGCCTAGACCAGACGACTGGTTAGGGTCTGGAAAAAAACCAGTGCGTAGCTGGAGGGTGAAAACGAAAACTGAAAGCTAACGAACACTCACTTTGGGTATCGATAGAGAATTCTATAATAATGTAGCTCTGTCTTTCCTCCGGACTCTAGATAATTATGTGATTCAGCAAAATCAATGTGTATCATTACTGCGCTGGAACTATGCCTGATTTGTTTGTGTCATGTCTAGGAGATGGAATTATCACGTCCGAGAAGCCATTCTGTCGACAATCCCCGATTTCCCCCTTTCATGATTACTGAACCTCTAATGTATGCCAACCATTGTTTATTTTCAATGTTTTCAACACACTCATAGCCATATGTTTGGTAATAATGAAGTCTATGTGCATTGATAATCTGCACGAAGAAGGAATATGATGCAAGCAACTCACTATTATAATCATTATCATCATATTGCTGGAACTCTTTTGGAGTTTAGATCAGACAATTATTTTTGTTGACTCTTACTGGTATTAAATTCAGTCATTTGTCTAATTGAAACATCGGTGATTTGACGAATGAATTGTTCAATTCTTCAAAGAGCAGGAGACTTTGTCGCCTTACTTTTCTTGCTTTCCTTCGACGCTTTTGAACTCAACGAAGTAGACTTTTGAACAGATTCTGCAGTTGGCAGTCTGGTGGTTGAACTAGATAGTAACATAATGGGTAAATTAGTAGGCGATCTAGTTGGTGGTCCAGTTGGTGGACCAGTTGGTGGAACAGTTGGTGGACCAGATGGTGGACCAGATGGTTGAATGGTTGGAGAAAACGCAGGCTGAAAAGGACTTGGGACAAGGCTTGGAGTAAAAGAAGTAAATGTGGAAGTATTGGTAGAAGCTGGTTCTTCGGTAGATCGAAAGTCAATGACTCCTCCACTATCTAATCTTCCTTTGATATCAACTTTCTTAGATTTCTTTGTTTTCTTGCTTTTGAGCGATTTGTCTTCTTTTTTAGTAGAAAGTGATTTTGACAACTTACTGGCTTTCGTTTTAATTACCTTACTTTGTTTCGGGAACGTCACACTTTTTGATTGCTTCATGCTATGAGTCGTCTTGGTCGCTTTACCTGCTTTTCCCGAATTGTAAGTTTGTTTGGACTCAGTAAGTGCAATCAAGATTGATAGCGAAATTGTAATGAATCTCATTGTTTGCTCTCATGTATAATTGTTTGGAAAAAAATAATCTTTTTTATCTTGATAATTTCTGGTTTTGTGAGCTAAATTTAAAATTGAAGAACGAATGCTATGTCGATTGGTTTTGTGCACTCCACCTCAATAGCTATTGTTAGCGATGATGAGCGATGAAAAGTATGTGGATATTTGAAACAAAATTTGAGATATCAACACCAATTTTAAATGATTTAAAACCTAGAATATATTTGCAATGTGGGTCTTTAAATACTTACACTCGCTGCTGTCTTATATAAAATATGTGCTTTCTCTGTCTATGAATTTTTATGTCGAATATTTCTTTTCATGTGTGAGTCCACTAGTCCAGAAAAATGTGAGCAGATTAAACAGAGGAGTTGGTTTTGCTGCAGAAAGTAATGTCATCTAATGTAAAAGCTCGCGGTCAGTGGCTGTGAGGGGCCATCTCGCATTTGCCTAGCAGTTTTGCAAATTCACTCTTCTGTGTGAATTCGCTTTGTCTGTAACCGCCATGCAATCCTACTAGGTAGAGGTCGGCAAGGTTTGCCCCCAAAACGTCTGGGTGGACGAGGGCTTTTGCTTCTCTGTAGCTCCTGTCGCACATTGCAATGGCAAATGGCTCCATTTGGTTGGGAAGGCTTTCTTGTCTGCGCTTCTCTTTGAGAACGATTCGGAGATGGGTTGCAAAATCTTTTTCCCATGTGGATTGTCATCTTACAACGCGGTTTGTTTCTGTGTCAAACAGTTCTGGGAAGGATGCAGCAGCTGCCACGTGTTTAGCGCCTGTGTCGGCTTTGACACACTTGGATTGGGCAGAATGACCAGCAGTGAGACAGTGAGCGCAACATGCCATGAGGGTGTCTAGCGACTCTGTTGTCACTCCTTTTGTTGGCCACAGGGGGGAGGTTGTTGCAGATGCCATGTTTGCAACACCACCAGACAAAATGGAGGCGACAAGGTAGCAATGGGGTTTCGCTGTTGTGGCTGGCTGCTCCTAACAGGCATGAGGCCCCTGCGGGGCTCCCCTTGTGTTGTAGACCAAATTTAATATCACGGTCTGACCTCCAACCGACGCACCTCTAGTGTGGCACGTCCCCCTATTTACTAATCCAAGATTGCCCTCCCGCACCCCTATGGGGGGTTGCACACAGGAGATCCCTAATGCCTCTCCTTGCACCTCCAGGGGACTAAACTTGCACCTACAGGGGGATAGCTCCCGGGGATACCTTTATAGGGCGATGGCACCGCGCCTCCGGAGCAACATAGCTGGGGTCTAGGTATCTCGAACTCTTGCATCGGGGTGGTGTTGCAAACCGTGGAGGAGGGTCCGGCGAGGGGGTCGAAGCCACTCGTACA
>Ga0115013_10000547_pt1 | contig 22616 bp, 14 predicted proteins | sample SouAtlMetagenome_2_FD_88686 | JGI IMG/M metagenome (GOLD analysis project Ga0115013, IMG submission 88686) | Marine eukaryotic phytoplankton communities from Atlantic Ocean - South Atlantic ANT15 Metagenome | ecosystem: Environmental > Aquatic > Marine > Oceanic | place: South Atlantic Ocean...
ATCGCAAAGCGGTCAACAAGTGGTGCTGATAATAAATTACCGTTTTGATAATTAATAACCTGCACCATTTGTTGACCGCTTTGCGATCGGCGCGGAGAGCGCAGGCCGAGAGAAAAAATGCTACTAAATAATCCGACCATTAATGACTTCTAAATTATCCGACCGGCCGCTTGGGCGCGTTGCCCTTGAACCACAGCCGCGCGCAGGGCCACGCGCCCGGCAGCCGGAAGAGCGCCGCGCGCACCTTGTCGCGCCCCGGGGAGAGCAGCTTGTCCGAGTAGGACGGGTGCGCCATGTGCTTCGCCCAGCACTGGGCCGACATCTGGTTGGACATGCTTTCAACGATGCCGGTGACCTCCCAGCCCAGGGCCTTGGGCGGCGGGCTGTCGTAGACGAGGCCGTGCAGCTGGTTGACGACGTACTGCGTCAGCACGACCTCGAGGGTGAGGCCCGGGCGCCTGATGATGTACGGGTCGATGGCGAGGTCGATGTACAGCCGCGGCAGGGTCGCGCCCACGCGGAGCGTGATCCGCGCCGAGCGCAGGTGCTGCACTACCATCCGCAGGGTCGTTGCGCCCTCCTCCAGGAACGCGTCGGGCAGGTGCTTGATGATCTCCAGCACGCACGCGCGCGTCGGGCCGGTGCTGTCCAGTGGCAGGTTCGCCTCAACCAGCGTCGAGTGGAGCACGCGCGCCACGCTCTCCACGCGCGCCGCGCCCACGCGCCGCGCGTGCGGCTCGACATCAAACAGCCGGTACCGCGCGCGCCGCCAGTCGCCGAACCGCGACAGCGCCGGGCGGAACATCCAGCGCAACTCGAACGCGTGCGCGGCGCACACCAGGTCCAGCACCTGGATCCAGGCCAGGTAGCCGCTGTTTTGGATGACCCGGTTGACCATTTGCACGGTGCTATCGTGCTGCTCAAGCAGCTTGTTGTACTTGTGCCGGCGCGCGTCGGTGGCCGCGCGCGCGCGGCGGCGCACCGTGCCGCACGCGTCCGCCTCGGCGCGCGTGCCGTCGGCGACGTGCGCGTCCATCATTGACGCGAAGCCCAGGTCGGCGGGGATGCCGGGCGGCAGCGCGTGCCACAGCTCAAAGTCCATCGCGTCCGGGTAGGGCTCCGTCTCGTCCTCGTCGCCGTAGTCCAGCCACGCGCAGTTGAGCGCGTTGGTCCACTTCTGGCGGTGCACGCGCCGCGAGAGCGGCACGGCGCGCCGGGCCACGGCGGCGCGGTCGGTCTTCATGCGCCGCCGGTGCGTCTCGCGCTTGCTCAGCAGCGCGCACGCGTAGTTGTTCGCCGGGCGGTCCGTGCGCGGGAAGCGCGCGAGCAGCGGCAGCGCCGAGGTCGGCTTGTTCAGCCGCCTGGCGCGCTCCTCGTCGGGGTGCAGCGTGAAGCGCACGCGGTTGGCTTGCGCGCACTTGGCGCACGCGAAGAGGGCGACGGGGCCGGCCCCGAACGTGTCCTCCGCCAGCGGCTCGGCGCACAGCTCGCAGCCGCTCCCCACGTGCCCGAGCACCGACTTGGCGTCGTGGAACCACCGCTGCCCGACCCGGGACATGAGGGCGTCACGGCGAACCGCGCCGATGCCGTTGGCGCGCATGCACGCGTCGTACCGCTCGTACGCACGGTTGCAGCGCTTGCGCATCGCGTTGTGGTGCTCCCGCCCCTCCTCGCCCAGGAACTCGGAGTCCATGTCGCGGATGGACACCCAGTGCTCACGCGCGCTCCAGTACGCGTCGGCCGCCTCGCGCAGCTGCGTGCGCACCGCCAGCAGCGTCTGGCGCACGGCCTGCGCGCACGTCCGGCACGTGACGGCCAGCGCGCGCACGGAGCGCGCGTCGTGCGCGAGCAGCAGCGCGCGCACGACCAGCCCGAGCGCGTCGGCGTCGACCTCCGCCAGCATGCCGTCGCCGTTCCAGCCGGCGGGGCGGAGGTACGCCGAGAGCTTGGTCTGCGCCCGGTCGGCGCGGATCGCCTTGGTGCTGGTGCGATCCAGCAGGCAGTGCCGCTTGCGCTCCGCCTCGACTGTTGTGTCGTGGTGGGTGCGGAAGCCGGGCAGGCGCGCGACTTGGCGCACGCCCCGCTCGGCCAGCGTGCGCTGGCCGGTCTGCAGCCGGTCGTGCCAGTTGGAGGCCATCGCGATTGACCCGCGCGAGCGGGCGACCTCACAAGTTGCAAAGTCCCAATCGGGCATCGACTACCGATTTGCATCGACAAACACGTGCGCCCGCCCCCTCTCCCTCCCCACCCACCCCATCGTGTCGACGCGGGGCCACCGTGCTCATGACTCGCCACTTGTCAAGTGACTTCCCTTCCCCCGCCTCGACACGCGCAGGAGACGTGCGCGCGCGAGCAAGCATGGCGGACGACGAGGTGGTGGTGACGCACGTGAAGCTGCTCTCCAAGGAGCAGGAGGTGTTTGAGGTGCCGAAGGAGGTGGCGCTGCGGTCCGTCACGGTCAAGGACATGACGGAGGACACGGGCATGGACACGCCGGTGCCGCTCCCCATGGTGAGCTCCAAGGTGCTCACCAAGGTGATTGAGTACTGCACGTACCACCACCGCGCGGAGAAGGAGGAGACGCCCGAGGACGAGACGCGCGTCTGGGACCGGAACTTCCTGAGGGTGGACGACGAGGCGCTCTTCAGCCTGATCCTGGCGGCGAACTACCTCAACCTCAAGCCGTTGCTTGACCTGGTCTGCAAGGCCGTCGCCGACGAGATCAAGGGCAAGACGCCGGACGAGATCCGCACGCGGTTCAACATCAAGAACGACTTCACGCCCGAGGAGGAGGCGGAGGTGCAGAAGCAGAACGCGTGGTGCGAGGAGCGTTGAGTGCGGTTTGGGACTTGTGTGGGTGCGTGTGCGCGTGTCGAGGTGTGCGTGTCTCGTGCACTTAAAAAGGGAACACTGATCACTTGAAGCGAAATGGATTCCGAGGGTGCGCGCCGTGTTGGGCACCCGTTGCCCGCCCCGTCCTCACGACTCGCCACTTGTCGACCCCACCCCCCCCTGTCGACACGGGCGTGTCAACACCCCCCCCACCCCACCCGCCCACAGGCGAGCGAGCGAAGGAGCGGGCGTTTGGCGACGACCACGCGCACATAGTGGTCGAGTTGGGGCGCTGGCTGGACGCGCAGTACCAGATGGACTCGGACTTTGCGGCGACCAAGTTTGGCGACGACGCCCGGTTCGAGTTTGAGGAGTCGCTGATCACGACGACGTGCGACCCCCGACTTGATTTCTCGGGGGAGGTGTTCAAACAGCTCGAGTTCACCAAGACGCGGACCTCGCACGGGCTGCGCATCACGATCACGCTGGACCACCAGCAGACCACGCTCGCGGCGTGCCTGGAGTTCCTCTTTGGAACGAAGCGGCTGGAGGGCGCGAGCGCGTACCAGATCGACCAGTCCGTGCCCGATTTCGGGGAGCTCCCCAACGCAGAGGGCGTGCGCAAGTGCGTGCCCGACCTGCGGGTCGTGGCCGACCAGCGGCGGTGGATCAAGCGCCTGCCGCACACGCTCTACGCCGTCGTGGAGGTGGAGCCCGGCGACGCCGGCGCACGGACGCAGCCGCTCGTGTACCCCGCGCGGATCGACTTCGCCTACCCACCGTACAACCGCTACCTGGCCGAGGGCGTGCACCCGCACGCCTACCAGCTGCGCGCCATGCTGGCGACGACCAAGGCGGAGGGCTCCACCCTGGTGAGCGACCTGCGCGCGCTCATCCGGGACCCGCTGGACAACCAGTGGTACGCCGCGACGACGCGGGCGGCGATCCACGCCTTCCGGCTCAACGGCGAGTCCCTCACCGACGCGGAGGCGATGGCGCACGCCACGGTTCGCGCGTCGGGGGGCGCGCACCGCGGCATCGTCTACTTCTACGTCCGCGAGGACCCCGCCGAGCTGGGCAAGGTGCGGTGCCTGCTGGCTGAAACCGCGGTGACGCGGGCGCTCACGGTGGAGGACGGGTCGTGGGAGCCGGTGGACGTGCGGCGCGAGCTGGTGGCGTGGCTGTGCGCCGGGGCGTCTGGGCGCGACCACTTGGAGGGCTCGCTCCCTGGTTGGGGGCACGCGCTGGGGTTTGAGCTGACGATCGACCTGTCCATCCGCACCGACGACGCGCGGCTGGAGGGCAAGCAGCGGTCGCGCACCTCGGCGCTCACGGGGGGCGTGCTGCGGCTGCTTTACCAAGACCTGCGCTGTGGGACGCTGCCGCAGGCGCTGACGCGCAGCTTTTCGCCCGATCCGTGCACGATTGGGGACCAGCCCAGCGGGGAGCCGCCGTACAGCGGCAAGAAGTGGATGACGCTGGGCTGGCTGCCCTCAAAGACGCTGCACATCCACCTGCACCGCGCGATCGAAACCCCAGGGCCCGTCGGCAGCGCGCCGCACCAGGTGTGGACGAACGACTTCGCCTACCCGGCGAGGCTTGACTTTGGCGCGCCGCAGTTCAAGCACCTGCTCTCCAGGGGCGTCGCGCCGCGCAAGTACGTGCTCTCGGGCGTGCTCGTCGGGCACGTGGGCGCGGACGGCGAGCTCGCCTTCAAGAAGTTGCGCGCCTACGTGCGCAACGCCAGCAACGGCACGTGGCACAACCTGGACGACACGAACGCCAAGGTCACCGATCGGATGGCGCTCTGCACGGACGGCTCGGGGTACGTGGCGCTGCGCCTGTACTACTCGGCGGTGGAGCCCCAGGCCGGCACGCGCGCCGCCGCCTCCTCCTCGACAAAGCGGAAGGGCAAGATGGCAGCCAAGGAAGCCCGCCCTCACGACTCGGGGGCGCCGTCGACAAGCCAGGCCGCCGTGCCCCCGCGCGACGGCTTCCGTGACCAGGCGTTGCTCACGCACCTGACGGAGGTGTGCGCGGCGATGCCGCAGGAGATCAAGGACAAGTGCGACCAGGCGCAGGAGCTGATGGACAGCGGCGCGACGAGCGAGGCGGCGCGCGTCATGTGCGAGGTCCTGAGGATGAAGGAGCTGGGGGATGCGTTGGAGAAGGCGCCCCCCCGCCCCAAGACCGCGGCGGGGCGAGAGGAGGCCGAGGCGCAAGCCCTGGCCGACGAGGGCGTCTCCGCTGAGGACATCCGGGCCAACTACGCCCCCTGCGGCCGCCCCATCAACCAGGTCGTGCGCGAGGAGCGCGTGAAGGAGCGGCTGCGCGCGCGGCTCGAAAAGCTGCCCGGGTACGCGGCGGCCGAGTACACGCGCGGCGCTACGCAGTCCACCGTCGACCACGCCAAGACCGAGGAGAAGCAGCGGCTGCGCGCGCGGCTCGAAAAGCTGCCCGCAGGCGCGCGCGCGTACGCCGTGGCCGCCGCCGCGGACGCGGCGGCCGAGTACACGCGCGGCGCTACGCAGTCCACCGCCGCCCAAGCCGCCGCCCAGGGTGCGGCGGCCGCCGCCGCCGCCCTCGCCGCCGCCGCCTCGGACGCGGAGTGCCAACGGTCGGGGTCCTCCTCGACCGGCGCGGACGCCGCCTCGCTCGTCGCGCAGGCGGACTGGGAGGGCCCCGCCGCGCGGCAGGCCGGCGCCTGCCTGTCGCTGTTCGCGAACGCGCACATCGAGCAGGCCATGCGGGAGGAGATTGACGATCCCAGCAAGGCCTACACGCCCATTCACTTCAGGATGGACGTGGACGAGTACGCGCGCACGTCCGCGGCGGAGTGCACCACGAGCAACTACTGGAGGGACAAGGCCATGGGCACGATGAAAGAGGAGCACTGTCGCGTGAAGCAAACCACCATCGATGTGGACCCCTCAACGGGCACGTTCAGGGACAGCATCAACGCGTGGCGGCACTCAATGCTTGAGATGACCGATGGCCACGTGGTCTTCGGGCGCGAGCTGGTCAGCGCGCCCGACACGCTGGCGGTGCGCGTGACGCCGTGGCCACAAACCATCACCAAGCACCCGACCATGGGCCGGTACGAAAACGCGATCGAGGCGTCAAGCGTGGCGGCGCGGGGCGGGCTCGTCGACTTCCACTACCCCATGGGCTTTACGATGGACCTGGACCGCATCGCTGACCGCGCGGTCACCACCGCCAAGTACCGGCTCGCGGCCGTGCTCTACCTGGATAGCCGCGAGCGAGGCGCGTCCAGCGCCCCGAAGGGCGCGTTCGCGAATCCGTACATACCACTGAAGGCGACCGTGGACGGCGTGACGAACCCGGCGGCGGCCCGGTTCAACCACATGCGCGGGCGGTGGTTGCGGTCCGACCAGGACGTGCTGCTGCGCGGGGCTCATCCGCCGTTTCTCATGGGAGTGTTTGCGGGCGAGGTGGACCGGGCGGGCTGCGAGGCGCTGGCGCGCCTCGCCCTCATCCTGACCGCCGTCGCGCAGCAGGGCGACGCGCCGTGGTTGATCGAGCCCGGCGTGATCATCGATTGGCGCACCGCGTGCAACCTCTACCTGGTGGAGGAGTGGTTGGTGGTTGAGGCCGAGCGCGTGGTCAAGCAGTGCGTGCCGTCCGTGCTGTGGGACAACATCGCGACTTGCATCATGGAGATCCACCCGGCGCCGCCCCTGTGGCTGGCCAATTTCCTCCGCCTGGTCAGGGAACGGCTGGAGCGCACGGACGGGAATGGCGAGTGGCGCGTTGCGGGGCCGCGGGTCGACTTGTTTGAGGCGGCCGAGATCTTCCAGGACCTGCTTAAGAAGACGAGCGGGCCCTTGGCCGACCGGGCTGCGCGCGGGGAGGCCACCAAACTCGCGGAGGCGGCCAAACTCTTCGGCGACGGCCTCACCGCAGATCACGCGGACATACAGGCGCTGCGCGACGCGGGTCCGCACGACAAGGAAAGCCTGCTCGCCGCAGCGCTGCTCCAAAAGACGCGCAGCTTTGCGATGTTCGCCGCGGAGTGCCTCGGCTTCGCCGACGCGCAGGAGGAGGAGGACGTCGACGTGGAGGGCGACCCGCCCTTGGAGCCGCACGACGACGCCGAGTGGCGGAGCGCGCAGAAGACGTTCGTGCCGCAGTGCAACTGGGAAGCGGGCCACCGCGTTGAGGGGCTTCTGGCGCCGATTCTTCTGCGCGTGGGCGTCGATCGCTCGTCGGAGCACACGGTCGTGCTGGAGAACGCGCTGCGCGCGCTGTCCGCCGTGCTGCACGCGCGCGCGGAGGACCACGCGCCGGAGCCCGGCGAGAGCTGGGCGGCGGTGGCGAACTCCATCGTGCAAGTGCTCTACGCGTCGCACGATCAGGCCGTCAGGTTCTTCTTCGCGCTCATGGCCGTCCGGTCTTGGAACCTGCACGTTGAGATCTGGAAGGATGCGGTGAGGATCGTGCTGCGAAGCCACCCGGCGCCGCACCCCAAGTGGCTGCAGCGGATGCTCATGGGCTTCGCGACGCAGCTGGCGCTCGTGAACGACAAGGCGCAGCACAAGGCCGCGCTGATGCCGCCCAGGCGGAAGGTGTTGCGGCACGAGGCGTACTTTCGCGGCCCCTGCATTGCGGGGAGCGCGGGCGCCGCGGCGGGCTGGCGGCGCAACTTGCCGGAAGCCAGCGCCGGCTGCTTCCACTACTCCCCTGGCGACCACGTTGAGCGGCTCGGGCCGGCGACCGTGGGGATCAACGAGGACGGCGAGGAGCAGATGGCGGTGCTCTTTTACCGGCTGGAGCAGAACCAGCAGCGGGAGGAACAGGTTGTGGCCGCCCAGTTGAAGGCGGGCTTCGGCGCCGACGCCTGGGCAGAGAAGGTGCGCGCGCTGCTGGCGATGACCAGCATTCCCGCGTGCCTGGCGGAGCTGCACCACGTGGGCTTGAAGACGATGCGGCACCTGGACGCGGCGGAGGCCCTGGGCAGGTTAGTGGGAATGCTGTCAATGGTGCAAAGCGACGACGACGCGGCGGTGCAGCACATCGTTCACACGATGTGCCTCCAGAAGACGCCCCCTGCGTTTGCCGACGCGATTGAAAAGCTCGGCGAGCAGCTCTTCGGCAAGCGGCACACGCGCAAAGGGCATGCCAGGCGGGTGGCGGAGAAGGAGGGGCCGGTGCGCGCCGCCCAGGCCACTTGGACAGCGGCGCGCCACGGCTCGCCGCCGCCGCCGCCGGCGCCCAAGCCGCCGCCGCCGCCCAAGCCGACCAAGCGCGAGAAGGATCAAGAGGCGGCGCGGCTCGCTCACCAGCTGGAGGAGGCGTGCAAGGCCGAGCGCGAGAAGCAGATGGCGGCGGGGCGGGCGGCGGAGGCGGAGAAGAAGGCGGCCGCGGACGCCAAGCGCGAGGAGAAGCGGAAGCAGGCGGAGGCGGAGCGCCTTCGGGCCGAGGCGATCGCGTTGGAGGAGGCCGAGGATGCGGAGGAGAACGCCAAGGAGGCCGAGGAGATGCGCGTGCAGCAGGTGCGCGAATCGCGCAAGGCCGATCACCTCGAGCAGCGCGAGGCGCAGCAGACGAAGCGCGACCCGAAGGCGACCGACTTGCAGCGCCAGCTCGTGGCGGACGCCGAGCAGGTGGAGGCGGACAAGAAGGAGGCCGCGCGGGTGGCGAAGCTGGCCGCGCAGCAGAGGGAGGCGCAGGCGGTGCAGGACGCGGCCTACGCGAACGGCCACGAGGCGCGGATGGAGGCGAAGGCGGCCGAGGCGGCCGCGAGCAAGGCGCGCAAGAAGGCCAACAAGGAGCGCGAGCGCGCGGAGGCGGCGGCGCAGAAGGCCGAGGCGCAGGCGGCGGCGCGGACGGTGGCGGCAACGACGGCGGAGCTGGACGCACTGTGGTCCGGGCCCGACGCGGGGGGGGCGCCGTCGCCCTGGGCGAACGCGGCCCGAGCGGACCAGGTGGAGGCCGCCGCCGTCGCGCAGGAGGCGGAGGACCTGGAGAAGGCGCTGGCGCTCTCGCGCCTCGACTCGCCGCCGCCGGCGGCGGCGCCGGCGCGCGCCGACGCCGACGCCGACGTCGCCCCCGACGAGGGGGGGCAAGCGCGCGCGCGCGCGGAGGCGGCCGTCGACCAGGCGCGCGCGCGCATCGCGCGCGACTGGGCCGACCGCCGCGCCGCCACGCCCGCCGGCGCGACGCGCGGGCGCGGGCGTGGCGGCGGCCGCGGGCGCGGCCGTGGGTCGGCGGCGGTGGCGGCCCCTGCGGCGCCGCCGCAGGAGGAAGAGGACCGGCCGTGCGTCGTCTGCATGGCCGTGGAGCCGACGAACCTGTGCGTGCCGTGCGGCCACCAGTGCCTGTGCGCCGCGTGCGTGCAGATCTACGACCCGGTCGCCAAGGGGTGCCCGATCTGCCGCGAGCCGGTGGCCCAAGTCATCCGCGTGTTGCGGCCGTGAGCGTGTTTGCGTGGAGGGGAGGGGGGAAGGGGGGTGGTGTTTGAATAAAAAAGAAGACGCGTTACATACACTCACACGTCACGAGCCCCACGGCGGCACGACCCGGACACGCACCCCCTGCTGCTCCTCCGCCGTGCTGAGCCGGTCCACGCCTTCGGCGATCCGGTCCATCGCCCGCTGGTCCGCCCGCGCCTCGCGGATCTCGCGCTGCAGGATCGCCAGCTGGATCTTCACGTGCTGCGCGATGAGCACGTCCTTGCTGTGGTCCGCGGCGTTCTCGTTGGTGTTGGCGTACCGGACCGCGTTGCTCAGCAGGTGGTCCGCCCACCCGGACGCGAAGCTCACCTCGTCCGTGGTCCACGGCATGCGCCCAGGGGTATTTATTGATACACGCACACACACACGCACGCGCACACACGAGTTGCAAATCCACACCGCCTACGGCTCGGCGCACGGGGCGTCCGGCCCGTACGGGTCGACGTTCGTCTCCACGCGCGGCGCGTCGTTGATCACCGTAGGCGTGCGGCGCGGCGGCGCGTCGGGCGCGCGCGCCGCGCCCGGCGACGTCATGATCATGACCGTGAGCGAGAAGCTCAGGTCGCCGTCGGCGCACCGGAAGACGATGCGCGCCTTGCTCGGGCAGGCCTCGTCGACGTCCAAGGCCCACAGCTCGCGCCGGATGCGCTGGATCAGCTCGGGCGGCCGCTTGGCGGGCTTGACGTGCGCGTACTGCTCCTTGATGCGCTTGACCATCCGGCGGCCCATCTCGAGGTTGTCCGGCTTCATGCCGAGCAGGTGCATCAGGTCGAGGTTGCGCTGCGCGCTGCGCATCTCCACGCCCGCGAGGATCTGCATCACCTTCGCGCGCGTGACGCACGCGTGCGGCATCACCTCCTCCGCGAGGCCCTGGGCCGTGTACACGCGGTACGGCGTCTTCTCGCTGCACCGCCGGCACCTTTCGGGCGACGGCAGCCAGTACTTCTGGACCGAGCCGCCCTTCCAGTTGTGCTTCGTCATGAGCTCCTCAACGGTCAGGTCGCCCTCGCGGCAGTCCTCGCACTCCTCCATCGAGAGGCGGCTCATGTCCACCTGGTGCACGTCGTCCTTGGGCTTGTCGCCCTTGGAGTACGCCGTGCCGTTCTTGTACGTGCCGTTGCGGCGCCCCTGCTTGCCCATCTGCGCCAAGGGAGGGGGGGGGGCGGCCAATTGTCGAGTGGGTCGTGAGGACGGGGGGAGGAGGGTGGTAGCATAGCGGACCGCGTCGGCACGCGCGTGTCGAGCGCTCAAACCAGGTTTGCTGGACGCGATTGCTTGCGGCCCCGATCGGGTCCCCGTCCTCACGACCGGTCGACACACCTTTTTACACCCCCACTGGTTTGCCACTTGTCAGGCACCGCCGCCCGACGAGCCCGCGCGATGGGGACGCTGGCCACGATCCGCGTGCCGCGGCGCGTCCAGCAGGGGAAGCGGGCGCAGACGCCCGAGGAGCGGGCGGCGGCGCTCGCCAGGATGGCGGCGGCGAGCAAGCGCAAGGCGGAGGCGCAGCTGCACCCCTGCGAGCCGAGCGACGACGACGACGAGGAGGGGGGGACCAAGCGCGCCAGGCGGGTCGTCAAGGGCCTGGAGGAGGAGTTCGTGTGCCCAATCGCGCAGGAGCTGTTCATCGACCCGGTCACGGCGGAGGACGGCCGGGTCTACGAGCGCGAGAAGATCGCGCGCTGGTTCCAGGAGTGCGAGGACGACCAGAGCTCGTCGCCCGTGACCAACGAGCCGATGGGCTTCCAGCTCTTCCCGGCGCACCTGGTGCGGAGCACGCTCGCGCGCCTGGTGGAGGGGGGCGCGATCGTCGGCCCGCTCGTGGATACGTGGAAGGCGGCGATGGCCAAGAAGGAGGAGGAGCGCAAGAAGCTGGGCGCGCTCAAGCAGCGCGCCGAGGCGGGGGAGGTGGAGGCGATGGCCGAGCTGGGCGTCTCGTACGACAAGGGGTGGCTCGGGCTGCAGACGGACGGGGCCCAGGCATTCAACTGGAGCATCCGCGCGGCGCAGGAGGGGCACGCCACCGCCAGCTGCCGCACGGGCATCATGTTCCTCAAGGGCAAGTCCATCCCGCGCAACGAGCGCCGCGGGTGCGAGTTCATGTTCTCGGCGGCCGTGCTCGGGTCGGAGCACGCGTGCGAGTTCGTGGGGTACTGCTACGCGTTCGGCCTGCACGAGTACCCGAACGACGCCGAGGCGGCGCGCTTCTGGTTCCTCAAGATGGCGCGGTGCAAGCACAAGGACTCGGTCGAGAACACGCGCGAGCGCGCGCGCAAGTGGCTGCAGCGCAACGCGCCAGGCTCCCCCAACCCGCCCGACCCGGACGCGTCCGACCTTGAGGAGGAGGAGGAGGAGGTGTCAACACCCGAGGCGTCGGACCAGGAGGAAGAGGAGGAGCAGGCGTCGGAGGAGGAGGAGGAGGAGGAGCCCGACGAGGCGCCGGAGCAGGCGGCCGATACCCCTAGCCTCCGCGCACGCATGAATCGTGGGTGGATGGCGGCGTGATTGCGGGCCGGTGGCCTGGGTGCGTGTGGTGACTGGGGTTGCGTGTCATAAAAAAACAAAAGTCGAGGCGCGATGGACCCGCCCGAAGCGGACGCCCCGTGCTCACGACAGCAATTGTCGAGGCTGGACGTGGAGCTCCGGCACGTTGTCGAGGGGCGCGCGTGCCAGCTGAACTTTGAGCCCGTGTACGCGCGCGTCTACCACCTCGTGGTGCAGCACGACTGCGGCAAGAAGGTCTACTACCTCTGCGTTGACACCATCACGCGCATGGCCGGGTTCATGGGCCGCAAGCGCTACGACGTGGGCGTGCGCCTGATCACGAGCCTGTGCATGTACCTGGAGCAAGTGTGGGTGCGCAGGCACAACTACCGGCCGCTGGCCAGCGTCGCCAACGAGATCTACTCGTGGCCGCGCATGGTCGCGCGGCGCCGCTGGCGCAAGGCCATCCGGCTCGTGGTGCGCAAGCAGCGCATTGAGGACTGGCTGGTCGCCTTCAACCAGTGCGCCTTCCGGCTTGGGGGCTGCAGCGCGGCGCGCGTGGCGGCGCACTATGAGGCGTTTGTCGCGGAGCACGAGGCGTGAGGATGGTTGTGAGTGTGTTTTTAAAGTGCCGACGATCTAAACACACACGCATGCACACACACACACACGCGCGCCCGCCTCGCGCTCGCCGCGCGCTCACATCCGGAGCGCCGTGCCGGTGGTGAGGGACGACCGGTAGAGCGCCTGCGAGTCGTCCATGTGAAATTTGAGGTCGGCGCTCACGGCCTGCACAAAGGCCGTCGTGCGGTCGGTGGCGGCGGCGGCCTCGGTGGCGGCGGCGGCGGTGTCCACGCGCGCCAGGTGGAAGCTCGCGTCAAATGGCCGGCCCATCGGCAGCGGGTTGTCGCGCACGGCCGCCTCCAGCCCGCAGCACGCGGCGCGGTCGGCCAGCGCGTCGGCCGCGTCGGCGAACACGTGTGCCACCATAACGCGCTCGGGCGCGCCGCTCTCCAGGCTCCATCGCGCGCGCTTGGCCATCGCGTCGGCGAAGCGCAGCTCCTCCGCGAGCACCTCGCAGTCATCCTCGGCCGCGCCGTGCATCTTCTCGCGCGCCTCGGACGCGGCGCACTCGAGCGCCTCGCAGCGCATCGTCTTGGGGCAGCACGCCGCCTCGGTGGGCACCGCCTCCATCTCCCGTTCCACCTCCCTCTCCATTTCGTCCCACTCGTCGTTCGGGATGGTCGTGCCGCGGAAGTGCACGCCGCTGGCGTCGGCGTAATACCCCTCCACCTCTTCGGAGTCGTCCAGCAACCCCCGCCGGCGCTTCGCGAGCTGGCGCAGGTACTCCTTTGCGTCCTCGTGCACCGTGCCGCCGCACGTTCCGGTGGGCGCCACGCGCGCCGACGCGAGCTTGGCGTCGAGCTCGTCGACCAGCTGGTCGGCCGTGGCCACGTCGATCTTGGTGGCCTCCAGCCGCTCGTTCGCCTCGCCGAGGTCGGCCTCGGTCGCCTCCAGCCTCAGGCGGCACTCGTCGAGCTCGGTGCCGAGCTCCTCCTGCCGCCCGATCGCGAGGCTGTGCTGCGCGGCGAGCGAGGCATACTTGCCCTCCAGGTCCTCGCACCGCTCCTCCAGCGCGAGCCGGTCGCCGGTGGCCAACTCCGCCGACGCGCGCAGCTCCTCCACTCCCTTGAGTTCCTCCTCCTTGCTGGCCAGCGTCGTCTCGAGCTGCGCGCGCGTCTGCGTGAGCTGGCCGTTCTCCTCCTGCAGCTCCAGCACCTTGGCGTTGAGCAGCTTGGCGTGCGTCAGCGCCTCCTGCGGCGCGGCCTCCGCCTCGACGAGCGCCGCCTGCGTGGCCTCCAGCTTCTTGGTCAGGCTCGCAAACTTGGCGTGGAACTGCGCGCGCTCGGTCGTGAGCGCCTTGTTGCCGCGCACGACGCTCTCGGACGTGGAGGCGAGGTTGGCGTTGAGCTGGTTCATGCGGTCCGTGAGCGAGAGCACCTGCGCCTTGAGCCGCAGCACCTCGTTCGCGTCCTGCTGCGGCGCGAGGGCCGACGGCTTGTTGGCGGCGCTGGCCGTCTGGAGCGCCGCCTGCTGGTGCTGCAGCAGCAGCTTGTGCTGCAGCTGGATGGGCGTGGTCGTGGGCATGAGCCCGTTGAAGGTGAACTTGCCCTCCTTGGGGGCGGGCGCCGCTGCCCCGATGGCCGGGCGCGGCGCGCCGTACGACGGCGGCGACGGCGGCGCGGGCTCGGGCTCGGGGGCGGCGTGCATGGGCGCCGCGCTCAGGGTGGGCAGTCCCTCGGGCGCCGCCTCCGTGGGCTTGCTCTCGAAAAAGGTGCGCAAGCTAAACGTGGAACTCTCGGCGACCAGCGCTTGCGCTGGCCGCAACGACATGGTCTTCTAGCTAAGGGCACACGCGCTCCAAGTTATCTTCGGGTCACTTGCGTGGCAGCTCCAGCTCGAGCACGATATACCGGCCGAGCTCCTCGCCGTCGTCGCCCACCGCCATGCCGGTGATCGGCGCGTCGAGCCCGTAGATCTCGCCGCGCACGTTCGGGTCGCCCTTGAGCACCGTGGCCAGGTCGGCGAGCGCGTTCGCGTTGCCCACGAGGCTCGCGAAGGACACGATGGCCTGGTGCGGCACGGTGTCGCACTCAACCTTGCCGGGCGCGTGGAAGAAGGCCTGGATGTCGCGCAGCGTGGCAATGTTCTTCTTGAAGGTCTCCGCGTTGGCGCGGATGGGCGCGCCGCGCATCGGCATGGTGTTCGCGAGGCTCTCGGCGTGCGCCTCGTCGAGCAGCGCGCCGTCCGCCGCGCCCGCGGTCCACAGCGGCACGAGCGCGAACTCGCCCGTCGCGAGCTGCTTCGGGCTCGCGCCCGCGCCCATCACGGTGCCGTTGGGCGCGACCTGCACGTGCCGCACGTGGCAGCACGCGGCGCCCATGCTGCGCAGCGGGCCGCTCGTGAACAGCTCGTGCTGCGGCGAGAAGCACGACTCGACCACGCTGTTGTAGAAGGCGTGCTCGCCCGTCTCACACACGTCGAGCGTCTTGAACACGCGCAGGATGTTGGGCGAGATGTCCGTCAGCGACTCCTTGCACTCGGTGAAGGCCTCCATGCGCAGCTGGCGCTTCTCGTCGTCGTGCTCGTACAGCTGCGACGACGCGAAGGTCGTGCCCTCGATCGTGAGCGGCTGCGGCCCGAGGGCCACCGCCGCCGTGTGCATCTGGCGCGCCGCGTCGTACGTCGCGAGCTTGGGCCGCTCGTCCTCCGGCACCTCGTCAAGCAGCGCCTGCGGGTACAGCGCCTCCCACCGCGCGTTGGTCACCGCCTTCTCAAACGACGGGTCAACCACGAACGCGCCGTCAATCTTGGCCTTGGCGCCGCGCTGCATCGCCACCGCGAAGGTCGTCTTGGGCAGGAGCGTGGTGATCGCGTGGCCGGCGATGGTCGTCTTGGTCGCGTCGGCCGCGTCCGCGTGCCCCGCATTCGCCGCGATCACCGCCATGCCGTGCACGTAGTGCGCGCCGATCGAGTTGGCCACCGCGCGCAGGTTGGGGAAGGCCGCCATGTCAACGCCGCTCGCCTTGAGCCGCGTGGCCTGCGCGATGAACTGGTTGGCCAGGTTGGCCTGGCCGTCGCAGTCGTCCGCGAGCCGGCCGAAGTCGACGTTGCCCTGGCACGGCCACGACTCGGACTGGAACATCTTGAGGCCCTCGGGCGTGTCGGCGGGCGTGCCGTCGACGCGGTACGGCATCGCGTACGCCGCGACCGCCGAGAGCGCCGTGGCGATGCCCTGCGCGTACCGCGTCGTCGCCTTGAGCGACGGCACGCTCAGCGCGTCGAGCATGTGCGCGTGCTGCCCCGGCAGCTCCAGCGCGAACGCGGCGCCGAGCAGCGCCTCGGCCACCTCGGGCTTGAGCGCCGGCGGCGTGTCGTTGACCGCCGCGGCGAGCGCGTAGCCGCTCGCGTCAAAGCCCGCGTCGCGCACGGCCATCACGCTCTTGTGCAGGTTGGGCTCCGGCGCGAACTTGGCCTTGGTGGTCATCGCCCACGCCGCGTCGTAGATCGACTTGATGGCCGGCTGCACCTGCGCGACGCGCGCCGCCAGCTGCGCCGGCGTGAAGAAGAGCGCCGACACCTCGACCTCCGAGCCGTCGGGCGCCACGCGGATCACCTGCGGCGCGCACACGCCGAGCGTGGCGTTGATCGACTCCCAGTTGGGGTACCGGATCGGGATCTGCGTGAAGGCCACGTCGGGCCGCGGCGCCTTGCCCTGCGCGCCCGGCGCGACCTCCTCGGCGCCCACCGTGCTGAAGAGGCTGAGCAGCGGCACGCTCGCCGTGCCCGCGAGCGTCGACACGAGCGTGCCATTGATCGCCGCGCCCGTGCGCGCCGAGACGACGTTGAGGCGCGTGCGGTCGCTCAGCAGCACGTGCGGGCCCACGGCGTCGCTGATGCGCTGGCCCTCGGGCGCCTCGGCGAAGTACTGCTCGCGCGACGTGCGCAGCAGCGCGTCCGACAGCGGCAGGTCGATCGTCTGGTTCGCCTCCGTGAGCAGAAAGGTCTCGTGCGCGTCCGCGTGCGAGATCGCGAAGCTCGTGGTGCCGCGCGCCGCCGCGCCGCCCAGCGTGCCGCCCTTGGCCAGGAACTGCGCCGCCAGGTCCACCTCCGACTTCTGCACCGACACGCGCAGCAGGTACCGCGCCTTGGGGCCGCCCATGGTGCCGCCGCTCCGCCTCTCCCTGCTGATTGTCGAGCCGCGCGGCGATATGTCGACCAGTCGACTCGCGCCTCAACAAGCGGGACCCGTGCTCACGACCTCGGACGAGTCGTCGGGCGACCCACCCTTCCGCTTCGCGCCGCCCAACGTGCCGTACGACCAGATGCGCTCGAGCTCCGGCTGGAACGCGATCCCCCTGCAGCGATACTCGCTGCCCGCCGGCTTCTTTGAGACGCCGGTGGCCAAGCAGTACCTCGCGTTCATGGACGACGAGATGGACGCCCTGCGCCGGACCACGCGCCACGGCTGGTCGACCCGGCTCGCCTTCAAGGAGGCCTTCTACCGCTCCGAGCGGCGCTTCCGCGCGTGGCTCCTGGAGCAGCCGGACGCCGTCTTCTGGGGCTTCGTGCGCGACTTCAACGTCTACGATCAGCGCGTGGCGCTCATGACGCTCCGCTACGAGAACCGGAAGAGCGGCCAGGTCGCGCTGCGCGCTCAGCTGCAGGACCACCGGCAAAAGTGCGGCGCTTGACGCGCGCCGGGCGGTCGCGATAATTCAGGGGACATTTATTTCCGGATAATTAATTACCATTCTTTTCCCCGGTTGGCGCTCTCTCCGCCGCCGGGCAAGCGGTCAACAAGTGGTGCATTTCTAAATAATCGTTTTGATAATTAATTAGCTGCACCACTTGTTGACCGCTTGCCCAGCGGCGGAGAGAGCGCAAACCGGGGAAAAGAATGGTAATTAATTATCCGTTTAGAAGCGGTCAACAAGTGGCGCGCTTTGCAACTTGCCCAACCAGGTGGGGCGCGTCGACGACCGCGCTCACGACCCGGGCATGGCCAAATTGTCGACCCGCGCGTTTGAACCGATCGAGGGGGTCGGCTTCTACTGCCGGACGATGCGCTCCGCCGCGCCCGTCGCGGTGCGCCGGGAGCGCGGGGTGGACCTGAGCCGCTACTACAAGAGCGAGCTCCAGGCGTACGTGGACGCGGGGCCGACGGGGGGGGAGGCCGCCCGCCACGTGCGCGCGCAGATCTTTGAGCGCCGCGGTGGCGTGCTGCCGCACAATTGGACGATTGTCGAAATCTACAGTGCAAACCTGCACCTAATGGAAGAGATCCGATTGAAAGGGGGAGTGTAACCCGTGGTACCGGGGTTTATTTATTTCCGCGGCATTGCCGGGATGGGTTCGCCACCCCCTTTGCCAACGCCGCTTCACGCGCCCCGCCACGCTCTGGTTACCCCTCCCCCTCCCCCCTCCCCCTCGTCGCTACCGCCCCAGGGCGCGACGGCGCCCCTCCGTGAACCACCAGCCCATGTCCTCGTCCAAGAGGTAGTTGCGGAAGTTGTCCGGGTCGGCGAGCGCCTTCTCCCGGCGCGCCGCGCGCGCCGCGTCAAACGGCGTCGTCGCGGGCCGCGGCGCTCGCGACGGCGGGCCTCACCCGAAGACGTACGTCGGCGCGCCGTGCCGCCGGCCCGCCTCGAGCACGAGCGCGAGTCGACTGCTCATCGTCGTCGGCCGCGCGCGTCCCACGCTATTAAGCGCACCGCCCCGCTTTATGACACGATCTGCGAGCACACCGTGGATATGAGCGCCGCCACGCTCATGATGTCGATCCCCACCTCCTCGGTCTCGCACCGCAGGTCCTCAATCAGCCGCAGGTCCGACTTGAGCACCTCGCCCAGCGCGTGCTCCAGGCACTCGACGTGCGCGTCCGTGCGCAGGATGGCGAGCGCCGCGCGCATGCGCACACGCGGGCTCGACTCCCACAGCTCGCGCTGCGCCCTCTCCGTGAGCGTCAGCTTGAGCGCCTTGCGCACCACCGCCAGCTGCCGCGCGCGCTCCGGGTCCGCCTCGTCCTCGGCCAGCGCGTTCGTGAGGTTGAACCGGCGGGTGTTGGTGAGCGCGTCGTCGCGGAGGAGCGTCGCGAACTCGTCGGGCGTGATCGCCAGCGCGCGGCAGTGCGTGTTTGCCTCGGCGCGCACCACGCGCGTGTGCGACAGCTCGAGCAGCGCGTCGCTCTCAACCGTCGCGCACGTGAAGCAGATCTTGAGCGCCTCGGCGTCCGACAGCGGCGTGGAGATGTACCGGGCCACGCGGTCGCGCACGCCCGCGACCGCGAGCGCGGCGCGGTTGGCCATGGGTCGCTAACGCGCACGCGCGTTTTGGCGTCGATCGGGGCGTGCGAGTTAGCGTTTCGCGCACGGCACGGCACGCATGCGGCACGTCCTCCTGACCCTCGCCCTGGCGCGCGCGCCGCACGCGGCGCCGCCGCGCATGGGCATGCTCAACAAGGTGCTCATGCAGGCGGGGTTTGTCGACCCGGTCGAGAACTTCTCGGGCCGCTTCTACGGCGTGAGCGCGCAGGTGGCGCTCAACATGCGCACGCGCGTCGCCCAGGTCCAGCTGCAGGGCGCGCCCCTCGGCGGCAGCGTCTCGGGCGAGGGCTGGCTCGCTGACTCGGGCGCCGAGGCCGGCACCGTCGTGCTGGAGAAGGAGTTTGCGCGGCGCCTGCGCCGCCGGCTCGTGTCGATCTACAGCGCGCGCCTCGACCGGCACGCGCGCACAGTGACCGTGAACGTCAAGATCCCCGTGATCGGGGTCGTAGAGTTGGTGCTTGCGCAGCTGTAGCAAGGAAATTTCTTACACACGCGCGATGACAACACCACCACACTCCCCTTACACGCGGTTCGCCCACCAAAACGAATACCCTGCCTCGCCCCGCTGCTCCAGCAACCACCGCGCTTCGCTCTCCCAACCCCTTGCCCCACCGTGCCACCACTACCCACCCCCCGCACCAGCCCTGCCCCCTACCCCGGACCCCGGTTGGCGCGACGGCGCGCGCCGTCGCTTTGTCTACCGGTGCGCCGGCGGGACGTTGAGCCGGCCGCCGCCATAGAGGAACTGGTTCGGCGTCTGCTTGAATGCCTTGACCTTGGGTTGGAAGAAGTGGTCGGGCATGCGGTTGTACGGCGCCGACGCGGCGTTGCCCGGCCCGGTGGCGCGCATGATCGGGTCGAGCTCCTTTGCCTTGGGGCGCATGACCGCGGACTTGTTGCGGAGCGCGAAGAGGGCCTGCATGTACTCAAGGCCGCCCAGGACGCTGATGGCCACGACGGCGAAGAGGAAGATGCCGCCGCCCACGAGCAGCGTCCAGAAGCGCGAGACGCACAGGTTGTTGTCAAACTCGTGGGAGGTGCGGGGGAACGCGGCGCAGTCCTTGCTGGCCGCGCCCTCGTTGAAGATGGAGCGGCTGGCCGCGTAGATCATGATGGGGAGGCAGAAGACGATGACCAGGACGAGCCAGGCGCCGAAGAGGCCGGCCGCGAAGCAGCCCACGCCGTTGACGAGGTGGCGCTGCATCACCACCGCGAACACGAGCCCCATCGCGACCACGAGGGCCAGCGTTGCGATCGTTTGGTCGTACACCGCCTCCGAGAGCTCCACCTCGTCAAAGAGCAGCTCGCCCTCGTGGTCAACCTCCTGCGCCACCACGCCCTCGGCCCACGCCCAGCCGAAGCGCGCGCCGCTGATGGCCTGGCCGACGATGGCGATGAGGATGCCGACGACCATGATGGGGAACCAGACGACCTGGTGCAGGCGGTACTGGCGCTCGTTGGTCACAAACTTGGCGGCGGCGGCCATCTGGGCGACGGTCGTGCGCCCACCGGTCTCGCCGTTGGCCGCCTTGTTGAGGTTGCGCGTGAACGCGGAGGTGGTGATGGGCAGCAGGATGAGCACGAAGGTCATGACCGCCATCGCGGCCAGGTCGTACCACGTGGCGTCCCAGTCGGCCTTCCAGCCGCCCTTGGTGCCCTTCCAAAAGATCTGCGGTGCGCCGTGGTCGGGGGCGACGCCCATGCCAACATGGGCCGCGTCCGCGGGGTCGCTGGTCTTCTCGCAGATGGGGCGCGGCAGGTTGGTGTAGAAGAACCCCCAAGGCGCGGCGATGAAGATGGCGTAGAAGACCCACGCGAGGATCACGGCGAGGTACCCGATGGCCAGGCGCTTGCGGCGCGACGAGCGCGTGGTGGACATGATCACCAGGCTGTCGCGGATGTTGTTCAGGTTGGTCGACGCGAACGCGTACTGCTCCGAGATCACGAGCGGCATGAGCGCCTCGCACATGAAGAAGACGAGCGAGTCGCCGAGCAGGTACACCAGCGCGAGGAACATGGGCACGTACGCCCAGATGCTGAAGCCGAAGCGCTTGCCCAGGTACATGCGCGTGCGCATGTTGTACGACGAGGTCTCGTTGAAGCCGTCGATGTGGAACGGGCCGTACGGGTTGAGGAAGGGGCCCGGCTCGATGCCCGGCAGCGGGATGCCGTACGTGCCGTCCCACGCGTGCGAGCCCACCGACGCGAACTGGAACTGCGCGGTGCAGTGCGCGTACATGTACTTTTTCATGGGGTCGGTGAGCGCCTTGTCCTCCTCGGTCTCGCCGCCCGGGATGTAGTCCGTGCCCAGCGTCTGCGCCTCGCCGGGGCAGTCGATCACAAACTCCTGCAGCGGCCACGTGGTCTTGGTGTCGTCGCCGTCGAGGCGGCCCTTGCGGATGTTCTTGATGTACGTCTCCCACTCGGTGTCGACGTAGTGGCCGGGGATCTGCACCCCGGCCATGCCGGGCAGCGCCTGCGTCGTCGCCGACTGGTCAAACATCAGGTGGTCGTTGGAGATGTCGGTGTAGCTGAGCCCGTAGATGTCGTCGCACGACGCCGGTATGTCGACCTCCGACACGAGCGCGAGCGCCTCGTAGACCATGCTGTAGTTGAGGCCCACGTTGACAAAGTTTTCCTGCGCATTCCCAACGCCCGGCGCGTAGAAGGCGTCGACCTTGCCGAGCACGTGCCCGATCTGCGCGGCCATGACCGTGCGCAGGTAGTGGCCCGGGATGTGCACGGAGCTGGCGGCGACCTTGGTGTTCGTGCCCGAGCCGTCGTCCACCTCGCCGTTCTGGTAGGTCCAGTAGACGCTGTGCACGGTGGAGCGGAGCGTGTTGATCAGCTTGCGCTTGTTGCCCTGCTCGTTGTTGTCCTTGCACTTGAGGTCGGCGTTGTTGTAGTCCAGCTCCTTGAGCTGGTCGTGCGTCATCGACTCCACGCACGTGCCGAGCGCGGTGAAGTCCTTGGTCGTGGTCGCCGTGAAGAAGTCCTCCGCGCGGAACTTGACCACGGAGGTCACGAGGAAGGCCAGGGCGATGGCGCAGAGCACCGCCGAGCCCAGCGCGGCGACGAGGGTGACGATGCGGTAGTTGACCTTGCCCATGGCGCCCGAAGCGCGCGCACGCACGCGCCACCGGCACACTCGTCCTCTACCCAAAGAGGCGACGGAAGTTGCTTATGATTGGGCCGCGAACGTGCGGGGGCCGCCGGCGCGAATCATAACCGGCCCTGACCAAAAAATAACACACACACACACACACACCAACCGCATGCCCGCACCCACACCACACCCAGCCACCCTAGCTCCCAACGTTTGCGTGGTTCGCGCCTACTGCTGCTGCGCGGGCAGCAGCGGCATGTAGACCGCGTCGGTCTTGCGCTGCGGGCGCACCGGCGCCGTCGCGGCGGGCACCACCATGCCCGAGAGGTTGAACATGGGCCGCTCGGCGGGCGCGCTCGAGATGAAGTCTAGCATCCCCAGGCGCTCCTCCTCCGCCTTGGCCGCCTCGGCCGCCGCGATGGCCGCCTTCATCTGCGCCTTTTTTGCTGACACCTTGCCGGTGGAGTTGATCGCCTGCGCGCTCGTCGTCTTGTCGGGTATCGCGTCGTACACGGCCTTCAATCGGAACAGCAGTATTGCCGTCCAGATGGCCGAGACGGCGTAGATGAAGATGTAGATGATCAGCCTGGGCGTGTCCGAGGTGCCCTTGCCGTCCGAGAACGCCGCGTCGATCTCGTCGTCCAGCAGCGCGGCGGACTGGAACACCGGCATCCACAGCAGCACGAGGCTGGCGGCCATCCACGCGTACTGGAAGGGTGCCTTGAGCTTGTCGATCGCCCACTTTTGCCGGTACCACGAGATGGAGGACGACGTCCAGAAGGCCGCCCACACCGACATGAGCACGTCCTTGGAGAACGTCTCGAGCATCGCGTG
>Ga0115013_10000551_pt1 | contig 22479 bp, 21 predicted proteins | sample SouAtlMetagenome_2_FD_88686 | JGI IMG/M metagenome (GOLD analysis project Ga0115013, IMG submission 88686) | Marine eukaryotic phytoplankton communities from Atlantic Ocean - South Atlantic ANT15 Metagenome | ecosystem: Environmental > Aquatic > Marine > Oceanic | place: South Atlantic Ocean...
GCTTTCTTGTTGTGTTTGATATACAACTCCGTCCAGTGAATAATGATAAATGCTATTATCCCCGTGAATGGTAAACTTCAAACAGGCATTAATGGGGACGCACCAACTATTGTGCTGAAAAGCCAAATGTCTATACTGCGATAATTGGTTGTGGCCGTAGTTCTTGTCGCTTTCATCGTCCACCAAATTCCAGGTAATAGTGCTATTGTCGTCTATGTACTGATATAGAAAGAATTCGAACTCCGATTGATTGGAAGAACAGCGAGACTGCTGGCAGTTATTTCCAAAGTCGAGACTTTTGAAGGTCTTGTACTCTGGCTTATTTTCAATCCCTACAAGAGTTTTGCCTTGCCATTGGAGGGTAAAATTCGCAAACATGGATCTGGTTATCACTCTCCCAACTGTAAGCCTGTAACAATCGTTCGTGGGAAGACACATCTTGACGTTTTTCCGGTCTGCAACATTCTTACATTCGAAATAAATCTGTCCGGTGGAAAGAGATTCGATCTTGTACCGAACATTCTCCCCCCGATTTCCCTCTCCCACCTCAAACTCGAAAAAGGATTCGTCGCCGTTGCAGTCCTCTGGCGATTCTTTCAAAACGGTGGTGTTTTTATACAAGAAATACCGACTGTAACCGTCGCTATTTAAGCAGGGAGTGTTTTTATATTCTCTCCTATGTCGTTCCCCATGGAGTAGCTTAACCTCCTCAAAGTCTTCGCCATCACCGCAATCCTTATACAAGGAATACGGGTAGCCGTATCCGTTTCTTGATTCTGTCATTCTTCTTTCTTTGGGAAATTCTTCCAAGGGTTTCGCATCCTCCACTTCCAAGGAAATGGCACCAGGATCGCCGAGGTCGTTCACTGCTGTGGCAAGAACCGGGTCTTGCTGTTTCTTCTGTTCTTGAAAAGGCTCATAATGGTTTCCTCCGCCGAGACTGCATGCAGTATTCAAAAGATATTTTGTTTCTTTTCCGAAAAATTGTATCAAGACGATTTTTCCATCGCGCTGCAAATCGAGCACCCTACACGGTTGACCCGATCGATCCGGATCATAAAATTAAATACCTCTCTGACACCACAAACCAAAAATAAATATCCAATTCTTTGCCGCCACACAACGAAACCAAGTCGATATCGCCAAGTTGTCAGTCTCTTGCTCTTTCATTGCTCCCATAAACAACACACTCCAATACAATTTCGATTGCATATTAGTTCCGAGCAAATACAATATACAGACGCACAATTCGAAGAGACACAGCAAAAAAAAAACACAGCAAAAAAACGCCATCCTACAAAAATCATCATCATGACCCTTTCAATTGTATTGTTGTACGCCGTGGCACTCTTGGTGGCGGTACACCTGTTGGAGGAGCTCGCAAAATCGAGCCTCTGCAACGTTTGTGCTTCCATGCAACCCCAAAACGCGCCTTCTCAGTGTGAGCAGTGTTCACTATTGATTGCCCTCAAAGACGATTGGGCCCTGCACGCCATGACACTCGCCAAGGTCGTGAGCGGCCTCACGATTGGAATCGTCGTTTCCGAGGGGATTCTTGGAGGAAAAAAGGAGGAACAATCCAACAAAAGTAAGAAGGAGTGATATTCATTGGTTTTGGAAATCGCGCAAGAATGCAAGACAAACAGAGTCACCCCTAAATGCCACGACAAAACCAGTAATGGCAGCAAAAATCTTTTAGATGTTAAAATAGAAGAAACCAGTAGCAGATTATTTCTAATGTTTGTAGCACTGTGCTAGGCAAAAGGTGTAGAATTCGTTTCGAATTAGCAAATTGTTTGCATCCAGCTAGCAGTAGTACGTGCGTGTAGCTAATCATGCCACACTGCTTCTCTAGTTTCTCGTTTTGGAGTGAGTCGTTTTCAACTTGGTGCACAAATTGCGATGGATATATTTTCAGTGTCATCACGAGAAGAATGGCACACAATGCAGTTTATGCAATTCTCATTCTGCGGCATCGCATCATTCTCTCTGTAAGACTCCATAAGCTTTTTGCGCCATGCATGCTTGGCAGCGTGTTTGCGGAAATATTCGCTCGCAATTTCTTTTGGAAGCTGTTCGGTGGAAGATTCGTTGAGCCGGATCCTAGCGTGTTCGTTTCGTGAAATAGAGTTCCATGTGCGGCTATTGAAAAAAAAACCAATAGTTGCCCCCCAAGGCTCGCTCTGTTTTAGTGTGTGGAGACCAAGAGACCTGTGTTGTTGGGTAGAGGTCCTATTCCCTGTGTATCCTATTCCCACGACTTCTTGAGACCACTCTTGTTGCTGATTCGATTCTCTACGTATTTGCATCTTTAGGGCGAACTTTTGAGAGGTGGAATGGAATAACATGTTTGTCTTGTGTTTCGAATTGTGTCTCTTTCAAAAAAGCAGGGAAGTTCAATTTTCCGCCAAAGGACTTGTCTTGCTCCGTCATTCGTTTCCCAACAACGAAACAGGGACACAAAACCCAATAGATATAGTTTGGATCTATATGCATACGTATGTAGGCATACATCTATACAGGAATACACTTTCCTTTCATTTCATGCATTCCGTCCCGCTGTTTTTCCGCCTCCGCACCTTGGGAGGGAAAAAGGGTTGCCGGCAACAGGGACAGAGCCTGCGGGGATTGGTGATACCCTGGCACAACCATTCCAATATGCAGTCTTCGTGAAAACAAACGCGGCTCCCACAGTGACAATATTTCGAGACGACCACCGTTTCGTTGGGTTCAAAGGCCGTGAGGCAGATGGGGCATTCCTTATGATTTTCATCGTTTTCGTCGTCGTCTAAACCGTCGTGTCCAACACTACCACCTTCCGTAACATCGGTAGTGTTGGTATTATTCTCAGGCTTGGACACTAGCTGTTGCTCTGAATTGTTGTTCCACGGTTTCCGACACTTTTCCAGGGCCCGCTTGATGCGTTCGTTCCGGCGCATGGTCCGGCTGCTCCGTTTGGGTTGTTCCATAAAGTAATAGGAATACACAAAGACGACGAGTGGAAAACACATGGATGCGATGGCCGTAACAATCAAATGAATACCCTTCTTGACCATGTCCCGTTCCATGGAAAAGACCACCCGATCCATCAGCAGCTGTTGTGTCATCCACAGCTGCGCCGCGGCATCATCGTCCTTGCCATTGTTGTTTTGCTGATATTGCATGTAGCCAAGAAAGAAATGGTTTTCGGATGGCCCAATCATACCGTTCTCCCGATTGATATTGTTGTTGTCATTGTAGAAGAAGAATGGGTTGCTCGTCTCGGCGACGAAAAAAGTTCGGAGCGCCGTGGGCAATATAATCGCCGCGAAAAGAGCCACTCCATACGCCAAACGTCGTCCTCGTGCTGTGTTGGTGATCATTGTGTTGTTATTTCATATCATGACTAATGCCAATAAATTAGATCCAGTCTGGTTTTCTTGAGCGTCTATGTATGCAAGGAAGACGAGACGAGTGGAATACTATGAGAATGAAGAAACGCAATGAATCGATTTTGAATAGAAGTTTACTGCCTCAGCTACGAAATAGCAGCAGTAAAGAGCGTTCTGAATAATTTTTTGGACAGCGTTGAAACCCATGCCAAAAGCATGCCATATTGTGTCGAGTCATTCGACTCATTATTTTCAAAAAAATTGAAAAATCGCCAGCCTCTCATCTGGCTTGACTTCAAGACACATCAACCATTTGCCATTATCCAAAGTCGAAGTATATCGCTACTAGGTTGTCGAGCTAGGGAGGGACAAAACCTATCTCCTCTATCCTTGTGTGTTACCACTGCCTGCGCAACCAGCATCCAAACTCTTTTTGCAACTGTATATATCCAACGTTGAAATGCCCCTGTTTACACAACGCCTTCAAGTGATCCTTCTTGCGATCGTTGGCTGGACGGGAATAGCAGCATTTTGCCCGTCGTATCCATCACTATCGAAATCATCGTCGTCTCTGCTAGCTAGCACTCCTGATAACGAAACGACAAACACTGCAGCCTTTTATCAACTTTTGGATGAATCGGTGGCCTCGTATGCCGAGGCATCGCGACAGCAACAAAACGATGATAAAAGTGATTTGGTCTCAAGGATCGAAGATATAGTATTCAAGAAAAGCAAAGGTGTTATTGACGTTCAAGTTGTAGAGGTTGTTGCTGCATCACTGGAGATTAACGATAAGGAAAGTGCGGCAGAAGGTGTCGTCACCCAGGTTGTCGAGAAGCAGCAGCAAAATCAGCAGCAAAAAAATGAGGAGCTTGTGTACCCCGATTTGTCGACCCTGGATGACATTACCAATGCACTCGATCAACAGCTTTTCCATGGACTTCCGGACATTGTTACGGACGAAGAGATGGAGGATTGGGTGGGAAGGGTCAATTTCTTGCACGAACGGCTTCGATCGCACCTGTCGGAGTAAAAGAGACGCTCTTTTCCATGGCCATGAATCCTCGACGACACCATGGAATAAAAAGGGGAAATCTAGAAAGAACCGAGTGCTATATATTATCATAAAGCTAGAGAATCGATTTTGGATACAACATAGTCCAATATTGGAAACTCCTAGCTGCAAACCACCATTTCCTGGAAAGAAGACTCCCAAATAGCTCTCAAAGAAAACAGGATTATTTCTATCCCTCCATTGCATTGAATCCAATCAACGCCACAAATTACAAAACAACACACTCGTAAGTTTCTTCGATGGGGCCTGTTTGTCTATACGGTCTAGTTGTGGGATTTAATAACCGAGAAACCACACACTCCTAAGTTTCTCCGGTCGCTATCCCACACACAGTAAAATTCTTCAAGCCAGGGATGTCACAAAAATTTCGGAGGCGATCCAACGCAGGATATTCTCTCCGCGGCTGTGTCACCGATTGTGCTCCCCGGTTTTCAATTTTTTAGATGACGCCAAAAAAGCAGTGTGCGTGTTGCTTGGTCGATGCGTCGAACCAAATCGAGTGTCTCTAACAATCTGTGTTTTGTGTTCTGTTCGGGCCATGCATAGCTATATTGAAACAGGGTCTGCGGCAAGGACCAATGGTTCGCAATGAGCAACCTGGTGCGTGAAACGAGTTTGTAGATCCACGAAGAAATTCGGGAGAGTGTGCCTGCTTGTGGAAGAAGATTGATGGCCCTCTACGTCTGTACCCATCGTTGAGAGCGTTGCTCTCACGGCCTTCCCAGTTGGACACAACTTCGTTAAAATAAATATTTCCATGTGTTTGTCGATACAAGAAAATATCATACTTTTATTATTGAATTCCGCATTCAAATAAATTTTGAAGGAATGCAAATTACGGCAAAAAATCTTGTCCACGATTCTTCTACAACCAGCTATCATCTCTACTCGTTCTTTTTGTTGCCACGATATTCTAAAGTATGAGTTTACAAAACTTCTAGTATATTGCTCGCTATTCAAGAATGGAAATAATTCCTTCGAATATAGGTTTATAGTTTCCTTCACTAGAATTATTCAGCATGTCGATCTCCAAGGTCGGAAGCGAATCACAAATCTTGAAAGAAGTAGTACTAAAAGATATCTATCGAAAGATACATCATTCATTTCTTGAAATCGTTTATTTCTTGTCACCCTTGTCATGGTAGACAATGTCGACGAGGATGCCACACAACAAGACATCAACTTCGTCGGCTCCGTCCTCGACGCGGACACCGTAGTTGTCGACGACTCCCCACTGCTTGTTGACTTGTCCGACCTTTTCCTCTCCCTTCATGATATCAAAGGCCCAGGACATGCGGTCACCGATGATCTTGTAGTCGTTTTCTCCGGGAATGTCAATGGAAATGGTTTTCTTGTCCATCATTCCCCAATCGTCTTGCTTGGCGGTAGCCCATTCCTTTCCTCCTTTGCTGACGACAAATTTCTTCCACGGAATGAGCTTGGTGTCGTTGGTCTGCTCCAACTTGGCCAACTCGGTACCGTCGGGGGTCAGGAAGGCTGCCTGGTTTCCGAACTTGAAGGCGTTTCCCTTGACTTCGTAGACCACCTTGCCTCCCATATCACGGATGGTGAAGTTATCACCGAGCGTGAAGATCTTTTCCTTGATGTGGAATTCCTTGACCATGGTGTTGAAATTGCGTGACTGTAGCTCAATTCAAAAAATACCGAAACTGAAAATTATGACTTCAGCTTGGATATTTTTGGCAGGAATACTTCTTTCCAGGACACAAGTGCCGAAGAAACGTTGGGAGCCAGCCACCTTACGAGAAGAAAGATCTTGTTTGGGACTGTCTGACCAAATTCGACGTGTCGAGCTTCGCCAAACGGGAACGAAAAAAATTAAGGAAATGCACGAATCCGACATTCAAATGAGTCGAAGAATTATATCCATTCAACAAAATATTTTACCATAGCAGCCATCAACACACATCAACAAAAAATACTCGATCCGCATCTGTCGAAGGGGAACAATCTCCTCATCCGTGGAGAGAAAACCTCTCCTTTCGCGCTCTCCTTCGTTTGTCTATTCCAGCAGATTCTCAAATTTTCCTCATCACGGCGAGGCGATATAAAAACATGAAGGCCAAAGTATATGTTCTTACTCTGACTAGTTTGATCTTCGTGGGGTTCCTAGTCAACAGCGGTGTCTCCTTTTGGGCCGCAACGCCATCTCCTCCCATAAGTCATGGCGAATATGCCAAAGCCTCGAATGGTTGTCTCTGCCGGAGGCGGCAGCGCAGGTGGCCTCTTACTTCTTTGTTTTTCAACAGACCTGTGGAACAAGTTGATCGCCAGACTGGAGAGGTAATCAACACCTTTCCGTCGGCAAAAGAGGCGGCGGGAACCTTGGGAGGTGAAATTACAGCGTCGGGGATATCAGCTGCTATTTGTGGAAGAAGTACATCACACGGCAACTTTATTTGGCGTCGCCCGGACGGGTATTCACTTTCGATAGAACAAGTCGACATCGAAACGGGGGAAGTCCTCCACGTCTATCCCTCTATTTCTGAGGCGGCGAGAACTACTGGCTACACCAGGCCGGGTATACAACGCATAGTGGCTAGTAAAGCAGACAGAGTTTCATACAAAGGATTCTATTGGAGGAGAGTCGGAGACAAATCCAGTCCTAAGCAACCAAAACCAAAAGCTCCAATAAAACAAGGTAGGCAACCAGTGGAACAGATATGCGCACAAACAGGAAAGGTTCTAGCCACGTTTGATTCCATCGCTGAAGCAGCGGAATCACTCAAGATATCAACGCGACTCATAAGAAATGTTTTGAACGGAATCCAGAAATCAACCAGAGGGTACATATTCCGAAAAGTGGGAGAACCTGTACCGTTTAAGAGAAATTATTCAGCTCGGCCTGTGCATCAAATCTGTCTGGCGACCGGAGATATCTTGGCAACGCATCCCTCCCAAGCAGCAGCTGGCAGAGCGGTGAATGTGTCAATTGCGAGCATCCACGTTGCAGCAACCGGCAAGAACGCCAAATCCACCGGTGGATACGCCTGGCGTTTAGTCCAGTCCGTGCAGCAAATCTGCTTGGAGACCGGAGATGTCTTAGCCACGTATCCCTCCAACGAAGCAGCTAGCAAAGCGGTGAACGTACGACAGAAATATATTTATAATGCCGCAACCAGCAAGAACTGTACATCGGCTGGTGGGTACGCATGGCGTTATGTTTGATCGTAGAATAACTGCTGCTGCCTTTCGAGCCAATGTGAATTTTTCTTGCTGGCAAGTGCGACAGAAAACGGGAAATATATCTCTGGCCTTGCCATGCCGAACGTATGAGCTCAACTTTACAATAACGCGGAATCAAAAAACGGAGAGCGATGTTTGATATGATTACTGTAGTAAGATACTACAAACGACTTTAATGTTGATTACGCAAAAAGGGAACAAGATGTTTTTTGCTAATAATATTACAATAAATTGTCTATCAATTCTTTTGCTGCCATTGGTGGTGTGATTGTTTATCGTCTGTTGTTGTTCACTTGATCATGTGCCCTAATCCCTCCGAAAACTGGCTGTAGATGCACAACAATTCCTCGCCCTTGGCAATGTCCCGGAGCGCCACCAGCGGGGACGACTTTTTGGTGGAAAGTTTCGTTCCGTCCCTTCGCACAATATATGGGTGCGGTGGATTGTCCGTTTGGCCGTTTCCGATGTCTCCCCTGGCGACTTTGCCCTTGGCATTGAGCCACGCCATATTCCCTTCGCCCCTGCCGCCGTTGTTGCAAAATGACCCCGGGTCTATGTCCGTAACGATTCGTAATTCTTTTTCTTGTTGCGCGTACTCGTCCGAATCGGAACTCAAAAGACCCTCCCCGAAATACTGGACGTAACTCCACATGAGAACGTCACAGGCCAGCTCGGGTTGTAGGATCCTCAAAAACTCGGCAAACTGCGACCCTTTCGAAAACTGTCCCGATTGTGAAAAATCATACAGGACTTCTCCCTTTTTCACGTCTTCCATGGCAAAGAGTCCACGCCCCTTTCCCGGGGATTGCCGGACCTCGAATTCTTTTTGAAAGGCTGTGTAAAAGGTTCTGCGGGAGTCCAGCTCGACCGTCGCTTTTTTGGTTCCCAATACCGCTATGTAAGCCTCTCGCATACCGATCCACGTGGCTTCGTCGTGGGCCGGTCTGACGGCGTCCCACTTGCACTTTAGGAACTTTTTGTCCATTTGTTTACGGGTCAGCGTGTGCCATATTTCATGGTCTGGCATGGAGTCTTTTGGGCGAACGGAAACGTTGTTTTTGGATAAGAGGCGAAAATCGGCCACGGGTGGTGATTTTATCGTATCATCCTCCTCCGCATCAGTTGTGGTGGCAATGTCGCTCGAGGAGCGGAGGTAGGAAGTCCCTGCCGTGATATCGCTGTGTGTCGTTATTACGAGAAGAGCTATTCCACAGAGGATCATCAATTTGTTGCATCCTCCGACCATGGAAAGTAAATACGATCGTTTGTCGCCGCCTCTCCTGGCAGTGCTGATCACCGTCATTTTTGCTCTTTGTTTTTTTTTTCGAAGGGGATCTCAATCGCACACTTTCGCTTTGGATTGTACACTTTCAATACCACTATACCAAGTACTTTAACAGGAGCCCAATCAAGTTCTAGTGTATCTATCCACAAGAGTTGTGTGTTCTTGGACCGAGTGTGAGTAACTCAAATTGCACAAGTTGATCCTTGACAAAAATTCCAAAGACGTTCGTTTCGCATGCAAATTTTATGGGGATAGAGCATGCACTATTATGGGGACTCGATTTAATTTAACATGATCCCCCGTGCCAAAATTAATTACTTATTGGTTTCCGAATGCATCGCTAAATACTGTAATTCTTCAAAACGATTCGTGAAGAATTTAAACCATGAAGTCGATTGTTGACATTCTTCCATCCAACAATTTCCATTGGAAATGGAAGTCGCTAACGACCAACGCGTTGATATGTACCCTTCTAGTGCATTTGTATATCCAACAGAAATAATTTAATCGAATTTTGACTCCATCAGTGTGTAGAGAGATTCGAAAAAAGCACCATGGAGACAACAACTGCGACGGCAATGGCATCCTTACGTTCCGATTCTCACCACAGCTCGCTCCGATCATCGATGCAGCGACAGTGTTCGTTGGCCTCTTTTCTCCAGGATTGTCCCATTTGTTTGGATCCCATGAGATCCGTCGATTTGAACCACGTCTTGCAGTGCGAACGACACTGCGGATTCAATATGTGCCAACACTGCATCGGGTCGCTCATCGATGCTTCCAAGGACGATTTTCAGCTGGCCTCCGATGGTAACCTCCACGTCAAGGTGTATCTGCATTGTCCCAATTGCCGGTCGGATCTGAGTCAGAGCATTCGGCACACACTCTTGCTGAGAAAGGTGGATGATCTGGAGAAGTCCCCAGAATCGGAGTGGACGAGCTCGCAGGTTCGTTTGAAAAACGTCTTGGACACGGCTCGAGTGCAAAAGGCCATCCAAGTCGCCAGGATTATGGAGGCAGACTATTTTGGGCTCGAATTGGAAGACGATGATGATGACGAAGACGAAGAATCATCATTGGTGGATGACGAGGAATTGGAAGATTACGTTGAACAATGGGGCGTGGAAGTGGATTTGAGCAATCACAACTCACTCGTCACACCCAGACCGCCTCCCGGTCCGGAGGAGGTTCGAGAGGAGGCCATTCGTGTGGATCCGACCCTCTTTGCGGGTTTGGATGAATTTTTGACCGAAGATCAGCGCCAGGAGGTTACCAAACTCATGACGAGTGGCAACCCCTCCTCGTTGGTCGCGGGAGCAAGAATTTTGTACGACACCCTCCAAGGACTCTCCAATCCTTCGTCCAACGCAGGCACCAAGCGTCCATCCTTTGCAAAAATGAGAACCAAAAGTCTTCGCAAGAGCTCGTTGGCACGCAGATCCTCCGTCTTTCAGCTCATTGCGGAAGCCGAAGAAGCGGCGGCAAAAGGTCGACAAACTAACGATGAAAAGAAGGTTGCGGAAGAAACGCAGGCACTCCTCCGAAACAACCCTGCGATTGCCAACCAGCAGCACAGACAACTAACACGTCAATTGCAAATCCAAGCGGGTTTTCAAAAACGGTTCCCTATTCCTGTTCGTATGCCAAAGACTGTAAAGTTGGATCTTTCTCTTCCGTTTGATATGGAACTCGTCGATCACACATGGGGTGGTAAGATACTGAAACACATCATGGGTTCATACATAAAATGGAACTTTTCGGCAACTGTTTCTCACTAGAACATTTTTTAAAAATTCTCTATCTACAGGGACTGTCATGGATGCCTATTCCAAAATAAATATTGGGTTTGGCAATAAAGTGACGCAAAAAAGACCAAGAAACAGAAATGTCGGAAACATTCTCGGCAACGAACCAAATATTGCAAAATCTGCCGCCACCAACTGCGCCATAAGACTGTGCGCAGGAGCGTGTACCGATGATGGCGATTACAGAGACTATAGAGACGTGTACATCGCGCTCCCTGGAACACCTAGGGTATTAATCTCACACACAGGTCACGTTGGGAGGCTTGGTGCCGTAAAAGGGGATGTATTGACCCATGTAGATGGTGAATCCGTATCGGGCAAGACGGTTACCGAGGTCTTGGAAATTGTCAAGGGGAAAGACGACAACCACCAAGAATTTATACTCTTGACTCTCAATGCCGAGCTTTCTGTCGCAGACGCGCTGAAGCGCCGGTCTTTGGCAATTTCCGAAGCCTTATAGACATTAAATAGTTGCTTGCATTATCTACTATCCGATTGTCCACCTTGCCTTTTGGAATTAACTTCACTTCTTCGAGTGTAGAGAGCCTATTTTCGTGCAGAATTAACCTTGCCTTTGAAATAAACTTTACTCCTCCTCATCGCTTCCGGTGTAGAGAGCCTCTTGAACATCACCCCATTCATTGTCTTTGTCCAAAAACCCAGCTCCTTGCGTATTGTCATTTTCGTCGTCACTCGCAAAGGCGTCTTCCAAGACTTTTTTCTTTTTCTGTTCCGCTTCTCGTTCCCGTTTTCGTTTTTCTTCCAATCGAATCCTGCGTTTGCGAAGATCCTCGTCCAAGGAAAGCTGCACCGCTGCTTCTTGGTCGTGGGGTGGCAGTTCCAGAGGCACCGTGCGAGGAAGGAGATCAAGCTTCGGCCGTTCCTTGTCCATGAGTGCATCCGATCTAGAATTTTGTATTTCTGCCTCGCCAAAGGCAACCAGGTCGTGCTTACTGCTCGACAGTGCTGTTGCTGGGCGGAGTTTAGGCGCCGACTGTGTGGCTGTGGGTGCTACTGCTCCAATCATTGGACCGCGAGGTAAGGAATCCAAATTGACAGTAGCGGTGGATGGACCACGCCAGTGTCTCGCAACGTCCGATAACAACGGATTGGGCATGCGCGTCCCCGGGAGCTTGGCGCAATTGATGTAACGGTTGGGTTCCAAATCGAAGCTTTCGGTTTTGAGATTCCAGAATTCGAGGTAGTGGTGTACAAAAGCCCGAGCCGTGCGGTTCATCTTGTTGAGATTGTGAGAGGAGGCCTTATCGTCACTCAAGAAACGTTTCAATCGCTTTTCGAGCTTGACCAGAAAATCCATGCGGTGTTCGCGAGCAGAAACGATCAGGGCATCAGGATACAAGACTGCTTCCAATTCGTTGCGCAGACTTTGATTGGCATCATCCTCCTCTGTGGATGTTGTTGGTCGAGCCCAACCCAAAGAATTGTACCTCTGTAGTGCGGGTTTGACATCCAAGGCTTCCGCAAAAGCCCGATTGCGTTGCAGCTGCTCTTCCGTTACGGAATCACTAGTGGTACTCACCCCTACGCTTGGTGGCATCATTTGCAATAGGTGATTTCCAGTTGTCATGTTGGAGTTTAAGGCCCTTCTTCTTGCGGCTTCACGAGCCTCCCATTGGCTTTGCTTTTCTGCTGCCGTGGTCTTTTTAACAACTCCCAAGATCTTGGACAAGGTCTTGGACTTTTTGGCAGCCGCCGCACGAATTGTAGCTGATTCTCCTGTTGGTGGAGCAAGGGCGGGAAAGGCTTCGGAGGATCCTGTGGTTATCCTCTGTCCTCCATAGCGAGTCAAAACCGGATTATTGGCAGCTCCTCCACCTATTCGATTGTTCGCTGTTGCGGCTGGCGTGAGTGATGGAAAGTCTGGTGTCAGTGTTGGAAAGTCAAAGTCGTTTCTGCCACGCATTTCTGGATTTTCGTCGTCATCAATGATCCTGTAGGCTCCAGCGTCAGCATCTTCTGAGAAAAAATCGTGCTGCGTGGCTTCGAACCCCCGATGCTGCGTCTCTCTCGGAGCCTCCAATCTCTGCGTGGCTGCGTATTGTTCCTGCAAGGACGTGGGACGACGTTCCTCCATTCTTTCGCTAGTAGTAGTGGAAGCACCATTCATGGAAGTCACCGAGGGCTGACCCACAAACAACGAGTTCAAGAGCTGCTGCGCCATTTGCTGCATAATATCGGCACGACCCTGTGCTGTAGAGGCGGTTGCTCCCGCCGAACTCAGAGTTATGCCCTTGGCGTCGTAGGCATCAGTCACATTGAGCTTCTTTTGCTCTTTTTTGTTCTTCCTTTGCCTTCCACCATTCTTGCCTGTTTCAAAGACCGTGGTTCCGGTTCTTCCGTACTTATCAAGGTAACGATCAAGATTCTCGAGTTCCGCTCTGGTCAAATCTCGGCGGGTAAAGGGATCAATAAACTGCAACTGACTGACCATATAAAAGGCCAAGGCACGGCCGTCAAACAGATTCATGGGTCGCTGCGAAAGAGGAGTGACATTGGAAGACGAAGGATCATTGTTTGGTTTCTTCTTGTCATCATCATCATCCTCCAACATGTGTTCCCCCCATTGATCGGCAAGCCTCTGGCGATTGATGGCGTCGGCATCCTGCGGTGGAGTTGTAGCGCTAGTATTATTGTTGCCATTGTCAGAGGATGATTGGTTCTTGGATGAATTATCTTCTACATTAGAAACGATCGGCCACTCTGGGATTGGTATGTAGGGTTCGTCTGCACACAAAGCAAAGGGTGGGTATTCGAGCGTGCAGAGATTGTCCAGAGTAATGGGATCGACCGTCCCCTCGGGTATATACTTTCTCCATGGATATTTCTTTTTGTTCTTTTTTCTGTTGTTCTTTCGCTTGGCAGTTTTATTATTAGAATTACTATTGTTGGCATTGTTGTCATTGTTTTGGTTGGTCGCATCGTCGCCATTCTCGTTGTTAGCACTACCATTGGTCTTATTGTTTCCACGCTGCTTTTGTCGACGCTTGCCATTTTTGTTGTTCCCTATCCTTTTGTCTCCAGTTTTGTCGTCTGCATTGGTTGCGCTCTGTGCTGCTGCTACAGCGTTTGACTCACTGTTGTCCACAATCGGAGGAGAATTCGCATTGCTGTTGCCCTCGTTCGCGTTATTGTTTGCCGCATTCTTCCGTCGCCTGTTTCGATTTCGGTTTCTGTTCTTGGGATTGCTCGCAGCATTCTTGTTCTGATTGTCCGTTTTGTTCTTATTATCTCTTTGATTGTCAGCAGGATTATTATTACTATTTCGGTTTTTGTTTCTCCCAGCCTGACTCGGGACCAACTGATGAGCAGGACGAAAGGCCTCCGCTTTGTGGCTCAGTCCTACTGCTGCGTTGCTCATTTTTGATTCGTGTTGGATGGGATTATTGTCGCGGTTGTCGCTCCACTTCTTCCTTTTGAATAGATGGCAGTAAAGCGAAAGAAACGCCTAATTTGTTTTGTGTGTGAGTAGCACTCACTGGTTTGGTTTGTGAGGAGGACTTTCCGTAATTAGTGTGCGAAGTAATAGTGTTGCTAGTAAGAAGTTTTGAGAAAATTATCATTTGTCCACGAATTACGCTTGCCATCACGTTGTTTTATTGGCTAGTACGATACTTCACGGCAAATAGCCTGACGCATGTTTCGAAGGCAGGGAAAAGAAAAAACGCGCCAAGACTCAATTCCTGTCTTGGAACTTCTGGTTTTTCCCAAACCACCAACTACTAGTGATCACATCACAAAACACCCCCACTTGCACCATCTTCAATCCATTACTCCCAAGGTTCTTGCACAAAGCATGGGACGGGCGATGGCCCGCACCAGCCACACGCAAAGATCACTTGTTGGTTGCTGGCTGGTTTGCTCTTTGGGGCCCATCACACACCCCCTCAACCAGCCAGCTTGGGGGAATTGCCCAATCCATAAACCAAGGCTGCGTCATGAGGGGCAGGAGCATCATCCTTGCTGGTGTAGTTGGTGGATTTCGGGCTTTGATTAGTGACAGGAGGCACGCAGAGTCAGGAGACATTGTGAAGAGCAGCACCTTTTGCCCACCAAGCTGCCAAGGATGGATCTGCTCACAGGTCCCATACCTAGCTAGAATCGCTGGTGCCACACACAATGCATAAAATATAAAACAACTCTGCTACTACTATTATTATCTTTATAAGTTATCAATATCTTCATTTGTTTCTTCGCCACCTTCGAGTTGCAAAAGAAAAACAAGCCAATAGCCATGCATGACCCCAGCAACCATCACTGTCGCTCCAAGGTCAGCAGCTTTGACGATACTCTTCCTCAAACGTCTGATCATACGTTTGAGTCGATCTTTTGGTGTTGTTGAGATTTTCCACCAGAAGCGATGACGAGTTATAAGCCCGGAAAAAGCGTTGGGATATGAGGACGGCTCATCCAGATGTTTTTGCTCATAGTCCTTGAAAAGATGGCCAGCTTCGCTTTTACGTCTCTGCCTCGAGTAGTTTCTGTCTGAAAGCGTCGACAGAGTCTCCAAGTCCTTCTTGACATTTTGAAATTCTGCGTACGGCAAAAGAGATTTAAACTGTTGGCAACACTGGCGCAAAACTTTCGCTTTTTTGTCTTCTCCATTTGCGGAGAAAGCCATGACATGGTCACTCAATTCGGAATCTACAAATCGAAAGGGGTCCAAATTCGATGTCTTGAGAGTTATAGCAGCGCCTGTGTCGCACGTAAAGTTGTCGTCGTCGTCGACTCTGTAGTTGACAGAGGAAGACTTCGACATCGTAAATGAAAAGGAAAACAGTTATGAAATGATAGGGAAAGCAATGTCAATGCAATAGCCGTGAAAAATTTCACTTGTGGAGTTGCCACGATCGCAATCGAGGGAGTCTCGTCATCCTTTTCGTTGCACATGTTTGGTATGTTGATACTATTAGTAGCAAGGCAACAAATAGAATAGAGTTGTGATATTTGAGATTTTTGAGAGAATGTGTCGATTTTTGAATGAGTTTGGTGATCACCAGCTTGCGTCTGTCATCGGTCTAGATACGATTTTGCTATCCCTATTCGAATAGACTTTGTAAAAAACTTTTAAAAGCAATCCTGGGAACCTTCAACAAGTGTCCCTCTTTGATTAGATATTGTAGATAGTATTAAACAGGTCTCTATAATAGTGATGTACAATGATGATAATGATCATCGTGTTAGTTCTTCTTCGTCGCCCGTACAGCACGTTGAAAGCTGTACGAGCGACGAAGAATTGTCTTTGCATTCCATAACTTAACTGCGAATGCCCGCAAATCTCGCAAGTGTCCCCTGAAGATATTTCTTCCTCAAATTGATAACTAGCGCGCCCTATCTATCACAATCGATCGTCATTGACATTCCCCACACACATTCAACATTGATTTTCTTTCAGACAAACTATCGAATCTCGTGTCCCCCCATCCGTCCGATGTAGACGAACAAAAACGGACACTCAGAGTCTTATATCCGCCCATTCCAGTAATTGACATACAATTTTTCTCGAATTGATTACCTTGCTCATACCAAAGAGCAACCAGCGCACAAAGTTTTACCAACCATAGTTGTACGAGGATCCGTAGTAGCGTCCTCCTCGGCCATATCCATTATTGTACAGACGCCCGTATTCCGAGTTGAATTGCAAGGATCGCCCGTTTCGATACGAGTCGAGTCCGTACCCACCATAACCTCCGTAATTGCCTTGGTAGTAGTCGTCATCGTAACCGTAGCCACCGTAGCCGCCATAGCCGCCTCGGGAGTACCCACGTCCATAGCCACCGTATCCACGACCATAGCCACCGTATCCACGACCATAGCCACCATATCCACCGTATCCATAATCATCGTAGTCGTCGTAGTATCCACCACGTCCATAACCACGTCCATAGCCGCCTCGGTAGCGTCCACGACGTCCGTAACCACCGTAACCGCCGTATCCATAATCATCGTAGTCGTCGTAGTATCCACGTCCATATCCTCCGCGTCCATACCCACCGTATCGCCCGTAGCCACCATAGCCACCGTAGCCACCATAGCCACCGTAGCCGCCATAGCCGCCATATCGTGACATGCCATATCTGTTGTAGACATTGAGCTCGGTCGAAATCTCCTTGTTCTTGATTTCCTTCTCTACAGCTGCTTTCCCGGGGACTCGTGGAAGGTTAGTCTTCGGAGCGAACGCATCCGAAAAGGGGGCCAGCAGAGCTGCAAGCGCCACCAGGAGAATTACAATTCGTTGAGCAGCCATCTTAAACTAGTAACTTTTAACTTGTTGTGTAAGCACAAAAGCGTTTTAAAAATTCCGCGATAATGACAATAGTAGTCGAAATACCAAGATATTCAACAGCATATCTAAATTTCAGACTGCGTTTGTTTTCCGTGCTAAAACTTTCATACGTGAATTTTTCAGCGATGACGTAATACTTTGTTGCTGACACTCGAGATTGGGTTTTGTTACGGGACAGGGACCAAATTTGGCGATTGCGCACGCCGATTGCGTATGACGTGTTCAAGAGCACGCACCAATCACAAGTTAGGAAATATGGAACAGATTGCATCTCAACAACATTTCAGAATTTTGAAGAAAAGAAAAAGTGAAGTTGACACCAAGATGAAAATTACTTGTCGGTTGACATCCGTTTTTGAAGCGACGGGGAATTGTGAAAGATGGTTTGATTATTAAATTTCTTATTTCGTCCTAACGATGTGACGGATGGGTCTTTAACAGAGGTATTTTTGCAGATTTTGCCAGAAAAAAATTCCACATCAAACAATTGTTGCATCAAATGCGATGGGAACGATGCCTATCAGGTGAAAGGGAGATCCAAAAGAGTTCGGTATCCAGGCTTCCTTCCAATCCATGGGCGAGAACGAAATCGCATGCCTAAAAAAACCAGAGATACCAAGCTCTCACAACGGGAAAAGTTCGTATGGTCCAAGGACGGCGAACAGTGGGCCTTTGCTGCACAGGAGGAGGACTGGGGACAATTGGGAAAAAGAAAATCTCCATCGACATTTCCGGAGAGAATAACTACAAGATTATAGGTGATAACATGTCATGGGCATTCGAAACCTTGAAGGGAGACGAAAAAGTTGGTCCCACCAGCAAGGGATGGGGCATCATCGATAACTACGGTGTTCGCATCGTGGATGGAGCCAGCGAGGTTGATATCTTGCTCTGTGGGATCCTTGTAGATGCCGTCTATCACGGCGGTGTGAGTTATCACTAGATAATTGTCTTGTCGATAGAAATGTTTGAGAGACAGGGGTGGTGCAACGATATTTTTGATACGTGATTAGTCGTAATCCAAATGCTACCGCAATTGTGCTCGAAGCTGGTGTTCGACGACACTAAACTTCAACAAGTAATAGATAATAAAATAACTAGATCCTTCCCAATCTCAAAACATGAAGTATGATTCGCAATTTGGGCTTTTAAAAATTCTGGCCACAAGTGACGATGGGGTGCATCATCAAAAGTGGGATCATGGAATCACTGCCAGTTTGAGGCAAGAGTGCCCAACAGGGATGGGAGAAGCACGCATGTTGGGGATGACTGGTATTTGGATGCACCTGACCACGCAAGATGCTCTCCATGGCCAAATGTTGCTTCATTTGCATGGCAATCTGGCACTGGCCAAAACAAGGCGCAGGCAGGCAGGCAGTCTGCTGGCTTTGTAGTTGGTAAATGCCACCAGCTGGGGACACTACACCCGCTTGCACCCCAGCCTGACCAAGAAGGCTCAAGTTGATGGGGCAAAGAGCTCCTATCATGCCCACACAAAGATGGGGTGCTCGGGCGCACACGAAACCCATTTGGCTTCGGAGGTGTCTTCGTTTTTTTTCAGTTCGTTTTCCGGTCACACACGTAGGTACGCAAAGTAGGTTAATACGGTACCTGAAACTTCAACCAATGATTTATGTTTCCCGGGTCCCCTTATTAACATTACGTGTTACCCACGTGTAAATAAGTGGGTACAATTAAGTAGCTTTGAGAACGCAAATTTTCATCATCGTTCTTTTTCTTCGCTCTTGCGGAATGAATCGCTCATCGCTCAAGAAGTATTTACAAAGTAGTATTTCATCACTTGGGATTGGAATACTTTCATCCCGTTTCCAACAGTAGTTCATATATACTTCAACAAATCACGAATAACAATACTGTTGACAAAGGATAAACAACAAACTAAACAAAAATAATTATTCCAAAAGAGCCAAAGCTCTAATGAAAAAGGCAAAAGGTGTTGGGCACTTCCGATACTGTAAATAAATTGCAAGAGAACATGAGCAGCATTTCGTCTGCCATTGAGGCGAAGCAACTAGAAGGCGGTTCCTCTATGTATGAAGATGATGGCTGGCTCAATAATAGCACAAGTAGTAACAACAATAGCCTTGAAACCTGCGACCCAGAAAACGAATGGGATTGGACCCCTGGTATATTTCAAGCAGCTTTATTGATCCCTCGGATTACAGGGTCGATATCCTTGATATGCTGCATCTTCATGATGTTGATGGCTTGGAAGCGAAGGACACGAGTCTTTCATCGTTTGATATTTGGTGCGTACCGAGATGGTATACAACACAAGAGTTTGATCCTTTTCGCCAAGACTAAATCCTAATTTCATTTTTGTTCTTTTTTGTTCTTGTGATGTCGCTTTAGGCATGTCAGTGAATATATTGATCTTTAGCATATGGTCCATCATCGGAGGATGGGCAGTTCCGTATAGTGACAATCCCTCGCAATACGATGAGGCGGGATACTGGTGGTATGGAGATGGTCAATCGATAACAAAGATAGGATTCCTTGGAAATCAAACAACATGCACTCTCCAGGGTTTCTTTCTGTTCTTTTGTAGCCATTCGGCAATGTTTTACTTCGCCCTCTTGTCCGTATACAGTTTCGTGGGTGTCAACAGCAACTACAATCCGCTGAAATACAAATGGATCGAGAAATACATCCACGTTTTGGCCCACCTTTTGCCCCTGGGAGGTGGATTGGCTCTGATCTATCTGGAGGCCTACAACTTTACGGGCGCTGGAGTTTGTTTCGTTACTGGCGATTTTCCCTATGGCTGTGAGGTTCCAGGACACGAACGCGAGTGTGTGGAGTGTGTACGTGGTCCGTCAGACAAGGGCGTTTCCACTCAAGATGCTTTGTGGTTTGCTGGTGTGTCGGAACTCTTGATTTTGGTAATCCCCACCATGGTAATGGGTTATTTGTATTTCACAGTGAGGCGAAACCAATCGGATATATTCATCATACAAGCAAAAACCGTGGCCAAGCAAACACTGGTGTATCTAGCGACGATCTATTTGGTTGATCTTCCCTTGGTTTTGATTTTTTTCGACATTGTTCCGCCCTCGGTTGTGTATTTTCAAATGTTTGCAATGATCAACTTTCAAATTTTTGGATTCTGGAATGCGCTTGCATACTTGTACTTTACGGTCCCTCGAAGAGTAGCTGTGGTCAATGATGACAGTAGCCTAAACATCGGCAAAAGCAACAAAGGGGGTGAGAATCATCCTTCCGACAAAAGTAGGGAATTTAAACCGTCCAGCATACGGTCCACTCGGTCCAAGCAATCAAAACCTTCTAGCGCTCGAGTACTGATGAGCGCTCAAGTACTGATGTTTAATTCGGAAGAAATGTTGAAGGCTAGCACACACTCGCATGGTCCCGCACAAAATAACGTTGGTTCAAAGGATGAATCCGACAAATCGTTCTTTTCATTTGCAGCTGATGATACTGATCACACCAAGATAAATAAAGACAAGAAAACTAACGATGTCAAGTCGCCAACGTCACCAGAATCGTCATCACTATGGTCCTGGCTTTTCCGAATCGGAAAGAAGGAGAAAGTTACGAAAGAAAGGATTTCAAAAGAGACAGTTCAAGAGACAGAAGCGCACGATGATGTGGACGAAGCAGTATCCAGCAATAATAGCAAAGCTCAACGAAAGTACAGCTTTAATATTTTCGATGGGACCAATGCGAGTGGAGCATTTACCAAATTTATCTTTGAGGGAGACGAATCGGACGCAGAAGACGACGAAAAGGAGACGGAATATTGGGGCAATTGTCAAGGTCTCTAGAGTTTTTTCATTCAATCTTCCTTCGTAACTGCTTCTACAAAAGCGAGAGAAAAACAGATTGCGTGAGTTCTGCTTACGCCAAATTCGCTCTCTAATATCCACGTGCCAAGAAGTAACCGAATGTCAACACGACTGCGCTCGACGACCCCTTTTAGCCAGAAGAATGCTACAAAAGCGGCGCTCCGCAGAATTCATCATTGCGCCTCGTGTGCGGTATCACCATAAACCCCAACGAATATGCGATGGCAATTTTTTTAATCGTGAAACGGTGGCACGTTCCACCGCTCGAACAATATCTTATATTCAATTTACCGCAGCGGTTTCTCCTCTCGCCGAAACGAGGCAATTTATTCTTTTTTGATGCACAGAAAACGAAGCAAACCGAATTACTACAAATACATATATAAAATTTATAATAGATTACACTAATTTTATATGACACTTAATTCAGTTAGTACGTTTCATCGCTCAAATACATAGTATGCATCATTGTGTACAACAGGTCTCTCTCTCTTTTATTTCGTTTTACTAGCCTTGTTGGACTGATCCCACGAATACACCACACTGGAAAGCCCCAACGGTACCGGCAGGGCAACAAACAGCATCAGAACAAACATGGTTACAGCCTCGTCGGTTTGAAGCCGAAAGACAATGGTGACACCAATCGCTAGCATGGCGTGACTAACGATTCCGTTGAGCAGACACAAAATAGGTCTTCCCGAACCCAATAAAATCCAAATTCCAAATGGCACCATGACCAAGGACTGAACGACCCCGGGATTGTATGAGCTGGTCAGCAATGCCGGTGCGATGTGTCCCCCGATGCCATTGACGACCGCCATGCCCCAATTGAGGTAGGTGCTGAACCAGAAACGACCCTCTCCAAAGTATTGAGCCACCACCATGCATCCACCAAACCCAAACCAAATCAAGATCGTGTTGACATAAAGAACGATCTTGGGATCGAGGGGGCAAGAGACGACACCCAACGAGTCTTCACTCGAATTGTATTCCTTGCAGAGCTCTCCATACATGGCACCCAGCGGTCCGAGATTGAGGGTTGGAACAAAGGAATACCTCCATCCCCGCAAATCGTAGGCGTGTTCTTCCGATTGGTGGAGGCAATAGGCCACACAAGCCAACCAACCGTACCAGCGTTGTTTTTTCCAAGGTTCTTCGGCACGGATATCATTTCGAGAGGCCATCAACCATCCAGCCCCAAACAAGAAAATAGCCCACGAAACAAATGGCCAGTTGGATTGGAGCCATGTAACTGGGGATCCATCGGCATTGGTTCCCATCAAAACGTCCGTCCCGGAAGAGACAGTGACGACGTTTCCTCGTAGTGCTGATGTTGACATGATGATGCGCAGTAGTAATGGTTTGTTGTATTCTCTATCTTTTTTGTGTATCAAAGGGTTAGAGAAACTTCGTCTTGGTCCCTGTCACTTTGTTCTTTTATATTATGCGAGACCTCATGATACCGTTCTGCAGACGAAAGAGAATGAACGATTCCTGAAATAGCAATCTAGATGCGCGCGCGTGTTCTAAATTAGAAATTCACATGATCTGGCAACGCTTTTAGACCATGTGGAGAGCACGTCGTCCAGATTTTAGAGAGGGAAA
>Ga0115013_10000553_pt1 | contig 22450 bp, 24 predicted proteins | sample SouAtlMetagenome_2_FD_88686 | JGI IMG/M metagenome (GOLD analysis project Ga0115013, IMG submission 88686) | Marine eukaryotic phytoplankton communities from Atlantic Ocean - South Atlantic ANT15 Metagenome | ecosystem: Environmental > Aquatic > Marine > Oceanic | place: South Atlantic Ocean...
CGTTGATTTCTGACGCTGGAACACCACTTATTTCGGATCCAGGTTATCGTTTAGTTGCTGAAGCTAGAAAGAGGAAATTGGAGGTGATTCCTATTCCAGGGGCTTGTGCTGCCATTTCTGCTTTAAGTGTTTCCGGACTGGCTACTGATAAGTTCCGGTTTATTGGATTTCTACCATCAAAATCAAGTCGGCGTACCAAGATACTGGAAACACTAAAATCTGACAGCGATACTTTGATATTTTACGAGGCACCTCATCGTGTGCTGGCAATGCTTGAAGATGTCTCAACAGTTCTTGGGCCGCATCGTATTGCATTCTTGGCTCGGGAAATCAGTAAAACATTTGAAACCTATTTGCATGGTAGTCTTGAAAGTCTTTGCGTGGAGGTAGGTAATGATAGTAATCAACAGCGAGGAGAAATAGTTTTAATAGTCTCTGGGAACGGCATTCTTAAGGAAAGCCTGTCTATTGAAGCTAAAAGAATTCTCAAATTATTGATGGAAGAATTGCCAATTGCTAAAGCTTCTGCACTCACCGCAAAAATTACTGGTAACGAAAAGCAAGAGCTTTATCAACTAGCTTTGAGGTTGCAAAAAAATGATTTTGGATAGGCCACTGGTTATTTGTTTAAGATGAAGAAGAGTTCTTTTCCCCACAGCTCTGAGCCGATTACGATCTCACAAGATATGTGTGATCATAATGGTCACATGAATGTTTTGAATTACTCTAAACTGCTTATTGATGGGCTCGAGGATTTTTATAGCGACCAGCTAGAATTCACAAAAGGCTACCGCAATCTAGGTTTTTCGTCTTTTACTTTAGAAGAGAATATTAAATATTAAAAAGAGTGTCTTAAGGATGACGGAATAGTGATGCACTATAAAATTCATAGAATTAACAAAAAACTTATTCATTTGGTCGCGATTATGTTGAACTCTAATGAACAACTTTGCTCTATTTACGAGACTGTTCTTGGCCATGTCGATATGAGTTCTAGGAAGGCAACTGAAATGGAAGAAAATTTTTTTGAAAACATACAGCAAATAATGCATGAGCATACGAGATCAGCATTAGAGATACCGCTGAGATTGAGTATTAAACAATTATAACGCAACAACTTTATTAAAATTTTGAATTTTACTCAATGCTGGCTCAGCCATCAGATCCAGCATCAAAGCCTCGAAACTAAATTTGGAGAAAAACTTGGACGCATTTGTTAATTATTTGAATAGTATTATTTGGAGTAATGCTCTGATTGGCTTGTGCCTTGGAACTGGTTTTTATTTTTCTATCCGAACACGTTTTTTACAGGTCCGACACTTCCGTCACATGATTCAATTAATGTTTCAGGGTAAGAGCTCTGATGCAGGTGTCTCCTCTTTTCAAGCTCTTGCAATTTCGCTTTCGGGTCGAGTTGGGACCGGCAACATCGCTGGCGTTGCTACAGCCATTGCTATGGGTGGTCCTGGAGCAGTATTTTGGATGTGGCTGGTAGCATTCTTTGGAGCATCTACAGCTTATGTGGAGGCAACTCTGGCCCAAATCTATAAAGAAAAAGATGAAATGGGAATGTATCGAGGTGGTCCGGCTTACTTTATTGAAAAGGCTATGGGCCAGAGATGGTATGCATGGCTCTTCGCTATTTGCACCATTATAGCCGTAGGTTTTTGTCTGCCAGGTATTCAAGCCAATAGTATTGTGGCCGCAGCAGAAAATGCCTGGGGAATTCCTCCTATAGTTGGAGCTTCAATCATTGCTTTTGGAGTAGCGTTAATTGTTTTTGGTGGTATCAGACGAATTGCCAGTTTCACGCAGGTTGTAGTTCCTGTAATGGCATTGGGTTATATATTGATTGCTTTGGTGGTTATGGCAATGAATTACCAAAAAATCCCTAGTATGTTTTACTTAATAATTGATAGTGCGTTCTTTGGACAGGCTGGTTTTGGAGCGATTGTTGGTCTGGCAATCCAATGGGGTGTAAAGCGTGGAATATATTCTAATGAGGCTGGACAAGGAACTGCTCCTCACGCTGCCGCTGCGGCCGAAGTATCGCATCCTGCCAAGCAGGGTTTAGTTCAAGCTTTTTCTGTGTATATCGATACTTTATTTGTCTGCACTGCCACGGCATTTATGATTTTGCTAACGGGTCTTTACAATGTTGAGGGTCCGGATGGAGTACTGCTTTATACCGGTTTAGCTGGTGTAGAGGCGGGACCAATATACGTCCAAAGCGCATTTGAAACCATCTTGCCAGGACTGGGAGCGAGCTTGTTAGCAATCTCCTTATTCTTCTTTGCTTTCACCACTATATTAGCTTACTACTACATTGCTGAAACAAATGTAATGTTCATCAATCGAAAAACACAGCGTCCATGGTTGATGATATTTTTAAAATGGTTAGTACTATCTTCTGTTATGTATGGAGGTATTAAGTCAGCAGATCTGGCATGGGCTCTCGGTGATGTGGGTGTGGGCGCAATGGCATGGTTAAACCTAGTGGCTATTCTGGTATTACAACGACCAGCACTTCTTACTCTTAAAGATTATGAGTCTCAGTTAAAGGCGGGTGAAGATCCTGATTTTGATTCCCATACAATAGGAATAAAGAACGCAGAGTATTGGATTAAATAGCTCTATTTGGGAAGGCTTACTTTGTTATTGGCCAACCACCTAGTTCTTTCCATCGGTTCACAATAGTGCAAAAGAGCTCCGCGGTCTTAATGGTGTCGTAAAGAGCGCTGTGTGCATCTCGATTATTAAACTCGATCTGCGCGGCCTCACATGCTTTCGCAAGAACTGTCTGGCCAAATGCCAGACCAGCAAGGGATGACGTGTCAAAACAAGAAAATGGATGGAAGGGATTACGTTTTATGTTTGTCCGATTTACCGCAGCATTAACAAATCCTAGATCAAAGTGCGCGTTGTGGGCAACCATTATAGCTCGCGTGCATCCAGTTATAGAAACCTCTCGTCGGATAGGCTGGAAAATTTCTCGCAATGCCTGACCTTCCTCCTCAGGCATGCGCTCTGGGTCATAAATATCTATACCAGTAAATTCTAACGCTGAATCTTCTATGGTTGCTCCTGGAAATGGATCGATATTTTTACTAAAACTTTCTTTTATCTGCAAGATACCCTCGCTATTCATTTCTAGAATGACTGCAGCAACTTCTAGAAGTGCATTTTTTTGGCAATCGAAGCCCCCAGTTTCAACATCGATTACTACAGGTAGGAAGCCACGAAACCGTTTCGCCATAAAAGCATCTGAATTTTCATGAAGGTTTTCCATTATCCTATTAGTTGCCAATCTAGAGATGAACCTGCCCCTAAGGGAATAAGTTGACCCCCTTCATAAGAAACACAATCTGGAAGCTGCCATGAATTTTTTTGGAGAGTAATTTTTGATTTATTATGAGGTAAGCCGTAGAAATCTGGTCCATTGATACTGGCAAAGGCCTCTAGTTTATCCAATGCGTCAGCTTGGTAGAAGACCTGAGCATATAGTTCGATAGCCGCATGGTGGCTAAAACATCCGGCACAACCGCAGCAGCTCTCTTTTGCATCTTGAGTATGTGGAGCTGAATCGGTTCCAAGAAAAATTTTGTGACTACCGCTTGTAGCAGCGCTGATAAGAGCTTGTTGGTGAGTGTCTCGTTTCAAGACAGGTAAACAGAAAAGATGAGGTCGAATACCTCCTACTAGCATGTGATTTCTGTTGTAGAGTAAATGCTGCGGTGTAATTGTCGCACCAACATTGTCACTGTGATTCAACACAAAGTCTGCCCCTTGCTGGGTAGTAATATGCTCCAGAACAATCTTAAGATTTGGATATTGTTCAACAATAGACCGCAGGTGACGCTCAATGAAAACCGCCTCTCGATCAAAGATATCTATATCAGTAGATGTAACCTCACCATGCATAAGGAGAAGCATTCCTGTTTCTTGCATAGACTTAAAAACTGAGTTCATTTTATTAAGATCTGTGACTCCAGAATCAGAGTTTGTAGTAGCACCGGCAGGATAATATTTGCAGCCATAGATAAAACCACTCTCAGCAGCGGCGTAAATTTCATCTGGACTTGTGTTATCTGTTAAGTACAAAACCATCAAAGGTTGCCAATCGGAGTTTGCTGGTCGATGCTTAAGAATTCGGTTTCGATATTGGTAAGCCATCTCAACATGGGTTACTGGTGGATTTAAATTGGGCATAATAATACCGCGGCCGAAGCACCTTGCTGCGGCTGGGACAGTCGTCTCAAGAGCCTGGTTATCTCTTAGATGAAGATGCCAGTCATCGGGTCTAATAATCTTCAGTGTATCCATTGTTTTAAGTTCCAACCTTGAAGGGTGAATGCTACCGTAAACTGAGCCTCCAAAACAGGTCTAGCAAAAAAGTAAATGCTTAAGGAGTCTGTAGGCATTATTTTTTGCTGAAAATCAGGATCAATCATTGGGAGTGGTCTGTATAACTTGAGTCTCAGGTTTTTGGATGGACTTATGTGGAATATCACAAATTCTTTATATCCACTCCATAAAAAGTGAATCCAGATGAGGGTTAAGGTAAACTTTCCCGCCCAAAGGTCATAGGTTAGGATTAAAGTTCCGTGTCATCAGTCAATAAAGTTGTTTTAGCATATTCAGGCGGATTAGATACCTCAGTTATTGTGAAGTGGTTGCAGGAGGAATACCAATGCGAAGTCGTCACATTTACCGCAGATATTGGACAGGGTGAGGAGGTCGAACCAGCTAGAGAGAAAGCTCAATCCCTCGGTGTAAAAGAAATATACATAGAGGACCTCCGCGAGGAGTATGCTCGAGATTATGTGTTTCCAATGTTCCGTGCAAACACTATTTATGAAGGCGAGTATCTTTTAGGTACCTCAATTGCGCGTCCTCTTATTGCCAAGAGAATGATTGAAATTGCTAATGAAACTGGTGCCGATGCTATATCACATGGAGCAACGGGTAAGGGTAATGACCAGGTTCGCTTCGAATTAGGAGCTTATGCTCTAAAACCAGGCATTACAGTGATTGCTCCTTGGCGTGAATGGGATTTAAATTCACGAGAAAAATTAATGGAATATTGTGAGATTCATAAGATTCCTGTGGAAATGAAGCGAGGTGGTAAGTCTCCATTTTCAATGGATGCAAATTTACTTCATATTTCTTACGAGGGTGGCAATTTAGAAGATCCTTGGTCCACAGCAGAGGATGATATGTGGCGTTGGACCGTATCTCCTGAGGATGCTCCTGATAAAGCAACAATAATGACTGTAACTTATAAGAACGGAGATATTACCGCGATTGACGGCACATCAATGTCACCTGCGACCGTAATAGAGTATTTAAATAAAGTTGCTGGAGCTAATGGGGTTGGTCGTCTTGATATTGTGGAAAATAGATACGTTGGAATGAAATCTCGGGGATGTTATGAGACCCCTGCAGGCACTGTAATGATGAAAGCACACCGGGCCATTGAATCGCTGACGTTAGACCGAGAAGTTGCACATCTGAAAGATGAGCTCATGCCTCGTTACGCTAAACTCATATACAACGGATATTGGTGGGCGCCTGAGAGGGTAATGTTGCAAACAGCGATAGATCAGACCCAAGGTGTTGTCAATGGTGAGGTTCGTATTAAGCTTTACAAAGGTAATGTTAGTGTCATCGGTCGGCAGTCCAAATCAAATAGTTTATTTGATGCAAATATTGCCACCTTCGATGACGATGGGGGAGCTTATAATCAGGCAGATGCCGAGGGCTTTATCAAACTTAATGCTCTACGACTCCGCATTGCCGCAAATGCCAAACGAGACCTCTGAAAGTATATTGCTATCAAGATAGGGTGTATCGATGATAAATGTTGCAGAGATCAGGGACGCCCACGAACGGATCAAACCTTACATTAACTGTACGCCGATTTTAAAAAGTACTCAGCTCAATAATCTGCTTGGATGCGAGCTTTTTTTTAAGGCAGATAACCTACAGAAGGTTGGCGCATTTAAGGCTCGTGGAGCATGCAATGCCGTGTTTTCTCTCAGTGCCGACTCAGTACCTCACGGAGTAATCACTCACTCCTCAGGTAATCATGGGGCTGCTCTGGCATGGGCATCAGGACTGCGTGGGTTACCATGCACGGTAGTTATGCCAAAAAACTCTCCCCAAGCAAAGATAGATGCTGTGATCGATTATGACGCTAAGTTAGTATTTTGCGAGCCAAATATGCGAGCAAGAGAATCGACTGTCACGAACCTTATAAATCAGTCAGGCGCTCATCTTGTGCACCCATATGATGAATATGAAGTCATTGCTGGCCAGGGAACTGCGGCTCTCGAGTTATTTACTCAGTTAACTTATCCGGTTGATGTTGTTATGGCTCCCATTGGTGGTGGTGGACTTTTATCTGGAACTGCACTGGTGGCTAAAAGTGATGAAATCAATTACTCACCCCACGTAATTGGAGCGGAACCGGAGGGAGCTAAGGATGCTTGGCAAGGATTCAAAAGTGGTGAGAGAATTTCTCAATTTACTCCTGAAACTATTGCTGATGGCCTCAGAGCGACAGTCGGTTTGAGAAATTTTAAAATTATTTGTGAGCAGGTTGACGACATTTTGTTGGCGTCAGAGGAACGAATTGTAGAGGCAATGAAATTGATTTGGAGTCGATTGAAGATAGTTGTCGAACCCTCTGCTGCGGTCCCTTTGGCTTGTATCATGGAGGAGACGGAGAAATTTCATGGTAAACGTGTTGCGATTATTTTGACTGGTGGAAATTTAGACCTAGATCAATTGCCGTGGTAATTCTCTCTTAATTAGAAGGATTTTGAGTGGACTATAAATATTTTATTTGTGATGTTTTTACTACTCAGCGTTTTAGCGGAAATCCCTTGGCTGTCTTTCCCAATGCTGGGGGCCTTTCAGACTTGGAAATGCAAAAGATTGCTCGTGAGTTTAATTTTTCTGAGACAACCTTCGTGTTTCCAGCGGAATTAGGCCACACATTCAAAGTACGTATTTTCACGCCCACAACCGAATTACCCTTTGCAGGCCATCCTAATATCGGTACAGCCTTTATTCTGGCGCAGGCAGGCTTTTTTGGTAAGTTTACAGATGAAATCAGTGTGGTGTTTGAAGAGGGGGCGGGCTTGGTACCGGTTTCAATAAATCGGGATGATCTTTCAAATATTTATTGTGAGTTAGCGGCGCCAGAATTATTGTCGTTGGGCAAAACGATTAGCGTTGAGAGCATAGCCAAAATATTAAACATAGGCGCGTCAGATATTTTGACAAATACACACTTACCTCAGGAATCATCTGTGGGGTTGGCGTTTACCATTGTCGAGTTGGCGTCGTATGAGGCGCTGAAGAGAGTCAGTGTTGATGCTATTCAAGCTCTTCAACTAAAGGATCAAGGCTTGCCAGCTGATATTTTGCTCTACGTTAAGAGTTATGACGACTTCGACATCAGGGCTCGCATGTTTGCTCCTCTAGACGGTGTTCGGGAGGACCCAGCAACTGGCAGCGCAAACTGTGCTCTAGTGGCTTTACTTAGTCATTATTCTGCAGAGATTGATGGGGACTTCGGATGGCGAATTTCACAAGGAGTTGAGATGGGACGTCCTAGTGTTTTAATGGGTCGGAGTAAAAAGCGTAAAGGTCAAGTGCTTGAAGTTTGGATGGCTGGAAATAGTGTTTTAGTTAGCGAGGGAACGCTAATAGTCTAGCTACTGCAGAATTCTTGAAACGAAGTTGGTGAGGTTTTATCACCTTTGAGGGTGCGCGTATTAACTATTTGAGAGAGGCCTAGGTGATTTATGACTCTTAAGTTTCCGTTTCATCTTGCATTTCCAGTGACTGACTTAGAAAAAGCGCGAGTATTCTATTGTGATATTTTAGGTTGCTCTTCTGGGAGAGAGTCCGACTCCTGGATTGACTTTAATTTTTTTGGTCATCAATTAGTAGCTCATTTAGTGAATAGCAAGGATCATCACGTATCTTCTGGCAATGAGGTTGATGGTCATTTTGTGCCTGCTTCACATTTTGGAATTATCTTAGATTGGGACTTATTTGAACAATTTGCAGATAAACTCAAACAAAAAAGAGTTGATTTTGTAATCGAACCCTATCTGAGATTTGAAGGGCGACGGGGAGAGCAGAGTACCTTATTTATTAAAGATCCAAGTGGCAACTATCTAGAATTTAAAGCATTTAAGAACATCGATATGCTTTTTGAGAAAGATATTAATAAATATTAATAAATTTTTATCACGTTTTCTTGCTAAAGGCGTTTTTAGCGGCAATGACTGCGCCTAAGATAAGAAGAGCCCCAGGGGGCATAAGAATAAGCCGAAATTGAAAATCGTTCCCAAACGGATGGATTACCCAGTCTTTAGCAACAGATCCGAATAAAACTTCCATATTATCGAAGAGAGAGCCATTGCCAATGAGCTCTCTGATTGAACTAATAAGCACAAGTATCAGCAGGAAACCCAATCCTGTTAAAAAACCATCTAATACTGAGTTACTCAGAGATTTTTGGCTCGCACTTGATTCAGCACTCATCAGAACTATTTGGTTAACGACGATTAGAGACAAAAAAACACCAAGTAGCTCGAATAGCTCGTAAAACGATACCTGCATCAACATTTCAAGTGCTGTCACCATCGTAGCAATAATAAATATTAAGCTCGGAACGCGAGTTGCTAAGCTGAGCTGCTGACGAATCGCTGAGGCAATTATATTTGAAGTGATGATCACGATTAGTGTAGCTAAGCCTAAGCCAATAGCGATGGACATAGATGAACTCATTGCAATTATAGGACAAATACCCATCAACTTAGTAAGAGATGGGTTCTCACGCCATAAAGCCTCTATTGCAGTCGTTTTTATTGATGAATTCTTCATAAACTAGCCGTTTCGGAGGTTGTTTGGCCAAATAAACGAACCTTATCTTGCTCAAAATACTTAAGCGCCTTCAAAACTTGGGTTATAACAGATTTAGAGGTAATTGTGGCCCCAGTGATGTGATCAAACTCACCACCATCTTTCCTCACAGTCCATGATTTTTCAGCTGTATTAGAAAGAGACCTACCGTTAAAGGCTAGTATCCAATTATCAGTTGAGATATCAATTTTATCTCCTAGCCCAGGAGTCTCCGAATGTTTTAAGATCCGAACTCCTATAATCTGACCGTCTCGTGAGGCTGCAACTATTAGCTTAATTTCACCACTATAACCGCTCTGCGCAGTAGCTGGGATAATCAAACCTACAGCTTCACTATTTTGGTAAACAATATTGAGATAATGCTGATTTTCAAATCCTAGGAGAGGCCAAAATTTTTCGGGGATAGGGTAAGGATTAATTTCGATAGCATCACTTTCAAATGCTTGCCCTAAAATATCAAGCAATGGAGCTTGTATGGATCTTTTGTAGGACGCCTCAATCTGATTTTCAGTTGAAATGTTAATCCAGACGAGAAGAGCGATAGCAGAAATGATAAACATAGCCATAAAAATTTTGCCTCCTCGAAGTCTACTCTGCATCACTCGTCTCCATTGATATCTTGGTAGTGTTTTTGCTAACAAAATCGATGAGAGGAGCGGCGCAATTTCCTAACAAGACTCCAAATGCAACCGCATCGGGATAGTCACCCCACGCTCTAATAACAAAGATAAATAATCCAATTAACGCTCCATAAACCAATTTGGCGTTATTAGTTTTTACAGATGTAGATGGATCAGTAATTATAAAGAAAGCACCCATCATAGTACCGCCACTGAGTAGGTGCATAAGAGGAGATCCTGCGCTAACTGAGCTGCCTCCATCCCAAAAAAGCATCGCTAATATTGAGATAGTAGTCATCATAGCGAGGGGAGCATGCCAAGAAAAAATTCGTGCTTGGAGAAGAAAAATCCCTCCGCATAAAAATGCTATGTTCACAACCTCCCACCCGGCACCTGCAAGGAGTGCCGAACTAAATACAGTTTTAGTCTGGTAAATTTGATCAACCAATAGACCACTACTCTGTTTAAAGGCGTCAAGTGGTGTGGCACCTGTTATACCATCCACCGAGTTACTCATACCGAATACGATGGAAAATGATTCGAAAATATTTGGATGATTAATACCTTCAACCAGCACAGAGATAGGATTTACCCATAAACTCATCTCTAGTGGAAAAGATAATAAGACAACTGCATAGCCTACCATTGCAGGATTAAATAGACCCACTCCAGTATTTCCATATAGCTGCTTGGCAATAACAATAGAGGCCAAACTGGCAATTACAACTAGCCACCAAGGCGCCAAAGGAGGAAGAGCTAGGCCCAAAAGAACTGCAGTAAGTACCGAACTCAAATCATTTAAATGAACTTTTATTGGTCGTTTTCGCAAGGCAAGAATAATAGACTCAGATACAGTTGCTGTGGTCACAGCAATCAAAATATTAATAACAGTCCCAAATCCAAACTGGTAAGTCATTATCGATAAGGCTGGTATAAGTGCGAGAAGTACCATATGGATTTTACTAACCGCACCTCCAAGTTGGGGAGCGTTCATGCGGTCACTTTTTACAACTGGCATAAAATGACTCTCTCCTACATTGTCCATCAACTATTATTTTTGATTTAGACATTTATTAAATTCCAATTAAACCCATGAATCCTAGAGACATTAGGCCAGCTGTCACCAATCCAATAGCAGCTCCCTGGAAAGGTCGTGGAACATCAGCCAGAGCTGCGCGCTCTCGTAACAGGGTAAACATTATTAATATTAGAGAAAAACCAACACCGATACTGATACCTGCAAACATTGATTCTATGAAGCTAATATTTTTATTGATAATTATTAAAGAGATACCTAGGACTGCGGTATTGGAAAAGATTAATGGCATAAATAAGGCCAATGAGTTTTTGATAACGGGGCTTGTCACCCTTCCAATTTTTTTAGCAGTAGGTATTACAGCACCTATTGTGATAACGAAGGCTAGAGTCCGCAGATACTCGAGATCAAAGGGTTGAAGAATTAACCTATCAACAGCGAAATTTGCGATTGTCGCAAGTGTTATTAATAATATCGTAGCTAAGGATAAACCAATTACTGGTTCAATTTTTTGAGGAGATCCAAAAAGAGAGCTTAATCCAAAGAATTCCGTAAGCACAAGGTTGTTGATAAGAATAGAGCTGATCAGAATAATGAGAATGTCTTGCATATTCTTTGATTGGTTATTACCTAGGCACCATTATTACGGAATTAATCAATGCTATTCAACAAATATAAAACGACATCTTTTTTGTTAAAAGGAATTGAAGTACAGGAGAAAGTCACTACATTTGTAGTGATAAAAATATAGGCTACGTGATGCGTTGACCAGGTTTAGCTCCGCTATCAGGCTCAAGTAAATATATGCCCTCTTCGTCAGCCGCCGCCAATACCATGCCTTCTGATATTCCAAACCTCATTTTGCGGGGAGCCAAGTTAGCTACAGTGACAGTCAATTGCCCTATAAGCTTCTCTGGGTCATAAGATGCCTTGATACCTGAAAATACTTGGCGCTTTTCTCCACCGAGGTCCAATGTTAATTTCAATAGTTTGTCGGCACCCTCTACAATTTCAGCATTGATAATCCTGGCAACGCGCAAATCCACTTTCATAAAATCATCAAAACTAATTTCATTTGCTATGGGATTAACAGAGAGTGGGCCGCTTGAGGCTTTCTTTTCAGGATTAGTTTCTTCTTTGCTAGCAGATACCATAGCTTCGACCTTATCTTTGTCAACCCGCTGCATTAGCGGCTTGAATTGGTTAATTTTGTGACTTAACAATGGCTGCTTAATGCTTTCCCAGCTTAATTTGTCGTTTAGAAAAATCTCACCAGCCTCAGCCATTGCAGGAACAACAGGCTTAAGATAGATGAGGATTATTCTAAAGAGATTGATGCCAAGAGAGCATATATCTTGAACCCGTTGTTTTTGATCTGGATCCTTATTTCGTTTCCAAGGCTCTTGTTCTGCGATATATTCGTTAACTGAATCGGCTTGGGCCATAATTTCTCTAATTGCCTTACCAAATTCCCGATTTTCATAATAAGTTGCGATGCTATCAGCCACACCTGTGACTTGATCCCAAAGTGCTTCATTCTCTATTTTAGACGATAAGACACCTGATTCATTAGTAATGAATTTTGAGCATCGACTTGCAATATTAACTACTTTACCAACCAGATCGCTATTAACTTTCTGAATAAAATCCTCAAGATTTAGGTCAATATCCTCAACAGTATTTGTTAACTTGGAAGCATAGTAATATCTTAGATACTCTGGATTCAGATGGTTGAGGTAGGTGCGCGCATTAATAAAAGTGCCCCTTGATTTTGACATCTTAGTTCCATTTACAGTGACAAAACCATGAACACAAACCTTGGTGGGAGTTCGAAAATCTGCACTTTTTAGCATAGCAGGCCAGAAAAGTGCATGAAAATTAACAATATCTTTGCCAATAAAATGATAGAGCTCAGCTGTACTATCTTTGTTCCAAAAGCAATCGAAATCTAGATTTTTTGCTTCACAGAGATTCTTAAAACTAGCCATATAACCTATGGGAGCATCTAGCCATACATAAAAATATTTACCGGGAGCATTAGGAATCTCGAAGCCAAAATAAGGCGCATCACGGCTGATATCCCATTCCTGTAGACCGCTATCTAACCACTCGCTTAATTTATTTGATACCTCCCTTTGTACGGTACCACTGTTAACCCACTCTGATAAAAACTCAGAGAATTTAGGTAGTTTAAAGAAGTAATGCACTGATTCCTTGCCAATAGGGGTAGCACCTGATATCGCAGAGACGGGATTAATTAAATCCAACGGTGAGTATGTGGCACCGCATGATTCGCAATTATCACCGTATTGGTCTTCAGCTTTACATTTTGGACAGGTTCCTCGAATGTAGCGATCTGCCAAGAAAAGATTTTTCTCAGGATCAAACGCCTGAATAATAGAGCGCTGACTGATATGACCGTTAGCGTTCAGTCGGTTATAAATTAATTCTGAAAAGTCACGATTCTCTTCTGAATGGGTAGTGTAATAGTTATCTACCCCGATATAGAAGTCCTTAAAATCAGCCTCATGGAATTTGCGCATTTCAGAAATATGTTGCTCTGCCGAAATACCTTTCTCCTCAGCTTTGAGCATAATGGCCGTGCCATGAGCATCATCTGCTGAAACATAGTAACATTCATGCCCTCGCATTTTTTGGAAACGAACCCAGACATCGGTCTGGGTATATTCTAAGACATGACCAAGGTGAAGTGCAGCGTTAGCATATGGTAAGGCATTGGTAACCAGGATTTGGCGAGGTTGGGACATTTTGTGAATCTTTTTAGTATCTATCGTTAAGAACTAAGTATAACGATTTTGTACTGATTTTTCATGAGCTATCGGAGTAAATCAATGTTAAGTCAAGTAAAGAAAATTGTGGCAATAGCCTCCGGAAAAGGGGGTGTTGGTAAATCGACCACAGCAGTAAATTTGGCTGTTGGACTCCAACAGCAGGGGTTGAGGATTGGATTGTTAGATGCTGACATCTATGGACCAAGCGTTGCGATGATGCTTGGTGTCCCAGAGAATACAAGACCTCAAGCAATTGATGAAAAATATTTTAGACCCATTGAGGCTCATGGACTGTTTACTATGTCCATGGCTTATTTAGTCACCGAGAATACACCGATGGCATGGCGTGGCCCAATGGCAGCTGGAGCTTTGCAACAGCTACTAGAAAATACTGCTTGGGGAGAGCTAGATGTTCTAGTTGTTGATATGCCTCCAGGAACGGGGGATATACAGCTGACTCTGTCACAAAAGGTCCGACTAGCTGGAGCAGTCATTGTGACAACGCCACAGGATATTGCTTTGCTCGATGCTCAGAAGGGTATAGAGATGTTTCTTAAAGTAAATGTCCCAGTATTGGGCATTATTGAAAATATGGCGATTCATTTGTGCAGTCAATGTGGCCATGAAGATCCCATATTTGGTAGTGGAGGAGGCTCGATGATAGCTCGGGATTATGACACTCAACTATTAGGTAGCTTGCCGTTAGATATATCTATAAGAAAACAAGGTGATCTTGGAATTCCATCTGCGCTGTCATCAAAGAAAGAAAAAATTGGGCAATATTATAGGGATATTGCGCAGGCAGTTGTGGATGAACTGAAAAAGAATCACGATAGTGGCGGCCCAGAAATAGTATTTGAATAGTTGACGCTGTTTGCCACTAGCCTTGCTGAAATATTGTAAACAAGTATCATACCGACTTTGTTTGTATCACACAGAGCGTCTAACTTCACTAATTTTGAGAGAGAAGATAATCCATGAGCATCAAATCGGATAATTGGATACGCAGAATGGCCGAGCAAGAGAAAATGATAACGCCATTTGAGTCAGGACAAGTTCGCTACTCAGGAGAAGATAGAGTGATCTCTTATGGAACATCAAGTTATGGCTATGATGTTCGTTGCGCAAATGAATTTAAGATATTCACTAATATCCATTCGAAAACTGTTGATCCTAAGAACTTTGATGACGACTCTTTTGTCGATGTTACTTCAGACCACTGCGTGATCCCACCAAATTCTTTCGCCTTAGCAAGGACCATAGAATACTTTAAAATCCCACGATCAGTCCTGACTATTTGTCTAGGAAAATCGACCTATGCGCGTTGCGGAATTATTGTGAATGTAACTCCACTAGAGCCGGAGTGGGAGGGTCATGTTACGTTAGAATTTTCAAATACCACTAATCTGCCTGCGAAAATTTATGCTAATGAGGGCGTTGCCCAAATGCTGTTTTTCGAGTCTGACGAAATCTGTTCAACCTCTTATGCTGATCGAGGTGGAAAGTACCAAGGACAAACAGGCGTCACACTACCCAAAACTTAAAAATAGAAATTTCTTTCAGAAAAACTATTGTTGCCTGCCACTTGGCGTCATCAGTGCGGTTCGCAATAATTTAGCCTGTTTTTGAAGCCGTCTCGTATTCTCAGGCCCAGCCCGAACTAGTTGCTTTTGAAGAGGAGTCAAGGATTCCAATTTAGAGTCAAAAAATTTGAAATTAACTGAGTCCCTAGAGAGTTGAATAGGTTCAAATATGACAGGAGTGTTCATAATTTGGTCGAGAGCTGTAAGGATAATACCGTCCATTTGGCGTGGTCTATATCCTAGTTCTGAGAACGCGCCTTCCAGTAGAGGCCTTGTCAGATGAAATATTTGTGCTGCCAGGTCCATATCCAAAGACGATATCACAGACACTGTATTATCGTATCGTTCATAGTTACCTGCATTTAACCAGATTGTTTGCTCATCACGGTGAGTAGAAAACTCTCCTTCGGGCGAGCTGAGAGGGAATATGTTACTGAGAATTACGCCCCTCGCGAGCCCGTCAACGTAACTAGCTGATCGCCGAAGTATGTCATCAGTTGTTAGCCAAACGGCGAGATCCCTCTTCTCACTTAACAAGCCAAGACGATCTCGAATAAACTGATCACTTGCATCCAAATTGGGCAGTGATGGCTGTTTTATCTTTGGTTTTTTGGGTTCTTTTGATTCTTCTACAGAATTATTTTCTGGAATCATAGCCTCAGGGACTTTAATTACCTCAGTGGGAGTCTCTAAACTCTGTTCTGGTATAGTCAGAACTTCAGCTTCCATGAAGCTTTCTTGCTGAACTTTATAAAGCACACTTCCGATTATTACGATTGAGGCTAATGTGCCTAGCGAAAGTATTAATCTACTTGTGGTAGCCGATGATTTAGTCGTATTCATAATGGCGTCTCTATTATTCTTTTAAATGGGATTATAATCTTGTCGCCAACTTGGCCCCTTGTTATATCAAGTTGGTGGCGTTCACCTTTCTCTAAATGAACCAATTTGACCGTCAAGAATTCCCAGTCATCGGCAAGCCAAATGACGGTTTCACGTTTTTTATTACTATTGACCACCCTTCGAATTTTCGTTGTTCTAATTGGTCCGATAGATGTCTCTAGTATTTCCTGCCCGATAATTTCATACACATACTCTCTTATTTTATCTCTAGATATTACTGGATAGGAAGAGGCTAGAGTTCCAGTCCTCAAATCTCTTCGAATTTGTAATTTATGAGTCAACATATCAAAGACGTTTTTTTCCAGACGAAGTTTCTTTGAATTACTATTTTTGGTGTAGATGACTTGTTCATTAGTCCAGTCGAAATCTTGGGTCTCTGTGCGTGTCACTCCAAACAATGATCTTTTGTACGAATATCTTTTAGACTTCAAATCACCTTCCTTTGAGCTAGTGAACTGAGATGACTCAGATATTTTACCAAGAACACTTTTGGCTTCAGAGCTTTCTAAATAAACACCATTTTCTTTTTTTATAAGTTGATAGGTAGCAGTTATATCGATGCCATTATATTTGGCTTTGTAGGTTGCATTATATGGAGTGACATCCGAGTTGGCAGGCAAAGCTAACATAGGTTGAAGGGGCAGCAGGCTCAAAAAAAGCACTTTTGTAAAAGTTTTGTTTAAGAAGCTCATGGATTCCTGGAATAAATATCATTTAAGTTTAGTATGAAATTAGAGTATCAAAACTGATTAATGTTCACTGCTGTCCTCAAATAATAACCCGGCTTTAGGTACAGACACACCATCTATGAATACAACGCCATTATTTAAAGTGATTCTTCTATCGCAAAACCATTCAACAACCTTAGGAAATATTATGTGCTCTTTTTCCAATACTCTTTTAGCTAGGTCGGCGGCAGTATCCTCTAGATGAACACTAACCTTAGCTCGTAATATACAAGGTCCCTCATCAAGTTCAGATGTCACAAAATGGACTGTTGCCCCAGCTTCCCTATCACCCGCATCGATAGCTCGTTGGTGAGTATTAAGCCCTGGGTATGCTGGGAGAAGTGATGGATGAATATTAATCATCTTATGTTCAAATTTTTTAACGAAATCTTTTGATAAAATTCGCATAAATCCCGCTAGAACGACCAAGTCTGGATTAAAACGATTAATGATTTTACAAAGTTCATCATCAAATTCAGATCTACTAGAGTAACATTGATGATTGACTACCATGTTTGGAATTTTAGCCTTGGCAGCTCTCTCAAGCCCCTTAACCTGTGGGACATTACTGACTACAGCAACAACCTTTCCCCTGATTTCACCGGAATTGCATGCATTTATAATAGATTGTAAGTTTGAACCACTTCCAGAGATCAGAACAAGAATTTGCGATGCAGCTTTAGTGTCATTGGTCATTCAGATGATCCAATGAGTTGCACCTGACTATCCCCCGTCTTCAGCGGCTCAATCTTACCAAGCACAAACGCTTCTTCACCACTTTCCCTCAGCTCGGCTAAAGCAATCTCTTCACAACTAGATGGAACACACAACACCATTCCTACACCACAGTTTAGAGTGCGATACATTTCAAGTTCTTCAATATTACCTTTAAGCTGTAGCCAGTCAAAAACAAGGGGTCGCTTCCAACTACTTAAATCAATTGCAGCCATAGTTCCATTGGGCAGAACTCTTGGAATATTCTCAAGTAAGCCTCCACCTGTTATGTGCGCTAATGCATGTACTGGCATCTTATTGATCAAATTCAGTATTGGTTTTACATAGATTTTTGTAGGCGCCATCAACAAGTCTAATAGAAGTGACCCATCAAGATGAGTTAAAGAAGGATCAGTTTCCGAAATTGCTAAAACTTTTCGGATTAATGAGTAGCCATTAGAGTGAGGGCCGCTAGAGGACAAGCCAATTAAACTGTCACCAATGGAGACTTTGGAACCGTCAATCAATTCTGATTTTTCAGCTATACCCACGCAGAAACCCGCTAGGTCGTAGTCTTGATCTTCATACATCCCCGGCATTTCAGCAGTTTCCCCACCGATCAGAGAACAACCAGACAGTTCGCAACCATCTGCAATTCCATTTACAACAGCCGCAGCAGTATCTATATCTAGTTTTCCCGTCGCGTAATAATCTAGAAAGAATAGTGGTTCTGCACCACATACGATCAGATCGTTAACACACATCGCTACCAAGTCGATACCAACAGAATCATGTCTTGAGTAATCCAGTGCCAGTCGCAGTTTGGTACCTACACCATCAGTACCAGACACAAGAACTGGCTCTTTATAACCCACAGGTAGCTCAAAAAGAGCCCCAAAGCCGCCAAGACCAGCCATAACCTCAGATCGACGTGTACGTATCGCTGCTCCCTTTATCTTTTCTATAAGAGCATTTCCAGCATCAATATCAACGCCAGCATCTTTGTAACTTAGAGATTGTTTTTTTAAGGTCATTGGGAATTACCCTTGGGGAAAGTCAATATTTTAGCGCGGCGATTAACGAGGCGCTATTTTTAATAGCTGTTTTTTTTGATAATGACAAATTTTTAACGAAACGGTCTAATTTTTATCAACCACTGATACAATAGGAATCTTCAGGTTGGAGCGATAGCATTGAAGAAGTTTTTAATATTAATGATGGTCTGGAGCCATTCAACTTTTACTGAAGAGGTCGATGATTTATATATCAGTTTAGTGCCTATTCCAGATCAAACTTTGGCATCTAGGCATCGAGGGATCAACGATGCTTTGAAAAATGTACTGGTCAAACTCACGGGAAACAGTGCGGCCGTTCAACTAGCAGCAGTTCAACCTTTCCTCAAAAATGCAACTTTATACGTTGATGCTATAAGTTTTGAGGCTTTGCCTAATAATCAGTCTATTTATGATAATACTGAAGGCCTCAATTTAGGTCTTAGAGTAAATTTTTCTCATTCTGCCATAGATAACTTAATTCGTAGATCTGAATTACCCGTTCTCCCATCTAATAGACCAAAGCTAATTTTTTGGATAGTACGAGATGATGTTGAGGCTGGTCGGAGACTTCTAGGGGAAGATACAAAAGGTGCTTCTTTTACAGACGCTGATGAACAGTTAATGAGAGATCTTTCTAGAGTTATGAAAGATCGTGGAATCCCTTTTATTCTCCCTTCCCTCGATCTAGAAGATCAGTTAACTCTTTCTGCGGAAGAGGCTTGGAATTTGGCCTCGGAGAAAATTGAGATTGCATCGGAGAGATATGGAGCAGATGCCTGGGTCGCTATGAGATTTTATAGATCTTCGAATGGAAAAATTAGAGGATCTTGGAAGTATTTGGCTAATAATAAAAGCTATTTTGATGACTTTGGTATGGAATCAGATGTTTCTTTTATCCCACCTGTAATAAATGAGCTAATTGATGGCCTAGCAGGCTCATTCAGTTATGTTCCAGAGAAAACAAAAAATGTGTTGATTGTTAAAGTTTTTGACGTCCAGTCGTTAGACAATTACAAAAAAATAAATGAGGAGTTGGCCAGACTGGAGTTGGTCAATTCTATTGATTTGGTCTCTATAAATCGAGATGAAATACATTTTGCAATCTCTTCAGAGGGCAATTCTGATTTGCTTCACGATGCTCTTATAAGAAGCGGTCGCTTTGAAATGCGGACCGCTGATTTGAGACATAAGGATAGCTCACTATCCTTCGACTGGATAAACCAATGAGTATGTTTAAGCAGTTGAGTTTGCCAGTAGGTCTGGATAATCAAGCCACATTTGCAAATTTTTATGCTCCTAATGGAACCCCTCAACATATGGCAACTTTCTTGTTGAGGGATGAGAGTAGGATGTTTGCTTATATTTGTGGTCCCCAAGGAAGTGGCCTCCCTCATCTCCTTCAGGCTGCATGTCAGATCAATGAGGCTGGCAGTGGAGGAAGCCATATTTACTTGCCCCTAAAACAGCTAAAAAACTATTCACCAAATGAGGTATTGGATAACTTAGAAAATTCTGCGCTCATATGCATTGATGACGTTGAATATGTTGCGTCCTCTATGGAATGGCAGATGGCATTGTTTAATCTATTCAATAAGTGCAAGGATGCAGGCTGCCGTTTAATTATTGCCTCTCATGTATCTGTTGACGAGCTAGAGTTTGAGCTGAAAGATCTTCACTCACGATTTAAGTCTGGTGTTTGTTTTGTTTTGCCAACTTTTAGAGATGATGACCAGAGACGAATGATGCAATTTAGATCTAATATGCGCGGCCTTTTTCTATCTGATGAGGTTGCTCTTTTCCTTCTGAATAGGCTTCCACGTGACACTCATGGGCTGATGGAAGCCCTTGATATCTTAGATAAGGCATCTCTAAAACAGCAAAGACGCTTAACAATTCCGTTTGTAAAAGTTACCTTGGATCTCTGATGTTTCCTCTCCCAAAACTGTATACCAAACCTTAAAAATCAAATAGTTTCCAATCAAAGAAAACACTCATCACAATATAAATAAATCCCCTTGGGGTCATTAAGGGAAGTTATCATTTTGAGGGGTTGAAACAGTGTGTTGGCGTAAAACTGGAAGCTCTTAGTAAGCTCTGATTCGCGCGACGATATGACTTTATTTCCTCGATAAACTGACTGTACCTTCACTATTAATTCAGTCAGAATTGTTTCAAATGGAGTCATCTCTTTTCTAGGATAGGTCACCTGATAATTATCTAAACCAGCCATCTCGGCGGCAACTTCAACTGCATCATTTAGGTCTCCTAATTCGTCGATTAATCCATTGTCGAGCGCTTGATTGCCTGTCCAAACACGACCTTGTGCTATTTTATGAATCTTGTCTTTAGTTGAGTTTCTTCCTGACGCGACTAGATCGAGGAACCGCGAGTAAGTACCATCTACGCTGGCTTGAATAATTTCTTTTGAGGACTGAGAAAGTGGTTGCTGTATCTGAGCTCTAAAAGCGGTCTTGGAGGTGGTGACGCCATCATAATAAATACCTAAATTCGCGAGAGAGTTACTTAAATCAGGGATGACTCCCCATACGCCAATAGATCCAGTAACTGAGGTAGACATAGCTAAGACATGATCAGCTTCTGCGGCAATCCAATATCCTCCGGACGCAGCAATGCTTCCCATCGAGACAATAATTGGCATTCCCTTTTTTTGGATTGAACTAATAGAGTCTCTGATGATTTCAGACGCAAAAGCACTACCTCCTCCACTATCAATTCGTAAAACGACCGCTTTTATATTTTTGTTATCTTCTAAATTCCCAAAAATTCCTGCGAGAGTATCTCCTCCAATAGTACCCTCTGGTTGTTGCCCGTCCATTATTGTTCCACTCGCAACAATGACAGCAATCTGATTATTATTATCAGAAATTTTCTCTTTAGAAATTCGGGTATTGGTTAGGTAGCTATCCATGTCTATGCTATGGAATTCACCGTCAGATCCGGGGATTAGGTCATTCAAATGATCATAGATTTCTGTTCGAGAAGCAATGACATCTATTAACCCAAAAACTTTAGCGACGCGAGCTGCGTCGCCATTATGCTCTTTCATCGCAAGATGCAAAGTATTTGCATATTCATCAATTCTACCTTGGTCGAGTGAACGTAAGAGCTCTATCTCTGAAGTATAGAATCGCCAAAGATCACCGAGTAGAAGCTGGGTCTCTTCCTTCACTTCTTGTGACATATTACTCTCCATAAGGGGCTCCACGGCACTTTTATATTGTCCGGCCCGGAAGATATTCATGGTGATCTTTAATTTATCAAGTCCCTCTTTAAAATAGCTACGATAGCTACTGAGTCCGTTAATCATCACTTCACCCATCGGATTAAGTATGATTTGGTCTGCATGTGCGGCCAAATAATATTGGGAAGCCGAAAAACTATCGCCCACCGCAATAATTGGCTTTTGATCTTTGAAACGCTTCAGGGCGAGTCCAATCTCCTCTAGTTTGCTCATACCTCCGCCAAGCAGGTAATCTGTATCTATTAAAAGGTGAGTAATTCTGTTGTCATCTGCGGCAGTATCGATAGCTTCGATAACATCCCTGACTAAAGTTTCACTATCTCCTTGACCGGGTGGGCTAAATATTTGGTTGACTGGATCAATGTAAGTTCTTTGGTCTACTAAGTAACCTTGGGGGGCAAGATAAAGAGCCCCCTCTGCAGGGACAGGCTGAACACTATTATCATTTAAAGTGAACATGGCAACGATGAAGATAACACTCATGAGTATGACTCCGAGGATATTTCTAAGTCCTGTTAAAACTTTAATAATAACTTTTGTTAAGCGCCGAATCGGTCCGGCTGATGCGTCAGTCATCTAAGGAGTCCTGTTGTTGAGGTTAGTAAAGTGCGATGTTGTTTTTCTGTCTCAGGCGAGAGTTTATTGTTGCGGCGATAAATAGCAAGACTATTAATATGGTCTCCAAAATATCAAGATTCTCTGGTTGCGGGCCGCTGAGCTTATAAGTGGCTATAGCAAAATACATCAGTAAGACGAAGCATACCCATATTAAAGTTCGAATATTACCGTTAAGAATTCCTGGAATAAAAACCAA
>Ga0115013_10000554_pt1 | contig 22448 bp, 15 predicted proteins | sample SouAtlMetagenome_2_FD_88686 | JGI IMG/M metagenome (GOLD analysis project Ga0115013, IMG submission 88686) | Marine eukaryotic phytoplankton communities from Atlantic Ocean - South Atlantic ANT15 Metagenome | ecosystem: Environmental > Aquatic > Marine > Oceanic | place: South Atlantic Ocean...
AACTATCGCTACCCAGAATCATAGTATGATATCGCTGCTCCTCAATATACTCCCGAGCATACTTCTGCCAAGCTTCTTTCAATTCCGGGGGACTGACCAAGAGAGGCCTCGATCCTCCGGCCCACAATGACCCGGTCATTAATCCCACAATGAGCGATAGCTTCACTGGGACAAACTAGAGGAGAATCGCCCCTGGTAAAGAACGGTAATTTCCACCCCTCAAAAATTGCAAGACCTTGGCTTCCCTCAGTCGATGAGAAGAGTCATCGTGTCAGGCATCAAGTTGCGCCACTTTATTATCAGCCTCATCTCTTGCCTCGTCCTGATTTCCTGCGGGGGAACCGAAAAGATCACAGTTAACCCCCGCCCCATCGCAAGCGACGGAGGAACCGCCAAAGAACGTGAAATGGCCGGGCTCATCCGAGGCCATCCAAAACAAAAACGAAGAACTCTCCTCTACAATACCCGCCTCACCTTAGTCGCGAGGGCCCGCGCCAGCGACATGGCCCGGCGAAATTACTTTGGCCACGTCGATCCCGATGGCTACGGCCCCAATTGGCACCTCACCCGTGCCGGATACCGTCTACCCATCGAGTGGACTGCTTTCAAAAACTCCAATCAAGTGGAGTCCATCCTCGGAGGCAAAGCAACTGCCAAAGAAGCATTCCACACACTCGTAAATTCATCCGGGCACCGCAGCCACCTCCTCGCAGCGGCGCCCTTTTACGCAAACCATCTCTGCTACGGCGTGGGATACGCCTATGATCCCGCCTCTACTTACCACCATTACTGGGTCATCATTACCGCCCCGATTCAAAAATAGGTGCAGACAAATTAGCAATTCAGCATGGAATTGACCGACATATTCGGTAGCCTTCATTTAACCCGATAATTAAGGACGATTATATTCCGATGAAACTATTCCCTGCGATACTCTCTGGAGCCTTGGCTTGCACCTTCGTTTCCTGCCAACAATCTCCACCGCCTCCTAAAAATAACGGTGCTCTGGGCGATCTTCTCGGCGCACCCCAGGGAGTGGCCGCTCAAGCCCAAGTCGTCACCCTGCCACCCACTCCGGAACCCACCAAAAGAATCACGCGGAACCCCAGCAGCTACCCGCTTGCGGTACTAACTCCCGAAGCCGGAATCGTCCTAAGCCCCTACAAGCCTCACAACAAAGTCCGCGTGACCAAGTTAAAATCCGGCGACCTTGCCGAAGATCCAGACAACAGAGGGATGATTTTCCGCGTCCCCTGAAGCCTCCGACACTCACAAAAAATGCCCGCTGCGAGATCATCGCGCGGGCTTTTTGATGACTCTTAAGTGGGTTTATGCCTTACCCAGAACACCGGTTGAATCACCGAAGCTCTTAGCGCTTACCCCAAATTCATTGAGCATCCGCACATAGAGATTTGAAAGAGGAACTTCTCCACGAAGATCAACATGACGTCCGGGCGTTAATGCCCCTCCGCCGCCACCTCCCACGATAATAGGAAGATCATCGTGATTATGACGATTTCCATCCGCAATGCCACTTCCGTATACGATCATGGAATTATCCAGAAGCGACTTTCCGTCGACATCCTCGGTCTTCTTCATCTTCTCCAAAAAGTAAGCCAACTGCGTCAAATAATACTGATCAATCTTCTGGATCTTTTGCAGGTTATCCTTCTTGTCCTTGTGGTGGGAAAGATTGTGATGGCCTTCGGATACGCCAATCTCTTTGAAGTTTCGATTACTTCCGTCATGAGCCATCAGGAAAGTGGAAATCCGGGTCGAGTCAGTTTGGAAAGCGAGCACCATCATGTCCATCATGAGCTGCATATGCTCCGCGTAGCTCTTCGGCTTACCCTCGGGAGCAGCAACGCCGGGGTCGATTGAAGTGAATGATTCAGCTTTCCCAATCCGACGTTCGATCTCACGAACTCCCGTGAGATATTCATCGAGTTTGTGCTGATCATTACGCCCAAGGCGACGCTGCATCGCCTTGGCGTCATCGGAAATGAAATCGAGAATCGACTTCTGCGATCCCATTCGTCTTGCGAGACTTTTCTTCCGCTCATCCACTGATCCCGCTCCAAACAAGCGCTCGAAAACAAGCCGCGGATTTCCTTCCGGAGTCATCGGCTGGGAATCGGATCGCCAGGAAAGATTGAATTGATACGCACAAGAATAACCGGAGTCACATTTTCCTGACTTGCGGACGCCATCACAAGTGAGTTCCAGAGAGGGAAGCCGGGTTTGATCCTCGGCAGCCCGTGCCGCGATTTGGTCCACGGAGACTCCCACTTTGATGTCTGCACCCGAAGTTTTCTTGGCCCGCTGGCCGGTCAGAAATGTCGCGTTACTCCGTGCGTGATCACCCGCGCCATCCCGTCCGGCCTTGGCATGCTGGTGGGCAAATCCGGTGTAAACCTGAAACTGGTCTTTCAGTCCCTCAAGCGGTGCCATCGACTTTCCGAGCTTGTAATTAGCTCCCGTGCCCGACGGACGCCAGTGCTCCAAATTCACGCCATTGGGAATATACAAATAAGCCATACGTAGCGGGCTCCCTGCCGCCGTCGTTGCCACCCTCGAAGCAGTCGCAGCCATTAAGGGGCGCATAGATTCCAAAGCCGGCAAGGTCACGGCAGCTCCCAGACCACGTAGAAATCCGCGGCGATTGATACCCGATAGGCTGTTCATGTGGTAATGATACGATAAATCTCGAAATTATCTCGCATAAAATTACCGACTTAGAATCAAATCAGCTTCCCGAGAGCCCCAAAGATCTTCTCCGGGAAATACTCCTCTGGCCGTCCACCCGCTGACGGCGGAAAGATAGACTAAGATATTTCAGCAAGCCCCCAACTTCCCTAACACATCAATCCCCGCGACGCTTTTGGAAAGGAGCACTCCCAATCACTCCCACCACCAGTTCTTTGAGACTGCCATTTTTATCATGCAATCTCTTCACTAGGGCATCAATGGTCACTGCATCAAAATACTCCGGTCCGCGACCAATGGCGTAAGTCAGTAGCTTTTCACTTAGACAGCGATAAAAATCATCCCTTCGCTCATCAGCCAGAATCGACTTGAGTGTGGTCACATTGGAAAATTTCTCTCCCGTAACCAACTGCCCTCCGGAATCAATCTTCACCCCTTTCTCATCCGAGCGAAACTGACCGAGCGCATTGAAGTTTTCCAACCCCAAACCAATCGGATCCATGCGCGCATGACACCCCGCGCAGATCGGCTTCTCGCGATGCACTTCCATCATCTGCCGCATCGTCATTGGCCTCTTGGATTTGTGAGCAATCTCCTCCAATTCGGGAACATTCGGCGGCGCAGGAGGAGCGGGCGTTCCCAGAAGATTATCGAGCACAAACAATCCCCTCTTCACCGGAGAGGTCCGCGTGGGATTCGATGTCACCACCAGAAATGTTCCCTGCGTTAAAATCCCCCCCCTTTCCGGGTGCTCGGTGAGATCCACCAGTTGATGCTCCTCTCCAGCAACACCCTTCACTCCGTAAAACTTCGCAAGACGCGAGTTCAGAAAACTGTATTTCGCCGAGATCAGCTCTTCCGCCGGACGACCATTTTTAAGCACGAACTCAAAAAACATCTCGGTCTCCGTTTTCATGTCTTTCTTCAGGCGGCTATTAAATACTTTTGTCGCTTCCAACTGGCTGGTCGTGTTCAAAATCCGCCGCGGATCAATCGCAAATTCCTCGATATCGCGAGACTGCAACCACTGTCCGACAAAATTCTCCACGAAACGCCGCGAACGAGGATCCTTGAGCATCCGGTCAACCTGAGACTTCAGGTTTTTACGAAGCTCCTTCTTATAAGCCAAACTCAGCAACTCATCATCGGGCACCGAACTCCATAAGAAGAACGAAAGTCTCGCCGCCAGCGCATATTCATCGAGTAGCACCACCTTGTCCTTGTTGTTCGGTTCGGGCTGAATCTCCGCACGAAATAGAAATCGCGGGGAAGCCAACACCGCCGTCATGGCATGCTTGATGCCCTCTTCAAAAGTCCGTCCGGGAGAACCATCGACTTTCATCGCCATCTTCACCAAGCGAGCTACCGTTCCACTATCGAGTGGACGCCGGAAAGCACGGCTCACGAAGCTCCTCATAATTTTACGGGCATACAATTCACGATCCCGCATCTCCTTTGGAGCCGGACCGTCCACCATAATCATTTTATATCCCTTGGGAGGCTCTTTGAAACTACCATCCAGAGGTCCCTTGATTCTCACGACCTTCACAACCAAGCCCTGCTCCCCCTGATTCTCGCCCGGAGGTTTTTTGGCAATCAATTTCACCTCAAGATGATTCTCTCCCTTCTTTAATTTCGTCTTCGAGCCCAAACGAATATAGTCTCGCTGATCCCAACCCAAGGCCCGTTGGGCTACCTTTTTCCCATTTATAAAGAACTCGAGGTAGGCGCTCTGATCCGTTGCCTCATCCGCACCGCGAATCGCAAAATCGAAATTCACATCGTAATACCCCTGCGCCGGAGCTGAAATCTTCGCCTCCGCTGAGCGGGATGTTTTAAAAGGCAGCCAACTTCCACGTTGCTTGCCATCATCAACCAAGCGGAATTGGCTCCCTTGCACTTCCCGAACCGGCATCGCAGTCGCCGCTCCTCTCGGAAGAGCGGTCTCAACGATGCTTGATGCTGCCTCGATATACTTCTCCATGTGCAAAGGAGAGATCGTGAGCACTTCGCCAATCGTATCGAAACCGTAGCCGGTATCATCCGCCGGAAAATTATCCCAGGTGGCATACTCCACTCCTAGGAGATCTTTAATGGCGTAATAATATTCTGTACGATTCAGCCGCCGAATCGTCACCCGCCCCGGATCCGGATTCTTCGGGTCCAATTTAAAAACCTCTCTCTCAATCCAGGTGAGTAATTGCTTCTTCTCCTCAACTTCCAGCTGATCCTGTTCGGAAGGCGGCATGATTTGCGAACGCACATTCCGCCAAATCGCCATCCAATGATCCAGGTCGTTGAGGTGTTTAGTGATATCCCTGTATTCATCCATCGAGAACTCCCCCTTCGCTCTCCCGTCTCCATGACAATCAATGCAATAGGCATCCAGCAAAGGTTCGATCTCCTTTTCAAAACTCAACTTGGCATCGGCCCACGCCATGCCAGTTGCCAGAAAGAAGCATCCCAGAAATCTCATGCGCCTTCTTTTACGACGAGAGATGGAGAATTCTAATTGATATTTCATTTTTCGTGAAATTTGCTCTAGTCTCGCCAGCACATGTCCGACTTCCTCGTTATCGGCTCTGGCATCGCCGGGCTCTCATTCGCCATCAAAGCAGCCGAACACGGAACAGTCACGGTCATCACAAAAGGAAAGCTCCTGGAATCCAACACCGCATGGGCTCAGGGGGGTATCTCCGCCGTCCTCCCGCCCGAACTCCGCGACCCCACCGACGATTGCGCGAAACACGTCGCCGACACCCTTGATGCCGGCGCCGGACTCTGCCACGAGGATATTGTGCGCATTGTCGTCGAGGAAGCCGCTGAAACGATCGAAGAACTCGTCGATTGGGGCACCGATTTCGATCACGAGGCAGAGGACCCCTCCCGCTTTTCCCTCGGAAAAGAAGGGGGACATTCACACCGGCGCATCCTTCACGCTAAAGACACCACCGGACGAGAAATCGCCACCTCGCTCGCCGATACTGCCCGCAAAACCGCAAACATCACCATTCTCGAAAACCACTACGCCATTGATCTCATCACCACCGGCAAGCTTGGCTCGGTGACCGACGACCGCATCCTCGGGGCCTACGTCCTCGAAATCGAGACCAACGAAGTCAACACCATCACCTCGCCTCGCGTTATTCTCGCCACCGGTGGTTGCGGAAAAACCTACCTCTATACCACCAATCCGGATTCCTCGACTGGCGATGGACTCGCCATGAGCTGGCGCGCCGGGGCGTCCATTGCCAATATGGAATTCATTCAATTCCATCCCACTTGTTTCTACAACCCGGCCGCCTCCGGCCCCGAAGCGCGTTCCTTCCTCGTCTCCGAAGCCGTGCGCGGCGAAGGTGCCATTCTCGTCAACGGCGAAGGCGTCGAGTTTGTCAGAGAACATGACCCGCGCGGATCACTTGCCCCCCGCGATATCGTCGCCCGCGCCATCGACACCGAAATCAAACGCACCGGCGCACCCTGTGTCTTCCTCGACGTCTCCCCACTCGGCGATCACTTCACCGAGCGCTTCCCATTCATTCACGAAACTCTCCTTTCTTACGGACATAACGCTCTGGAAAAACCCATCCCGGTCGTCCCTGCCGCGCACTACCAATGCGGCGGCGTCGTGACCGACATGAATGCCAAAACCTCCATTCGCGGTCTCTACGCCGTCGGCGAAGTCGCCTTCACTGGTCTGCACGGAGCCAACCGACTCGCTTCCAACAGCCTACTCGAAGGCAACGTCATGGCCCGGCGTGCTCTCGCCGAAATCATGCGTCTTTACCCTCCCGGAAAAGAGATCCCCAATGCACCCGAAATTCCAATATGGGAAAGTGGCAACGCCGCCCCACCCGATGAGCTAGTAAACATCTACCACGCCTGGGACGAGCTCCGCCGCACCATGCAGGACTACGTTTCCATCGTCCGCACCGACAACCGCCTGCGCCGCGCCGCCTATCGCTTGAAAAACCTCGGTCGCGAAGTGAAGGAATTCTACTGGGGTCACACCGTCACACCCGATATTCTCGAGCTGCGTAACCTTATTGCCACCGCCTCCATCATTATCGACTCCGCCCAACTCCGGAAAGAGTCACGCGGGTCCCATCACACCCTCGACTACCCAAACACCGAATCACGCTTCGATAGCGACACCGTCATACGGAGATTCTGAGAAGAGCCCCAAAAGCCTCTTCTTAAACCACAACCAACCCATCAGAAGCAAACCTTCGTTCGTCACGGCAGTGATGAACGACCTCCGATATGTATACCATGATCCCCCACAACTAAAATTTTCCGGACTAGCTTCGTCAGCACCTTCTCCTCTTTTGCCGAAAGTATTCTTTATCCCAAAAAATTAGCATTCTCTCGACCTTGTCCCACAGTGCCCCCAAGCTCTCACCCAAGATCGACGACACTCTCAAGGACCAATCATGAAAGCGCTCATTCTCACCGGCGGGAAATCCTCGCGCATGGGAACCGACAAATCCAAACTGGAAATTGGCGGCGTCACCTTGCTTGAGCGGACTATTGGCCTAATCAAGCCCATCACCGAAAGCATCTACATCTCGGTCGCCCACGATGACACCGAACAGCATCCCCTCCCCACAATCAAAGATCTTGAACCCTCTCCCGGTCCCCTCGGTGGCCTCCATGCAGCCTTCGCCCACGATCCGGATTCAACCTGGTTCCTAATCGCCTGCGATCTTCCGAAACTTTCCCCGGGAGACCTGTCCCAACTCTTTAAAAGTCAGGGAAAAGACGTCACCTGCTTCCTGAATCCCCTCGATGACCACCCGGAGCCACTCTGTGCCCTCTATGCTCCCTCGGCATCCACGACTCTCAATAAAGTCATCTCGGAAAATCGTCGCTGTGCCCGAAGATTCATTCGCTCTTTGAATCGCGTGGAGCTAAGGCCCTCGGAACCTCAGGCTCTCCTCAACCTTAACCGGCCCGAGCTTCTCACTGAACTGCAACTTTTGAACCAACATGGGAGCATGGAAAAAACCATCACCATCGAGTATTTTGCCAAGCTTTCCCAAGAAGCCAAAACCACCCGCGAGGAACTCACTACAACCGCCGCCACTCTGGCGGGCCTCTGGGAAGAAGTTCGCCTCCGCCACCACTTCACCCTCGACTTGTCCCACATCAAGGCAGCCGTCGACGACGAATTCTCAGACTGGGAAACGCCGCTCAAAAATCATGACACCATCGCCTTTATGCCTCCCTTCGCGGGTGGATAAATTCTCCATCCAGGAGACCGCCATCGATCTCGCTGCCCTGAGAAAGGAAATAGAGGACCCCACCTGCGGGGCCATCGTTTCCTTCGAGGGACTGGCACGCAATCACCATGAAGGACGGGATGTTACTGCTCTCAAGTATACCCACCACCCTCTCATGGCCGAAAAAGAGGGGCAAAGAATTCTCGAAAAAACGCTCGAAAAATTCCCCATCACCCACGCTCTGGCAATCCATCGGATTGGTGATCTGGAGATCGGCGACATCGCCGTCGTCACCTTGACCGCCTCCGCTCATCGCGAAGCCGCTTTTGAAGCGAACCGCTACCTCATCGACCTCATCAAACATCAGGTCCCCATCTGGAAATTCGAGACTTATGCCAACGGTGAGCAGGAGTGGACGGCACCTTGCCAAGGCTGCCAAAACTCACCCAATCACTGATTGCAACGTAGTTCAGTTCCAATGAACAAGATCCTTGGGGGAAATAGCCATGAGTGATAAATCAAAGCTGGTTGTTTTGAGACGGACGAACCGGCCAGGACTTCCCTAAAAACCACCGCTTGGCCACCGCGAGGAAACACTCATACGCCTTAATCCACAGGAGCACCTTATTCAATCACCGCAAACTTACGGGCGACGACTTCGATGGCGAGCTTCTCAAGCTGCTCGTCTTCGAGCTTCTCAATGGCTTCGATGGAGAAGCCCTGAGCTACCAGATTTCGGGCTGACTTGGAGTCGATGCCGCGGGCCTGAAGATAGAAGATTTCTTCGTCACTCACGCGAGCGCTGGTGCTACCATGGGAGCATTTGACGTCGTCGGCATTGATCTCGAGTCCGGGCATGGAGTTGGCCTCGCACTCGTTGGTCATCATGAGATTGCGACAAGTTTGATAGGCGTCGGTGCCGTGTGCCCCGTCGTCGACGAAGATCAGGCCGGAGAAGATGGTCTTGGCTTTTCCAAAGAGCGTATTTTTAAACAGAAGATCCGAGTAGGTATCACGGGCTCCGTGATGCTGAAAAGTCCGCTGATCATATTCCTGACCGGTAGTCGGAACTGCGACGGAAAGAATCTCGGAGCGGGCCTCCATGCCATCAACCGTCGAATAGGTTTCTTCGCGAACCCACCTGGCTCCGGTGTGAATGACAGCCTGCTTTGCATGCGCGAGTGCTTCGAGGCGTGAGTCGGCGAGGCGGATCAACTTGCTGAATGCATTTAGCTCCTGAGTAACGAGGTAGGTCACCTTGGCGCCCTGGCCTGCAATGAGCTCGGCGCCACACAAAACAGTCGTAGCATCGGAATCATTGACCGAAATAAACCGCTCGACCACACGAATCTTCGCACCATCGTCAGCGATGATAACAACCGTGGGAGTGAGGAGCCCCTCACCTGAGACGAAATGAACGATCTCAATGTCAGCTCCTGCAGCAGTCTTGATGACAACTCCGTGCGCGGACTGAGCCCGATGCAGGGCGGAAAGCTTAGGCGAGCCCAAACGAGATTCGGTTTGCGGAAGCAGCTCCGGAACGTCAGCAAGCGGCATGACCGAGTCAGCCGAACCGGAAATCAATTTGGCATTGTGGAAAACGAAGCGTTGCATTCCCTCAAGCGCCTCAGGAAGATCCGCTCCAATTCCTTCACCAACAGGTTCCAAATTGGTAAGATTGCCTTCTTTCCAGGAACCAAAGCGCCAATTTTCCTCGGTGCGAGCGGGCCAATCGAGAGACTCGTATTTCGCTAGCGCTTCAGCGCGGATTGCGTTAAGAGCAGATGGTGATGTCATCGTAGCGGACATTAAATAGAAAATGTTCTGTTAAAAATTGGCTTAACCGACCGAACCTTCCATCTCGAGATCGATGAGACGTTTGAGTTCGACAGAGTATTCCATCGGGAATTCCTGCACGAGGTCATTGATGAATCCGTTCACCGCGAGAGACATCGCCTGAGCCTCGTTCAAGCCACGCTGCTGCATGTAGAAGAGCATTTCCTGACTGACTTGGCTGACACTAGCCTCGTGTTGGGTCACATGCTGATTCCCTTTCACCGTAATCGCGGGATAGGTATCAGTACGGCTCCTTGAATTAATCAGCAGAGCATCACACTCGGTGTTGTTCTTGCAGCCCTTGAGATGCTTGGGAATGTGAACCTGGCCACGATATGTCGAACGACCTTCGCCCACCGAGATCGATTTGGAAACCACGTTCGAGGTCGTGTTGTCAGCAGCGTGGATCATTTTTGCACCCGTATCCTGATGCTGGTTATCGTTTGCGAGAGCGATGGAAATGACTTCTCCGCGAGCCCGCTCTCCTCTCATCACCACACCGGGGTATTTCATAGTAAGCCGTGAGCCGATGTTGCAATCGATCCAGCGAATCTCGGCATCTTCATGTGCGAGACCACGCTTGGTCACGAGGTTGTAAACGTTCGACGACCAATTCTGCACGGTGACATATTGAATCTTGGCACCCCTCATCGCCACCAGTTCCACGACTGCGGAGTGCAGCGTGGCGGTTTCGAATTTAGGAGCGGTGCAGCCTTCCATATACATCACTTCCGATCCTTCGTCGGCGATGATGAGCGTGCGCTCAAACTGTCCGAAGTTTTCGGAATTGATCCGGAAGTATGCCTGCAGCGGATGCTTCACCTTGACCCCCTTGGGGATGTAGATGAACGAACCACCGGACATCACAGCGGAATTGAGCGCCGAGAATTTATTGTCGCCAGTTGGGATGACCTTGCCAAACCAGGGACGAAAAATTTCCTCGTGTTCTTTTAGGCCCTCAGAACAGGTCACGAAGATGACACCCTCTTCAGCGAGCGCTTCCTTCACATTGGAATATGCTGCTTCCGAGTCATACTGGGCTTCCACTCCGGCGAGGAACGCGCGCTCCTGCTCGGGGACTCCCAGCCGATCGAAGGTTTCGAGAACCTCGGGGGGGACTTCGTCCCAGGAACGCTTGGGCTTGGCACCATCCGAGAGATAGTAACGAATACCATCGAAATCAATGTTGTTAAGATCCTCGGTCGCCCAGTTGGTGGGCATGGGCTTAGATTTAAAAATCTCGAGTGCACGATGCCGAAAGTCATTCACCCACTGAGGCTCACTCTTCACCTTGGAGATATAATCAACGGTCTCTTTCGTAAGACCGTATCCGGCATCAAACTTGTGTTTCTCGGGGAACGAGAAGTTTCCGATGTCATCCTTTTCGAGGGCGACCTGCTGGACGGTGGCGGTTTCTGAAGTCATGACAAAACAGATTAAGCAGTTTGCTTGAGGAAATCGTATCCACTCTTCTCGAGTTCGAGAGCGAGTTCGGCTCCACCGGACTTCACGATCTGGCCGTCAGCCATTACGTGCACGTGGTCAGGCTTGATATAATCAAGGAGGCGTTGGTAGTGGGTGATGACGAGGAAACCGCGGGCCTCCGAACGCATTGAATTGACCCCTTTAGCGACTACTTTGAGAGCATCGATATCTAGACCGGAATCTGTTTCATCAAGAAGGCAGTATCGTGGTTCTAGCATCATCATTTGCAAAATCTCGTTGCGCTTTTTCTCTCCACCCGAGAATCCTTCGTTAACCGAGCGACTGGTGAACTTTCTGTCCATTTCCAATTCGTCCATCTTGGCGTACATTTCCTTATAAAAAGCGACAGCATCAATTTCCTCGCCATCCGGAAGACGGGCCTGACGTGCAGCACGAAGGAAATTGGCGTTGGAAACGCCGGGAACTTCGGAGGGATACTGGAAGGCTAAGAAAATTCCAGCGCGGGAACGTTCGTCCACTTCCAGTTCAGAGATATCGACTCCGTCGAGCAGAACGCGACCTCCAGTAACTTCGTAGTCGTCATGACCGGCGACGACTTTGGAGAGCGTTGATTTTCCGGAACCATTGGGTCCCATAATAGCATGCACTTCGCCGGCGGGAATTTCCAGGTTGAGGCCCTTAAGGATCGTGGTGCCGTCGACCGTTGCGTGGAGGTTTTCAATAATGAGACTCATGTGTAGAAAAATTAGTTACTGCCGATCTGCCCTTTCAGGCTGATTTCGAGGTGGCTGATTTCAGTGCCTTGAGGCAATTCGAGAAAATCTGCAAGATTAACTCCTTCCTTGAAGACAACATCGTGAATCGTGCCAGTCTTTTCGTCTTGGAAATGGCAGTGATCGGAAAGATTCGGACAGTAGCGTGAGGGCTCGCGCTCGAAGTTCACCTGCCGAACAAGTCCATGGGAAACGAGGGCTTCGAGGCAATTGTAGACCGTCGCCAGCGAGATCGTGGGCATCCGCTTTTGCGAACGGGAAAAAACGTCGTTTGCGGTCGGATGGTCCCGTTCAGCGAGGACGACCGAAAAGACTTCGCGGCGCTGCTTCGTCATCCGCAGCCCACCAATCTCCGAGGGTAACTCCTCAGGAGTTGGGCTGCTGTTTGCGTCGAGTGAAATCATGACGGCGGGAAACTAGCCACCAACAGACAGCACGCAAGCAATAATTGGAATTATTCTAATTCGAAGAACTCTTCCCGTCCAAATCACCGAGTCAATCTGTTCAAATTCCTTGTAGAACCACAACTGAGGGCTACATAACCGATCAACCACCACACGGCCGGACCCGCAATTCACTCTGAATAGAGCTCCTCGGGCTCACCACGATTTTTTCTCCGCCGAGATCCTGGTCTGGCTGGTTCGAGTTTTCAGAGAAAATGCTCATCCAGTGTTTTTCGCGGGAAATACCAGTTGGTGCCTCATCCACGCCATCGTTTGGCTCGTTCACCTTCTCGCTGGCGCACCGGAAATCTTCATGACCGTCCTCCCGAAAATGATCGCGGGGGCCTTTTTCAGCTTCGGCTATGCCAAGCGCGTCGCTCTTTATTTATTACCGCGATCGTGATCGATTCGGAAATTACGACCGCGAAGCTTTGCACCTTTCAAACCATGAATGACATCATCGGCTATCTCCTTGCCCACATCAACGAGGGTATGCTTCGAAAAAATGGTAATCTTACCAAGTGAGCCATCGGGCACATTGCACTCACGATAAATCATCCCAGCAATATCTCCCGGGCTGATGCGTTGGGCTTTTCCCAAAGTCATCACCAAAGGCACCATCCCTTTTGAAGGACCTCGTTCACGCTTGGGACGTTCTTTACGCTCTCCCCTCTCGGGACGATCTCCTCGATCACTCTTCTTGCGATCTCCACGATCCCGCCAATTTGGGTTAACAGCCTTGCCGCTGCGCTTCTCACTAGCGAAAACTTCCTTGGCACGATCTTCGGCAATGAACTCCCCTTCCCTGCTGGTGGATTCCCGTAGAAGGGAAAACGCGGCATTGGCAATATCGGTCGCGGTATGACCCTGCTCGAGCAAACGATCAAGGTAAGCTTGGTAGTCGCCATACTCCTTGGCCTCAAGTTTCTCATGAATGGTATCGAAGACCTTGTCGGCCCGCTTGCCTTCCACTTGCTCCTGCGTCGGCACCCGCTCGCGACGAATACTCTGACGAGTAAATCTCTCGATTGTCTGGAGACGATAAATATCGCGACCAAATACAAAGCTCACCGCTTTCCCAGAACGACCCGCGCGACCCGTTCGACCAATTCGATGAACATAATCTTCGGGATCATGGGGTAATTCGTAATTCACTACGAGCTCGACATTCTCAACATCCAGCCCCCGGGCAGCAACATCAGTGGCAACGAGAAGCTCCACGACGCCATCCTTAAATCGCGCCAAAACGCGCTCCCGCATTTGCTGGGTAATATCGCCGTGAAGGCGGTCCGCAGTGTAACCACGCGCCAAAAGTGATTCGGTAACCTCGTCAACGAGACGTTTGGTGTTACAAAAAATAACCGCCAAACGTGGCGGATCAATGTCGATCAAGCGAGAGAGCACTTCGATCTTGGATCGCTGACGAACTTCGTAGCAGGACTGATCAATGGCAGAAACCGTGAGGGCTTTTCGCTCAATTTCAACCAACTCGGGATTCTTGCCAAAGCCATCGATCAAACGACTTACTTGACGATTCATCGTCGCTGAAAAGAACATCGTCTGGCGCTCGGGGGGAAGAGCGTCGAGCAACTCCTCCATTTCCTCGCGAAAGCCCATGTCCAACATGCGGTCCGCTTCATCAAGAATAACGGTTTGGATATTCTTGGGATTGAAACTACGGCGCTTCAGGTGATCGAGCAGACGCCCCGGTGTTCCCACCACCACATGCACTCCTTTTCGAAAGCTCTTTAGTTGTCTATCAATGGGAGTTCCACCGTAAACCGGAACCGCGCGAATCTTCTTCGCCTTACAACCGAGGTTGAAAACTTCCTCGCAAACCTGCACCGCAAGCTCGCGAGTTGGACATACGATCAAAGCTTGGGGCTCGTTGAGATCGACATCAATACCAGCAAGAATCGGGAGTGCAAAAGCAGCAGTCTTTCCCGAACCGGTTTCTGACAAGCCGATGAGATCTTTTCCGCTCAGTGCGAGAGGGATGGTCTTGGCTTGAATGGGAGACGGACTTTCAAACCCCATTCTCTCAACCGCTTCAAGAAGTTCATCCGGTAAACCGAGTTCGGAAAAAGGTGGGGTATCCATAGGGTCAAAAGTGTGTGGAAAATTTGGCGTGTGTTCCAGAGAAGCATTGGTTGGAACGCGCGACAAACCACGGTTTTAATACCTTAGCAAGGAGTATCCGAGATTAATTGGGATACCGGCCAGTCGCACAAGACCTTACTTCTTCCGCCAAAGGAGAAAAATGATCCCGCACAATCCACCAAGAACGGCAACCGAGGGCTCGGGAACAGAGGACACTTCAGAACTCTCTTCAGATGCACTGAGTGCGCAAGTTGTCGCAACAAGGGCAACGATTAAATAGAATTTGGAAGACAAGAAGTTCATCTAATCTGATTGGCGCGCACAAAAACACGTCTTGCCCCAAAATTCAACCTCTTTATCACCTGATGGGATAAAATCATAGCAACAACGCGTTTTGGTGGAACTCCCGTCGCACATCCGAACCATCAGCATTTTCGAAATCAGCCCGCTGAATCATCAGAAGATGAGCTCTTCCCGTAATCGGATCGATCCAAGCCTGGGTTCCATAAAGTCCGCCATGACCATAACTGCCTGCAGACAAGCCCTTCGTGGGACCTTGCGGTTCACGGACAAGACAACAACCCACTCCCCAAGCATTCCCCGGAGTAAAACCCGTCTCCAAATCTTCAGACTGCACTGTCTGCATTTCCTGGACGGCTTGCTCACTGAGATACCGCCGCCCATCGAGCTCACCCCTCTTCAAGAGCATGCGACAAAACAAGGCGTAATCGCTCGCAGTCGAAAACAAACCCGCATTGGCTTTGGGATAACGACTCGGATCCATCATGCGATTATGCGTGATCCAACTCCAGCCGTCATCACGCCACTCGTCTGATTCCGTTCGCGAATAACACCGCGCCAAACGCGCCACCTGTTCTTCGGTCGGATAGAACGAAGTGTCCTTCATTCCCAGCGGCCCAAAAAACCTCTCCTGCATGAACTCGGGAAAAGATTGTCCAGTAATCACCTCGACCACATGAGCCGCCATATTGATACTCGTTTGGCAATATTCCCAGCGCTCACCGGGATCGAACAAAGTCGGCTTCTCAAGAATCATCGGAATGAGATCCTCCAGCTTCTCCGCACGATTTTCTTCCTCCAAACTCACATCGCTCATGCCCGAGGTGTGAGCCAAGCATTGCCGTAAAGTCACCTGAACCCTCTCCCCTCCGGCATTCTTCAAGTGTGCGAATTCGGGTAGATGATTTCCCAAAGGATCATCCAGCGAAAGCTTCCCCTCGTCCTGCAATACCAATACTGCGGCCGCCGTGACCGGCTTGGTCATGGACGCGATACAGAACATAGCATCCTGAGCCATCTTCACGTTCCCAGCCACATTGCTCAACCCCACTGCACCGATGAAGAGGCTCTTCTCCGCATCAGTCACCAGCGCAACTGCACCAGTAATCTCTCCACGGTTTATCGCCGCGTTTAAACCCTCTACAATAGTCACTCCCATCTTCTAGCGCTCGATCACCCGCAGACGGAAAAACCCCATGGCTTCAGCCACTGGATCAGCGACGCGGTAAGTTACACGACTTCCCTGATTCGGACCGTATACTTCGCTCTCAAGCGTCACCGCACCCGAACTCCATTCAGCCATAGAGCTACTTCCCTGCACTTCAATCAAGGCGTCATCGGCATTCACTTTTCTATCAAAGGAAAGGAAGATGACCGAATCCACCACCGAAATTTCCAGATCGCTCAGAACGGCATACTCCAGGAAATTCGTAAGACCATTTCCGTTGTCGTCACCATTGGGGTCACCCACGAATGACAAGGCATCGTCCGCGCCAGGACCGCCCTGATCCCCCACGCTGGCCCGCCAATGCGAAGCTTCAGTCCCGCTCGCCAGCCTTCCCGGAGAAATCAAGACCAAAGAAGATCCCCGTCCATCCGCAGGCGTGGCCCACGGAAAGGCATCGTTGTATTCAAAATCCCGGATCGGGGTGCCCGCTCCGAAGGACAGCTTCAATCGCTCACCATCATTGGAAAGCGTCTTGGAATATTCTCCGATTACGTGATCTGGTGTCACCGCGAATCCATATCGCAAATTGAACGCATCGATATTCGAGACAATTAACAAACGCTCACCCGGAGCGATCGTGCTCCTACTTGCAGTCACAAAATCAAACTCCACGCCTTTGGTGAATCGCAACTCATCAAGAGCAAGCGGCCCCGCCCCAACATTCATGATTTCAATCCACTCAAAATCCCTCTCTTCCAATGAAGGCATCGCCGCAAGCTCGGCTGTCGTAGGAGGCAAGGGATGATACATGATCTTGCTGACCACCAATCCATCAAGCCAGGACTGGATCGTTGGAGTTCCCACCGTGAACTCAAGCGGGTCGGACCAATTGCTCCAACGGCCGGTGTTATCCTGATGCCGCACGCGCGCGCGATAAGGACGATCCACTCTGGTCACGCTGGGAAGATCCAGCTGTGCCGCAAAGCTTGTCAGCTCTCCCGATTCCCAGTCGGCATCCCACTCAAACCGGGGTGGACCACCATCTAGAATCAGTTTCTCAGTTGCACTTAGGCTCACCTCAAAGCCCATGTCTCCACTCGATGTACTTCGGTTATGAACTTCCACCGCGATGAGATTCTCTCCCTCCACAAACAAACTCGCATCCACGACATACTCGGCATACTCTGTTTCGTTAGCATTTGCGGCTGCCGGGGTATCATAGTTAATTTCTTGATTACTGGTAAAACTATCTCTCACCGCTTCCTCGCCATTCACCCAAATTACAGCGGCATCATCCGCCAGAATTTTGAAGGTAAATGACTCCAACGAATCTAAATCGCTCACATTCACCGTCGTTCGGAAATAGGCCGTAATGATGTTTCTCTCGGTAGTCGTATCAAAAATCAACCCGGTCACACCACCAAAGCCAAGCGGCGCAGCTCCAATGTTCCAGCCGGCGTCATCAAATCCGACTTCCTTCCAGGCCGTACCCTGATCACTACCATCATCAAGAAAACTCCAGGTCCTCCCACCGGGCATGAGCTCGCGTTCGCCACCACCGATTTGATTCAGCTCGGAAACCCGCCACTCCATCGCACCAAATGTTCCCGCTCCTTGAGGATCGGAAAACGCCGAACTGGTGAATGCCAGACCATCCTGCGGAAACCCCGCCGCTCCGGAGTAGAAAATTGTGGGCTTTTCCGGAAGCAAAGGATCGGCAACCAGCGCATCCAGATAAGCGTCACGACCCTGCTGCCCCGAAATCCCGTTATCATTTGAAATCGGCTTCATCGAACCATTTGTTCCCCCAACCCATGAACCGCCATCAAAGGCAAACTTCTTCATGTCATTCGTCACCGTCTCCAAAGCCGGCGAAGTTTGACTCCCTCCTACTCCCGCAATCCAACGATCCCGGTCTGCCGACACCTGAGAACCGACAATCACGGCCAGGGGATCAATCATTAGATCAATCTGCTCCTCGGTCCAAATCAGATCCCGCATCTCACGCACCACATTGAGATAATCAATGCTATAGGGTTCGCGCGGATTATTATTCCCCGAGCCAAAAACCACCTGCATTGGAAAATCAATTCCGCCATTCCAGTTCGGCCCCCAGCTCGTATCAGAATCCCAAGGAAGCACATTCAAGCGCCCGAGCGGATTGGTCACCGAAGGTTCAAAATAATACGCCCGGTTCTTCAAATGCTCAGCAGTGTTCGGCTGTACGTCGTAATGCCGGATCATATCCACCACGGCATGGTAGTGATTCCAGCTGTCGAAATTCACATGCTCGCCCAACCAGGCATCATCTCTGGCAGGTCGAAGTTGATTAATAATCGTCGTGAAATCAGTCCCATCATCAACCGCATCAGCGGCCTGGTAGCGTTGCACTGAAAGACCATCGGTCCGACCACTGATTAACTTATAGAGATTTCCTTTCTCGAGGCCATGGGTATCAAGAAAGCGCTTATCATATTCCTCTAGGGCCAATAACATCCCGTAATAATCTCCCAAATATTGCCCATTCGCTCCTGCCGGAGCCTCTTCCGACCCACGCACGACCCGCAACTGAAACCAATGTGTATACGGAGCCGGAGTTCCAGTGAGATTCCATATTAAGTGATTCGTAGCCTGCTCCATTCCCCAGGTAATATTCCCACGCGACCCTCTCATCTTGTGAGTCGCAAGATACTTCCACGGTTCGGGATATTTATTCCCTTCACGATCGCGGAAAGTCGGGTAGTCGCCGCGATTAAAGCGGAATTTGAAGCTCCTCTTCCCGCTACCGGAATATCGGGCATTTCGTTGGCGCAGACGATACTGCACATGGTCATAAACTTTCCCATCATACACAAAGGAACAATTCCAATTATAGGCACTCCGCGCATCGTAAAGATTTCGGTCGATCTGATCGCCACCGCTATAAGCTACGGCCTGATCAAAATTCGCAGCGGTCGTCAGGATGTGATACGAGGGAACGGAAGACATCGTCTCGGCAGAATAAGTATGCGGGACACCCAACACCGACCGGGTTCCGGCGACGTATTCGGGAATTCCATCGTAGTGGAAGTAAGCAAAGTTCAGCTTGGGATCATCGGCATAAGGAACCCGTTGTTCCGACCCGAGCAGATCAATCACCGTAATCCGATACCTCATCAAAGTCCGATTCACTTCACCAGATATCGCAGCCGTATAAACTCCGTCTCCCGCAATTTCATCCGGGCCGGAACCATCATCCTTCATTTCATAACTAATCCAGTTTTGTTCATAGGCGGGATTCGGATCCCGGGGGGCATTGGGCTGGCTTCGCAACACTGTTGTCGTTTTCGCCAAGAAGGCTGGGACGTATGCTCCGGGCGCCACTGTTTGCACTTCCACGGTCACACTTCCTACTCCGTCGGGGTCAGTCACCTTGGCAGTGATGACCGTGGTCTCTCCCGCCATTGGCTGCTTGGGCGAATGATCAACCTGCCGAATCGTGGGAGGAGCCGTAACCGAATACACCGTATTCTGCGCTCCCGGCGATGGAATCGGTGGCGCTTCCAAATCCGGACCGGGACGAATCAATTCAAAATTTAATCCAAAGTCACTGCTTCCCGAACCGTTATTAAAGCCATGAATTGCGAGGGTATTTTCGCCTTCATGGAGATAGGCTGCTGTTCCGATAAGCTCTTCCTCAATCCAGTTATTCTCGTCTCCATTAGAATTCGCTCGATTCGAAATTGTCAAATCTCCACCCGGTAAATTGGAGCTCCGAAAAACTTCGGTGCCATTGAGGTAGACCACCATGCCGTCATCGAGAAGATAACGCAGGAGTAACTTCTGCGGCACTTCGCCAGCTGCCACCATAAAATCCCTCCGAAAAAACACCGAGGTAAATTGCCCCTGCATCCCGCTGATCGCCGGGGTAAACACCTGGCTTCCCACTCCCCCATACCCAATCGGCATTGTCTGAGTTGTCCAAGTTCCATCTTCCACAAAATTCTCCCCGGTCCAATCCTTGATCGGATTAGAGGCTTCAGTTTCCCCCTTTCGCCAACGCCATCCGTCGGCAGATTCAGCGATGATCGTCGCCTCAGACAATCCAGACTGCCGGGAACTCCGCCACGATGCACCCAGATCATTATCGAGACCCGGATTGATTAACTCCATTGACGATCCACTCCCACTAGCTCCCACTGGCCAGGGAAATCCAACTCCATAACTCACCTCATCGACTGTCTGTCCGTCAGCACTGCGAAGTTCGACGGTCTCTCCATCACCAGACAAAGCCCCCAAATAGGGACCGCCCGCGGTGACGCCAAAATTTGCGAGAAGCGTCGTCGGATCTTCGGAAATGACTAAGAAGGCGCCTGAGGCAATCTTGGTATTGGGGGGAATCGTAAAATTAATCCCCTGCTGAAAAAACCAACCGGAGACATCGACCTCGTCGGGCCCGGCATTAAACAACTCAACAAATTCCTCGGCACTGGTGTTCGGCTCGCTGTTGTGGTGGATTTCATTGATCACCACCTGCCCGCCAACCGAGGCTGGAGCGAGAAGAGCGCAAAGTATCGCATTTCCAAATTTCACAGGCATGACGATACAGCCGTATCCTGCTCACCGAAAGCGTGGAAAACCGAAAAATACCCTCTGCCGGCTTATTTCACGCACCAGAGGAAAGTATCGCCACGAAGGATGAGCTTTCCATCCACCGCAATTGGCGACGCAATGAAACTCTGGATACGAAAAAATCTGCCGGGTTTTCAGGTCAGAAAGATTCCCGCCAAAGCCGCGCTCATAAGATTGGCCAAAGTCGCCGCAAAAACAGCTCGCAAGCCCAACCTCGCGATCTCCTGACGTCTGTTGGGAGCCATCACGCCGAGTCCTCCCAAAAGAATGGCAATCGAAGAGAGGTTGGCAAACCCACACAGAGCAAAAGTCACAATCCCCTGGGTCCGTGGTGTAAGGTTTTCACGAATGGCATCGAACTGAATGAAAGCCACGAATTCATTGAGAACCAACTTCTGCCCAATCATGCTTCCCGCTTGTTGAATTTCCAAAGTCCCAACTCCGATAAGCCAGGCCACCGGCGCGAAGAGCCATCCGAGAATCATCTGCAGCGAGAAACCATCCTTTCCAAACCAGCCGCCCATTCCCCCCAAAATCAAATTAATAACCGCAATCAACCCAATGAACGCCAGCAACATTGCTCCGACATTCAATGCCAGTTTCAACCCACTCCCCGCGCCCAAGGCTGCCGCATCAATAAAGTTCACCGGCTTCTCTTCACCTTCCGCCATTTCCAACTTCCCGTCTTTCACCTCTTCGGTTTCTGGCAACAACAATTTCGCGAAGAGCAACCCACCGGGAGCCGCCATAAAACAGGCCGCCAAAAGATAATCCATCCGCGCGCCGAGCCCTGCATACCCAGCCAATATCGACCCTGCCACGCTCGCCAGTCCTCCAACCATCACGGCGAACAATTCCGACGAAGACATCTTCGACAAGTAAGGCCTAATCACAAGGGGCGCCTCGGTCTGCCCCACGAAGATATTAGCAGTCGCCGAGAATGATTCGGCCCGACTCGTTCCAAGAACTTTGTGTAACGATCCACCCACAAAGAAAATGATCAACTGCATCACGCGAAGGTGGTAGAGCACCGCGATGAGAGAGGAAAAAAAGATGATCACCGGTAAGACTCGAAAAGCGAACACGAAGCCCACCGATTTATCTCTGGCGACATCTCCAAAGAGAAACTCAATTCCTTGATTCCCCGCCCCGATCAATTGGTTAAAACCATGAGTCATCCACCCGAGAACATCCCCGCCAACCGAGGTGCCCAGCACGAAGGCCGCCAGCCCAAACTGAATTGCGAAGGCCCCGCCAACCGTCCGCCAGTTGATTGCCTTACGATTTTTCGAAAACGCATAGCCGAGGGCCAGCAGAATAAGGATGCCGAGGAAGCTCACAACTGATTCCTACAACATCAATGGGGCTGTGGGAAGCCACCGATTACTCTCCTTTCGATGCCTTTTTGGAATTACGGTCGATAATATATCCGATCACTCCCACAACGAAGGCTGCGCCACAGGCTCCATAGAAGAGCCAAATGACACTTCCGCCCTTGATAAAGCCATAACTATGAAGACCCACCTCGAGCATATTCACGTGCCACCATGAGAAGGCCACCACTGATCCAAAGAAGATGCAGCACAAGTGAATTCCCCAGTCGGTCATCCAGCCTGCCAATCGAGCGTGAAGGATAATCAGACTCCAAAGAACAATCAGCAAAGCCCCATTCTCCTTAGGATCCCATCCCCAGAATCGTCCCCAGGAATCATTGGCCCAAATTCCTCCCAACACTGTCCCAACCAGCGAGAAGAGCAAAGTGAAGCACACAATCCCGAATACCGCCCGGGTCATAAAACGACGGAATTTTTTGTCATCCTCAATCGCTCCGGCAAGTCGGAGG
>Ga0115013_10000555_pt1 | contig 22406 bp, 16 predicted proteins | sample SouAtlMetagenome_2_FD_88686 | JGI IMG/M metagenome (GOLD analysis project Ga0115013, IMG submission 88686) | Marine eukaryotic phytoplankton communities from Atlantic Ocean - South Atlantic ANT15 Metagenome | ecosystem: Environmental > Aquatic > Marine > Oceanic | place: South Atlantic Ocean...
ATTTATTCCAAGCCTACGATAGAAATCTAATAACACCATAATCAAACAGAAACTGATGATCCTTCCATGGGGGAGTTGCGGAGAGCTGCGATGGTATAATTTCGGTATAAAATAAGTATTTGTCAGCCTTGTCGAGGAAAATTTTCTCCCATGAGCGTTGATCTGATTTTTTAATTTTTGTATCTGAAGATCTCTTCGGATGACGCATTTAACGTCGGTTTTCAGTCGTGTCGTGCTACAGAATCAACGAATGCAAGTAATTAAAAAAAAATGCTTGCTAACTTTGAATATGTTAAACGCAGATGTAATTACAGTATATGATCTCGCTAACACAGCTTTGAAAAATAGCAGAAAAGACATTGCTCAAGGTTAATTAATATATCGTTGTTTGACATAAATTGTTCTATTTTAGTTCCACAACACCAGCACGTTTTTTGCCTGCTCTCAATACAATCTCGGTCTTTCCATCAAAATCTTTCACCGTCAGAGAAGCCATTTCATCAACAATTTTTTCCCCATCCACTTTGGCACCACCACCGGCGATCAATCGTCGTGCTTCCTTTTTGCTCTTGGTTAGTTCCAACTCCATGAAAAGGTCTGCAAATCGCTTACCATCACCCTCGAATTCGGAAGCTTCCACTATAACACGAGGAAGACTGTCGGTAGATTCACCTGTTCCCTTGAACATGTTTTCAACGGTTTGATGAATTTGAGTCAAAGAATCTCGACCGTGGAGCATAGCGGTAGCCTCGTCTGCTAAAACAATCTTGGCCTTGTTAATGGCAGAACCCTCCATGCTTTCTAATTTTTCGATTTCTTCAAGGGGAAGTTCTGTAAAAAGTTTCAAGAACTTAATGACATCTTCATCAGATGTGTTTCTCCAAAATTGCCAGTAGTCATACTCGGATAGTTTGTCGGCGTTTAACCAAATGGCGCCTCCTGCAGTCTTGCCCATTTTCGTTCCATCAGACTTGGTTATGAGGGGTGCTGTCAGGGCAAAAAGCTGCGCTCCGTCACATCGACGGCCTAGTTCTGTTCCGCTGACCATGTTACCCCATTGGTCACTTCCTCCAAGTTGTAGTATGGCGTTGTGGCGCCTGTGCAATTCCAAAAAGTCGTATGCCTGCAAAATCATATAATTGAACTCTAAAAACGAAAACGGAGCTTCACGACTCAGGCGTTGCTTGACCGATTCAAAGTTTAACATTCGATTGATACTGAACTGGGTTCCATATTCGCGCAAAAAATCCAAATAATTGAGGTTTCCCAACCAATCGTCGTTGTTGACCATAATAGCAGCGTTTGCAGGGTTGTCTTCGGCCCCCTCCTTTTCAAAGTCCAAAAATGTACGGAAGACTTTCGATATTCCAGCAGTATTTCGTGCTACACCATCATCATCTAGTAGTTTACGACTTTCATCTTTTCCAGTAGGATCGCCCACTTTGGAGGTTGCTCCGCCGATCAAGACAATGGGTCGATGTCCCGACTTTTGCAAGTGTCGAAGAATCATGATTTGCAACAAACTTCCAACATGAAGGGAATCTGCGGTGGCATCAAATCCCAGGTATGCGCTAACCACACCGTCGTCAGCCATAAATTTCTCATCCAATTCGGTGATTCCCGTACACTGATGAAGAAAACCTCGATCTCGCATCGTTTTCAGAAAATCCGATTGGAGCTCCTCCAATGCGTCAGCCTCTTCTGTATAAAGAGAAGACGAGGAAACTTCTTCCGCCATTTCTGTGGTTACCATCCTAGAAATCATATGAGTTGGCCTTCCTATCGTCGCAGTTCTACGCACAACGCCTTGCCGAAAAGCGGTGGCCACATTCTTCGACAAGGAGAAAGCAACTGCGGACAACATCATCGTCATGGAGAAAATAAAATTACCGAGATTCATGCTGATGTACCAAAAACTACGATGGCGCTTGCTGTGTTTTAGTATCAATGATGGATATATGCTCGATACTATTGATGCCTTGGTAATGAAATACTGTATGGCGGTCCCAAATAGTTTGTCATCGGTCTCTGTGATGATGGCCCAGGACGCAAAACATTCTTTGCTCTCTCTCAAAACCACTGAAGATTATTTCTTTTCGGTTTCCACGTACGCATCACGTCAGACAGATCGTGTTTGGATCGGCACATTGAGTCCCGTATATGAACATAGATTGAGAAAATGTGAAGCTTTCTTCATACTCGTAGTCGTAGTGCATATCCCTTTATTCTTTGCCTCATTAACCTCGAGATCCCATTGCAACATGCGTTCGCCATCACTCTAATTATCATACTAGTAGCTACGGTATTGCACTTGAAAAAGTATTTTGAATGAAGAAATGCCAGAAGGGCGATGAAATTAAAGGTTGTTTTAAAATTCATTTGTACAAAATTGTACCTTTATTTGCTGAAAAAAGGATTGTTGAAGCCAGCTTTTTTGTCTTCGGCTTTCCACTCGTTCAAATTTATCCGCAACCGAACGTTTCCCTCCTGCATGTTATAACCAACAACCGTTTTGCAGGAAAGACGACATTTTGGATTCCGTTTCATCAGTTTCTCTTCCGTAAGGCCCATTGGATTCATCAATTGCATACCCATGTCAATAGCGACCGTGCACTTATTACCACAGAAATCACACTTAGCAGCGTCACGGTCTTCAAAGATGATCCCTCGAGTCTGTAAGGCTCGCTTGAGATTCTCCCCAGCAAAAAGTTCCACCGTTTCTTCGTTGTCGGCACCATCAGCACATTGAATCGGAGGATATTGAACGACAACTTTCACTTTTGGCCATCTACGTATTCTTTTAATATTTAATGTGAGCGATTCGATTTCGGGAGGAAAGGAACCTAACAAACCAATGGTTGTGTCAAAATTCTTGCATTCGCAATCGAACATTTCTCTTGACTCCTCCACTTTGGTGTTACTACCATCCTTCAATGAGACTCTATTGACTTCAACACCAGCAATGGAGTCACCAGCAATAACTCCGGCCTTTTCGGCATTTCCACTCACGCCCGAAATAATCGTCAACCCGTAATCGTCATCCCTACCGCCAGCCAGTTCCAATAGTTCAATGCCCATGCCTCCGTCACGATTAACAACCACGCGAATATCATCTACGTAGTAGTCCTTAGATTTCGAATCCAAAAATGGCACTCCTGCCGCCCGGTCCATCCTGTTATCGGCACTAACAGATACAGTCCACAGGTCGGCGGCTTTTTCGACATCGACGTTGTAGGTGTTTGGATCGACTGCAGAGTTAGCGTCTGGATTCGTGACGGCGATAGGCTTTTCAAAATCGGAATCAGCGGGCGCAGAAGCGAGTGATGATAAAGATCCGTACGTAGAAGTCGTCTTTGACTTTCTCTCTATGTATCTATTTCTGTTCAATTTCTTGCTTCGCATCGAGGTCGGTGCGAATGCCAATGACGATTCCGTTCTCGAAAACAGAGCAGTCATGCAACCAATGATCGTACTAGAGATTGAAATCTTCATGGTCGATATTCTCGTTCAGGGCGATTACTGATGACGAAATTGTTTTCGATTTCTTTCCACGCAACTGTTCGAATCTAACAATAACAAGCTCGTCTTGAATAATTGTGTCGCGAGAAAAGGAGGAAAGACGAACACAACTCGGTCTCTGATGACGTAATTTGTGTTTCCTTTTTCGACATTTTTGACGAGGGGCGTTCAATCCCCTAAAGCAAATCCAAAGGGGGTCGCAAATTGCCCCCCCCCCATGTGCCCAAACCAAAATGAATCAATGGGTGGAATTGTGGGTGCACCAATCCCAATCATATTCATTTGCATTGAAGCAGATTGCCAACGGTCACTCCAAAACAGATGTATTGTGTGGCACAGGATGCTCACCTGCAAGAGCCACTGAGTCACAATGTGGCACCAGCGGGGGCAGGTGGCTCTGGGGTGGGGCAAAGCATGAGCCATGGTGAGTGGCCAACTTTGGGGCCTTTTGGCGGTGCGATGGCGCAGCAATGCCAAAGAGCCATGGCCCATTTGGCCTGTGGCCAGGCCACAGAGCCCCAGCCAGCCCCCCTGCCAGCGCCCATGCTGTGTGGCCCCAAGGGGGGTGCAGCAGTGGTGGCGGGCATGGTTGAGCTGGCTCCATTGAGGGCGCAATGAAGTATGGCTGAGCTGAAAATGTGGTTCGGCTGGGATCATGGTTGATCTGGCAATCCAATGGGGAGGGAGTGGGGGATGCCCGTCGTGCCACCAATGGGAGATCCGACCTCCGTGGCTTCGGGAGGGATTCTTTATCTTGGTCGCCAGCGAGCAAATTTTTGTAGCACATTTTAGCGCGTCATGACACATCGTGTTTTTTGCGCGGCGAATTGCTGGCAGACATGAAAAAATTGTGGTTGCCAGCTGTGTGCTTCTGAAAGAGAAGGGTCAGAAAAGAATGCAAATCAGAACGGAATTATTTTAACATCTCTCAACCACAACAGAGTTGAATTGGACCATTGGAACCTAAGATACAACTTGCACCAACGTTACCGCGGCGAAAAAGCTTAAAGAAGTTTAAGAATAGAGGCATCTACTCCGAAGAACCGAAAGAAATACTTCCAATAATAGACTGGCAGCTGGTATCTTCAGTTTATAGATTTTTGAAGAATGCAACGGATAGTTTCGGGAGAGGGTAGTCTATCAAAACAATGCAGTGTTCCTGACCAAGACCTGAAAGAAGCATCGACTAATTTAGAACATAATAATCTCAAGAATTACGATTCCGTCATGTCCCATTCATCTACTATTGCAATTGATCATGGAGCAAACTTTGTTGAAAACGATTCTGAAATGAATAACGAAGGCCTTGACGGTGTGACGATGCACGCAAATGATTCACTTGCAACCTTTTCAGAATCGAGTGTTGCCAGTCCTTATTTGGAAGCCCAGAAGCCGGATAAAATTCCTGTACAAGTGTCTCAAGCGCACGATTCCGGATTGCCATCTCTTTCTAAAACGGATCGCGGTATTACTACCTCAGCCGTGCAGCAACAGCAGACGACAATGTCCATTATAAGTGGGTTACTCCCACCAGTGGGTTTACGTCCTATTACAAGAAACGACTCTAGAAATTCTGGCACTACCAATTCGTTCGGATCTGGACTACAAAGAAGTCAGAACTCAAGTCGTGACTGGGGATGGTTCGAAGACGTCCACCATTCCGACCAGAGCGTAACAGGCTCTACGATATCTGGCGGTACTAGACCGGGAGGAAACAGTAATGGCGAAAGAATGACCGTAGAGGGCTCTGTCGCAAATTCAGTTGCGAGCAGAATATCATCGCCACAACATCAACTGAGTAACAAAAGGGCCGGTAATATAATTAATAACAGTGATATAAATACGAGTAATAATGACAACGGAGGGACAAACACAAACAGTGTCGATGGTGGTGAACATAACTATAAAGTTGAAGAAGTCGGAGGTACAGCAAATAATGAGACGAGCAGTAGGAACAATCGACCTAGTGTACGTGATCGTGGCGACACCAACATCAATACCAAATCGCTTTTGCCTACAGGTGACGAAATGTTGATCGATGACATGCAGGAATATCTTGAACCTATTGTAATCAATTCTAGGCCAAGAGATATGGAAAACGGTAAGTCTCGACTCAAATGGAAATCTGAATCGAAGTTATGGTGTATCCTATACTATTTCCCTATGGTATTTGTTTTGCACTCACCTTCCTTTTGTCTTCCTCGATGATTGTTACAACAGAAGCTGCCGTGCAGGCCGTCACAGCGCCAAATTATGTTTTAGAGGAATCTCTGTCGAACCAATTATTATGGAAGAAGACAGCTGGCAACCGACCTCCACAACCGGTGGAAGAACGAGCATTTTTTGAGGCCCAGTGGGCTGAAAATTTTGCCATGTCAGAAGTCAAATACCGAATGCCAGCAGAAGTGTTGACAGCTACGACACCAGTTTCGCTCAACCCTTTTGCCGACGGAAATTTTGGGTCGGTTGGTACGTCGGTCGCAGAAGTTGGTGGAGCTAAGATAGGTGACGGAAATCATCACGATGTTGCAGATATCGTTTCATCTTTCGTGGTTCCAGGGGGAACAAGTGGGCATGGGACATCAGCTGCCCATCATAACCCACACCTTCAGAAGCCTCACCGAGTTGTCAGAAGTAGTAGCGGGAGTGGTCGTAACTTGATTGTATACGCAAAGGGCGATAATGTTTTCGGCACAACCGTCAGTAAGAGTTTTCCTAGACCAAGTATCAATGGAGAACTAGTTTCCGGTGTGAATACTTTGAACATTTCTATTGCGAGTTATCGGGTAGTTGAGGTAAGTGGGACCGACCCTAGTGTCCGGATGATTTTATCTTTAGATATCAACCAATCTCAAGTATTCTTGTTTTCTCTGCCCTTTCTGAACCGTAAACATTCCAGTCCGAAAAATGTGGGAAGCATGCACAATTTCTCGTTATTTTTCGAGAGGGTGGCATTCGAGATACGATTGGGGTTTGGAAACGATATTCGGATTTCCAAGAATTATCCAAAAAAGTTACCAGGGTACAAGAAGGCTGTGCCTCTGTTATCGCCAACATGAGTCCACTTGCAATAACAGAAGAACACGACGTAGAGCACTTGCCCAATGCCATAACTAGTTGGCATCTTTTGAAAAAGCGCAAGCGGTGGTACCGCTGCCTGGATTCTGGTTACTTATCACTGAAAGCATTTTTGCTTGAGCGATTTCTACATGATATTTTATTTGAAAGCTCAAGTCCAGATTTGTTGAGAAACTTCGTAGGCGTACCTCCTCCCAGGTAAACTGGTATTCTCGAAATGCATCGCCACCTCTGTCGTGACGAGCGACTTGGTACAATAAAATATTTACATCATACGCATCAATAAGCTTACATGATATTTACAACATGCACGTAGTTTATACTCTTGCATAATTATATTTTGCAACATCCCAACACTCTGTCATCTGCAGATAGCTGCATTTTTGAAAACTACTCAGCATTAGGAAGGAAAAGATTCGAGGGGAGCCTTTACAATCATTTGTAGGACTCATGATGCAAATGTTCAAATTCGTATCGTCTGGCTTTTCAAATGCTACCTATGGTACAGCTACGCAAACAACGAATGATTTATTAATTATGAGGGTATATTTGCTGCAGTATTCATCTTCCTCCTCGCAGTAACCATAACGCGCCTTCATATGCAGAAAATCGGCTGCCACTGACCAAGAAGGCACGCGCAATGCTAGCACCGGAACCAGCGTAAAGTCCACTTATGCCTCTGGTTTGTATGAGATCTTTACAAATTTGAAATGCTCTCTTCTGTGGAGGCATGTTTTGACCCTGCACCCCGGCACGTATACAATCTAAAGGAAATGACAAAAACCAGGAAAGCGCACCCGATAATCCGCCAGCTACTGGAATAGCAAGCTTTGTATTGGTGGCAATGGACAAAAATGAAGACGGATGTTTTGTACTACTCGTCATATGATTTTGCTGTCGAACTATTTCTTGCTGACGGAGGAAGCTCTCTCGAAGCCCCTCGTAAAAGAAAAAGTATGGACCTATAAACGCCATTTCACGAATTGTATTGACAGTATGCCCCGTATATATTATGCCGAGGCCGTGCTTTCGGATCAACATAGTAAAGCAATTCCATGACCCAGTGTATTCCCTACGTTGTTTGATATTATCAAGCTGCATCTGTGTCTTGGTGAAGTTCTCTACAGTAGACACTATTCCAGCAAATGGTGCACAAGAAATTCCACTTAAGAAATTTCGATAGTCCCATCCCGCCGTTGCTCCATACGATTCTCGAAAGTATGCGTATTGAATGAAGGTTGTAGTATTAAGAATCGACAAAGAAATTAAAGGAGGACCAATCCCCTTATACAATGCAGATATTCCTTCATTCTTTACAATTTCTTTCCCAACAGATAAAATAGAATGGTGGCCTTGCGACGACGATCCAGTTTGTAGCCTAGTTTTGATTAGATCCAGGGGGAAACCAATAATTGTCCCAAGTATTCCAGCAGAGAGTCCCCCAATGGCTTCTTCTCCTAGACGCAGTTCTTTCACTGATCTTTTCGCCATTTCATGTATGACCGTCACAAATCTCCGAAGTTTTATGGACCACGGAATAAACAAAAACTTTAAAATGGAATGTGTTTTCTTGCTTTTTTTCATGTTTCCGTGATAGTACGCATCTCTCACGTACATACTACTCATACGATGCCTATGTTCCCCAACCTGCTAGAGGGGAGAGAGGAGTTGAGGAGAGTGTATGGTTGAAGAAACAATGAAACACCCATTAGACATGAGAAAGTATTGAGAAATACACTACTGAAGACATTTACCACTGTCTGTTTAAAACCAAAATTAGGTGTTATGAGGTGAAAAGGACATGGGGCCATGGTAGGAGGGGCAAATGGCACCCACAGGCCAGCACCCCACAACTGCATGCCTATTATAATTCTTTCAATTCAATGAAAACAACTCACAAACACAGCTCCTAGAGTAATTTAGCCTCTCGGCACTTCCCCTTGTGCAGGAGAGAAAAATGGGGAAAATCATTATCAAACAAATCACTGAAGCCGATCTTCAAAATGAACCATCGTCCAAGTGAGGAAGGAGTCTTTTCGAGCATGAAATTTTGTGGATCAATATACAATTCCTTAATTGTTGATTACGCGCTTGGTCATCCGAGTATGCCATACTGGTTATTTAGCTTTAAAAACAAAAACTTAGAACCGTAAAATAAGTACTAGATAAATCTAAGAAGGTCGAACCACACTAGAATGATTTCTCTGAGAATTTCTTTTTTTTGCCCATCAACCTGATTGTTTTGTTCTCGTCTCAAACTGTGCGCATATTTCCCACCGCACAAATCAGTGTATCGCACCGCGGCCAAAAAAAAATCCCTTGAAAAAGCGCGGACGAACGTCATCGTTTACGTAGATTCTGGTACAGTAACCGATTAACTCGTTGACACCAATCCTCCATTTTGCATTGAGATATTGACGGGGTTCACTTGCACTCTTATGGTGCCAATGCAAATCCGTCCCATTTTGCATTGAGATATTGACGAAGGGTAAGAAACATTCTTCATTGACCATGGCGATCTTCGAGCTCGATATTTGTATTGTCTTGGGTAAATTTGTTTACTTTCATCGTCGACAACTCGTGTCGTAGAATTCTACGACATCTTCGTACTGTCTGTCTGTCCCCTTTGTTGATGGAAACTGCTGATGTTTTCGCAGGGGGAAAAATCAAAATTTTGTCTACTTCAGTGCGGTGCACGATGAGGAGTTGGTCAACTTTTTAAGCCGACAATACATTTGAAACTGTTGCTCGTTACAATACGAAATCGTCACACTTTTGCATGTTTTGTTCCAGAATTCTGCCGATTAGCAAATGCATTCCATTGGTATCGGTGTACCGTCGACGATTTTTGCATTTTGCTCATTCCGACAAACATGATTTTCCATCGTCCGAAGAAACGAATATTCACTAACTTTTAATTTCCATATTATTGTTATCTTCATTTATAGTTGATCTGAAGACGCAACTATTTTAAAGTGATCGAAAGGGCCGTTTCATTAGGAAAGTCGAACACGAGGATTTCTGTCGTTCGGGTTAACAGAGTCAAATCTTGTAGAGTTTCATAGGGACCGATAATTTTTTATCATCTCCAAAAGGAAAAAAGATTTAGGACTATTAGCAATGCAAACCTCGCAAGCACCACCGCCGCCTCAAATGCACGCCGTTCCGGCAGCTCCTGCGCCCCAAGGAGCAACGCAACAACAAATGATGCCAGCAGGTCCAGTGGCAGCCGCGCCTGTTCCTACATCTATTCCTATGCAGCACACTCAATACGCACCACAACAACAGAATCACGTGCAAGGGACAACCTATCAAGCCCCGCAACAGCAGCAATATGTTGCTGCACCTGCAGGCCAAGTAGGAGCATTGCCACAACAGCAACAAGTTGCTCAACCAGTTGGTGCTCCGATAGCGCAAGCACAACCACAGCAGCAGCAGGCAGGTCAAATGTATCCTCATCAAGGATTGAACGGGGGATGGCAAAGTGATCAGGACTATAATGAACGAAGAAAGATGATTGCGAAAATGTGAGTTGTATTAAAAGAATCAAATTTTCACTGACTATCCGAAGTAAATGTATCATGGAAAAGTTGTTGTAGTATCACACCTTGACGTGATAAATTGGTGAAGGAAATTTTCTAATTATTCAATTCTATTGCCTCATTTGTATCGTCTCCCATTTGTTTAATAGTGTACATTTGTTGAAACAAAGAAAACCAAATGCGCCTCAAGATTGGTTAAAGAAGTTGCCGCAGATGGCGAAAAGGCTGGAAGAATCATTATATCGATCTGCCAAGTCTTTTGAAGAATACAATGACGCGTCGACTCTTAAGCAGCGTCTACAACAGTTGGCGCACAATATTGGTATGAAGACGAAAAGGATTCAACAAGCTCAAATGCAAGCACGACAAGCTCAGCAACAACAACAGCAACAACCGCAGCAACAAATGGGACAACAAGGTGTGCAATATCGAACAGTCGCTCCCCCTCCCCAACAACAACAGGGAGTACCACAGCAACAACCAATAGCGCCATTACAGCAGCAACAAGCTCCCCTTCAACAATTGCAGCAAGCTCCGATAGTGCAAAGGCAGCACCAGCCAATGCAACAGCCACTACCTGTCCAACAACCACCTGGGAACAACAGTCGAATTGTAAATGTAGCAGAAATAAATCCAATAATGAGTCAGCCAACCGTGAAAACTGCTCACGCACCTGTACAGCCAGCACCGATGCATTACCAAGCAACGCAGCCGCAGGCCCCAGTAGGTGCCCCGCCCCAACAAGCACCAGCACCAATACAGAGTCAACCTCCAACGCAAAATGGACGACCGGCATCAAGTGGCGGTAGTCGTCAAGTTTCGGACCGACAGCAGGTGTTGCGACATCAACAGCAACGTTTATTACTCTTGAGGCACGCCGCAAAATGTCAACACGACGATGGGCGCTGCCCGGTGACACCTCATTGTGCAGGGATGAAACGATTGTGGAAGCATATCGCAGAATGTAAAGATCAGAAATGTCTTGTGCCTCATTGCGTTAGTTCACGATATGTTCTGAGTCACTATCATCGATGTAAGGACGTCCGTTGTCCTGTATGCGGCCCTGTAAGAGAAGCCATTCATCGAAGCCATGAAAAGCAAAAGCAAATGCAAGCCCTGAAGCAGCGTCATCAAGCAGCGGTGCGGCAAAACGAGGCAAAAACAGCAGGGGCGCCAGTCCAACACGTTGTTCAAGCTCCGACATCAGTTCAGGGTGGGGTCCCACTTCAGCAACCGCCGCAGCCACAAAGACAACACCCACCGCAACACCGACCATTACCTTATCCACCACAGCCGACCGGACCAACTAGCTCTATACCAGCAGAACCTCCTAACAAACGACAACGTACTTCTGTGCCTATACAGTACCAGGGACAACCAGTTGCTCCTGCTCCAGGACAACCAATTGCTCCTCGCAACATGTATCAGCCAGCACCGGTGGGTGGGGTTCCTCCTCAAGCGATGCCACCACAACCTCAAACTGCCAAACAAGGATATGCTTACCCATCGCAACAGCAGCCAATGCCTCAGAAGCCGGGCGTGCCTTCCGCGGCAATCGCTCGACCCAAAGGCCCTGCTGGTCCTGTAGCGCAGTTTCGGAACGGACAAATCATCACTCCAAAGTTTACTGGTCCAAAACCGCAGGAAGATCACACTCTCATCAATTGTTTTTCGGTTGACCAGATTGAAACACACATAGAATCATTGAATAAAGGCCTACAACTCCCACCCCAAAAATTGAAGGCAAATTGTCTAGAAGTGCTCAAGGTTCTTCAAGGTCATCAACACGGGTGGGTATTTAACAGCCCTGTCGACCCTGTGGAATTAGGCCTGCCCGATTATTTTGAAGTAATCAAACAACCAATGGATCTCGGAACGATTCGGAAAAAGTTGGAGAATGGCTGCTATCATTCATTGGATGACTTTCACAATCATGTCCAGATTACTTTTGACAATGCAATGCTATATAATCCTGAAGGCTCTGTTGTTTACAATATGGCAAGTGAAATGAAGACCAAGTTTTTGCAAGACTATGACATTCTTTTGAAGCAGCTGAATGCCGAGGAAGACGCTAAGCGCAGAAATGGAGAGGCATGCTCGTTATGTGGGTGCGAAAAACTTCTTTTTGAACCTCCTGTGTTCTACTGTAATGGTGTGAATTGTCCATCGAAACGTATTAGACGTAATAGCTATTACTACGTGGGTGGAAACAACCAGTATCATTGGTGTCATCAGTGTTTTGGTGATCTGAAAGACGGGCAGCTAATTGAACTCGCAGATGTTTCGATACGAAAGGAGCAGTTGACTAAGAAAAAGAACGACGAAACACATGAAGAAAGCTGGGTTCAATGTGATCGTTGTGAGCGATGGGTTCACCAGATATGCGCGCTTTTCAATACACGTCAAAATAAAGACCAGCGATCCGAATTCTCGTGTCCTCGATGTACAATCGAGGAACGCAAGAAGACAGGAAGGCTTGAAGCGACTTCGTCAACTCCGATGGCCGAAGACCTACAGCGCACCAAACTTTCTGAATTTGTCGAAAGTCACGTCCGTACCAAAATGGATGAACATCTAAAAATTCTTGCAGAAGAAAAAGTAAAAAAGGATGGAATTGATATTGAAGAAGCAAAAGCTGCGGTAACGATGGGCGGAGCAATTACAATTCGTCAGGTTGCTTCGATGGATCGCAAACTCGAAGTCAGAGAACGCATGAAGAAACGATACGCCTTTCTGAATTATCCCGATGAATTTACGTATCGGTGCAAGTGCTTCGTTGTCTTCCAAAATCTTGACGGTGTCGATGTAATCCTGTTTGGATTATATGTTTATGAGCATGATGAGAAGAATCCTGCACCAAATAAACGCACTGTTTATGTATCCTATCTCGACAGTGTTCATTATATGCGACCGAGATCGATGAGAACATTCATATACCACGAGATTCTCATTTCCTATCTTGATTATGTTCGTCGTCGTGGTTTCTCTACCGCGCATATTTGGGCATGTCCTCCTCTTAAAGGTGATGACTATATTTTGTACGCCAAGCCAGAAGATCAGAAAACTCCAAAAGATGACCGCCTTCGCCAGTGGTACATTGATATGCTTGTCGAGTGTCAAAAACGCGGCATTGTTGGGAAACTCACAAATATGTACGATCTTTACTTCTCTAACAAAGAAAATAACGCGACTGTAGTCCCATACATGGAGGGCGATTACTTTCCAGCCGAGGTTGAAAATATTATTAAGGATATCGAAGAGGGGAAGATTGGTAAGAAGAACAACGGAAAGGAGGGGAAGAAAAAGAAAGGGGATAAAAAGCAGAAGAGAAAGAGTGGTCGAGGTGGAACTCGGTCCAGTGGAATCGATGAAGACGCACTCAAAGCTAGTGGTATTCATTTTCCTGGAAAGGATCAAAGGAGTCTTGAGGAGGGTGGTCGTGATTACGTGATGGTAAAACTCGGGGAAACTATTCAACCTATGAAAGAAAGTTTTATTGTAGCACATTTAGCCTGGAAAGGTGCAAAGAAGGAAGATTTGGTAGTTCCAAAAGCTATCCAGGAATATCGTGAAAAGCATCACATCGCAGTCGAAGACGGGCCAGAACAAGATAGCACTCAAGAAAATCAGGAAGAGTCAGATTCAGCGCGTAAGGAGCAGGAGTCAGATACAAAGGATGAAGAAAAGGCATCTTGCGAAAATGGAAATTCAAAGAACGACGATACAGAGAAAACTGACATTAAATCGGAGAATAGCGACATGAAAGACTCCGAAAAATCAAAAGATATTGAAAAGAGTTCCGATAAATCAGAATCTGAGAAACCAGAATCTGAGAAACCAGAATCTGAGAAACCAGAATCTGAGAAACCAGAATCTGAGAAATCAGAATCTGAGAAATCAGATTCTGAGAAAGCGAAGACAATAGAAACCGTGAAAGAGGAACCTCCTCCTGAGGCTGATCACAAAACCAAAGATACTGAAAAATCTGATCCCGATGGTACCAAAGTTTCTGTCAAGACCGAGGACGTTGAAATGAATGGAAATGTCGAATCTAAGGATGTTAGCATGGCAGATGCCGAAACTACTTCAAATGCTAAGGTGGAAGAAGAAAATTCAGCTAAGGAAGGTGAAGAAGGTGACCAATCTGAAAATAAGACAGAAAATGAATCAACTGAGGAAGAAAAAGACACAAATCATTCCGATGATTCGAAGGGCAATTCTGATACTAAACCTTCCGATATGCCTATCGATAAGGAATCACAAAGCTCAGCTGATGTTTCTTCCAGTTCAGATAACAAGGCGGATAAAAACGCCGATGCCGACACGGAGATGAAAGATGCTGACGAAAGTGAGGAAAAGGAAGTTTCTGACGCTGAAAAGAAAGCAGAACCCACTAATCCTAGTGATGAGACAAAAATAGCGGATAACTCGAACCAAACGACTGACAAGCAGTTAGATAAAGCTGACACTCCAGCTGATACAGAAAGTGGAGATGAAAGTAAAAACGACGTCAATGGAACAAAATCGCCTTCAGAAAAGACTGATGCTCCTAAATCAACACTCTCCATGGAAGAGCGGTCTGGGAAGTTTGCCGCTATGGCAAAGAAACGTGGAATTTCGGGAGAAGAGAAGACCGAGTCTAGTGGAACAAACGGAAAGGAAAAAGCTGAAAACAAAAAAGAAGCTGAAGCTACGCCTGCGATTTATGTCTTAGACAGCAAAGGAAGAAGAGTGAAGGTTATCGATGATGACGAGGAAGAAATGGATTGCGAATTCCTCAATAATCGTCAAGCCTTTTTGAATTTATGTCAAGGTAATCACTATCAGTTTGATCACTTAAGAAGAGCCAAACATTCTTCAATGATGGTTTTGTGGCATTTACACAATCGAGACGCTCCGAAGTTTGTCCAACAATGTACGACTTGTTCAAGGGAAATACTTCAGGGGTACCGCTTCCACTGTGCGATCTGTGCGGATTTTGATCAATGCCAAGATTGTATTCAAAACCCAAACATCCCAAGGCATCCACACCAGCTCAAAGCAATTCCTGTGGCAGGTCAACAAACTGCATTGACAGAAGCGCAACGTAAAGAGCGTCAACGTAGCATTCAGTTACACATGACTCTCTTGCAGCATGCTGCAACTTGTAACTCTCCAAAATGTCCATCTGCGAACTGTACAAAGATGAAAGGGCTTCTTAAGCATGGAGCACAATGCCGAATTAAGGCAACCGGTGGCTGTAATGTATGCAAACGGATATGGGCTCTACTCCAGATACACGCTCGCCAGTGTAAAGCAACTCAGTGTCCTGTTCCTAATTGCATGGCTATTCGTGAACGTGTGCGTCAGTTGAAGAAACAGCAACAAGCAATGGACGATCGTCGTAGACAGGAAATGAACAGAGTTTATCGAGGTGCACGATAGTTTTGTGGCCATCATTTTCGTGAGGATTCAAGATCAATAGGTAGTAATCGCTTTTATTTCAAAATAAATATTGAATGATGTATCAATATTCAAACGTCCTCATAAATGCCATAATAATTTCATCAAGAATAAACTATGTCTTTAACCTCTATCTCAATCTATACTGGCTTGAAGGAACCATTAATTTCGAAAGTTTGATCTCTAGAACCTTCTTTATCATCCAAGTTTAATTTGTGTTGCAAGAGTCTCATTCATTTAGTGTCGTCATAGGAAAGAAACTCTTTCTTTGAAGACAAAGTTGGCTTATGATCATTAGCCTGAATCTATCGCAAGCCGACTCGTTTCTTCTTAGTTGATCTTTTTCCGCTTAGATTTTGTTTCACTAATTTTATGACTCACGATATGATCACTAGCGTCGTTCTGGCGATCACTTTCATTGTTGTTACTTCTCTTGTTAATCGGCCTTGCCCGTGCAGTTGGGTTTGCATCGGCTGTTCTGGTTTCGTCAAGTGTTGCGAATGATTCTTGAACGAAATTTTTGGTTGTTATTTCTCTTTGTAAAAAGTATGCATCTTCATACTTGTGTTCCCCTGCTACCAAGGCCGCCACGTTCTTGATAGCACATTCGTTTGTAGTATCTGGATTACTTGGAGACCGAGCAGTAGCTTTTGAATGATCAACATTCCAAACCTCACACAAACTGGAAAGATCGTGACAATCGCAAGTCGCTTTTACTGTTTGTCCCTGTTGAAATTTCATTGGTAGATAGGGGACTCGACCGGTGGGGGTCCGCCGATGAGACATCATTTCACATATAACGTACTTGGTATTTTTGTAGTGGGAGTCGTATCGCACCGAATGTCTAAGATATTCTTGAACGACAACTGTTTTGTCTACTAGCGGTTCTACACCTTCATCAGATGATGTAGTGGGTGAAAGAGGAAGGAATGTGCTTGTGTTATACAAAGCCGGTCGACCCAGTAACAACCCGTCAACTTTTGTCCGTTCAATGAACTCGGTTCTTTCTTTGCGATCATAAAAGTCACCATTTACCAGAAAATTGAAATCTGGATACTTTGGTCGCAATATCCTTAAGACTTCTTCTACAGATTTCCAATCTGCTGCTACTATTGGTTCGTGACCCACCCTCCGAGCATGAATCGCGACAGCATCAGCTCCAGCATTGATCATAGTTTCTACAAAATTTACTGTCTGTTGCGTGGTCTCAAGTAACCGGATTTTACACGACAGGGGTTTACCAAGTGGGCCTAGCAAATCATTTTTCAGTGTTCTTAAGATTCGAGCCGCTCGATCAGGATCTTTCAAGAGCGCCGATCCCATCCCACCAGAAACACTGAACTTCTTCGGGCATCCCATATTAACATCGATTGCATCCACGTCTCCTACAACACGCTTGGCAGCCTCCAGCGCCAACTCGGGTTCTCCCGTTCCGAGCTGGCAGATTAGTTTTCCTTTTTCTATTTTTGGATCAATTCGGAGTATTAAGCAGGGTCGATTGTTATCTGCCTTGAGTTTTTTTCGTGTCTTTTTTGGAAGAGTTGCTGGGTCTTTGATGTAATCAATCGTTCCCAAGTCTTTATTTTCGACACGGATCGTTTGAGATAAGGACCGATCGACCAATTCTTCTGTATAGGTAAAGTCGGCTCCATATTGGAGAGCTAGTGTTCTGAGGGGAATAGTCGAGGCACGAACCATGGGAGCTAGAGCAACACCACGATATAATCTTCGGGCCTTTTCGCGGCAAGCACTAGGGAGTTTGTCGTCATGGTCAGCGGAATTGCTATTTGACCCGGGCATCAACGAATTTTCTCCCACTTTAGTCTCGGTCATGATCTAATTGCAAGTGAAATGTGAAATCGAAAGCCAGAAAAGAAATAAAATTGATCGATTGAGATTTGTGGTAGGGAAGACGGGCAGCGGACATACCACATAACGATTTCACATTCGCGCCAGATCTTGGCGCAATACACGAAACTTCTACTGAAGACAGGTATCTTTCTCGAACAACAGTTGGAGGTGAAACGCACAAGAACCGTATTACCCAACAATGTATGAGAAAATAAATGTGCACACATCAAAGAAGAACCACCTAACCACGAGGATCTACTATAATATCGCTATTTTATCTCTAGTCTACTTGGCGAAGATTCCACACAGTTTCGCAGCAAGACCTTCGACGATACCACCATGCCAAAGACGACCGAAATTTTCGAAAGCGATACAATCCACAGGGCTACATGGGCGTTTGGCGTTTCTGTTGTGCGATCTACGAGCAGGAAGTAATAACCTCGATGGAACAGATTTGAGTGGGTCAAACAAGAGCTATGCCGAGATAATTGAACAAGGAGAAATTTCAGAAAATACGTCTGGATCAAAACCTTTAAAATATAGTACTTTTCGCATGTATTGTTCTTGCATTGGCATCGTCTCATTGTGGATCCTCAGCGGAACTATATTTTACTCTTACACGAACGACTGGCCGTTCCCACAATCCTTTTTCTACGCTGTCGATGCGGGAATGTCAATCGGATTTTGCACCGATGTGGCAGAGACGAAACTCGTGAGCAAAGCATTTACAATCGTTTATATACTATTGGGAGCGAGTGTTGTAGGAGGTGCCCTGTGGCTCTTCATACAAGACATTGTTGAAGGTGTCGTCGAACGAGAAAGGGACAACAATCTTAGTGTCCTGACAAAAAGATACGAGCTGATGTTGGGAAAAGAAGCGTTTGAAAAATCAAATGTCGACCATGCCGGGACCCTGACTAAAGATGAATTTACGAAGCTCTTGAGATCTGCGAATACTCATGCAAGCGGTCCAACGTCATCAGAAAAATTATCAGAGGACGATATCGATGTTCTCTGGAAAAAATTTGACCGAATCGAAGACGGAAGAATTCGTTTCAAAGAATTTTCTGGAACCTACCGAGGCATCGAGAGCTTGATCGAATCCCTTCAAAGCCCTGAAAACCCCACCACTAACAATTCAATTTCCGACAATCAAGATGGAACCGACAAGCAAGACGGAAAGAAGTTATCGATGAGAATAAAAAATTGGATATTGTCCCCTATCTATGCAACATCATCTTTTGCAAAATCATTATTACGAAGACAAAATAGAATTTACATTGTCTTCTTCGCTTGGGTCCTTCTCGGAATCTTTTGGGGAATATTGGATCAAGGGTGGGATCCAATAACCGCTACCCATTTTGCTGTTAGCGCCCTTGCTACAGGAGGGTTAACTGCGCCACCAGTGAATAATGAAGGCATTTTGCCCACCTGGCCGTCAATTTTTTGCGGCTGCTTTTGCCTGGTAGGCATTCCTCTAATGGGCATCACTTTTGGACACTTTACACGTATATTGGTTTCTGATCATGTCTCTGCTATAGAAAAATGGGCGTTAACTCGTCCTCTCACGGCTACCGATTACGACATTGCTAAACAGTATATAATGAAGATACGAGAGTCAAAGTTAAAGTCACGTTCTTCGAGATCAAATGTGAAGCAAATGCGAGAAGAAGAAACTTTATTGTCAACCTCTATTACTTGGAGAGGGTTACGTTTAAGTGACTTCATTGTTCTACAATTTCTTCGACAAGGGAGAATATCTTTAGAGGCAATCAAAATCTTGATAAAAGAATTCGATTTGCTTGATGCTGATAACACTGGCCTATTGAGTCTCGAAGAAGTGACGAACTGGAATGCCACAAAAGAACGGTCATAGAGAGAAGAATATACGCGACAATGCCACCACCGTTCGAAAACCGAGTTTATCTTAATATGAGGCTATCAACATTTTTTTACGGGACGATTTCCATGACTTATCAAAAACGATCAGTTACTAAAAAACTATTTCATCAAATTTCACAATCAATTTCAATGACAATCGTAACACGCAGAAGACAAAAAGTCGACTGCGTTCTAGTTTACTTAGATCGTGCTTTAGCAGTTTGGCGAGTAACGAGAGGCCTAGAGGTTCCAAACAATACCAGCATCGAAGAAATCTATTGGAACCTTCGCTGCTAAAATATTTTTTGCTTTTTTATTTTCGCGATGATGACGATACGAATCGAATGAATCCAATTAGTCCATTCTGAAAGTGAGTGGCAAGAGAATGCAGTGTGCTGATTGACAAGACAGAATCCACACCCACATAACATCAATGCAAAGCAATTTCTAATACACTCTTGACAATTGACCAACTGCATGGTCACTGGCATTCAATTTGGTGCCTTGACAGTGATTTGAACTGTTGTGATGGCATTTTCAAATCTGAAAGTGTGACTCGCCCACAAAATTTTTAGTGCGTCTGGTGCACGAACGACGATAGCTTGAGTCTAGAGAGGTCCACGCAATCGATTCATACTTCCTCAATTAATGTACGAATCGAATCGTTGTAAGAAAGCAATTGGAAAAGAGATCAATGGCTGTGAACGCAACTAATGACAGGAGTATTCCTTTTCAAATGGTAGCACTGGACCTTGATGGCACCCTCTTGCAGTCAAACCATCAGCTTTCCGACGAACAAGCCAACTACTTGCGAAATCTATATACTTCTGGTTTCAAGATTTGTATTGCAACTGGTCGAGCAGCTCCTTCTGTTTATGACATTGTAAAGAATCTGGCATTGCCAGATCCAACACCAGTGGTTTGCTCGAACGGAGCCCGTGGATTTTTGCTGTCGTATAGTGACCGCCGAAAGAACCAGAATGAACTCTTTTACAACCCACTTTCTCGGGAGGCAGTAATCAAGACGATAGAACTCTCCAATAGACTAGGCTATTTTGTTCAATATTATATCGGAGATGGAATTTACGCTAATCCAATCACAGAAAGCCATTGTCGAATGATAAAAGAGTATGAAATTCTGACGGATAGCACTATCGAAATTGTGGATGACAACTTCGATCGATTTCTTGCGGAACAAGAAGATGACAAATTACCATCAAAACTTTTGATACGATGCGAGAAGGAAGAATTTGCGACATGTCATCCTTCCTTTGTCGAACTACTATGCTCAGCAAGCTACCACGATGTAGGGACATCAAACCAATTAGCTCACATTGTCGCCGCATTCAACAAAGATTTGGACTGGTTCCTCGAAATTTTACACCCAGACGTGAATAAAGGGAAGGGGCTGCGCAATATGTGTGAAAAGCTCAATATTTCGATGAATGATGCCATCGCCATTGGCGACGGCACTAACGACATTGAGTTCTTGCAAATGTCTGGGTTGGGAATAGCGATGAACAACGCACACGAGAGTCTTAAAGAGGTAGCTAGCTACACAATGGAATGGACAAATGACGAAAATGGTGTCATGAAGACGCTAGAAGATCTTAAATTGAAAGGGAAATTGTGCTGCAATGATTAAAGAAGCTCAGAGGTTAGCATCCCACAAACACTGGTTATTGGCGGGGGTTTTCGACGAAAAGTGATCTGAATTATCACTGTTGGAAGTTCAACATAAACTGAGAATGTGTTCCTCTTCTGGCAAATGAGGATGGCTGGAATCAAACACACTCTGGGTACTGCCAATCGGGATGACAATCAAGTTTGCGAGAACCACTTTGTGGCTTGGCCGGTGGACTTGAAGAGTCTGATTGAAATCCAAATGAAAACATAAGATGTGGTGAAATTTTCAGATCAACTCAAAGCCGAAAATTGAACAAAAGGTGCTGCAGCTTCCTGATTTGTCTTCCAGTGCACAAACACTTGAAAATGCAGAGCCACTCAATTTTCAACGATCCCTTAATTTTCATGCAGTGTGATCATGGGAGAAACCAGAGTTCACCACTTGTGGTCGAAACAAGGAACCAGTGTTTTCATGTTTTTCCAAGTTATCGATGAAATATAATGAATTCACCGCATGTTGCTGTGAGATGCACTGATTGACGTGAGGGAATTGTGGGAACATAAAAAATAGAGGATTGTTCTAATCTCTGCCCCAAGAGTGGCGCACAAGACGGGTGTTTTGCGCCAAATGACGTTTACAATTAAATTCTCACTGTTCGACTCGATTGATTGATTGCTAGAAGTATAACGCATGGTTCACACGCCTGAAATGTGAGTCAGAAAATGTAGAATGAAGAAGAACGAATCAGAAATTAAAAATGCGTCACCATCATCGAATTAATCAGTTGTATAAATAGAATTCCTTGCGTTTTCCGTGGTATCCACGACAAAAACGCATGTATGATCACCGAAAATGCTGACTCTGCCACAATGAACAAATAATAGCTTCGTACGTCTTTGGTACGCTGATCTGTCTTCAGTGCTTACGACATCTTGAAGGTTGGATGGAGATGATTTTTGCGTGGAGATTTTAGAAGCGCTACATGTAACCATACTGATGGATACTCATTACTCACGCCAAAACTTTCACCGTTTCACAAATTATCTTCGACGAACTTCGAAAACACACAACGACCACAAACATGATGTTCAACATGAAAATTACATCTGTATTCGTCGCGGTAACTGCTGTTGCCGTGATCGAGGGTTTCGCCCCAATTGCTCCAGCTAGACCTGTATCCACAGAGCTTGAAGCATTCTCCTTTTTCAACAAGCCTGCGGAAAAGTCTCCCGCTCCTGAAGTTGAAAGTGCTCCGAAGAAGAGCAATCCTTTCAGCAAATTCGGAAAGAAGGCTCCCGCAGCAGTGAAGGAAGCAGCTCCTCCCGCCAAGAAGAAGTTTTCCTTTGGATCGAAAAAGGCCGCCCCAGCGAAAGCCGTCGCCAAGAAAGCTCCAGTCAAGAAGGTTGTCGCCAAGAAAGCTCCAGTCAAGAAGGTTGTCGCCAAGAAAGCTCCAGTCAAGAAGGTTG